>Ga0214917_10003890_pt1 | contig 16967 bp, 19 predicted proteins | sample LL_1208_BB_MetaG_FD_177983 | JGI IMG/M metagenome (GOLD analysis project Ga0214917, IMG submission 177983) | Freshwater microbial communities from Lake Lanier, Atlanta, Georgia, United States - LL_1208_BB | ecosystem: Environmental > Aquatic > Freshwater > Lake | place: USA: Georgia | collected... | reverse complement strand
TGGATTAAAAAATATCTTTTCCGTCTTAAAAATTTTCATCCCTCGTGCAAGATAATTTTTTAAAGCATTAGGATGGTCAAGTGTACACGTATGAACCCACGCTTTATTAATCTTTTGATTAAAAGAAGTTAATATTGCATCAGTTAATAAATACCCGCCAATTCCCTTTTCATAAAATTCTTTAAATATCCCAAAATAAGGGATCTCCATTGAAGAAGTTTTTGGATCATAAAGTAACTCATAATATCCTGCTAATTTATTATTATGTTTTAAAATATATAATTTAAAAAAATTACTATTAATATAATCTAACCAATCTTGATCGCTCCATTTTAGTCTGTCTCTCCAGAAAAAATCTTTTCCAACTTCTTTATAAAAAAATTTACAAAAATCTATCGTTGGTTTTTTTTCTAGGATAACTTCTAAATTTTTTTCTTTACAGTTTGATTTTATTAAATCACTTCTTGAAAGTAGATGTAGATAAAATCTATCTATGGATCTTTCCATGTTACTTATGGATCATTCTTCCTAATTTTTCTCCGCCGAAGATATGAAAATGCAGATGGGGAACTTCTTGGCCGCCATCGCTACCGTTATTACCTAAATATCTATAACCAGAAGCAGACACACCTAGAATATTGGCAACTTTCCCCAAAGCTCGAATTAAACCTTCAATTTCATGACTTTTAGCATTAGCTGCAAAATCATTCATGTCTACATATGCACCTTTTGGAATTACCAAAACATGAATTTTTGCCTGAGGATTAATATCTTTAAATGCAAGAGAAAATTTATCTTCATAAATTTTATTACAGGGAATTTCTCCTCTTAAAATTTTGGCAAATATGTTATTTTGATCGTACATTTTTTTTTCTATTCTTCTTCTCTTGGATTCCTGATATTTTTTGTCTTTTTTTTAATTCCTTCATAATCAAATGAATAGGTATTTTTTTGAGCTGCAACAATACAAAAAAGTGGTAAAATAAATCTGCGGCCTCATGCACTATATTCTTCTTATTATTTTTATATTTTGCGGCATTATATAGCTCTAATGCCTCTTCTTTAAATTTTTTTAAACATAAATTTTTGTTATTTAAAAGTTGAAAAGTATAAGATTTCTTTTTAACAGAATAAGAATTCTTTTTTTTAATAATTCTCAAAAGCTCTTCTAAAACTGAAAACATTATTTTATAAATTTATTTGTTTTGCAAATATACTTTCCAAATTTTTTTTAAGCTATCCGAAAATTCTAAAGAAAATGAATTAGAATCAAATAAAACAGAATTTCTAGAATATAGCTTCAATTTATTACGAAATGAATTTAATTCTTTAAAATCCTTAGAAAAATTTATGCATTTTTCAACATATTCATCTTTACTAATTGCTATCCAATCTTTCATATTCAAATTAGAATTAATACTTTCTCCGCATTTAGACACAAAAGTATCTCCTTTTAGTGTTATTATAGGAACGCACATCCAACTAGCTTCAAAACTAGTTGTTCCTCCTGAGTAAGGAAATGTATCAAGAACTATATCTAACTTATTATATGTTCTTAATAAATCAATTCGTTCAGAGGATTTTTCGATAATAATTCTTGATAAATCAATGTCACACTTTTTGAAAAAGTTAAAAATTCTTTCAGTTTGTTTAGTCTGCTGATATTCAAAACTTTTTAAAATTAATTTAGATTTTGGAACACTTTTAAGTATTTTCGACCACACAGAAAGCACTTCAAAAGTAATTTTATTTGCATTACTAAATGAACCAAAAGTAATATAATTATTTGTAATTGCAGGCGTTTGTTTAGAAAGATCTAGATTATTTAAATCTTTTACAGACAAACAACACCAAATATTCTTGAGTTGCCAAATTTTTTCACTATATTTTTTTTGATCAACTAATGGCGTTACATAAGGGTCTCCAAAAATATAATCTATCTCATTTATTCCAGTTGAAGCAAGATAGGATGCCCAACTTATCTGCACTGGTGCTGGTTTTTGAAAAAAAATATTAATTCTATTATCACCTGTATGTCCTGATAAATCTATAAGAATATTAATATTATCATTTTTAATTTTAGATATTAATTCTTGATCGCTAAGCTCTTTGACTTCAATCCAATGATCAAATTTTTTTAAAATTTTATAAGTATAATCATCTTTAGAATTTAAATTTGAATAAGCAAACAATTCAAAATCATTTTTTTTAATATTTTCTAAGTGATCTAACAAAAAAAAACTAACTGGATGTTCTTTAAAATCAGAAGATAAGAATCCAACTTTTATCTTCTGCAGATCTTTATTATAAGAAAATGTTTTAATAATATTCTTAGAATAATTTAAAAATTTATCGTAATCTGAAATATATTTGGCATAAAAATTTTTATGTTTTGAAGAATATAAAGAGGTTGCTATTAACCTACTTTGAATTTTTGATTTTTTAGGATTAAAATTAACCGCTTTTTTGAAATATAGTATTGCCTTCTCAACACTAGCTATCTCTAGAAGCAAAATGGCTAAGTTATTATATACTAAGCTTTTATCTAATTTGTATTTTAATGCCTTTAAAAAATTAATATAAGCTAAATCATATTTTTTTAACTTTAAATAAACATTTCCGAGATTATTATAACTTATACCGGCATTATTATTGCCAAATTTTATCGCATTTTCATAATTAGTAATGGATAAATTGTATTGTTCTATTTCTTCATAAGCTTGTGCCAAATGATGATAGGCCGGCCAAAATTTTGAATTTAACTCACAGACGTTTTTAAATATGATTATTGAATTTTTATAATCTTTCTTTTCAAAAAGTATAAGACCAAGATTATAAAAAGAGAGATAATCTTTGCTATTTAATTTTATCAATTCCTTAAATAAATTTTCAGACTTTAAATAATTTCTTAATTTATAATACAAAGCAGCTAAGTTAAATTTTGCATCATAAAAATTACTATCTAAATCAAGAGCTTTTATATAATTTGATTCTGAATCTTTATATTCTTCGAGCTGATCATTTATATAAGCTAAAGTAGTAAAAAAAAGACAATCGTCTAAAAACTTATTTCTATTATCTTCCAAGATAATTTTGGCTTTTTTAAATTCAGCCTCATTAATTAAACTAATGATAATCTGATAATATGCACTTCTTTGAAATGTCAATTTTAAATACAATACAATTAATTATTACTAATTATTAGCATAATCTTTCCACACTTTTTTTAAAGATTCAGAAAAATTTTTTACAAAAATTTCAGAATTAAATAACTTAGATTGACTTTTATTTTCTAATAAAAAGTTCTTAGTTTTTTGTAAGCTTTCTGGGTCGCATGAGAATTTTATAGCTTTAGAAATGTACTCTTCGTCATTCTCACAAATCCAATCGTTTAAGCCAAGATTAGTATTAATACTTTTGCCACATCTAGATAAAAAAGTATCACCAGCACACGTTAACGTTGGAACGCACATCCACGCTGCTTCCAACGTAGTGGTGCCTCCTCCATATGGATAGGTATCTAATGCAATATCAATAAAATTATAATTATTAAAAAGCTCTTTTCTCGAAAAGTCTCCATCAAATATTAATCTTTCAGATTTAATTCCATGTAGATTAAATAATTTTTTAAAATATTTTTTCACCTGATCATCTTTAAAAGGCAAAGCAATTAATCTTAGTTTTGAATCTTTTACATTGATTAAAATTTTAGACCAAATTTTAATAACATTTTCATTAATTTTTGGAAGATTATTAAATGAACCAAAAGTTATAAATCCATTTTTATAAAAAGGTATTTGATTAGAAATTTTGACTTCTTCAAAACACGTAAGAATTGACCATATATCTTTTAAAATTAATGGTTTTTCAGTAAAAAAATTAGAAAAATTACTTGTTACAACATGCGGATCAACAATAATATACTCAATTTCTTGCAATCCAGCAGAGGATAAACAGCCCGCCCAAGAAATTTGTAACGGAGAAGGTTTGTACATAAAGACTTCAATTAAATTATTGCCTGTATAGCCATTTAAATCAAAAAATATTTGTATTTTGTCAGAATAAACTTTTTCTGCAATTGCTTTTGCACTCATATCAAAAACATCAAACCAATTATCGAATAATAATTTAAATTTTTTTGTTAAATCATCTTCCTCTTTTCCTAATTTGTTTAAAGAATAACAATAAAGCTCTAAATCTTTATCAAGACTGAGTTTTTCTATTACCCCTAGAATCTGATAGCCGACAGCATGTTCTCTTAAATCTGAAGATAGAAAACCTATTTTTATTTTTTTATGTTTTTTATATAAAGATTTATCTAAATTATATTTTTTGATGTCTAATTTAAGTCTGTAAGAATTTACTAAGTCAAAATACTTTTTTGAATTATCTTTTTTGAAATAATTTAGATTAAATAAAAATGTTTTTATTAAAGAAGGATTATCATTTAACAAGGATAATTCGAAATTTTTATAAGCATTTTCAATGTCTCCAACTTCTATTTGAATATTAGCTAAAGAACTGTAACAGTGTGCTAAATTATTTTTTTGATCGGAATTAAAATTTATAAAATCATTAAGCGTGCTTATCGCATCGTAATATCGAAAAATAATTTTATATAATTCTGCAAGTTTTGAATATGCTGGGTAAAATTTCTTATCTAAATCAATTGTTTTTTTTAAAAAATTAATTGCTAAAAACTCATTTTCTTCATAAATAAGAATTAAAGCTATATAAAAATTAGCATTAATAGACGACATATCTATACTTAGTGCTTTATTAAAATTAATTTTTGCTAATTCGTAATTTTTTATGTCGAAATAAATAATTCCTAAATTATTATAAGCCTCGACATCATCTGGCTTTTTCTCAATGTAGTAATTATAATTTTTAATAGCTTCATCTATCTGTCCTAGACGTCGGTGACAATCTCCTAAATTAAAATAAGAATTAAAATAATCTAAATTAATATCTAAAGATTTTTTGAAAAAACAGATAGCTTCTTGTACCTTGTTGGTTTTTTTAAAAACAGTGGCTAAATTATAATAACCATCTGCAAAATTTGGATTTATATTTATAACTCTGTTAAACTTTAATATAGCTTCTTCATATTTATTTTGTGATGACAAAATGGTTCCATGAATATTTTCTAAAAAAAAATTATTAGGATATTTTAATTTAAGGATTTGCAAATTTTTTTCAGCACTAAAAAAATCTTTTATATAAAAAAAATCTATTATTTGTTTAACAATAATTTTATCATTCTCAGAAAATAAATCTAATGACATTAAAAAATTTATAATCTTATTGGTATGTTTTTATTTAGCAAAAATTTTTTTACTTCAAGAATAGAATGTATATTGTAATGAAAAATTGATGCAGCAAGAACAGCACTAGCCAATCCTTTACTAAAACCTTCATAAATATGATCTAATGTTCCAACTCCGCCGGATGCTATAACCGGTATGGATACTATGGTTGCAATAGCCCTTGTTAATTCAAGATCGTAACCTGTTTTTGTTCCGTCCTTATCCATGGATGTAAGAAGAATTTCTCCAGCACCATTTTTTTCAGCAATTTTTGCATATTCAATAGCATCGATACCTGTAGAAATTCTTCCTCCATGAGTAAATATTTCCCATTTATTATTTCGTATTTTTTTTGCATCTATTGCAATCACTATACATTGGGATCCAAATCTGATTGAGCTCTCTTTGATAAAATTATGATTTTTAACTGCTGCAGTGTTAATTGAAACTTTATCTGCACCTGCAAGTAAAAGATTTTTAATGTCTTCGATGCTACTAATTCCCCCTCCTACTGTTAGGGGGACAAAGCAATTTTTTGCCGTTTCGCTTACCTTATCTAATAAAATTTTTCTATTTTCACTTGATGCGGTGATATCTAAAAAACATATTTCATCAGCACCTCCTTTGTCGTATATTTTTGCCTGCTCAACTGGGTCGCCTGCATCTTTTAAATTTACAAAATTAATACCTTTTACGACTCTGCCATCCTTTACATCAAGACAAGGTATAATTCTTTTTTTAAGCATTTTTTTTAAACAAATTTTTTAAGTTCATTTAGAGAAATAGATTTATCATAAATAGCCTTACCAATAATAACTCCATCGAACAGCTCAGCTTTATGTAATTTTCTTATATCTTTTATATTTGAAACCCCACCAGAAACTACTAGTGGTATATTAATTTTTGCGACTATTTTTTTTAACTGAGAAAAATTAACTCCTATCTTTGTTCCATCTCTATTAATATCTGTGTAAATAATTCTAGACACGCCAAAATCTTCTAATTTTTTAGAAAAATCTATAAGTTTTATTTTTGTTTGCTTAACCCAGCCCTTAATAGCTAAAAAATTATTTCTAACATCAAGTGCAACGGCTATTCTCCCAGGAAATAAATCACATGCTTTTTTTAAAATTTTTGGGTTTTTTACGGCCATAGTCCCAACAACTACAGTTGTGACTCCATTTTTAATCCAAAAAGATACTTGTTTTAAAGTTCTAATCCCTCCACCTAATTGTACATTTAAATTAGTGTTCTTAATAATTTTAATTATAACTTTTTTATTTTTAGATCTTCCTTTTAAAGCGCCATCAAGATCAACAAGATGTAGATCTGTAAAACCTTTTTTCTTAAATTGAAGCGCTTGATTATGCGGAGAAGAATTAAAAATAGTAGTTTTGTTAAAATCACCTTTATAAAGTCTTACGCACTTTCCGTCTTTTAAATCTATTGCAGGAAATATTATCATTATAAGTTCCAATTCAAAAAGTTAGACAATAACTTAATTCCATTTTCCTGACTCTTTTCTGGGTGAAATTGGGTACCAAAAATATTTTCTTTTAAAAGAGCAACAACAATTGATTTCTCATAATCTGTTGTACAAATAACATCTTTAATATCTTCCGCCTCAAAAGCATAGCTGTGCACAAAATAAAAATGAGACAAATTGTTAATGTCTAGGAATAAATCATTTTTTTTAACAATATTAACCTCATTCCAACCCATATGAGGTAATTTTAAATCTTTGTTATTAAGTTTTATCTTTTTTACGGAACCTTTAATCCAGCCAAATCCTTTAGTAACCTCCTCTTCAAATCCTTGATCTGAAAAAAGCTGCATACCAACACAAATTCCAAAAATTGGTTTTTTTTTAATTAAAACAAATTCATTAATAGAATCCCATAATCCAGATATATTTTTTACTCCTAAAGCACACTGTCTATAAGAACCCTGGCCAGGCAATATAATCTTATCAGAATCCAAGATATCTTTGGGCTTATTAGATATTCTTATATTTATTTTTTTATTAATTTTTGTAGCTGCAGCTTCCAAAGCTTTTGAAACGGAATTAAGATTTCCAGTTCCATAATCAACAATTGATACATACATTTAAAAAATCTTTAAAGTATACCCTTTGTGGAAGGCAAAGAATCTGCAGCCCTTGCATCTTTTTCTAATGCTAGACGTAAAGCCCTCGCCAATCCCTTAAAACAAGATTCAATAATGTGGTGACTATTATCGCCATAAATATTTTCTATGTGCAAAGTAATGCCGGCACTATGTGAAAAAGCCTGAAACCATTCTTTAAATAGTTCTGTGTCCATTTCGCCAAGCTTTTCTACTTTTAATTTTACATTCCAAACTAGATAAGGTCTGTTTGATATATCAAGAGAAACTCTGCTTAATGTTTCATCCATTGGTATATAAGCATGCGCATACCTTTTAATACCTTTTTTATCACCCAAAGCCTTAGCAATAGCTTCTCCTAAAACAATTCCAGTATCTTCTGTCGTGTGATGAAGATCAATATGCAAATCACCTTTTGCTTTTAAATTTATATCTACCAAAGAGTGTTTTGATAACTGCTCAAGCATGTGATTTAAAAAACCAATTCCCGTATCTATTTTATAAACACCTTTGCCATCTAAATTTACTTCTGCCTCTATAGATGTCTCTTTGGTTTTTCTATTAACTTTTGCGATCCTCATATGAATTAATAATCTATATATAGAAAAACTAACCTTATCAATAAATTAGCTTTAATAGTTAAATAAATACTATTCTATAATCTTTTTTTTAGTCGTAATAAAAAAGCCCCAGATCCGCCTAAACTTTGATCTGGCTCTTCCATAGAATTAATAATATCCGAAAAATTATCTCTGATAAAATTTGGGATTGCGTATTTTAATAAGCTTAAATCTTCTGACAAATAAGGATTTTCTTTAACTTTGGACCTTAAGCCTTTACCCGTAATAATTAAAATATTTCTTAAATCTTTCTGATAACAATTTTCTACAATGCCTTTTATCTTTTCAAAAGATTCCTGCAACGAATAACCATGGAGATCTATTTTAAAATCAATATGATCTTGTTTTTTATTTCCTTTTATAGATTTTTTAGATACTTCGCCTTTATCGCCAACTAAAAATTTTTGGTTCTTAAAATCTTCCCAAGCTTTTATATCTTCCGGACTTGTAGAATTTTTATTATTCTTTGACATGCACATCCTGTGCAATTTCAGTTAAATTCCAAGTAGGATCATCAGAATTTAGATCTCTTGAAAAGCTCCAAACATCATTAACCGTTTGAATCTCTTCAGGGCTGCCTTCAATAATATTATTATTGGCATCTTTAATGCAGGATATAATTTCACTCACAAATCTGGTTTTGACAGTATAAAAACTATCTTTCTTATCTACATTCTCTATTGTTGCTTTTTTAATTCCTATGAAAGTAAATTGATTAACATATTTTTTATTTTTTCTTTCATCAAGAACACCAACGAAGCTTTTATAAACTTCTGGTGATGTTAAGTCTTTTAAAGTCTTTTTGTCTGCAGCTGCGAATGCATTAACTATCATTTCATAAGCTGCTTGAGCGCCTTTTATAAAAGTCTCTTCTTTAAATTCTCTTAGATTAATATTTTCCTCACTTCTGGAAGGGTTAACATCTTCAAATTGAGCATCCACCACCACTGATTTCTTTGCTCTAACAGCACCATCCTCAGCTCCTTTGCCAAGAACATTCCTAAGTCTTAAAATAATTATAGCAGCCACTATGGCAAGAAGTACGATGTCTATGTAGCCAAAATTATCATTCATTTAAGGGTATTTTAGATTAAATAGTTAAAAATTAATACATCTAAATTTAGATCGAATTAAATAATATTTAATATAAAAAAATATATTTAAGTTATATAAAAATCATATTTTTAAAATGGAAGAAAAAAACAAAGAAAATTCCAAGTACCAGATTATTACAAACTACGTAAAAGATTTGTCTTTTGAAATTCCATCTCCAGATTGCTTTGTAGATGCAGCTCAAAATCTTGGTAAATATGAAACAAAAGTTGATATTTCCAACAAGCCCCTAAAAAATGGGATGCTAGAACTGAATTGTAAACTTATTTTTGAAGCCCCAAAAGAAGTACAAAATAAGATTCATGCAGAAGCATGTCTGGCTGTAGTATTTAAAATTACAGATACAGAATTAAAAGCAGAAGAAGTTAAAAGGATCATTCTTGCAGAAATACCTGATTTATATGCAAAAAAACTAACAGATCTTATTACTGAGTTATTTCAAAAATCTGGCTTTAAAGAATTTAAATTTAAGAAAGAAATTAACTTTAAAGAACTATACGAACAACAGTCTGCTAATCTAACGCAAAAGCATTAGAAACATTCTTTTTTAAAAACTTCTTATAGTCTTCCATTTGTTCTGGCGAAACTTTAACAACTATACCTTCTCTGTTTTCATTGCTCAATTTCATCTTTTCATTAAAAATTTTATCATTTGACATTAGATCAAGCGTTAATTCCTTTTTATCAATTAATTCGATGTAAACTTTTGAGAGTAAATAACAGTCTAATAATGCAGAATGCTTTTCTCTAGCCTCAATACTAATTTTAAATCTCTTGCACAAGGCGTCTAAACTATTTCCAACTCCTGGAAATTTAGATCTAGCAATCTGCAGGGTGTCCAATATATCAGATTTTAGAATTGGTTTTATATTTAGTCTTTTTAATTCATTATTTAAAAATCCAAGATCAAAATCTGCATTATGAATGATAAGTTTTTTATCTTTAATAAAATTAAGAAAATCTTTAGCAATATCTTTAAATTTTGGTTTGTTTAATAAAAATTCATCAGAATATCCATGGACACTAAAAGCGTCGGCCGAAACTTTAGTTTCAGGATTTAAAAAGGTATGAAAAATATTTTTTGTGGGGATGTGATTGCTTAATTCCACACAAGCAATTTCAACGATTCTGTCTTTCTCTGCTGACAGCCCTGTTGTCTCTGTATCTAAAATAACTTCAATCATTAATTTAAAAGAATCTTACCAATAATATTTTTTACCTGCAATTTAACTTTATTTTTAGAACTATTATAAATTATGAAATCCGCATAGTTTTCTTTGATCTTTTCGTTTGCTTGTTGTTTTTTTAATATATTTAAAAACTGTTTATCTAGATTCTTTCTTTTTTTTATTCTGCTTAAAAAAGATCTAGACCTAGTTTTAACAAGAATAAGAATATCAACAAAATTGAGCATTTTATTCTCGACTAAAAGCGGTACATCTAAAACAACTAATTTCTTTTTTTTAAACCTAGATAAAAAAAGGACTAATTTCTTTCTAACTATTGGATGAATAATCTTGTTCAAAAATCTAAATTTATTTGGATTTTTTTTGAGAGAATCTCTAATCTCCTGTTTATTTATTTTGCCTTTATAAATTTTTAACTTAAAGAATTTTGAAATCTTTTTATTTACAATATTATTGTTCTTATAAATATTAGCAACTTCATTATCTGCTGAAAAAATATTAAAACCCAGATCTTTAAAAATATTTGCAACAAAAGATTTGCCACTTCCAACCGATCCTAAAATGCCTACTCTAACCATTAATTTTTTTTCTAAGTTTTTTATAAATATCTTTTGTTATTTTTGGATTTTTCTTATTCCAAATATAAAAAGCCTTCTGCGCTTGATAAACAAACATATCTAATCCTGTAAAGATTTTATGGCCGTTCTTTCTTGCATCCTTTAAAAACCTCGTATTTTCTGGGTTGTAAACAATATCCGCGACATTAATTTTCTTATCAAAAATGCTAAAATCAAACTTCAGATCCTTCTGACCAACCATGCCAAGGCTTGTAACATTAATTAAAATTTGGACGTCTCCAAATACTTTATACCGATCATTCCATTTGATTGGATAAATAACCTTTTTAAATTTTTTCTTAAATACTTTTAGCTTAGAAAAAGTTCTATTAGTTATATATATTTTTTTCACTCCTTTTTGAATTAAAGCAAGAATAATAGAAGGGGTAACACCTCCGGCTCCAATAATTCCCGCTGTGTTAATTCTGGTTTTAACTTTCCTCAAGATGCCGTAAGAAAAACCATAAACATCAGTATTATCACCAACCAATTTTTTTTTATTTAAATACACCGTATTTACTGATGAAGTTCTTAGCGCATCTCCCTTTAAAATATCCAAATGTCTAATGACGCTTCCTTTAAAAGGGATGGTTACGTTAATTCCCTCTATCTCTCTTTTTCTAACTTTATTTAAAATTTTTTTTATAGCAACTTGGTTAGTTTTTAATTTTTTATATTCACAATTAATTTTATTTTTACGAAACCAATAATTATGCAAAAAAGGAGATAAAGAATGTTTAATGGGGTTTCCAATAACTAAAAAGTTTTTTTTATTTTTCATTTAATTTATAATAGTTATTTAATTGTTTAATTGGCATTCCCATAACAGAGTATTCATCTCCCTTTATTTCTTCAAATAAATCTTTGCCCATTCCTTCTATTTGATAAACACCATATTTCTTGATGGTTTCTAACCCTACTTTTTGTAAATAATCTTTAATAAAATTATCCGAAAACTGCTTCATTTTTAAAACAACCTGTTCTGTGTGCATCCAAATAGTCGAGCCATTTTTACTCAAACAAATAGAGCTAAATAAAGAATGTTCTTTGCCATTTAATCTTTGCATCAAGTTCATAGCCAATTCCATGGTTTCTGGTTTGTTAAATATATTGCCTCCAAAATCCAAAACTTGATCTGCGCCGAGTACAATCTCATTATATATTTTGCTGCTTATTTTTTTTGCTTTTGTTTCCGCTAGGGCCCTTGAAATGTCAAATGAACTGAATTTCTCTGCCAATAAAGAATTTTTTATTTCATCCTCGTCTATGTTGGCCGCCTCTACTTTAACATTAAAACCAAAATCATTTAATATTTTTAGCCTTATCCCGCTAGCGGATGCTAAAATTATATTTCTCATTAGCTATTTTTAATTTCGTGGATCTTTATAATTGAAGCTGCAGTTTCCTCTACTGACTTTCTTGTTACGTCAATTGTTGGAATGTTGTTAGATTTAAAAATTCTTCTGCTTTCATCAAGCTCTTCCTTTATTCTTTCTAAATCTACATAAGATGTATGCTTTTCTTCGCTTAGCGTATTAAGTCTGTTTTTTCTTATATCCACCAATCTTTCGGGGTCAGCAATCAGCCCTACAATTGTCTTTTTTTTGTTTTTTAAAACTTCTTCTGGTATTTTTTGATTTGGAACCATGGGAATATTGGCTGATTTGTAACCTTTATTTGCAAGATAAATTGTTGTTGGGGTTTTGCTAGTTCTGCTAATTCCCAAAATGATTATATCGGCCTCTAAAATTGTTTCTAATTTTTGACCGTCATCATGCTCAATACTAAATTGCATTGCAGCAATTTTTTTATAGTATTCTTTATTTAAAATATGTTGGCCGCTTGGTTTTCTGTTGGCCTTTCTGTTAAGAGCCGTTTCAAATTTTGGAATTAAATAATCCAAAACTCCAAAGCAGGGAATTTTATATTTGTCAGTTTCTTGGATTAAAAAAGAAGTAACAGCGGGTTCCACAAGAGTATAAAGCACTATAGGATTTCCTAGTTTATTACATTTTTCCAATAAAGTTGTGATTTGGGCTTCCGTTCTAACAAAAGAAAAGTGGTGTAGGCTGTTATTAAAGTTCTCAAACTGGGCTTTTAAAGCAAGGAATATTCTATCAAGAGTTTCGCCGGTTGAATCCGATACTAAAAAAACATTATACTTTCTGTTCATAAATCTGTTGGCAAGCCTTTATAATTATCCTTTATACATTTTTAACTTTAAAAAGAACAAAGGTTAACAGTTAATAAATTGTTATTATTTAATTAATAACATTAATAAGTTTTTTTTAGTATTTTATAATTGTTGATAATTTTAGACAAACTGCAAAAATATAAAGTTGTTTAAAAAATTTAATCAACAAAACTTGTTAATAAACTGTTAATAAAAATATAAACACATTACTAACATAACCATATAATACTACTATTTTAACTAATATTAATTAATGAGTGGTTCTCTTCAATACTGTCTTTTAAATAAAAATAAAAATTTTCCTATATGGTTTATGAGACAAGCGGGAAGATATCTTCCAGAATATCAAAAAATAAGAAAAAAAAATAAAAATTTTATTAATTTTTGTTTAAATATAAATGATGCAGTAAAAGTTTCTTTACAACCTGTAGATAGGTTTGATTTAGACGCAACCATAATTTTTTCGGATATTTTATTAATTCTAAATGCTGTTGGTCAAAAAGTAGAATTTAAAGAAAAAATAGGTCCTATTTTAGAAAATTACAATCTAAATAAATTTTATAAAACAAGCGATAAAAATTTTATAAAAAAATTAAAAAATGTTTATAAAATATTAAAAAAAATAAAAAAAACACTACCAAAAGAAAAATCATTGATAGGGTTTGCCGGATCTCCATGGACACTTTTAACCTACATGATCAACAAAGGGTCACCAAAAAAAAATAAAAACTTTTTAAAAAACCTTAAAAAACACCAAACAACAAAAATAATAAAAAGATTAGAACATTTAATTTATATTCATTGCAAAGAACAAATATTAGCTGGGGCTGATATTATACAGCTATTTGATAGTTGGGCCGGTTTAATTAATAAAAAGGACTTAAAAGATTTTTGCATCAACCCAAACAAAAATATTGTAAATAAAATAAAAAAAAACTTTCCAAACAACCCAGTTATTTGCTTTCCAAAGGGAATTAATAAAAATATCAATAATTTTATAAAAGAAGTGAGCCCACACGGAATTAGTATTGACCACAATGTAAGTCTTAAAAATTTAAATTTAAATAATAATGTAGTGTTTCAAGGGGGAATGAACCCTAAATTTTTACTAGGAAATAACAAAAGAATGTTTAAAGAAGCAAAAAAATATTTAAATTTCTTTAAAAACAAACCATACATATTCAATTTAGGACACGGAATATTGCCTAAAACGAAACCAGAAAATGTTAAAAGACTGGTTGAATTTGTAAGGAGTTATAATTTATGAGTTTTGACTTAGATAAAATAAATCACCCAAAAGTAAAATTTGGGAAAACCGGTGTTTTGCTGGTTAACCTTGGCACCCCAGATTCAACGAGTTGGTGGGATATTAGAAGGTATTTAAAAGAATTTTTGTCGGACACAAGGGTAATAGAGGTTAATCCTATTCTTTGGCAAATAATTTTAAACTTATTTATATTAACTTTTAGGCCGTCAAAAACAGCTCATGCTTACAAACAGATTTGGATGAATGATACCAATCAATCCCCGCTAAGATATTATACCAAAGGCCAAACCCAAAAATTAAAGGCAAAGATGGGCAGCGACAATGTCATTGTTGATTTTGCAATGCGGTATGGAAATCCAAGTATAAAAAGTAAATTAGATTTTTTGCAAAAAGAAGGATGTGAAAAAATTATTATTTTTCCTTTATACCCACAATATGCGGCCGCAACCACAGCAACAGTGTGCGATGAGGTCTATAGAAATTTAATAACCATGAGATGGCAACCTAGTTTACAAACGATTCCTCATTACGAAAGCGAACCTTTGTTTATTGATGCGCTTGTAAAGAGTATAAAAAAGAAAGTTTCAGAAATTAAATGGAAGCCAGATTTAATCTTAGCTTCTTATCATGGGATACCAAAAAAATATTTTACAAAAGGCGATCCATATCATTGTTATTGCCAAAAAACGACGCGACTAATTAAGGAAAAATTTAAAGACATTCCTATTGAGACAACTTTTCAATCAAGGTTTGGACCTGAGGAGTGGTTAACGCCTTACACAGATAAAACTTTAGAGGCGCTTCCTAGCAAGGGTAAAAAAAATGTGCTTATGATATGTCCAGGATTTTCATCAGATTGTGTTGAGACTTTAGAAGAAATAGCAATTCAAGGAAAAGAAAGCTTCCTGGAAAACGGAGGAGAAAACTATGATGTTGTTCCTTGCTTAAACGATAATGATGATCATATTAAAATGATGGAACATATTGTTAAAAAATATTTAATTAATTAATGAGTTTATATTTAGCGCTTAAAGCAATCCACATTATAGCCGTTATTTCATGGATGGTCGGCCTTTTATATTTGCCAAGATTGTTTGTTTATCACGTTGAAAACAATGGTGAGGAAGCTTCAAAAATTTTTAAAGTAATGGAAAAAAGATTAATGAAAATAATTATGAACCCAGCCATGATAGTTACCTGGTTGACTGGGCTGTCTATTTTGTGGATTTTGGGATTTAACAATATTTTTTCTTTGTGGTTATCGATCAAATTTTTATTTGTAATTATTCTCTCCGGCTATCATGGTTTTTTGTCCAAATGCTTGAAGGATTTTGAATTCGATAGAAATCAAAGAAGTTCAAAATTTTTTAGGTTTATAAATGAAATACCAACTATAATACTGATAATCATTGTCTTTTTAGTTATTTTTAAACCCGCTTGAAATATAATTAATTATTGTTATATTCCTCTCACATCTAAAAGTTTCTCAAGACAATCCCAAACATAAATGAACCTACAAGAATTAAAAAACAAAACACCAGCAGATTTAATTTTAGAAGCAGAAAAGCTAGGAATCGAAAATCCAAGCACAATGCGTAAACAAGAAATCTTGTTTGCAATTCTTAAAAAACTCGCTGAAAAGAATGAAAAAATTACAGGAAGCGGTGTTCTTGAAACATTACAAGACGGCTTTGGGTTTTTAAGAGCCACAGAGTCAAATTATTTACCAGGACCCGATGATATTTATGTAAGCCCAAGTCAAATTAGAAGATTTGGTCTTCGAAAAGGAGATACAGTCGAAGGAGAAATTAGAGCACCAAAAGATTCAGAAAGATATTTCGCGCTTTTGCAAGTTAGCAAAATAAACTTTGAAGATCCTGAAAAATCTAGAAACAAAATTAATTTTGATAACTTAACGCCTCTATATCCAGATGAGCGTATAAATTTAGAAGTTGAATCCAATAAAGCAGATAAAAAACCAGATTTAACAGCAAGATTAATTGATCTTGTAACTCCAATCGGAAAAGGTCAGAGAGCTTTAATCGTATCACCACCTAGAGCTGGTAAAACAGTAATACTCCAAAACATTGCCCATTCAATTACAGCTAATCATCCTGAGATTTATTTAATAGTTTTGCTTATCGATGAAAGACCAGAGGAAGTTACTGACATGCAAAGATCTGTAAAAGGTGAAGTTATAAGTTCAACATTCGACGAACCTGCAATGAGACACGTGCAAGTAGCTGAAATGGTAATTGAAAAAGCAAAAAGATTAGCAGAGCACAAAAAAGATGTTGTGATTTTATTAGATTCTATTACGCGATTAGGAAGAGCTTATAACGCAGTTGTTCCAAGTTCAGGAAAAGTATTAACGGGTGGTGTTGATGCGAACGCATTACAAAGACCAAAAAGATTTTTTGGAGCAGCAAGAAATATTGAAGAGGGCGGATCTTTAACAATTATTTCTACAGCATTAATTGAAACTGGTTCAAGAATGGATGAAGTTATTTTTGAAGAATTTAAAGGAACAGGTAAT
>Ga0214917_10003889_pt1 | contig 16969 bp, 19 predicted proteins | sample LL_1208_BB_MetaG_FD_177983 | JGI IMG/M metagenome (GOLD analysis project Ga0214917, IMG submission 177983) | Freshwater microbial communities from Lake Lanier, Atlanta, Georgia, United States - LL_1208_BB | ecosystem: Environmental > Aquatic > Freshwater > Lake | place: USA: Georgia | collected... | reverse complement strand
ATTCAAATAACCTGACCGAAGCGGATGTATTGGCGATGGCGCAAGCGGCTGACGAAGGACGGGATTTTAATCCTACTCCCAAGGAAGACGAAAAAGCCAAAGTAGAAACAAATGCTTCGGATAAGGCCAGCGGAGATAACGAGCAGACACCCGCGCCTGCTGAAAAAGCCGAAAAACAAACAGAAACCTCGGATGAGGTTTCGTCTACCAAGGAGAAATCCAAGGAAGATAAAAGTTCTTTAACAACGCAACCTTCAGAAGACAAGTCGGAGTCGGCTTCCGAAAAGAAGCCTACCCGTTACGAGAAGGCTAAGTCGCGACTTGAGAAAGAGTGGGAAGATGTCCGAGCAGAGAAGGCCAGAATCAAAGCTGAACGAGAGCAGATCGAGGCTGAAAGGGCAAGGAAGACTTCAGAAACTACTCAAAGCGAGACAAAGGCGAGCAGTCGCAAGTTTAGCGCGGAAGATTACAGGGAAGCAGCAAAGAGCTACCGTGATGAAGGCCGTGACGATCTTGCAAAACTTGCCGAACAAAAAGCTGGTGACATTGAAGTTGAGGAAAGGAAAGAGGTCGAGCAAAAGACTCAAGCGGAACTAAAGTCTGCCTGGGATAAAAATTTGCTTGATGAAGTGGAAGCAAATCCAGAACTCAAAGATTCAAACAGCACATTGTATAAAGCCGTATCTGAAATGTTGCAAAACCACGCTATCCTGCGCAACTACCCAGCGGGGATCAAGGATGCAGTTGGAATTGCAAAGGTGAAGCTCCAAGCGGAGTCCGCCTCCGACTTGAAAAAGAAGGTTGCAGAGTATGAGAAAGAACTTTCTCAACTCAGAAAAGCGACTACTCCAGCGTCTGGACAACCAAAAGGTCCTGCCAAGACTAAAGCTTTTCACGAACTCTCGCTCGATGAGCAAGAACGTGAATTGATGAAAATGGCATCCGAAGTTGACAGAGGTTGAGTAGTCATAACAAACAAGGATACTTAATTATATGGTAACTACTGGTTCAGTCAGCGCACAGTTCCAGACGTACTTCTCGAAGGCGTTATTGGAACGTGCAATCCCATTGCTCCAAATGGAGCAATTCGCAATGAAAGCCCCCTACCCGACCAAAACGGGTGGAAACAAAACGATTCGGTTCTTCCGCTTCGGCGATCCCAGCATCACTGCGATCTCCGCTTTGTCGGAAGGAACGACTCCTTCTTCTGGTGACGAGCGTGATCTCACGTTGTCCTCGGTTGAAGCCACGCTTGTACAGTACGGAAGCAAGATCATCCTAACGGATGTTGTTCTCGCAACCGAATTGTTCTCGCACTTGGCACAGGCCACCAAACAACTCGGCGAAGATGCCGCCCTCCACGCTGACACTCTCTGTCACCGCGCGTTGGTGCAGGACTCCTCGACCAGCACTGGTACTGGCGTAGCCACAAAATCGTACAACCGTTATGCTCAGAACACGACTAACGGCACGACCTGGGCTACTGGTTCAGTTGCTAACGGCGCATTGACATCCACCGACTTGCTCGATGGTGCTACTGCGTTGTTCATCAACCGCGCTCCAAAGATCAAGGACGGCTACGCGCTTGTCGCGCATCCTGCCGTTATCCGTGATCTACAGCAGGACGATGATTGGTTGAAGGTTTCGAGCTACTCGAATCCCGATGCCATCTTCAAAGGTGAAATCGGCAAGTTGTTTGGCGTTTCGGTCATTTCTTCGACTAACGTACAAACCTTCAATACCTCCGCCTCTGGTATCGCTGAAAACAGCGTAGGAACAACTGGTGTCAACACTGGTTATGCCAACGTCCTCCTCGGTGGTGGCGCGTTCGGTGTTCCTAGCTTGTCCTCTATCGCAGCCTCTGGCTCGCCCTTCGCTCCGAAGGTGACGATCCTCGATGCGGCAGATAAAAGCGATCCTTACGGACAGCGCATCGTAGCGTCCTTCAAGACGTTCTACGCGGCCAAGCAACTCGATCCTCGGTTCTTCCGAGTCATCGTTGCGAAGTCCAACTACAGCTAATAATTAAATGGGAACCATGCTAGTTATTGGTATGGGACCTCGGAAAGCTGGGGAGGATAAAACCTCCCCAGCCACTTCCTCATCTGAAAAACCTATGAAAAAAATGGCGAAAGCTGGAATGGTGATGCTACCAGTTTCAAAGTTCGAAATGAACGATGGAACTGAAGATGTATCTCCAGAAGTAGGTGATTCTGTAGAACTCTCTGGAACAATTGACATGATCGAAAATGGCATTGCCCACGTTAATGTGGAACACGCCATGAGCGAGAGTGAATCCAAGGACAAGTCGGAAGACATGGCCGAGGGTGAAAACTCAATGTCCGAAGAGGAAAAGATGATGAAGCTGGCCGAGGAGTCGGATAAGGAAAACTATAGCTAATGCCTGTTTACCAGTACGAGGACACCAGAAATGGGAAAGTTGTCGAACTGGAAAAGGCTGTGGCCGAAAGGGACTCTGTCCCTCGTTACCTTAAACGATTCACCGTCCCGCAAAGATTATCCCTAGTGGGGGTTGGCGAACCCCTCGACAATCCGCTTGGGGTAAATCAAACAAACTTATTGAAGGGGTACTACCGCCAGGAACAAAAACTTGGTAGTAGATTCAAAAGCCAGTTCACGCCAGATAGCATCAAACGTGCGGCTTTAAGGAGAAAAAAATATGAGTGATGAGTTTCAACGCAGTCCAATTAAGGCGAAGAATAAAGCTGTCCGTATCAACGGAGCTAACTTTGCCAACGTAATTGAGTTCACGGCAAGCTCCAGCGGTGGCACTGTTAACACAGTTGCAACAGCCCCTGCGTCCTTGAATGTGACTCTTAACGGCACTTCGTATAGAATTGCCCTCCACACCTAATGTCCCGCGCATTAGATAAATTCCAAGGTCAATACGGATTTTCCGTAGGGACGCAAGGAACAGCTACGGCTGGCTATTGGGCGATCCAAATGCTCTCAGATACCACGTTTAGCGCGATTAGCGGTAAATATGATGGCACACTGACAGGCGTTACGATTGGCTCTGGCAACATCATCTATGGCGAGTTCGACAGCTACACGGCTGGAACTGGCAGGGTGATCGGCTACATAGCTGGTTAATGATTCAAGCAACCACACCGCCAAAGGTTCAAGTCCTTGGCGGGTGATTGCATTGTAATTTTATGCCAAGATTGTCTCTAGGACTAGGAGTGCAAAACACCCGCAAGGTTGGTGGTGGGGCTGCGCCCAGCGGGATTCCAGTTGCTACCACAAACGCAGTTAATATATCTGGGAATAATGGCGTTGTTCCAACTGGAACATATACAAAAGTTACTTCAATAATAACAAGAGTCGCTGGCTCTCTTATCAGCGATAAAATGTTTATAGATACTGGCTTGGTTTATCTAAAAGAAGCTGGCTATGGAGATGTAGATTTTCCAACTTCACCATACGGATATATTCTAATTCCACCAAGCACAACATTCACAGCAACATTTTTTAATCCACTTGCATCTGAACCATATTGGAGGGCTGGTAAGGTTTATGGTATTATTGGAGAAGACAGCAGTGATTTCGTAATGGCTTCAGCATCCCAGAATGATTCTGAAGACGCAAACTACATCCCCACCTCTGGCTGGTCTCCATCCATCACCATCACCGCCGCTTGATAACAATATGCCAAGACTATCTCTAGGACTAGGCGTGCAGACTATCCGTAAGGGTGGTGGTGGGGCATCATTTTCACCAGCCAATATATCTGGCCTATCCCTCTGGCTCAAGGCGGATGCTGGTGTTACTCTTTCTGGTTCAGATGTAACAGCATGGGCAGATCAGAGTGGGAATGGTAGAAACGCAAGCTCAGCAGATGTAAATCCAACATACAATTCTTCAGACTTAAATAGCAAACCAACCATAAGCTTGTCATCAATAGTTGAAGGAACAAATAAATCATTTCAAATTACAGGAAATCCAATGGGTGCATCTGGAACAACAGCATTTGCAGTTGTTTATGTAGGAGATGTGTATAATGAAGGCAACGATAACGGTCCAATATTTGGTGATTTTGGAATTGTTAACTTATCAAGTCATTATCCCTATGGTTTAAATGACTCTGTTTATGATGGTTTTGCCTCAGCAAATAGAAAAGGTCCACTTACTGCCCCATCAACTATTACAAATAGTTGGAGTCTTTATTCCGTAGTAAGCACTCAAAATGATTGGAGAGATTATGTTAATGGAGCGTTAATGTACTCTGATAATACAAATGTATACAGTAATTCCCCACTTGAAACATATTTATTTATTGGTAGTTCTGGGGCATTTGGATACACGCTGAAGGGCAAAATAGCTGAAGCTATTACATACAACCGAGTCCTGACAACAGGCGAACGCCAACAGGTAGAAGCGTATCTAAACACGAAATATGCGATTTATTAGCCTAGCCTTCATCTGTCTTGCCTTTGCATCATGCTCGCCAAAGCAAAATAATAACATTCTTCCAGTCTACAGCGACATGAGCGCAGCCGAAGACGCTGGTAAGGCCAAATAAGGTTTATTATGGGCACTGAAGACCAAATTAGCGACCTGCGAGAGAGGCTGGCAAGAATGGAGGAGAGGCAACTATCTCTGTATAAAATGGTTGAAACCAGCTTGTCAAACTACGCAGATGTGGTAAATAGAATCTCTTCTCTGGAACATCTTCGGACGAAGGCTCTGGCTATTGCGGGTGTTGTTGGTCTAATATGCTCAATGGCCTGGGATGCATTAAAAAACCGCTTTAACGGATAGGAGACTAAACGATGCCCAATTTTACAGCAGGAACCTCATTCACAGACGGCGTTACCAATGACGTAACGGCGGCTAAGCTTAATGCTCTAATTGCCGATGCCACGCCCACTTCCAGCCTTGCCCTGGCCAGCACCAGCGGAACTATTGCCAATTTCACATCCAGCACGGCCAACATTACGCTTGGGACAATTCCAACCCTTACCACAGGAACAACCACATCAACCAATGATGTTGTTACGAACGGAACAATTACCAATCTTTCCGCAACCACATCCACATTCCTTGGAACGATTACTGGATCTACAAATGTAATTAACATCGGAAGTGGGCAGATTTACAAGGATACGAGTGGAAATGTTGGGATTGGGACTAACTCTCCATCGCAATTACTCACAGTTGGATCACCAGAAACCACAGTAATATCTGGACCAAGGGTAGGGGTATTTAACGCTGGTAGTTCCCTTATTGTTATTCGAGATACAACAAATGATATTGAGACACAAATTGGAACAGTAACTGGAACAAACAATTCCGTTGTTGGATCTGCAACAAATCATGCCCTTGAATTTAGAACCAACAACACAGAACGCCTCCGTATTGATTCTAGTGGCAATGTTGGGATTGGGACGACAAGTCCTACGACAAATCATAGGCTGACCATTTCTGCTACGGATGCGAGAATGGATGTGACAAGCACTAACGCAACTTATGCGAGCCTAAGAATCGTCTCCAATAATGCTGCCTATTGCATTATCGACACAGGGCTAGTATCAGATTCATATACCACAACAAAAAACCTAGTTTTTCAACCTAACGGAGGTAATGTTGGGATTGGGACTACATCTATAAATGCAAAGCTTGTTGTATCGGATGGAGCAAATGGTTTAGAGGTTGCGCCAAATGCGTCAAGCAGTACGGTCACGCAAATAACATCTTACAATAGATCAACAAATGCATATACGACATTTAATTTTGATGCGCTAACTACAAGATTCTCAATAAGTGGCACAGAACGTCTCCGCATTACGAGTGGTGGAGAAGTTTACATAGCAGGCACAACCGATCAAGGAGCCTACAATCTTCAGGTTAACGGAACTGGAGTGTGGGGTGCTGGTGCGTATGTCAACGGTTCCGATTCACGAATTAAGGAAGACATCCAGCCGCTTACATCTGGATTGGATGTAGTTGAGAAGTTAAATCCAGTTACATACAAATATAAAGAAACTTGGTCTAGCGATCAAAGCATTCAAAGCGGATTCATTGCACAAGAGTTGCTGATGGCCTTGGATGGACAGATTTATGTTGATGGAGTTGTTCAGCAGGGTGGTTCTGAAGGATATTACAGTGTAGCTTACCAGAATCTTATTGCAGTTCTGACCAAGGCAATTCAAGAGTTAAAGTCTGAAAATGATTCTCTCAAAGACCGTGTCACAGCACTGGAGGCTGCATGAAACTCGACCTATCCATCCAAGAAGTAAACACCATCCTAGCCTGCCTTGGTCGTGCGCCGTATGAGGCAGTCTTTGAGTTGGTAGAGAAGATTCGTAGCCAAGCAAAAGAGCAATCTGAAGCTAAATGACCCTAACTGAAATCGCTCAGTATGCAGGCGAGAAGGTTGGCAAGACCGACTCGGATACGATTACATTCTTGCAGAAAGCCGCAAGCTTGGCCTATCGGCGCGTATGGGACTTTGCGCCTTGGCGTGAGACTGTAACCAACTCCACCTATTCAGTTGGAACAAACAGGACAATCACTCTTGGTACGAATGTAGAGACACCACTTTCTGTGGCTTATAATGATGCCGAGGTTGATCCTATTGACCTAGCCACCATTATCAGCCAAGACCCAGGATTGCTGTCAGATGATCGCACTGGTGATCCAGATACCTACCATTTTACAGGTCGCAATAGCAGTGGAGTTGCACAGCTTAATCTTTATCCAAGGCTTGCCACATCTGGAACAATTCCACTTAGAGTTGTCGAGAAGTTAAAATGCATTACACGCACTAACTACATCGTTGACTTTCCTCCGTCCACAGACGCTCTTGGTGACGAACTTCGCTTGCCACACGTTCATCACTTGGTCCTTGCTTTAACTCACGCAGACGCACTAGAGCGTGAACGGCAGTATGCCAAGGCGCAAGCCATTACGCAAGGGGCAAACTCTGATCTTGCAGCCATGGCTAATTACGAGTTGAGTCAGGTTGGTGGCATTAAGCAGATCACCCCTCAGAGCCTTGGCGAGCTTACCATAGAAGAAATGTTCTCAGCTTAACGGAGGCATCAAATCGTGCCTTATTATTCTGATAATTTGGACGACCTGCTTGCCATAGCAGGATCGCAGAGTTTTGATGGTGGGCAAGTTTCTGGAATTACTCCAAACCTAATTGGCGACAATCAAGCCAGCGAGCTTGTCAACATGACCATCAGTCCTAGTGGGAACCTTGAGTCTCGCCTTGGTATTGAGTCCATGTCAACCAATGTATCTGGCGGATCAAGCATACAGGGGATGCACTATTTTGATGCGCCATCAATTGAGTCCTTGTTTGTGGCTTCCAACGGGACTGTCTTTCGATCTACTGCTTCATCCACCTTTATCACTACTGGCGGGACTGTGATTAACCAGAGTGCCGAGGTTGACTTCTCTCAGTTTAACAACCGAATGTATTTTACCGATGGAAGTAGCAACCTTCATTTCTCAAATGGCACAACAACGTATCGGCAAGGCACAAGCATTCTTTCGATTGCTGTTACAAATGGTGGCAGCGGCTATAATAGTGGTACTCCAACCGTGACAGTTGCTGCCCCCAATTCTGCGTATGGAACAGCAGCTACTGCAACTGCCGTAATGAATGTACATAGTGTTGGAACAGTAAATGTAACTTTTGTTGGATCTGGATATACGTCAGCACCAGCAATAACATTTACTGGTGGCGGTGGATCTGGTGCAGCAGCTACAGCCAGCATTTCTAACCTTGTCCCGCCTGCACTTCGATTGGTTAGGCAGTTTACTAATAGAATCTTTGCAGTAGGAACTGGAGCGGACAGAAACACTCTTTACGCATCCGACATCCTTGATGCCGAGGTATGGAAATCAACCAATAGCATTGTTGTTGGTGGAGATGATGGCGAGGACATTGTAGCCATCCAGCCTTTTTATGATTACGAGATACTTGTTTTTAAGCCAAATAAGATTTACTTGGTAACTGCCGACCCAACCCAAACAACTGCGGCTGGCTGGACGGTGCGCTTACTTAACGACAAGATTGGGTGTGTTTCTGGAAGATCGGTTAACTTTGTTAACAAGGATGTGTTTTTTCTGGCTAATGACGGAATTAGGTCTGTAGCCAGGTCTATTGCTGATGATTTTTATATTGTCGGAACACCAATCAGCGAGCCTGTCAAGAACATTATTGCTAGGATCAATAGGAATTATGTGACCACCTGTAACGCCGCTTTCTACAACAATAGGTACTTTCTGGCAATCCCATTAGATACAGCAACCACGCCAAGCCATATTCTTGTTTACAATGCTTTGTTCAATGCCTTTGAAGGCTTGTGGAGTATCGCCGCGTCCAAAATGGTGATTACTAACTTCTCTTCTGGATTTGCTACTAATGGGTTAAAGCTTGCATTCGGAAGTCCAACAAGCAGGGTTGGTCATTACCTTGGCTACAAGGATGCAGATTCCGCTGACCCAACATCAGACTATGTGGATTATACTTCTACTGGAAGCTACACAAGTTCGGTTACATCCAAGGCTTATGAGTTTGATGATCGCATAGCGCAGAAGTTTGGATCGCACTACGAGATTGAGTTTTTTAACTCTGGATCTACCAACGCCAGCATCAGCATGAGGCGTGATACGGACGGAACAACAGTAGGAATAGCTTCAAATGTTGACACTCGCTCTGCTGGTGGAATTACACTTCCATTCACTCTCCCAGCTACGCTATCTGCACAAACCGTAAAACGAATTGCTAACAGCCTGCGCTCCTACCAGAAGTGGCGTAATATGCGTATGATTATTTCAGCACCATCCAAAAAGCTTTCAGTTCGTGGAATTATGCTTGCTGCAAATCCAGACACAATCGAGGTGCAAAAGAACGCATGACGGCTGTTGAGTATATTGAGCAGAGCAATGTTCCAGAGGCAATGTGGCCTAATCTGGCTGAGTGGTTTGGCTGGTTTGAGAAGCAGGGCATGGTTGGCATTGTTGAGGATAGGGATGGCATCGCTGGGGTGGCTCTGGCTAGGTGCATAAAGGATGGGCAAAAGCCTGACCATTATGTGCATAGCGAGGATGGCGAGAATGTGTTTGTTGATTTGACTATCTCCTCAAAAGGTGCTAAATCCTTAAGGTGCTTGCTGTTGCTCCTTTGGGAGCGTTTTGGTCCCCGCAAGCGGATCACCTTTAATCGTTCTGGTAAACCAAGGAGTTACGACTATATGACATTTATGCGAAAGGCTAGGGTTTAACACCATGGGTGGATCTCCGTCTATTCCAGCACCCCCTCCGCCGCCCGATCCGAATGCGGTGGCACAAGCTAATGCAGAGGCTTATAAAAAGAACATTGAAACATACATGGAGAAGGCTCCAGGCATGGCAGAGCTTGAGAATAAACTTCGGATTCAATACATGCCCCAACAGCGTTCTCTGGAACGCCAACTATCAGCCCTAGACCAACAGGCAGGCGTGCAGGCTGGGATGCAATTAGAACGTCAATATGGCCCACAGCGAACGCTGGAGGCTTTGCGAAGGCAGTATGAGACTAGCCCACAGGCGTATGCTCTAAATCGAGGATTGGGCGATCAAATGACACGTCAGTTTGCGAGGTTGTACGGAACTAGCCCATACGCATCGGTTGAGCAAAATGTGGCAATGAACCGCCAGCCAGGGCCAGTTGACATTTACGGAACGATTGGAACATCTATTTCCAATCCTCCGCTGAAAGGTTAATATGTCAGATTTTAGAGGAAATATACCATCGCTTCAATATTACGTTGAAGATGGTCAAATAAAATCAAGACAAATTAGTACATATGTTCAAACGAATAGCAATGCACCTGGAGCATTAACAACGCAAAAAGACGCTGCAATAGATGGTATAAAAAAAGCAGAGGAAAACAGCTATAGGGATGCGCAATTCAAATTGCAGGAACAAAGAACTAAAAACCTTCAAGACACATACGAAAAGCAACTTGCGGATGTGACAAGCCAAGAAAACACCCGCAACTCTCTTGCTGCCCAGATTCAAGCGTTGACTGCTGGAAATTACAATGCAACGAATACAAATCAATCAATGGCTCAGTCAAACAGATTATCTCCTGTCAATTTTATTTCTACGGCAGAAACAAGTGAAATAGATGCGCTTGCACAACAAGCAACAAAAAAAGAAAATGGAACAAGTAGAGTTAATGCAATAACCCCGTCAACAGAAGTACCCCCAAAGGGAGCAATTCAATATTCAATTAGTGGTGGGTTTGGTCCTGACACAAAGCAAACATTAAATCCAGACTATGATCCAGAAGTTGCTAAAAAATGGCAAGAAAAACAAAGAACATATAGATATGACCAGCTTTCGAAATACGTTGGGGCAGATGAAGCCAATAAACTGAAGACAAAATATGACCAGATTTATTCAATATCAAACTTGCAGACAGATCCAAATATTGAGAATAAATTAAACTTTCAAGTTTCAGATGATCAAATTTTGAATGATTACAATGCTTCAAGAATTTCAAAATTAACGCAAATTAACGAAAATGCGCAAGCTCAAAAAGCTGGAATTATCACTAGGCTTGCTACGGCAGAAAAACTTTTATCAGAATTACCAACATCTGATGCAAGGTATAAAACTTCAGAAGTTTATGTAAATGAATTAAAATCGGATCTTGCAAGCGTCGACTCTGCGATAGCTGATTCATTTTCTCAAATTAAATCATTCAAACCAATAGCACTTGGCTCTACCGAAGCAGCCAAACAAATTACTTCCTTAAGATCATATCTACAACTACCAGAAGAGCGCGCCTCACAACAGCTTTATCAGATTGATCCTGAATCTTACAGAACATCAGTTGCATTGGGTCAACGCTATCGCCAGATGGCTACTGCTCCTATTGGGGAAACCAAGTCAGCCCAAGCCGAGCAACTCCGTAGCAACCTAGAGCAGGAAGCAATCAATCAGCTTGCCCTTGGCTCGCAATTGGGTGCTGAAGAGCAGAGGCAATACCAGCAGGCTGCTAGGGCAGCACAGACAGCGCGAGGCAATATCTTTGGCGTGGCTCCTGCGGTTGAGGAAGCCGTCACAACTGGTCTTGCTGGTGAGCAACGCAAGCTGGCGCGTTATGGTGCAGCGAGTCAGTTCTTGGCTTCTGGTCAGAACACATCGGATGCATTGAAGTCTGACATAGCCTTCCGCGATGCGTTGTTGCAGAACCGCCTTGGCGCAGCTTCTGGCTTTGTTGCTGGTGGGCCATCCATCTATAATCTTACTGGAGCGCGTACATCCCAACAGCAGAACGCAATGCAGAGCTACATCCAAGCCAATCAAGCATTGCCTGGTGGGTTTAACCAACAGCCGTCAACAGCTGCTAACTTCTATCAGACAACCAATCCCAATATTCCTGTTGCACTAACTCAAGCATTTAATGATCTTTATAGGTCGCAGTCTAATTACCAAGCCAGCACTTATGGAGCGCAGGTTGGGGCAATTGCAAGCCAGCCAAGCGGTGCGCAACAGTTTGGCGCAATTGCATCTGGCATTGGTTCGCTTATACCAAACATAAGCATTTAAGGAGATTTATGGGCAAAATTAATTTAGATTTGGCGGCAATGTTTCCACAGACTTTTGGGGATCAAGACGCATTGCGTAGGGCTGCAACTGCCGAACAACTCCAGAATGCTCAATTGCAAAGATACCAACAAGAAGAGCAGATTCGCCAGCAAACACAGCAAAGGCAGGTTTTGCCATTTGAAGACTTTAAGATTGATGTAAACGGAGAGCAAATTCCATTTAAAGCATTACCACCAGAACAGAAGGCTCAGTGGGCCAAACAACGTCAAGTCGATTGGGAATTAGAGCAATCCAGAAAGTTTACAAAGCACCAAGCAGATATGGCGAAAGCCGAAGTTGAGCTTGAAACAAATCTTCAAAAGAAGAGGGATATTGAAGCCTCTCAAGCTGGTGGAAATATAAAACCTGGTCCAGATTTCCTTCCTGGGGAAATGTTTGGGAAGTCATATGCCAAACAATTGAAAGATATAGAACAAGAAATGATTAAAACCGAGCAAAGGCGTAACACTGCTGGGATTCAGATGCAGGCATTACAAGATACTCAAATGCCGCAAAGCTATGGGATGCCTTCGGTTGCAAAGCCTGCCGCACAGCAACCAACAGCCCAGTCATCCGCACAGCCACAAACACAGCAAGCAGTTCCTACCTATAAATCAAGAGACGAGGCAATTCAAGGCGGGGCAAAAGCTGGAGATATTGTTTATATTCCAGGTGTCGGAAAAGTAAGGATAAAATAATCCAATGGCAAGTCCCGACTTGGGGTTTGACATTATTGAGCCAGAGGTAAAGGCAGATCAGCAGAATGCTGGCTATGACGTAATTGAGCCAGAAAACGCTAAACCAACGCCTTCAGAATCATTTGAAGTAATCGAACCAGACAAGCAGTACCTATCCCAAATCAAGCGAGACTACGTTTCGCAGGGCGGGAATCCGCTTGACGTTTACGCACCAGAGCGTGCTGATTTTCTAGCAAATGAAGTAAACAAAAACCTTCAGTCTGGACTATCTCAACAAGAAGCGTTGCTCAAGGCAACAGATGCTCTTGAGGCTTTACCTCCAGAGACAAGGCCAGATGGATCTATATCCGCAGGATACGCTCCAACCGAAGAAGCAATCCAAAAGGGAATGATCCAACCAGCAGCGTTGCCAGCCGTTAGGAAGGCAATGGATGAGGGCGTGCTTACTGTATCTTCTGGATTTGATAAAGAGAAAGGTGTTGGATTTGCCGTTGGGAAGGCCAAGGATGGGCGGGTTGTTCGTATTGAGGAAAAGCCACCAACGCTTGTTGGGGCATCGTTAAGGTCGGTTGGAGAACAGATTATACCTGGAGCTAGTGCTGTTGCTGGCACAATCCTTGGCGGTGTTGCTGGCGCGCCTGCTGGACCAGTTGGGATACTTGCTGGAGGATTGGCTGGTGGTGCTGCTGGATATAAAGCAGGCGAAATGGGGCAAGCTGGACTTGCAAGAATCTTGGCTGGAGAGCAAGGCTATGCGGATTACCAGAGAATGCGCGAGGCTGACATAGCAATGTTCCCTATAACCACAAAGTCACTTGAGATCGCTGCACCCATAGCTGTTAGTGCTGGACTTGCAGGACCAACAAAAGCTATCGATAAATTTCAACAATTGTTACAACCCAAAGCTGTCCCATCATTGCAGGTAAAGGCACAGCCATCAGAGGTTATTGGCACTATTGAAGGCCAGCAACCAATTCGCCCAGGCGTAGTTGGCGAGGCTGGATTTGAGTCTGGCACAGTACGGCCAGAGTTTAAGATGCCAGAAGTTCCAGAAGGATCTAAAATTGCAAGAACTGCTGAACGCGTCTTGAAATCCGAAAAAGCACCAGAGCCATTCAAGGCAGAGGTTGCACTTCAGCCAAGCACGGTAAGGCAGAATGTTCCACTAGGTGCTATTAAGGGAAACCTTGAAGAGCTATCCGATGACGAGCTGAATGTCATTGCAAGAAGAAGCATTACCTCGTCAGCGTATGATGATGCCGAAAGAGCAGGGGCAAATGCAATACTAGCCGCAAGGCAGATTGATGCAGACCCAGCATCTGCTGCAATCAATTGGGATGAATTTACTAAGGCAGCATCGCTGGCTGGCGTATCCTTGAGGAATGTGCGTGAGTACCTAAACACGCCTACTGGGTATTTGGCGACCATATCAAAGGCAGCGGAGGCGGCTAATAGAAATATACCCAAAGACGTAAGCGACAAGGTTCTTAGATTATTTAATGCAAGTAAAAATGCAAAAGCCGAATTGGTTAAAGCGGAAGCAAATTATAGATCAAGTTTAACCGATAAGGCTGCTGCTATTGCTGGAAACGCAAGAATTGCAGCAGCCAGCGCGGCAGCAAAACTTCAGAAATATTCAGACAGCATTTTCCCAAAGAAAATTCTCGGAGAAACACTTCCACAAGGAATACAGATTACACTGTTAAGCCCATTGTCTCTTGTAAAAAATCCAGTATTCAACGTAGCCAGAGCAGTTGGACAGCTTGGCGTGAGATCACTAGCAAACGCTGGCGATGCGGTAATAAGCTATGTAACAAAGCAGCCAAGGACAATGGCTCAGTCTGCGCTGACAACAAGAGGCGCAATGATTCGTGGGGCTGAAAAAACCAAGGAAGCAATTAGGGCATTCCTTGGTGAAGGCATTCCAGCGTCATCTGCTCTGGCTGGAGAAGGAGTTAAGGGATTTACTGTATTCAAATCTTTAGCCCAAGCATTTACTGGAAAGGACATGGTTACAAATGCAAAAGGTAATATTGCTCTTATTGACCGAGTCCGAAAGCTTACCGAAGGGATAATTGGGTTGTACACTGAGCCAGTAGGCAGGGTATTAACTCTTGGCGACGTTCCAGCCAGAGGATTTGCAGAGGGAAGACTTCTTGCCCAACAAGCTATTTTGGCTGGCAAAACTCCAGAGGAAGTTATTGCAAGCGTAAGATTCCCGACAAAAACAGAATTAAAAAATATATCAAATGAAGCGGCAGAAGCCACATTTCAGCAGGACACAAAGCTTACGGCAGTGGTTGGTGTTGTTGCAAATGCGGTAAAAGCTATTCCAATTGTTGGCCCGCTAACCAAAGCAGTTATTGCTCCATATACAAAAACTCCTGTTAATGTTGTTACTGATGTTGTTGATGTTGCAGTGCCAGGATTAGCCTTCTCCAAAAGCGCGTATTACGCAGCTAAGGGAGACAGAAGAAAATCACTTGAAGCTGCGGCAAAAGGAATAGTTGGAACAGTAATTGGAGGTACGGCTGCTGCCTTGTATCGCGCTGGGGTTATTACTGGATCTGCATCAAAGTCTGCAAAAGAGCGCGGAATTCAATACGAAACACAACCTCCGAATACCATAAATATGTCTGGATTGAATAGACTATTGAATGGAGAAGATCCAGCAATCCAAGCTGGTGACGACATAAAGAGCTACGAGAATTTTGGCTATCTTGGAACAATCTTTAACGTCTATTCAAATGTATTAAGCAAGAATGAAGGCTCTGGATTGCTGGAGGATGTTCTTGATGTAACCCTTAAGGGCTTACCTTCAGTCGCAAGCTATACGCTCAATCAAACATTCTTAAAGAGTACAAACACTCTTCTTAATGCAATTTCAAAAGAAGATTATGACAGCTATTTAGAATCATTATACGGGACAATCTCATCAATCCCATTCCCGAACACATTGCAAGCCTTCAATAAAGCAAGTCGGGAAAATATGGTTGATCCCAAAACTGATGATAGCCTGCAACTATTTGCAAATGTTCTTAAATCAAAGATGCCAGAGTTTGCGCGCGAGGCTATTGGAGCAGAAGAGTTGCCACTCAAAAGAGATATGTGGGGGAATCCAGTTAAACAGACTCCAGAGGGAGCAAATCCGTTTCTATACAATTTTCTTGATTTCACAAGGTCAAGAGTAGTTCCGAGTGATGAATCCAACCTTGCCCTATATAGGTTATGGAAGGAAACTGGAAATGCCGATGCGTTGCCATCTGTTCCATCAAGGAATGTTATGGACAAAAAAATTACTTACCAGCTTGATCAGAACCAGTACGCAATTTATCAAGAGTATGTAGGCCAAAGAAGAAAGGCTCTTGTGGATAATCTATTCCAGAGCGCAACATTTGATGGAATGGATGCAGATTTCAAAATTAAGGCTTTAGAAAAAGCGTATGAGCGTGGTGCTGAAGATGGCAAAAGACAATTCCTAAAATACAATAGAGATTACTTGACACCAAAGGAGAAATAAAATGGAACGCTACGAAAAGATGATGCAGGCAAACATACCTAAACCTAGTGCTGCTCCAGTTCAACAGCCAATTGTACGGCAAGCACAACCAATCAATAATCAAATTGAGAGCGTCACGCCAGAACAACCCAAAACTGATCTTGGTTATGATGTTATTGAGCCAGAGGCTAGGGAATCTGGCTTTGACTTAATAAATGCAGCTAAAACAACAGTAAATTGGGAAGGCCGAAGGGACAAGAAAGGCAATCTTGCGGTATATGCCTTGCCTGCTGGTGATATGGGTGGAGATTATGAGGTAGCTGGAATCAATGACAGGTACCATCCAGAAGCATTCAGAAAAATTGCGGGATTGCCAGCCCAAGACAGGGAAGAAGCAGCCGCAAAATATATCAGCGAATACACAGCACCTCTCGTATCGAAGCTTCCACAAGCAATCCAGCCATTCGCCCAGGATATGGCGTTTAATAGAGGTATGGGCGGGGCAACAAAGTATCTCCAAGAGGGACTAAACTCGCTGGGAGTAAAGGTTGCGGTTGACGGAGCTATTGGTCCAAAGACGCTTGCTGCTATTGGAGGAGTAAATCCAAAGCAACTTATGATTGCAGCAAGCCAAGCGCAATTAAATGATGAAAGAGCTAGGGCTGGTGCTGACCCAAGAAGGAAGAAGTTTATTGTTGGTCTTGAGAACAGAATCAATAATAGGCTTAACGCATTTGGGAGTGGTTAGTTATTCTGAATCGTCCTCAAACACATAGGTTGATCCAGCCGTTCCAGAATAATATTGACCAACCTGCACCTTTGTACCATTTGATCCATAATAAAGGTATCCACTCTTTGTTACAATTTCGTTCCCACCATAATAAACATCTCCACATGAGGAATAACATCCATTAGGAGTTTGCTTGAGTATGCCATTATCTACTATCAATCCATTGGATGTTATGGCCAATCCTTCCCCACCGCTAAACACGGCGTATCCAGAGTCATATACTCCGCCATCAAAGTCATCCGCCATCACCGATGCCATCAGCATCGCCGTCAGTGTTATAGTTATTATTGCTTTCATAGGAAAAAGTCTCTAGCACAAACCGAAAGCCGTCAAGCATGAAATTAACATCACGCCAAGTTGGTGCG
>Ga0214917_10003888_pt1 | contig 16973 bp, 14 predicted proteins | sample LL_1208_BB_MetaG_FD_177983 | JGI IMG/M metagenome (GOLD analysis project Ga0214917, IMG submission 177983) | Freshwater microbial communities from Lake Lanier, Atlanta, Georgia, United States - LL_1208_BB | ecosystem: Environmental > Aquatic > Freshwater > Lake | place: USA: Georgia | collected... | reverse complement strand
ATGGCCATGTGGAAAAAAGACCTCCTCGAGATCAACGGCTGGGACGAGGCGTACGAAGGCTGGGGCTTGGGGGAGGATTCCGACGTCGGCTCCCGGCTTTACCATTTGGGCCGACCCCGCAAATTTGTCTACGGCCGCGCTATTTTATATCACCTCCACCATCCCATCCTGAACCGGGACCACTTGCCCCAAAGCCAAGCGCGTTTGGAAGAAACGCTCCGGATCAAAAAGGTGAGGTGCGAAAAAGGGGTGGATCAGTATTTGGGTTGATTATTCTGGTAGTGCTGGGTCGATGACCCCGCCTCCTCGATTTGGTGGGCCAAGAAACGCCAAGGCGGCCTCATCGAGGCCGCCCCACCTAAGCCGAGATTTTCTTCGCCCCTGCCATCGCGGCCCCGACGATGCCCGCCTCGTTGTGTAGCTTGGCCGGCACGACCTTCGCCCTCACCCCTTTCGAGGCCCGGGGCAACCACTTTTCCGCACGTTGGCTTACTCCCCCACCCACAATGATCAAATCCGGATTGATCAAGCGGTCGACCAGATGAAGATATTCGCGCACTCGCTTCGACCATTTTTTCCAGCCCCAGTCGTTGACTTCCCGGGCCTTGGCGCTGGCAACGGTCTCCGCATCCTTTCCTCGCAGGGTCAGATGGCCTAACTCCGTGTTGGGAATCAGCACCCCGCCGATGAAGATCGCGCTGCCGATCCCCGTACCCAGCGTGATCATCACCACCGTTCCCCTTTCTTTCCGGCCGGCACCGTGGTGCATCTCGGCCAAACCAGCGGCATCCGCATCATTGATGACCGTAAACGGCAGGCGCGTCGCTTTCTTAAAGATTTTTTCTGCGTTCTTTCCAGCCCAGCTTGGCGAAAGGTTCACAGCTGTCTCCACCACCCCCTGGCGCATCACCCCGGGAAAGCCGGCGCCGACGGGTCCTGAAAATTGGAAGTGCTGGATCATTTTTTTGATGGCGGCTGTCACCGCGCCGGGCGTGGCCGGCTGGGGCGTGGGCAGATGAAGGTGCTCCGCCAGAATTTCTCCGGATGGCAGGTCTACCGGCGCCCCTTTGATCCCCGTTCCTCCGATGTCGATGCCAAGGACTTTCATAACAACATGGTATGTCTTCGGCTTCGGCGGGAAAGATTCGCGCCGCAGCCAACGGTAGGGCGCGATCTCCGATTCCGCATTGACTAAAAATTAAAATCGGGTTCTGACATTTTGTCTCAGCCTGCCTCCAGCTTAATTTTATTATGGGTCAAAATGGCGCTTTTTAAATTTGCGATGCCGATTAATAGACCTGCCCATCAATAGTTTGTGACGATCAATTTTTGGCAAGGATTAAGCATCTCATTGGTTGTTGAAAACCAACCATAGAAAGGAAAACCAAGCCATGAAACACAACTGCGAAACAAACGCTCCGCTGGCGACCCGGTCGGAAAACAGGAGCGGTTTCGGGTTCCTCATCAACGAACTCGACCGTCTTCTCGATTTTCCTGCACCCACGGTCTCCAGTCACGCCTGGACCCCCATCTCCGCCCATGAGTCGGAGACCGGATACCGTTACGACCTGGAACTGCCCGGCCTGAAAAAGGACGGGCTCAAGGTCACCCTGACGGACGGGGTCCTCGCCGTGAAGGGCCAGAAACGGCTCTTTCGGGACGGCCTGGAGACCACGCTGGATGTTGAGCGGTCGCTCCTCGTGCCCGAGGACGTGGATCCGGAAAAGGTCCAGGCCCGGTACGTGGACGGTGTCCTCACACTGGAGATTGCCAAGCGCGAGGAAGCCAAGCCGAAGACCATCCAGGTCAACGTCGCTTAACCACTCGCAAATTGTCCCAGCCGGGGCGTGAACAAGCCCCGGCTGGGGCTTGTTGTTGAGGCTTCCTGTGAAAGATTCGTCCCAATCAATGGGCAACCTCGCCAAATTGCAGGAGGAAATGGAGGGTTACTGCGGACTGGCCATGTATGACGAGGCCCTCCGCGTGCTCGATTCCATCCGCACGAAAGGCCAAGAGGAGGTGACCCTCTCCTTCCTTCGGACCCGCATCCTGCGCGCCGCTGGCCGCTATGCCGAGATGCGGCAGACGGCGGAAAAGCTCAAGGCGCGCTGTCCAAACGAACCGGAGGCCTGGGTTTCCCTTGCGGACGCGATGCGCCAAAGCGGCTCCATCCAACAAGGACGCACGGTCCTGCAGGAGGCGGAAAAAAAGTTTCCACAAAACCCCCATATCAAGTTTCAGCTCGGTTGTTACCACTGCCTGCTTCGGGAACTCGATAAGGCCCGCACCTATGTCCAGGCTGCGATCGCCATCGACCGAGCCTGGGCCGAAGCCGCCCAGTCTGACGAGGATCTGGCCCCTCTTCGTAAAAAATCCTCCTAGCCAGACCGCACCCGGCGCCCTCTCTGCCGGCACATTCCCATCCTTTGCCCTTCTTTTCGGCAACCCTGTTTTGACCTCTGACCCCAAGGCCTTAAAATCAGGTCTGTAAGCTTATGTGGTTCGCGCCCTTGTATGACCTCTGACCCCAAACACCAAAAAATGCTAGTTTGGGCAGGGGTTATTTCTCTCGGCGCGCTCTTTGCCGGCTGTGGCTGGCTGCAATCCAAAGCCGACATTGAGGCCAAGGCCGAACATCCCGTTGAGGTTCGGCTGCCCGCGAACCCTTCCACAGGTTACCGCTGGATGCTCGATCCCCCCATGCAAAGTGGCCGGATCCTCTCCGAGAGGTACGACTCAGACAACACCGACGGCCGGGTGGGAGCCCCTGAAACCCAAATAATCCAAGTTGTTTTCCCGCGGGAAGGCCGATTCAATCTGAAGCTCGCGTACCGCCGCCTCTGGGACCCGATCTCTGTGCCCCCGGTCCAAACCACAAATCTTGTGGTCAAAGTCCTTCCCGCCAAAGGCGACCGGTCTCTTATGGAAAGGCTCTTCACCAAGGACATGTCTCCCGAATCTAATATCGCCCAGCCCGAAGAGGAGGAGCCGCAGACAACAACAAGAAAGGTTGAGCTTAGAAGGCCTAGGTAGGGACGGGTCGCCGACCCGTCCGATTTGAAACCTCAACACTGAATCGCCATCACGGACGCCTGGGCCGGGCGTCCCTACCGGACTCTCAATACAGAGGCACTAAATTCTCAGTTCGAATCCATCCTGAGTCGTTGTTGGGCATGCGGACCTTGCTCCAGCCCAAAAACTCTTTTTCCCGGTGGGCAATGGAGCCGGGCGGATAGGCCTTTTCCGCCTGGGTCTCGACCTCCGTGGGCACCGAACGCAACGGCACCACATCGACAATCATGACCGCAGCGCGGTCGGACAGCTTCCCGTACACCCCCAGGGCGGACCCGGCTACAAAGGCCAGCGCAGCGCCCACCAGCACCACCCCGGAGCCGACCCGGAAAAAGATTTTTCTCCTCCAAGCAAAATAGCCGGAGGCCAGCCATAAGCCGACCCCGAGCGCCGCCGCGGTGCTGCCGGCCACCAGCCAGAGCTGCCAGGTGAAAACTCCTGCTTTGGACGTTAGCCAGCTGGACCAAGTACCCTCCAAAAGTCTGCGAATGGCGGGATCCAGTTGGTCCGCCGCATCGGCAAAAATCATCATATTCCAGTCCACGGTCGTCGTCTGCGGGGAGACAAGATACGCAGACAGTCCGTTGGCCAAGGCCCTCTCCTTGTCACCGATCTGGAACCAGGAGAGGCCGAGGTTATTCCGGGAAACCGGGTCGTTCATGTTTTTGCGGACGGCCTGACCCCAGATCTGCCCGGCCTTTTCAAAGCTCCCTTCCCGATAGAGCCGAATCGGGTCCTCCGGCTGGGGGGCCGGAGCGAGTGCCGCCCTATCCTCAGCCACTATCGACAACGGCAGAACCATCATTAGCAGGATGCCAAACCAAGGAAGGAGATTTCGAGGCCGCAAAGGCTCCCAAACCTTCAAAGGAGGGAGATCGATCCGGCTGGCCAGCGCGGCCGCCCGCTCACACCAGTCCCCGTTCAGGCTCGGATTCCGCCCGTACAGCGCTTCATCCGACTCCAACCAACATTTCTCCAGTTCCGCCCGATCATTTTCCTGCAAAGTGGGCGTGGCCGCGGAAATCTCCGGCCAAGCCGGCGTGGCTGCATCCACCCCCAGCGTGCCGGCCACCGCCTTTTGCCAAACCAGCAGGCCTTTGTCCCGCATCTCCGCACTTTCCGACCCACTGCGCAAAAGCTGGACGGAGGATTTCCACGATTGGAGGGCCTCTTTCCGGCTGCGTTCCGGATCCGTCAAAATCGCCCGCTTTTGCGCCCAACGCCACCAGATCGCTGCCAGTAGCAGCCACGGTAAAAGCGCAAGGAATCGGATCCAGCCTGATGGAATCGGGCCCATGCCAACTCCGGTCCCTTCCAAGGGTTCACGCGGAAGGGCTGGTGCCCCGTATTGCAGGACCTTGGCCTGCCGCCCGGATCCAAAGCCACCCCACCCGAGTCCGAAACCCTGCTTCTGCGTTGGCGCGGCTGCCGGCGCCTGCGTCACCTGTGCCGGGCCGGCCGGTCGAAGCGTTCCCTCCTTTAACACGGAAATCTTCGGTGGCTTGGCCTCGATCGTTTCATAGGCCTTTTTCTTGGGATCGAAGTAGACGAATTTCACCGCGGGCAGTTCGTACTCTCCCGCCTCGGTCGGAATCAGTACTAAATCCTCCACCAGGCCGCCGGTGAACAGTTGGGTTCCGTCAAACTCGCGCCGCAACTTGGGCTGAATCGTCCGCATCTTGGCAGGGACAGTCCGCGACGGCAGTTGCACGCCCATCGGCCAGTTGCCGGTGCCTTTAAGACTCAAGGTCCACGTGATCGGTTCTCCCTCGTTCACCTGTTCCGGCACCATCTTGGATTCCAAAGTAAACTGGCCCACCGCACCCTTGAACCCGGCGGGTGCGCCGGAGGGCAAAGGCTGGACTTCCATCGCCACAGGCTCCGTCGAGGCCTCCACCTCCACTGAGCCCGGTGCCGTGAAGAAAAAGGAGCGTCCTCCAAGCGGAGTATCGATATCGAGCTTTTGGCGAATCACCGGCAGTTCAAACTTCCCGGCCTTGGGAACCATCGCCCGGGTATGGAACTGAAGACCCTGACTGCCCCCCGGGCCGATCTGCTGACCCCGATCCCAGGCCTCGGCCGTGAAGTTTTGCACGTCCCAGAGAGGCGTCGTCTTCACCCGCCCACTTCGTCCCGGCCCCATCATCACGCGGTAGTTCACGTCGAACACCTCGCCGGCAAAGGGATTTCTTGGCTCCGCCTGCGCCTCGGCCTGCACGGCGCTGGGCGGAACCACCGGCGCGGCTCCCGCCGGCGGCTGGTTCTGGAAAAAGCCCGGTGGTAAGGGAAATGGCGCGGGTGCCGCCTGTTGCCGGGGTGGGGCCGAGGCCGTCGCATCCACCGCCAACGAGGACACGGTCTTCTTTCCCTTGTCAGTCTGCACATCGAAAACGGGAATCTGGATTCTCCCGCTTTGATTCACCTGAATTGAATAGCTGAGCGTGGTGGAGGAACTGGTCTGGAAATTGATCATGGAAAAGCTGGTCGCACGACCAGGCTGGCCCAGAAACTGGAGGCCATTGACCTGCGGGAGATTCGGGTTGCCCTGCGGCTGGCAGTCCGTGAACACCAGCTCCAGCTGCGCCACGCTGTTGGGAGCCACGGGGCCGGGATTGTTCCAGGCCACCGACTGGGCTCGCGCCCCGGCCGCCCAAAAGCCCACCATCAAGGCGAGAACGGGGATGGCTCTTTTCATCACCATGGCTTCCCCAAGGAAGAGGGTTGCGGCCGCTGGTCCTGCGGTTGCAGACGCTGCTGCAGGATCGCCGGGCTGTCGGACTGTTTAACCTGATCCAGGCGGGACATCGCCTCCAAGGTCACCGGGTCCCCCGTCTTGTCGTTGGCCTTTTGTCCCGAACCTCCACCCACCACCCGCATCCCCGGAGGCGCTTCCGACCTTTCCTCCGACCCGCCTTGGCCGGCAGCGGCTCCTTGCTGTTCTTTCCCCTCCCGCTTCTCCTGCCCGAGGCTGCCAAATCCGGCTTTCGCATCCTCCATGCCCTTCATTTCATCGTTACGCCCACGCTCCTTCATCTGGCCCTCACCCTCCTTGCTCGTGCTGAAGTCGCGTGCCTGATTGGGATCCTTGCTGTGGGCCTGTTTTTGCTGAGCTTGCTCTTCTCCGCCTCCGGACCCCTCCGCATCACCCTCGTCCTGGCCCCCCTGCCTGTTGCCCTTGCCGGGTTGGCCTTGGGAGGGCGCCCCCTCTGATTCCCCCTCGCCCTCCTGACCTTCGCCCCCTTTCTGCTCCTCGCCTTTTTGTCCGCCTCCCGAAGGTTGCTGTTGCTTGTCCTTACCGGAACCCTTCTGGTCTTTCTTGTCCTTTTTCTGGCTCTTGTTTTTGTCCTGCTTGTCTTTTTTTGATCCCCCTTGCGACGGAGGTGGCGGCGGGGGTTGTAACTTCTTCAACCGGTCCCGCAAGTCGGGCCAGTCGGCAGTCTTCGGATCCAACCGCTCTCCCTCGTCGACCCCAGCCAAAGCATCGTTGACCATGTTGCGCCACGGCGCGTGCGGGTCAAAGGCGTCAGGCATTTTTTTCTTTAACTCCTCGATCGACTCCGGTTTCGATCCAAAGGAAATCGTCTCCTCCGCCATCCGCGCATAGTCCACCGCCGCCCGTTTTTCCTTCTCCGCCAAAGTCGCGACGGTCTGCCGCAAGGACCCAGCCAAATCGGCCTGGCTGGGGGCGCTGGCCGGGTTGTTCATCGCCCGGGTATCCAGGCCTGTCAGGGCGGCACCAAGAATTGTTAGCCAAAAGGCTTTCATTATTTTTTTACCAGCACCGGAGGGCCCTCCTTGGAAACCAGCCGCGTGGTTTTCTTTTCCACCGGCAAGGGTAGCGGTTCACCCGCCGTGGTCGTGCCCATCGCCAACCGCCGCCGGTTCGGCAGGGAGGGAATTTCCAGGGCAAAGCTCAGGGCCAGCAACAAAACTCCCGGAGCCAAACACCACTGGAAACGCTCCGCCTTCCGCACATCCCGGGTTTTGGAAAATTCCCCGGCCTCCCCCTTCGCCACCGTTTCCTTGATAAGTTCGGAGAGATCCACCCAGTTGGAGGCCTCGCGATAAACCCCGCCCGTGGCTTGAGCCAGCTCTTCCAGGGTCGACGGCTCAAGTTTTGAGAGCACCGCCGCCCCCCGGCCATCCTTGACCACGCCACCCTGGCCGTCCGGGACCAATCCCCCGGAAGGTGTGCCGATCCCGAGGGAAATAATCTTCACCTCTTTCTTTTTCAGCTCCTCCAGCGCCAGGCGCCAGTTCGGGTCGTGGGCCTCGCCGTCGCTCAGCACGATCAGGAACCGGTCTGCCGCCGTGCTTTGCCCAAACGCCTCGTTCGCCACCCGCAACATCCCGGCATAATCCGTGCCCGCCTGCGGAAGATAGGAGGGATCCAGCCCCGTCAGGATATCCCGCATGATCTCGTAGTCGGAACTCATGGGGACCTGCAGGAACGCAGTTCCGGCAAACACCGCCAACCCCACCCTCTCCCCCTGCAACTCATCCAACAAAGCCCCGATCAGCAGCTTGGCCCGTGCCAGCCTCGTCGGTTTCACATCCTCCGCCAGCATGCTGGCGGAGAGATCCAGCGCGATGAGCACTTCCCGCGACTGGTCAAACACCGTCTCCTCTAAATTCCCCCACTGCGGCCGGGCCAAGGCGGCCAACACCAGCGCGCTGCCCAGACCCAGCCAAAGGCCGGTGGCCCGCCGTTGGGCCGAGGGCCGATCCGTCACGGCCCGTGCCCCTGCCCAGCGCCGCAACACTTTCGGCAAGCGCAGGGATCCGCCCCGTCCCGTTTTTCCAAGGAAAACCAGCCAGGCCAACAGCGGGGCCGCCGGCACCAGAATCAGGATCCAAGGCTGTTCCCAATGGATGCCGAAAAGAAAACTCACGCCGCAGCCCCCCAACGCCCCGGCCGGGTCAGAGCGAGACCCACAAAGAAACAGGCCAAGCCCGGCGCCGCAAAGGCGGCAAACCACTCATGCGCCCGGATCTGGGCCTTGGCGTTGAACTCGATCCGTTGCCGTTTGTCGATCGCGGCAAAGGCTGCCTCGGCCGTGCCGATGTCCATTGCCCGGAAAAATTTTCCGTCCGTGAGGGAGGCAATCTGCTGGAGCGTATCCTCGTCGAGGTCGGAAATCGCCTGGCGATACCCGAGTTTCCGGCCGGCATTGTCTACCACCGGCATCGGCACGATTCCGGGCCGCCCGGCCCCGATGGTGTAAACCGGAATCCCCCGCGTCCGCGCCAACTCGGCCGCCTGCAACGGAGCTAGCACCCCGCTGTTGTTCGACCCGTCCGTGAGCAGAATCACAAACGCGCCCTTGCGCTGGCCACCTTTGTCCCTTTCCGACTGCTCCAGACGCGTCACGGCGAGCCCCAAACCATCCCCCACGGCGGTCGCATCCTCCACCAAGCCTATTTTCAGCCGCCGGATCTGCCTGGCCAACCACTCATGGTCAAAAGTGAGCGGAGACAGCGTGTAGGCCCGGCCGCCGTACACGACCACCCCGATCCGGTCGGTTGGTCGGCGCGAGATGAACGCCTCAATGATCGGCTGGATGGCCTGCAGCCGGTTGATCCGTCCCTGCGGCCCTTCGTAATCCTCCGCCAACATGCTCGGCGAAAGGTCGATCGCCAACATGATATCGTACCCTTTTTGGCGAACTTGCTTCTTCTCTTCTAGTTGCTGGGGCCGTGCAAGTGCGATGACCAACGCAACAAAGCCCAGCGCCGCCAAGAGGGAAGGCATGCGCCCCATGGAAACTGCCGGGGCGCCCGCCCATTTTGCGACTCGCGGGATGACCAGGACTGGTCGGGGCCGCCGGCTTCGCCACCACGCCGCCAACGGCAAAAGCAACAAGGCCAACAACCAAAGCGGGTCAGCCAAGGTCCAGCCCCCTGGAAGAAAAGTCGGGGCCGGATTCATCGCCGCACGCCCTTCATCCGCCTCTTGAAAAAGGCCACCATCGAATCCAGCGGGTCACCATCGGTGCTTACGGTGAGACGTTGCAGCGGGCTGGGAAACCACTCCTCCCAAGCCTGCTCCCTTTCCTTCTTCCAGGCATCATGACGGCCTTGGCTTTCATAGGTGCCGGTGTCAAAAGCCAGAACCTCGCCGGTCTCCGGATCAACAGCCGGAAGAATTCCCGCCGAGGGCAATTCCAGATCCCATGGATCGTCCACCCGCACCCCGATCATCTCATACCGCTTTTTCAGTGCCGCCCAACCCGCCCCCGGCGCCCGCGGGGGAAAATCCCCAAACCAAAGCACCACGCTGTGCCGGGGAAAAGCGTGGAAGAACAGTTTCCAATCCACCCCGACCTCCGCCCCGTCCTCAAGCTTCGGGATCGGTTGACCCAGGAGCGTGGCCGCGGTCCGCACAATGTTGACGCGGCCCCGTACCGGTTGTCGCACCTCGTGTCCCGTCGGCGTCGCGTGCCAAAAGCCCACCCGATCCCGGTTGCCGGCCGCGGTGAGGGCGAAAAGTCCGGCGATTTCCAGCAGGGCTTCCCGCTTGGTTCGGCTGCCGGATCCGAACTGGAGCGCAGGAGTGTCCTCCAGCAAAAGAATGACGGTGAGTTCCCGCTCTTCGATGAACTTTTTCCGGTATAGCTCCCCCAATCGGGCCGAAACGTTCCAATCTACATCCCGGATGTCGTCTCCGTACTCGTATTTGACAACCTGGTCGAATTCACGGCCACGGCCGCGGAAAGCGGAGCGGTACTCGCCGCCCAGGAATGAATCGGCCGCCATCCGGACGCGCCACTCCAGCCGGCGGAGCATGGCCAGGGGCGCCTTGCGGGTTGTCTCGCCGGGGCCGGTTACGGTCGTCATCCGGGAATCTCCTCCAACGCCTCCTTACACCCCCGCGGGAACTGGCACTCGTTCGAGCACGCCGCGCAGGATGTCGTCGGTGGTCGTCTCCTCCGCCTCCGCCTCGTAGGTTAGTCCTACGCGGTGGCGAAGGGCATCCAGAAACACGTTTTGCACAACCTCCGGAGTCCCATGGTCCATTCCATGCAGCCAGGCCAAAGCACGCGTCGCCTGCACCAACGCCAGCGAGGCCCGGGGGCTGGCCCCATACGAAAGGACCTTGGAGGCACTGGTCGTGCCGTTGGACCCGGCCGCCGCCTCCCGGGTCGCCCGGACCAGCGCCAGCATATAGGCCTGCAAGGGGGGGCTGAGGTGGACATCGTCCACCTGATCGCGAAGCGCGAGAAGTTCCTCGCCGGAGGAGACGGCCTGCAACTTGGGCTGGTGGGTCAGCTGACCCCAACGATCCATCATCGCCCGCTCCTCCTGCTCGGACGGATAGTCGACCAGCAGTTTGAACAGAAAGCGGTCTGTCTGGGCCTCGGGCAGCGGATACGTCCCCTCCTGCTCCAGGGGATTCTGGGTGGCCATGACCAAAAACGGCCGCGGCAGCTGGTGGGTTTCCCCGCCAATCGTGACCTGCCGCTCCTGCATGGCCTCCAACAGGGCGCTTTGCACCTTGGCGGGGGCACGGTTGATTTCGTCCGCAAGGACCAGATTGGCAAAAACGGGCCCCCTGTGGACGCGGAAGTTTCCTTCCTTGGGCTGGAACACCATCGTGCCGACGACATCGCTGGGAAGAAGATCGGGGGTGAACTGGATCCGCTCGAACTCCAGCCCCATGGCGGAGCCGAGGCTTTTGATCAGCAGGGTTTTGGCGAGTCCGGGCAACCCCTCCAAAAGCACGTGGCCGTTGGAAAGCAGGGCCACCAAAAGCCGCTCAATGACAATGTCCTGCCCGATGATGGATTTCTGCACCTCCCCCTTGATCCGTGCCGCCCATTCCGATCCTTTTTTTGTCATAATCCAAAAGCCTCCTTCATGTCATTCTCGCAGGGGTGGAAGGATTTTCAACCCCGGGCATGATGCCGATCCCTCCCCACAGGGCCCCCTCCCTCCCTGCGCCTACTTGCCGGAAAAAACCACCGCGCCTTTTTCGATCCGCTCCAGGGTCAGACGGTCTGCCGCGTCGAGAGAGGCTGTCATCTTGGCCAAGGCCTCCGTCCACCGGTTCCACGAACGCAGGACAAGCGCCGGCGGCAGGGGGAGCCTCCCGAGGGTGGCCTCAATCCGATAAACATCCTCTCCCTTCTCGGAGCGGTTGAAGGTCATTTCGTGTCGGAGGACGAAGGTTCGCCCCAAAAGCCGGCCGCCCCGATCGAGGCGCAAGGTGCCGTCCTCCGTCGCCACCCTCCAGCTTTCCGCGGCCAGCACCACAATCTCCGTCACCTTCAGCGGCGCAAATCGCAGCCTCTTTTGAAACCAGGCGTTGATTTCGGCATCCGGGATTTTCAGCTCTTGGGGAAAAGCCTCTTTTTCGCCGCCGTATCGCCAAAACAGGTCTTCAATTCCCTGCCCGTCGCTTTGGCCAGCCGCCTCCAGGGGTTCCGGGGCGCGTAAGACCAGCCCGGTGGCGTGTCCAAGCGTCGCAATCATCGCGGCGCCGGCCAGGGTCCAGGCCGTTCCCTTCCACCATGCCCGATGCCGGATGAACTCCAAAATCCCGTGAAAAAGGAAGCTCGCCCCCAAAAAGGCCCCGAGCAAAGCCACCCCCCCGGCCACCAACACGATTCCCTGCCCGATCAAGACGGGGGAGGCTTCCGGGATCTCCAATTTGGCCAGGAACGCATCCCGGGCCGCCCGTTGCCTTGTTCCCTTCTCTTTTTCCCATTCGCCGGACTCCAGCCACCGCCCCTCCAGTTTCTTTTTGCCGGCAGCCATCTCCTGCTGATCCACCCTCCATGGTTCGGTCTGCCGCTCGATCTCCTCGATTCGCGAGGGAAACTCCTTTTTCAGCTGCTCCAAGGCTTGGATTTGGGCGGTCAGCTCCTCTCCCTGGTACGATCGGGCGGGTTCATAAGGCTTGGGAACGGCCTTGGCCACGGCGGCGGCAAAGGCCGCCTCGGCCTTGGCCAAGGCTTGCGGGTCTTCATCGCTGGGCATCTGGTCGAGGATCTTTTTCCATTTCTCCACCTCTTCCTGCAGGGTCCTCTCCAGGGCCACCGCCTTCGCTTTGGCCTCAAGAAGTGCGTTGATGGCGGCTACCGCGGTGGCCCGGTCGACCTTTTGGCCGGGGCGGGGCGCGGGAGTCAGTCGCGCCAAAATCCGGTCCTTGGCGACGGTCTTTTCGCTACCCCCGGGCTCCACCAGGACCACGGAGCCATCCTTGGTTGTCTCTTTTTCCACCAGAACCAGATCGTGGCCCGCTTCGGATTTTGTCGGCTCCAGTACATAGACCTGCATCCCCGCCACCGCCGGAGCGAGGGCGGCGAGCCAACACGCCGCCCCGGCTGCGCCCCCGCGCCACCCCCGGGGTATCAACGGCAAAGTTTCCGCGCGGCTTCGGCGATGTCCTTCGGTCCCATGCCGAAATGTTCGTACAGCTCGCGCGCACTGTAGGCGGAGCGACCGAACTCTCCCTTCATGCCGATAGCTACGGTCTTCACGCCGATCCCGGCGAGATTCAGGGCATGCACCAGCATCGCCCCCATCCCCCCGACGATTTGGTGGTCCTCCACGGTCACGAGCCGGTTTCCGGCTTCGGCCAGAACCGGCGTGATCGTGGCCAGATCCGGACGGTTCACAAAGGGATTGTCGATCACCGCCGCCTGTTTGCCGTCCTTGGCCAAAAGCTCCGCAGCCTCAAGGGCGAGCGGGACCATCGGGCCGGAAGCGACGATAGCCGCATCTTTTCCCTTCCGAAGAACTTCGGCTTTCCCCCAGGGATAACCGTTGGGCCGCTCGCCGATTCGGGTGGGAAAATCTTCCCTCCCGGCAAAAAAGAGCGCGCTCTCGCCGTCCTGCCCGGCCTGCCGCTCCTTGGCCAAGCGACGAAAGGCCTCCAGCATCAGCGCGTCGGCCTGCTCGGAGCAACTCGCGGCAATGGCTAGGGTGTGGGGAATCGAGGAAACCGCGGCAAAATAGGTCGTCGCCTCGTGGGAGGCGCCGTCGGCTGCATCCTGAAAGCCGGCGTGGGTGAACGCCGCCACGATGGGTCCCTGGGAAAGGGCCGCCATGATGATCGGAAGATTCCCCTTGGTGATTCCGAACTGGGAAAATGTGTCCGCCACCGGAAGAAAGCCCGTCTTCGCCAAGCCGGTGCAGGTGCTGATCATGTTGGCTTCGGCGACCCCGATGTCGAAGGAGCGGCCGGGTACGGCCTTTTGAAATGCCGCCACTCCGGTCGATCCCGGCAAATCGGCGCTGATCGAGATCACCGGCAACCCCTCCTGGGCGGCCTTGGTCATGGCGCGGGAAAATCCGGCCTGCACCTTTTCTTTTTTCACGGCGGCTGCGGCCGGCGCGTTTTTCTTGGCGGCCTGTTTGTCCTCCCATGCCTTGCGCAACGACTGGGCCCAGGCGGCCAGATCCGCCGGGGTTTTGCCCCCGGTGATTTCCTGGACAAACTCCACGATTTTTTCCCCGTCTTTCAGCGGAAAGCCGTGCCCCCCGGAGGAATTTTGCTCGGTCTCCTTCACGCCGAAGCCCTTGATTGTTTTCACCCAGAGGCAGACGGGACGGCGCGGGTCGCCCTTGGCCTCCGCCACGGCCTGCTCGACGGCCTGATAGACCTTCTGGAGGTCCTGGCCCTCTTTCACCTGACGGACGTTCCAGCCCAACGGGGCCATCGCGGCAAACGAGGGCTCCATGGCAAAGCTGTCCTTGGAGATGCGGCCGGAAAGCTTGGTGTCGTTGTCCGAAACAACGAGCACAAACGGGTTGATTTCGCCCCGCCCTGCCAACCCGGGAATCGCCGCAAGGGCCTCTTTGGCTTCCCCTTCCATGCAGGCGCCGTCCGAGATCACACAAAAAGTCAGCCGATCGCGTTTGGCCAGCTTGTCGCCCAAGGCCAGCCCCTGCGCCACCGGCAGGCCAGAACCCAGCGGCCCGTTGCTGATGAAAACCCCTTCGGGGTTGAGATGGCTCTCCCCATGCCCCGTCAGCTTGCTTTGGATCCCGCGGAATTTCTTCAGGTCTTCGAGCGTCATCCCGTCAAATCCGTATTGCGCTCGCAGGGCGTAAACCCCGTTTTCCGTGTGGCCGGCGTCATTCACAAAGTTGAAGCCCTCGTGCCAGGGCCGGCCCTTCACCGCGAACATGATTCCATGGATGGCCGACATCGTCTCCGCGAGGGCCGCCGGCCCTCCCCAGTGGCAGGCTGCCCCGCCAATCACGGCGTGCGTGTCCATCAGGGCCACCAAGGCCCGCGTCATGACGGGGTCCGCCAAAACCACGTCCTGGCCTGCGCTGTTTTTGACCTTCACCGGGAACTTCGGCCCGTGGGTTGGGGTTGGCGCCAGCCGATTGGGCAAATTGAGGGGGCGCAGGGGGGGAACTTCGACTGTTTTGACGGGTCCGACTTCGGTGGCCATGGCTTAGCTCCTTAAATTTTTCGTGTTCAAAGGGGCGAGGAGCGTATCGGTTTTCCCGCCGCCTTGGCAAGGCTCAGGAGCCGGCCAGGCGTGCGGATCCGGGGGAGATCTCAAGAATAACCCACGAATTCCCCCTTGAGGCCGGGCGGTCATGGGCCGTGGCGTATAACACTTGGGTGCTCTCCGGGACGGCCTTCCAAAAGGCCTCGCGTCTCGCCTCATCCAGTTCCTTGAGTGCATCGTCGACCAGCAACACGGGGTTGCGTTTGCGTTTTTCCCGGATGAGCGCCAGTTCGGCCAGTCGCACCGCCAGGCAGCCCGTGCGGCGCTGCCCCTCCGATCCAAATTTGGCCAAGCTTTTTCCACCCAGGCTGAATTCCCAGTCATCGCGCTGGGGCCCGGTGAGATTGAAACCTCGCTCCCGCTCCCGCCCCCAAAGCCGGTCCCTTTCGGGTCCGGGAGGCGGCACAGGATCCGCCGGATGGTAGTGCACGGTCATCTTTTCCGCTCCCCCTACCAGGCCGCGATGCGCTTGCTCGAGGTGGGGAAGCAGGACTGACGCCAGGCCCTCCCGTGCCGGCCTTAAAATCTCCCCCATTTCCGCCAACTGGGTGGTCCATGCCTCCCATTCCTGTCGGGATGGATTAAGTTGCCGCAGCAGCGCCACCCGCTGGCGGGCAATTTCCTTCAGCCGGCGCAGTTCGCCCAGCCGACGCGGCTCCAGTTCCGCCAGCAGAAGATCAAAGCCGGCCCGCCGCTCCGCGGCCCCGCCATCGAGCATGATCGTGTCCCCCCCGTGGGCCACTACAACCAGGGCCCTTCCCCAAAACTCATCCGTGGTGACCCCGGTGCGCCCGTCGATCTCAAGCTCCCGCCCCTCACCCCGCCATATCACCGCCAGACGTACCGGTCCGGCCTCGTCTGCCCACGAGCCCTCCACCCGCCATCCGTCGGTGTTGTGCCGGGTGAGTTCCCGCCAAGCCCCCGTCCGAAAAGAGCGCAGTCGCGCCAGAATCGCGATCGCTTCCAGAATGCTGGTTTTGCCCCGGCCGTTGGGTCCTGCCAGCAGAATTCGGGATCCCAGGTCCCCCAGGTCAAGGGACGGATGGCAGCGGAACGAGGTGAGGCGAAGTCGGCGGAGCACGCCGTCCGGCTCAGGCCGTACGCATGGGCATGATCACGTAAAGGAAGGGCTTGCTGTAGCGGATCACGCCGGGGCTGAGCTCGTCAATGAAGTCAAAGTGAACCGTGTCCCCCTCGATGTTTTTTAGCGGATCGGCCAGAAACTCGGGGTTGAAGGCCATGGTGAAATCCTTGCCTTTGTACTGCACCGGGATCGCTTCGCGCGCCTCACCGACGTCCGGGGTGTTGGCGGCAATCTCAAGATTGTTTTTGGTAAACGTCAGTTTCACGGAATTCGACTTTTCGCTGGAGAGAAGGGCCACCCGGCGGACTGAGTTGAGGAAAAGTTCCCGCTCCAGGGTAACCCGCTCCTTCGCCTCCGCCGGAATCACTTGGCGGTAGTTTGGATAGTTGCCTTCGACCATTTTGGCGGCGATGAGCGTGTGGCCGAATTGGAACAGAATCTGGTTTTCGAGAATCACAAAGGAGACCTCATCCTTGTCAGCCAGCTGCCGTTGCAGCTCCAGCACGGCCTTGGCTGGCAGGATGAACTCCCGCTCACCGGACTTCGGGAAATCGAGTTCCTGATCGGCCAGGGCCAGGCGCCGTCCATCCGTCGCGACCAAGGTGAGTTTGCCGTCCTTGAGGCAGACCAGCAGGCCGTTGAGCACATATCTCTTTTCATCGGCGGACATCGCATAGGCAACCCGCTTGATCAGCTCCTTGAGCGCTTTCTGCTCGATTTTGTAGATGGGATTCTTGTCGCCACCTTTGGAGGGAAAGTCCGGGATTGCCGGAAATTCCTCCTCCGGCATGCCCATGATCCGGAAAAAGGCCGCCCCGCACCGGATCGTGGCTCCCAGCTTGCTGTCGACATCTAGGGTCAGTTCTTCAGACGGAAGCTCGCGGATGATGCTGAAGAGCCGCCGCGCCGGGAGGGTGACGGCTCCGGGCTTTTCCACTCCGGCCTCGCAAGAAGTGCGGATGCCGATATCCAGGTCCGTGGCGGCTACCGTGAGATTGGAACCAGCGCCCCGCAAAAGCAGGTTGTTGAGGATCCCGATCGGGGTCCGTGTGCTGACGATGTTTTGGACGGAGGAAAGGGCGTTGAGGAACTTTTGTTTTTGCAGGACAAGTTTCATGGGTTGATTGGAATCAGGAGATTGAGATAGGGGAAAAAAGAATCAAGTACACCTTAATCATAATCAGGTGGATAAGTGAAGAGATTCGGCACAACTCCCACAGGGTGAAATTCTTGCGGGCGGAATAACCCGTGGATAGGTCGGGCCCGGCGACTCCCTTGTTGGTGCTGGGGATAAATCCTCACGACAAACCCCGCCGGGTTGTTCGCATGTTCACAGGGCGTTTGAA
>Ga0214917_10003884_pt1 | contig 16984 bp, 18 predicted proteins | sample LL_1208_BB_MetaG_FD_177983 | JGI IMG/M metagenome (GOLD analysis project Ga0214917, IMG submission 177983) | Freshwater microbial communities from Lake Lanier, Atlanta, Georgia, United States - LL_1208_BB | ecosystem: Environmental > Aquatic > Freshwater > Lake | place: USA: Georgia | collected... | reverse complement strand
CTGCAACTGGAGCTGCAGATCCTTCTCCTCTATCAGACCATTCTGGATAGTCTTTCTTATAGTAACAAGGAATAACTTTGATTCCTTTTTTACCATCATACAGTTCATTCGTAACTGTATTGTATATGTTTCCAGGTTTAGCGCCTGTTACATATTTAGAATCACCTTCAGTTACCTGTGGTGATAGTTGACCAAGTATTCTGATGAAAGGTAACGCAAGATCATGTTGCGTCATGTTTTCAAAACCTTTGTCTAGATCATCTCCAAACAAAGCGACAGAACCATTAGTCAACGGTTTTTTTACCATTGCTTCATTAGCCATCATCGTTTCTCCATTATTTACGGGTTATTTTAGTTGTGTCTTTAATCCAAGTACTAAAGACATCAGAAGGCATGTCGAGCCCGGACTCGACACGCTCCTGAAATAAGGCTGTCAAAGTGTTCCAAGCTACATCAGATTTTTGATGTGGTTCAAAACCGTTTGACGCCGCAAGGTCCAACAAACGTTGTGCCTTGTCATCTTCGCCACGACCGAACGTAACAGAAACATTATTTTTAATAATATCCCCAAGTCCGTTCTCACGAAGCCAGTTATACGCTGATTGTCTTCTCTCATCCTCTTTAGGGAGAGTACATCTGTATTCTCTTTTTACAGTTACAGATGATCCATCAGCAAGTTTCAAAGAGCTTAAACCTTGTTCTGCAAGCAGTTCAGGTATTACTCTAGAACTAATATCGTCAGCCATCTTCTTTAAATTATCTACATGTTCTTCAGCACGTTCAATATCATCTTGTAAAGCTTTAAGCTTTTGACATTGGTCTGCTATTGTTGTTACTTCTACATTGTCTAAAAGATCTGTTGAATCTTCTAGCATCATATTTTTTACATCGTCACTCATAGTTATCCTTTCTGATAGAGATCGAATTCAATTGGGTAATATTTAAACTCTCTACGATCCCATTTCAAGAGGTTAAATTGGCCATTGGTCATATCACTCGCGATTGCACAGGAAATACCAATGACCGCCGGATCTCCTGTAAGCAATATATAGTCTTGCTTCGTAAAATCTTTCAAGTTCTTTCGCATTTTAAATACGAAAGGTGAAGCATTAAATGCTACTTGATCAAAGTAGGCAAGACATATAACTAAATATCCAAAATTGGAAGCGCTTAATATATTTATATTAGCTGGTGGATGTTGTAATACATACACAAAGCTTTCTTTAGGGTTATCTTTTTTAAAGTCTAAAAATTCTATAAGACTTTTATCTTTATATAATTCAAATATTTTATTTTTCATTCTATTTTCTCTCTTGACAAATCATATAATGATCTTTATTTAATATGTCAATAGAAAGAATTTAATTATTTATGGATATTAGAAAATATAGGTTTAAAACAAAACCGTATGAGCATCAATTAATTGCATTAGAAAAATCTTGGGACAAACAAGAGTATGCATATTTTATGGAAATGGGAACTGGTAAATCTAAAGTTCTTATTGATAATATTGGAATACTTTATGATAAAGGTAAAATAAATGGGGTATTAATTATAGCACCAAAAGGTGTATATAAAAATTGGTATTCTTCTGAAATACCCACACATTTACCTAGCCATGTAGAACACAAAAAGGTATTATGGACGGCTTTAACTTCAAAATCAAAACAAGAAGAACTCAACTCTTTATTTAAATCAGAATATATCTTACATGTTTTAGTAATGAATGTTGAAGCCTTTTCTACAAAGAAAGGTTTACAATTTGCTTTAAAATTTCTTAACTCACATAAAACTTTAATGGCTGTAGATGAATCTACTACAATCAAAACACCTTCTGCTAAAAGAACTAAATCTATATTAGCTTTAGGTAAATCTGCTTTATATAGAAGAATACTTACAGGATCTCCTATTACTAAAAGTCCATTAGACTTATATACTCAATGTGGATTTCTTGATGATGAGCTATTAGGTTTTAGTTCTTATTATGCATTTAGATCTAGATATGCCCATATGGTAGAAAGAAACTTTGGTGGTCGTAGAGTGCAAATAGTTAAAAGTTATCAAAGATTAGATGAACTATCTAGATTATTAGAACCTTTTTCATATCGTGTATTAAAAGAAGATTGTTTAGATTTGCCAGATAAAATTTATATTAGACGAGAAGTAGAACTAACTGATGAACAAGAAAAACTTTATAGCACAATGAAACAAATGGCTTTAGCTAGTTTAAATGGTCAATTATTAACTGCTCCTAATGTATTAACCCAATTAATGAGATTACATCAAATTACTTGTGGTCATTTCAAATCTGATGATGGAAAAATTCAAGAACTTAAAAATAATAGAATAGAAGAACTAATGTCTATTCTTGATGAAACAGAAGGCAAAGCAATTATATGGGCTAACTATATTTATGATATTGAACGTATTGTTGAAGCTATTAAAAAACAATATGGAGATGATTCTGTTGTACAATACTATGGTGCAATTAATACAGATGAAAGACAAAAGAATATAGAACGTTTCCAAAATCCACTATCCCCGTTCCGATTTTTCGTGGGCAACCCACAAACTGGAGGATACGGTATTACCTTAACCGCTGCCAATACAGTTATATATTATTCTAATGGTTATGATTTAGAAAAAAGATTACAGTCAGAAGATAGAGCACATAGGATTGGGCAAAAGAAATCAGTGACTTATATTGATCTAATCGCGGAGAATACTGTTGACGAAAAAATCGTCAAAGCTCTCCGCAAGAAGATAGATATTGCTTCTCAAATAATGGGTGAAGAATTAAAGGATTGGATTTAACCAATTAACTTCTTCTTCGTTGTAAGGCATCATTTTACCTCTACTTTAATACCTTCAACTTCTTTTGGTTTTTTAAAACCAAGTTTAATTTTAAGTAAACCATCAACCATTTCAGCTTCATCGATTACTACATCAGATGCTAACTCAAATTGTTTAATGAATTTTCTATAAGCTAGTCCTTTTTGAACATAGTCTATATTTTTATCTTCAACTTTACCTTCTACAGTTAAAATACCGTCTTTTACTTCTACAAGAACGTTTTCTTTATTGTATCCAGCAAGTCCTATTTCTAGACCATATTTACCTTTTCCATATTTTACCAGATTGTAGAAAGGGAATGAAGGTATTTTAGACCAACTATCAAATATATTATCAAATATATCTTCAGTTTGTTTTACGAAATGATTATGGATTTCATCCATTTTAATCAAACCGTTATTTGGGAATAATGAATTGAATGTCATTATTATCTCCTTTGTAAGCAAGTTAATAGGTCCACCCACATGATGCAACCTAGAAGATATATAGTGATATTATTTACATTTGCAAGAGTCACAACCACAAATACCTAATGTGTGTATTTCTGTTAAATCATGTTCTCTATCAAGGAATTTGTATTCTATTTTAGTAGTATTAAAGTCTTTTTTTATCTTTTCACATATTGTTTCTGGATCAAACTCGCCACACGAATAAACATCAAATTGAAGCAAGGCGGGGTCAGGTTCGTCCCAGACGTGGATTACTATATGAGATGTTTCAATGATTGCAGCTCCAGTAATACCCCGATTCCCGATCATATGAGAATACTTCACGTATGGTCCCATCATAACCTTCATACCTATTTCTTCTATAAATTTCTTAAACCATTCTGTAAGGATAGCTTCATCCATTGGAGGATTTTTAGCTTCTGCTCGGACAATTAAATGTTTATGTACTAATATTTTATTTTCCATTCCGCGTCATACAACTTTTTGAAGTTAATGCAACAAATTATTTTAAGACAAAGGAGAATAAATTACTTTGCCATCTACCTTAGATGCTTTAAGATATTGTCGTCTATTTTTAGCTGCGGAGTAACTACAATGAATCCATCCGGAGTTAGGTTCATCAGGAGTCCAAAATTCAAGTATACATTGATCGTAGTCAAGATTTTTAACGATCCAGTCACTAACATCTTTATTAGGAAGACCAAATACCTCAAAATCTGCGGCCTCACCACGAGTATGTTGACTCTTTGAAGACGATCCTATTCTTTCACAAAGTTCCGCTGAACGATATCCAGAACTAACTGTCATGGGTAAATTAAAATTATCTCTTACTGGCTGAAGTACGTACTGACAAAGTAGTTGTAGATTAAAGATATGATCTTGGTTTGGTTCGTTTGGTATTCCAAGTCTTATTGCTTCTTGTGATTTAATTAATTCTTCTAACGTGAAGTTGTTAGTTAGTTTCATTTCATTTTTAAAACAATAGCTATAAGCGCTACGATTACTGCTCCCATACCTGTCATCATGGCCCAAAGAATTTTATCTACTTTCTTTTCAATCTTATAAATAGCACAACTCATGTGTTTGAGATGGTTGTTTTTAATTATGGATATATCTTTTTTAAGATTATCTACTCTGTTGTATAAATCTACCATATGATCCTCTAATCGCGATTTAATAATACGTTTCATTATCCTACCAATGTTACTGGTTTTGTTTGTTGATTAGCAGCAATTTCTTCTCCTAACACATCTCCTGGGAAAAGTGAAGCATATCGTTGTTGTCTATCTACTTGTTGATTTGGTAATACTGAAGTTTGATTATTTATTACTGGTGCTGGTGTAGTATCTACTCCTGCAGGTAATATATTTTGAGGTTCAGAAACACCTTGTTGTAATGGGGCTACAGGAACTTTTATTTGATCTGTAGCTAAATTTAATTTTTTATTTTTATTTATTAAATTATTAATTATTGGAAATGCTGAAATATAGGGATTACTTATAGATACATTTTCTTTTTTATTTAAATCATTTGTAATATCTTGCATTTTTTGTATAAAAAATTTATTTGGAGTATCTGGTAAATATTTACCTCTTATAACACTAGTTATAGTATTGTGATCCATTCCTTTTCTTTCTTTAAGTTTTTTTTCTATTAAATTATTAGATACCCCCAATTTTTTAGCAGCTTGAATATCTAAATACATTTCTTTCATAGTTTGAAATCTTCTAGCTTCAGAATATGTGTAATTATTAATAATATCTTCAGGAGTTACTCTTCCACCTTTTAATAAAGTAGAAGAAAATAAATTTCTATCTTTATCTAAATTAGAACCAAATTTTGTTATTTTATATTTTAAACCATCTTCTGGATCTGATTGTATTGATCTAAAACCATATAAAGAATGTATTTCATCTTTTAACTCAAATGTTTTACCATAATCATCTGATTTTCCAGCCGCTGATTTTCCTAATCTAACAAGTTGATCAAAAGATCCTGGTTTAAATGATTCAGCTAAATGATTCATTGATTTTAATATTTTAACAAAACCATCATCTTCTTCTGACCAAATTCTTTTTCCACCTTTTCCAATACCTCTTCTTAAAATTGAATCTACAAGAGCTTCTGTAAATATAGATTCATCTGAAAAAGGTTTTAATAATTCTTGCATACCTTCTATCATTCCAGATCCTAAAGCTTTTGCTAAAGATTCTTTTGTTGATTTTGTATTTGCAATTTCATTAATAACAGTATTAACAGGTCTTACTAAAGTATCGTATGGGTTTGTATAACTAAAATCTATATATTTTAAATATCCTTTATCATTTCTACCTGTTGGTATTAAAGTAGAATTTTTAGACCATTCTGGAACAAATCTTCTTAAAGCATTTAATTCTTCATCAGTAACATTATGCATTGCTTTAAATCCTTCACTTACTACTAAAGGTATTCCAGCAACAGTTGCCCCAAAACCAAAAAGTCTTCTATAACCAACGCCAGTTAATTCTTTTGAACCTAATGCCTCACCTATTTTTATTTCATTTATTGCTTGAGAAAGAATATTATTTCCAGTTCTCATCATTTCTAAAGGAAATGCAATAAAATTACCAAATGGAGATTGTCTTAATGCTTGTCCTGTTCTTCCAATATAACTATAATTAGGAACTTGATTACGAGTTAAATTTCCAGCAACTTCATCTAAAAATGATTGATATGATTCTCCAGCTATATCTGTTCGTGGAGCCATTTGTCTTAAAAATTTTCCTTGTTCGGTTTGTTCTGATAAAAGTTTTAAATAATTATTTTTATTAATACCCATTTTTTCAAATACTTTTTCATATCTATTTCTTTCAATTCCCCAATTAATAGTTTTAAAATAATCATCTTCCGCAACATAAGCATCATTAATATTTTTAAAACCTTTTTTAGTTTTTTCCCATAAATTTGAAAATGTTTTCATTACTTTGGGTTCAGCTTGTGAATCTGTTATAATATCTTTAAACAATCTTTGTGATTCTTTTTCAACTACGTTGCTATCAACAACACCTACCCTTAATAATCTTCTATATAATTCTTTATCTTGTGAAGTCATTTCACCAAAAAAATAAGGAAGTGCTTTTTTACCAGAAACACTTTTAGCTATATCAAATATTCCCCTTCCACCTATATCACCTAAATCTTTATAGGGCACACCATTTGCACTAACAAAAGTACCCGCACCAATAAAATTTCTAATGTGTGTTAATGGAGATAAAATTGTTTTTAAAACTTGCGATGCAGCTTTTGGAACTAATATTGCATATTTATAAAATGTTCCAACTTTTGTTGTATCTAACCAATTGTCTCTAACATCAAATATTGCATCATATATTGGAGCTCTTATGTATTTACCATCTAAAGCAGATAAACCATCTACGCCATTTGATTTAACTTGTTTAAATTGTAATTTATTATCTTTATTAAAACCTTGTTTAGATAAATCTTTTCCTTCAAATATAAATTGATTATCTATTCTACTTCCTATGTTTTTTATATTTTCTGAATAACGTAAAAAAGAGTTTAAAGTAGCTTGTTTACTTACAGTATTATAAAAAGAATAAGTTGGATCTTTAATTACTCCTTCTAATTGTTCTTGCCAACGTTCTAATTTTTTTTTATCTATAATAGAAGGATCTATTTTTATTGATTCTATTTCTTCTCTAGTTGGTTTATCTAATACCGTACTAATACCATTTTTAAAATTAGGATTTGTAGGATCAATTTCACCACTTTTTCTTTTTTCTATATAATCTGTTATTTTTTCTTCAGATTTTTTTAAAATATTAGCTTGTTCTTGTGGAGACAAAACATCAACTTTTAATTGTTTTGCTCTTTGAAAAGTTTCTTGAGCAACTAAATATTTAAGAGCAACTTCTCTTTGTTCAGCTGTAACAGGATATTTTAATAATGGACTTAATCCTTCAATTTTTTGATATCTAGTTGTTAAATAACGACCTAATTGATCTTTCATTGTTTGAGCAAGTTCTTCTGGCATTCCTCTTTTTAATAAAGTTAAACTCATGTTATCAACCATTAATCTATAATTTAATATTGCTTCTTTAAATGCTATTGGATCCCCACCTACTTTTTCTATTTGATCCATAGCTTGTTTTAATTTAGAAGTTAATTGATAATCATCTATTTTAAAAATAGATTTTTCATCTAATTTTAATTTTGTTTCTTTTCCTTCTTTTATTTTATTTAAAATTATATTTTCTTTTGAAGATTCTTTTAATAAAGATTCTTCCCCTGCTTTAGAAGAAGGCGTCATTATTTCATATGAAAGTTCTAAAAATTTCTTTTTTGCTTCATCCGATTGTTTTATACCTTCTTTTGAATATAAATAATTTTTTTCAAAACTATTAAAGACATTACGTATAGAATTATTAAAATTAACAGTTGCTTCTGCTGCTAAATATTCAACATCTTTTATCGTTGAAAGATATTGTCCTTTAGCTTCTAAAATTTCCTGTGTTCCAGCACCAGCTGGTCTTAAACCATATCCAATAAATTTTTGAAACCCTCTTAATAAAGGATTAGATGAATATTCTGTTAAAGGAGTTGCAGTATCTCTTAATTTTCCAATAGCGGTTCCCGCTCCTGCTACCCCTAAATCAAATAAAGATATTTCAGTTCCAAATTTTATTCTATTTAATAGTTTTCTATATGCTTCTTCTCTTCCTTCTTTAGTTTCAGTATTCATCATTGTTATTGCATATGGTTCTAAAGAAGTTCCTTTCAACATATCTGCAAAAGTTCCAATATCTTCATCTGCAACTAATGCACCACCAACACCAGCCCCCACCAATGCACCTGTTTTAGGTCCTATTATTTTTGACCCTATGTTTTCTAAACTAAAATAATTTCCTTTTCTTTTTGCGTCTAAAGCTTGTTTAGCTATTTTAGATGCTTGTAATTCTAAGCCAACAGTAGTTCCTATTTCAGAACCTATTTTAGATAATCTTCCTATAGGAGGTATTGTTTGTGCTAATATTTTTGTTATTTTACCAATTGTTTGAGATTCAGCCGCTTCGTGAAATGGATTAACATCATCAAACCATTTTTCTATTTGAGTTGATGAATTTGTATCTCCTGTTAAATCATAAACTTGAGCACCCAAAGATACAAGTCCTTTTGGTATATTCCAAAGACCTGTTGCTACACCAGCTAGTGCTGATTCAACAGCATTATAGTCATTACTTTCTGGTTTTTTATAACCTTCAACTTCATCGGGTATTATATAAGCCATATTAAAATCTAGTTAATTTTATTAATAACCAGCTTCTCCTGGTAAATATAATTTTCCGTTTTTATATTTTCCAGCTGCTCCTGTATTAGGATCAAAATAAAATTCACCTGTTTTTCTATCTGCTTTATTTTCTGGTAATATTTTTGTAATAGCTCCCCTTGGTAATTTATATTTAATAATTGTTTCTGCTAATTGATCTAATATAAGAGGATTTTGTTTAATAGTTTTATTTTCTTTAAATGAAGGAAGATCTGCTAATTTAGTAGATAAATCATTTACTCTTAATTCCATTTCTTTTTGCATAGCAGCTGAATCAGCTTTAGTAAGTATACCTAATGCTTGATCTCTAGTATAACCTAAATTCATTAAATCTTTTAAATTTTTACCATATTGACCTAGTTGGGCTTGGGATAAAGCAGCTTGCATAGCAAGTTGTTTTGGAACCATTTCTGCTTGAGCTTCTCTTGAAAGAATATTTTGATATCCCTCTAAAGGTTTTTCAGCAGCAGATGATATAGAACCCATTAAACTGGGTTTAATTCCAACGGGTGTTGGTTTTAATAAATTTAATCCAAATTTAGCAAGTTCTAAATATTTTTGTCTTGTATATTCATCTGAATTTGGACCAAGATGTTCTTTAAATAAAGGTAATAAATCTTCATATATTGTTTTAACATCATTTTTTACAGGTTGTTGTGATAAAGTAGTAGTATCTTGATTATCTTGATTATCTTGATTATCTTGATTATTAAATTTATTATCTTGTTTATTTTTATCACCACCTGTTAAATTTTTATAAGTTTTATAGCCCCCATAACCCAATCCTCCCGCGCCAGCAATAGCAAGACCATAATCTTTTATTTTATCATAAACAGATCTTCCAACACCCAAAGCTCCACTAACATAAGGAGATACAGCTTCTTTTATAGCTGCATTTGTAAACATGCCGGGTCTTGTAATATTTCCAGGAGCATTTACAATCATGCTTTCTCCTCCTACAAATGGATCTTTAATACCACTTACATATCTTTTATATTGATCTAATACTTGAGGGTATTTACCAGCAGTTTTTAAAGCACCTTGTCCAATTCCACCTAATCTTCCTAAACCAGTTAAATATAATAATTCTGATGCATCTCTTTTAACGGGTGGATAAAGAGTTCCTTCGTTAATACGTTGTTGTATTTCATCTTCATTAACCACTTCTGGAGAAAGAAAATCAAAAAATCCTTCTCCTTTTTTAAAACCAACTCTTCCCCCAGTTGCATATCCATCATTTAATCCAGAAGTAATACCAACACCTTCGCTACTTGCAGGTCCACCTCTAAATAAAGGTCTTCTTAAAATTCTACTCATTATCCAAATATTCCTTTAGCTAAAGATCCTAATCCAATCCCCGCTCCTAGAAACTGTTGAAAAGGACTCGCTGGTTGTGCTTGTTGTTGATATGTTTGTACTTGTGTTGGGAATCCTCCAACTAAACCTGTTAACTGTTGTCCAACTAAACCATATCTAGTGTAAGGTTCAAACGCTGCTTCTTTTGCAGCTTGTTTTTGAGCATCTAATATTGATTGTTGATAAGCACTCTCTTGACCACCTAATGTATTTAATGCTTGTATTTGATTACCAGCTAATTGTTGTGTAGCTTGTCCAAGTCCTTGTTGGAATGATCCTAAACCTTGTTGTGCTTGAGCAGCAGCTAATTGTTGTTGATAAGCTTGAGCAGCTGATTGTTGTGCTTGACCAAAACCTTGATTTAATAATTGAGCTTGAAGTTGTGCTCTATTTAAATCTGATTGTGTTTGATAACCAGCTTGTTGAATTCCTTGTCTAGCTCCACCAAAAGCACCAGCACCAATAGCAGAAGCTGAAAGAGGCGCAATTCCTTTTTGTGCTTGAACATCATAATTTTGTAAAGTTGTATTAATAACATCTTGTTGGTAAGGAGACATAAATTGTTGATATGCCTGTGGTCCTGAATATTGTTGTGCTCCAGCTAATGTTTGTTGTGCTTGTGTTCCTAATTGTCCTGCTTGTTGTAAATAAGGTTGATAACCACCAAGTCCACCAGCTAATCCTTGTGCTTGTTGTGTTAAAGCAGATTGAGGTGCAATTTGTTGTGCATAAGATGCTGTGTTAATTGCAGCAGAAGTAGAAAGTAAAGGTAATAATCTTTCGCTTAATGCTGTAAGCGCACCTTCAATATAAGGTGAAGGTAAATTTTGTTGAATCGCTGTTGGTGTTGGATTTACTGCCATATTAAGCTCTAGCCTCTAAATTTTTCATTAATTGGTACATTTTTTTTGCACCTTGTTTTATATCTCCACCACCCGCATTTCTAACAGCTTTTGCTGTAAAAACAAATTCATTTTTAGAAAGTCTTGCCGGAACATCATCCGCTCGTTCTTTTTTACCTATTGGAACAAATCCACCAGACGCTCTAAAATCCATTTCATTTCCACCTAAACTCATTAAACCACCTTTAGCTTTTTTATCTTTTAAATCATAATATCTATTATAAACTGTTTCTTTTTGTGTATAGGTAAGATTATCTAATTTATCACCAAATAATTGTTTAGCTATTGCATCTAAATTAATAGGTATAGTTTTTACTCCTTGATTATTTGAACCTGCTTCATATCCAACTCTACCACCTGTAGCAAATTTAAATTTAAGAAGTGTTGTATCTATTTCGTCATTTGTGTATCCAGCTAATCCCATTGCTTTTCTTATGGCAGCTTTTCTACCTTCTGTATTAGCAACTCCCATTGCTCCTAAAGCAGCCTGTTGTTGATCATATTCATATAATGCTTTTTGTGCTTTATTATAAGCTAAGTCTCCAACAGCCATTGCTTGTCCTGGTAATGCTTGTTTAGCTGTATCTAAACTAAATAATTCTTGTCCTTGTTTTGGTTGAAAAAGATTACTTGTTTTTTCTAAACCACTTAAACCTAAATTTTGTGCTTTTTCTAAAACAGTTAAAGGTGTTCCTGAACTACTAACAACACCAGTTCCAAATTGACTTTGTAAATTTGCTGCTTCTGGTCCATATTGTGCCACTAAATTTGCTGCATCTGAAGAAGTTAAAGCTGCTTGACTTAAATTAGCTAATTCAGGGTTAGCTGCAAAATCAAGAGAAAAACTAGGAACAGCTTTTAAACTAGATAAAAGTCCTGGAGTTTGAGCTGAAGATAAACCACCAGATAAAGCTGCTAAACCTAATGATATAGGGTTTATTCCATATTTATCTGCGCCCTCTTGAGAAAGTTGAGAAAATATATTTGCACCAGCACCTACTGCTGTACTTGCTGCTGTTCCAAGTCCAAGATTAAGACCCATAGGACCTATAAGAAAAGGAGCTGCGGCTGCTAAAAAAGGTAAAGCAGGTTTAATTTCATTTGGTACAATTTTATCTAAAACTTTAGCAAATGGTTTTGTAATTTTTTTAAGAAGTCCATAAGAACGAATTCCAGATTCCGTCATTACTCCTGATCCACCGTGCGCCTTTAATAAAGCAGCTTCTTGTGGATTAATGTAAGCTAAATGTTCACCTTCTGGTGCGTGTCTGTGTAATAAATCTCTTGCTTGTTTTAAAGAGGTTAAACCGCCATCAGCGTATGTATATCTTGGATAATGCATCATAATTTAATTAATATTATAATAATTTAAGCAAGATTGCTAGTCTTGAAGGTAAGCAAAAAGAGGTAATTTACTACGATTTTATAGTAAGGTCAACAGGTTTTGGTTTGAACATCATACTTAAAGAACCTTTAAAAGCATGACCACCAAAGTGAGTTAATTCTGTAATTGCATCAGCGTATATTTTTCCACCAATATCTGTCCATAATTTACAGAAACAAATATCTTCACCTAAATAACCATTTTTAGGATCAACTCCTGTTTCAAAAAATGTATACCAATCTTCATCCATAATTTCTACTTTATTACCTACTAACTGTTTATTAACAGTTTTTTTATCTGGATATGCTTTCTTTAATTTTTCAAATGCTTGTCTTTTAATCATCATAAATCCAGTAGGACCTGCTGTAATTTCTACAAAACCATCTTTACCTAATTTAACTTCATCTTTATTAGGGAAATGTACAATAAACTGTAATCCATAATTAGCACCAAATCCTTTAACAGCGTAAGGTGTAAGAACTACTTCTTCATCTCTTTCTAATAACCTAAAGATCGCATCTGGTTCAAATCCAATATCCGCGTCTATAAATAAAAAATGCGAGCAGTCTGATTTCATAAATGACGCTACACAATTATTTCTAGCTTGCGTAACCAGTGCCATTCCTGATTGTAAGTGGATCGCTGTAGATACTTGTAATCTTGGATGTTGAGTTGATACGAATCGCATTACGCTATTCATGTAATTAGTAGTAACTTGATGCCCGAAAGCAGGAGTTGCTATAAATAATTTAATCTGCTTTTTTTTGTTCTCTGACATAATTTAAAAAGTTTTTCCATTCTTGTATTCTTGTGTTCCAAGAATAATATTTTTTATAGTATTTAGTTTGCATTTCTAAGTCATCTTTATAAAGATTGTTTTTATAATTGTCAATTACAGAGTTTAATGTCTGTGCATATCTTTCAATTAAATTATTAACACTTGAATCAAATTCAATCATTGTTGCAAATTCACCACAAGTTTCTGGAAGAGCACCATAGTTAGTAGTTACTACATGACAGCCCGCTGACATCGCTTCAATAGCAGCAAGACATGATGTTTCTTCAAATATACTTGGGTAAGCATAGATATGAGTATCTTTTAATAATTCTCTTATTTGAACATTAAGACCATAACCATGATAATTAACATTCTTTGTATTCTTACATTTTTCAAATAATGCATCAAACTTACCTTTTTCAGATTCTTCAAATGCATCACCATATATTTTAGTTGATGAAAATATATCAACCTCAAAATCATCTCTAGTTTTATTTAAGATATCAATAGCTTTAATAAAAATAGCTAAACCTCTCCATGGTGTTGAAGTATAAGCAAGTCTAATTCTACCGCCCTTATTTCTATTAATTTCTTCAAATTCATAAGTTGCGTTCTTAATAATAAATGATTTGTATTCTGGTATTTGAAAATGTTCTCTAAACTTATTGTATTGCCAATGACTAACGTAAACAAAATAATCTACTGAATCTACAAACTTACGATCACGCATGTATTGAACATTAGGTTGATCATAACTTAAATGTTGCCAAACAACATTGATCTTATCTTTTTGAATTAATTGAGGATGACAAATAGAACCAATTAAATTAATTCCTTCAATAGATTCTGAATCTAATTGACTAATTAACTGCTCTTTTAATATCTCTGTTCCACCTTTAGGAGTCATTTTATATTTCTATTTATAAACAATCCATCGACTTGAATCAAGTGATTATTTGAGTACATAAGATCAAATAGATCAACAAACCCAAAACCAAGACCATGTAAATACGATACGACTTCCTCTATTTGAGGTGCACCTTTATTATATTGAAATGTTTGTAACTCTAATAATAGATATTTTGTGTTCTTTATTATAGGTAATGCACCTTTAATAATATTAAGTTCAGATCCTTGGACATCCATTTTAATTAAATCAAATCCCTTTTCTGAACCTAATAAAGTCGGTAATGTTATTGCTTTTCTTTTCTCTGGTTTAAATTCATATTCAGTATTTTCAGGATAAATACCATTTCCTGTTGGTACACCATTTAAACATTTATAATAATCAACTTCTTCATTATCTTTTCCACCTAATAAAGCTATTTTATAATCACCTATTTCTTTTAAAATACTTTCCTTTTCTGTATTAGCTTCAATCATTAATACGTTTGCATCAGGATAAATACTTGTAAATAACTTAGCCCAATGTCCCTCATAAGCGCCAATATCTAATACATTTTTAAAATCAATGTTTAAATTTTTATAGTGATTAAATCTCTTCTCGTGCGGGTTCATTATGTTTTACTAAATAAGGGAATCGGTGGAACTATAATTTTAACGTCACGTCTTATATCTGCAGGATCAACAGTTGTATCAGCTTGCGCTTCTGCTTCATCTTTATAGATGTATCCGGTCTTTAAATTTATTATTGTGATTTCTGAATCACAAACAACTCTTATTTCTTCCATTATGACACTAGTGTTCCTCGATTCACTTCTAATATAGAAACAATCGCTGTTACATCTGCAACGTTATTAGATGATAATAACAATGCATCTCTTTCTTGTAATACTATAGGGCCATAAGCTAAATTAAAAGAAGTTTTAGCAGCTATATCATTAATACTAATTTTAATTGTTGTTGAATTAGCATAACTATAAACATAAGCAGTTACAGTATGAGTACCTGTTGAATTTGCAAATTGTATAGTTTGAATAATAGCTCTAGCTGTAGCATTACAAGTATAAACGGTTGTATTAGCCGTTGTTGTAGCTACATAAATTGCGTTCTTATATACGTTAGACATTTTTCTTTATACTCTTATAAAATACCAAGCCTGTGCTTCATTAACATCTTGCACGTCTTGTGTAAAGGTATTGTTTAATTGTAATACCATCTGCTCTAATGTTCTAATAATTTGGTCTAATTGAGCAGGTGTATATTCTGGTGTAGCGTTTGCTAATCTGGGTTGATCTAGTTTTGCCATTCTAATTTAGCTCCTTTTCTTAAATTTTCTTTTGCCCAAAGCGGTTGTAAGTTAGTATAATGAAAACATTTAAACTGTTCTTCTGGCTTAGTCAAATCAAAGGAAGCACATGGAACTACGTGATCAATATGCCATTTTTTACCATAATTATTTTTATTCATACCTAGTTTAAATTTAGATTCTAAATGAGACCAAAAATTATCAATTGATATTCCTAATAAATCTATTGTTTTTTTAGATTTTACAGTTCCTTTTAAAGCCAAATAAATTCTATGTCTTAAATTCATACGAATTCTAAAATGTATATCATTTTTAAATCTTGTTCTTACATAAGCTGCTATTTTTTTTCTTGATCTTATACGATAAGATTTCATTCTTTTTTTAATTTTATTTATATTTTTTATACGATATTCTTTAGCATATTTTTTATCTCTTTCTTTATGTTTTAAACGATAAAGTTTCATTCTTTCTTTTATTTTTTCTTTATTTTTTAATCTCCATAATTTTTTAGTTTTTTGATCTCTTTCTTTATGTTTTAAACGATATTCTTTTCTCCATTCTTTATTTTTAGAATACCACTTTTGCCAATATATTTTCTTTTTTTCTTTTTCTGTCATATTTCTAGCGAAGCCCATCAACTTGTGCATCTATACGTAATGTACCAAATCTAAATGTAGTTGCTGTTGATGTACCTGAATCAACTGTTGACATTTTAATTGCAACGGTTCTACCACGGGCCCTCATATCGACCTTAGTTGTTGTAGAATAAACTACAGTGCTTGACGCAACTCTTACAGTAGATCCTGGGTATTGTCTTACTAAAAATTCCATTTGAACTCCACCTTGTTGATTTTTAAAATCAGGAATGTAACGTTTGATAAACATAGAATCATTACTATCCCCTATAGCAAATTCTGCTGTTTGTATATAAGCAGGTAAAAATGCACCATCGGCTTGATTACCGTATTCTTGGTTATATAAAGTAGCTCTTCCAGGAGTTACACCAATAACTGTAGGTTGAGCTTGAGACGTTGAATTAACATCATAGTCTGCTGCTAATGGATAAGCAAATATATCTCTTGGAGCCCAAACAGTTCTAGCTAAAGTTCCAATCGTCCAAAGATTTTCTCTGTAATTGTAAGTTACCACTCTATTAATATAATTTGAATTTTGAGATGCATAAAACCAACTTACTTCTGCAAATTGCAGATTAACTCCTGCAAAGGTAGTTCCTTGTTCTTCATCATCTATATCGCTGTAAACATAATCTTGTACAGTACATGGAATCTGTTTCACAACTCCGTCAAATAGGAAGAATCCACCGTTCGACATCCAATAGACAACGTTCTCCGCTTCTACAGCGCAGTGTGGTGATATTGCTCCGCAGTTTGTACCTGTTTGTTTAAATGAAAATGTATACGGAGGTCCTACGAACTGCATTTGGTGAGCAGATACGTTTGTAAGTAATATTAAGTCACCTCTGGTTCTAACAGCTGTTACAACTCTATTACCTGATGATAATCTTTGAAAACCTGCGGTATTGGTTGCTGTAGGCACAAAGTCTGTAATAGATTCTTGTGAACCGAAAAGAACTGCCATCGGATCATAAGTTGTAGTTGTACCTGGTGTTGTTTCTGTTCCTAAAAATATTAAATGTCTATCACGAGAGGATACAATCATATAATTAGATTGTGTTGGAGCATTAGCAAGTAATGTTGCTCTTGTAT
>Ga0214917_10003883_pt1 | contig 16988 bp, 9 predicted proteins | sample LL_1208_BB_MetaG_FD_177983 | JGI IMG/M metagenome (GOLD analysis project Ga0214917, IMG submission 177983) | Freshwater microbial communities from Lake Lanier, Atlanta, Georgia, United States - LL_1208_BB | ecosystem: Environmental > Aquatic > Freshwater > Lake | place: USA: Georgia | collected... | reverse complement strand
CGGGGTGGTCCCGGCGGCGTCGCGTGGTGTGTCTCCGGTCGGGGCCACGCCCCTCCCTCCGACACACCACGCGGACTGTTCCCCAACTCTCTCATGAGTGCTGGTATAGAAACCGGGAAGGGGTCAAATCCGGCCTATCAGCCCGGCTTCACCGTCGGCGCGAGGTACACGCGGCCCTGCTCCGGCAAGGACATTCGCATCAACTGGGAGCATCTCCGCACGAACGATTCAACGTTCGTCCCGGTCAGCAATCTCAGCACACAGTGGATTTCCCCGTTCAGCCAGACGGGCCCGTCCACGTCAGAGACCGCCAACCAGGTGGGCATTTTTCACTTCAAATCGGCCCAGGGAGATGTTTCGTTTGACTACGACCTGGTGAATCTCGACATGGGCCAGACGGTGAACATCGGCTCGACCACGCAGGTGCGACTGTTCGGTGGCGTAAGTTGGGTGCATCTGCAGGAACGTCTGATTTCGACGTTCTACAATGACCCGAACATCGATCCCGTGCCGCCGGTCGTCGCTCCTGCCAACCCAGACCTCCAGTCCATCACGCTCAATAACACCTCGACGTTCACAGGCGCCGGACCACGCCTCGGCGTGACATCTCAAAGCGCGCTGCCACGCGGATTCGCGTTCGTGGGTGAGTTGAGCGGCGCGGTGTTGGCCGGCTCGATGCAGCCGGCCCAGTATTCCTTCGCCGGGGTATATGCAAGCAGGGTAGACGCCGAATCGATCAGGAGCCAGCCAGTAACACAGGTGGTATGGACAGGCGACACGAAACTCGGCGTCGGCTACAAGCACCGCTTCGCACGAGGTTCCATTCTTTCGTTCGAATCCGGATTCAAGGCCGCGGTGTTCGTCAACCCATTCTCCACCTACGAGACGAGCACCAACGTACTTCCGCTCGACATCGGCTCGCTGTCGACCAACAGCATGCGGCACACACCCAGTAGTTTCACCCTCAACGGCTGGTACCTTTCGGGTAGCTGGCAATGGTGATGGGCACGTTGCTCATCGCTTTGCGATGAGTCGGTCGTGCATCGGCAGCCTCTGGCCGCCCTGGTCCTCGGCGTGCAGTGACCACCGGTACTTACAAAAAAAGACTGCCGCCCCACAAGGAGGCGGCAGCCGTAGGAACCATTTGGTGGGCTGCATCAACGGCAGGCCCGTCGACTCGCCGCTATCGGCGCAGCCCTCCGGTACAGTCTTGCGTCACTAGACCACCTCCTTTCGCGAGAGGAATCCCAGCCGCCACGATCACTGCGAGATCGCCGCCAGGTGGTTATCTCCCCGGCCGTCGCCGGAGAACGACGCCCTGATTATAGGCCGCCGGACAGGAGAGGCAGGCCTTTTGAGATCTGGCTGCGTAGAATATGCGACGAGCGGAGGAGTCGTGGCGGTCATGAGCCTTGCAAAGCGACTTGTATGGGCGATGGTGGCATGTGCGACGGTCGTCGCTCAGGCCATGCCGCAGGGCCCGTGCGATGGCTGCCAGCGGCCCTGTTGTGCTGCGCCGGAGGGTGTCGAGTCGCCTCCGCGGTGTGATGTCGAGCCTCCCGACACGTGCCCGCTGTGCGCCATCGCGGGCGACGCTCGACCGCTCGAGAGGACCGAGCAGCCTTGCAGTTGTCGACTGACTGCCCGGCATGATCAACCGCTGGCGGCATCGAGCGGCCCCGCCGCCGGGTTCGTCCCCGGGCACGCGGCCGTTGCTCCGGCGGCCATCGCGGTGCTTGCGCCGCAGGTGTCCGGCGTCAGCCGGGAGTATCTGGCGACCTCGCTCGCCGTGCCGATCCGCCCAGCGCGGATCCTGTTTGGCGTCTGGCGGAACTGAATCGAGCGCCGCGTTCTGCCGGCTTCTCCACGATCACACGTCGTGACGTGGATGGATCGATTCAGTTTCCACATTAAAAGGTGGTTTCTCATGAACAGTTTCCTGCTCTGGGCGGTGCTCGGCTTCGTGCCCGCCATCGTCGGCAACCCGGTTGCCGATTGCCCGCGGTGTGATTGCCCGCAGTGTGATTGCCAGCACTGCGATTGCTGCGACTGCTGTGAGTCTGGCTGCTGCGAGCTCGGCTGCTGCAGGAAGTAGCGGCTGACGGACGATCGCCAGACGTGCGCGAGGCGGCGGGGGACGAAAGTCCCCCGCCGTTTTTCACTGGACGCCGTTCCGTGCACGGTCGTTACACTGTCGCGGTCCGCCACCCACAGGCCATGGAGTTTCGGCTGATGAACGCCTCATCCCGCCCCCGCACGCTGCTGGATCCCTTTCAACTCGGCGACCTCACGCTGTCGAATCGGGTCGTGATGGCACCGCTGACCCGCGGCCGTGCCGGCACCGGGCGCATTCCGAATGCCACAATGGCGGAGTACTACGTGCAGCGTGCATCCGCCGGACTGATCATCTCCGAGGCCACGACGATCTCCGAGCAGGCCAACGGCTGGCTCGAGTCGCCAGGTATCTACACCGATGCGATGGAGGCCGGGTGGAGACAGGTGACGTCGTCCGTGCACGCCGCGGGCGGACGCATCTTCCTGCAGTTGTGGCACATGGGCCGGGCTTCGCACAGCGACTTCCATGACGGCAGCCCGCCGGTGTCAGCGTCGGCCGTGAAGATCGATGGCGACGGCATTCACACGCCGTTCGGCAAGAAGCCGTACGAGACTCCGCGAGCCCTGGAGACCCGGGAGATCGCCGGTGTCATCGCCGACTACCGGCGAGCCGCTGCCCGGGCCCGTGCGGCCGGGTTCGACGGTGTCGAGGTCCATGCGGCGAACGGGTATCTCATCGACCAGTTCCTGCAGTCGAAGACCAACCTCCGTACCGACGACTACGGCGGCAGCATCGAGAAGCGGGCACGGCTCCTGCGGGAGGTGGTCGAGGCGGTGTCGGCGGAGTGGCCGGCGAGGCGCGTGGGCGTCAGGATCTCGCCCAACGGCGTGTTCAATGACATGGGATCGCCGAACTTCCGTGAGCAGTTCACGCACGTGGCCACGATGCTCGACCGGTGCGGCCTCGCCTACCTGCACGTCGTGGACGGGCTGGCGTTCGGATTTCACAACCTGGGCGAGCCGATGACGCTGGCGGAGTTTCGCCGCGTGTTCTCCGGTCCGCTGATGGGGAACTGCGGATACACGCAGGAATCGGCCGAGAAGGTGGTGGCCGAGGGGCTTGCCGATCTCGTCGCCTTCGGCCGGCCGTTCATCAGCAACCCGGATCTCGTCGCCCGCTTCCGCCACGGCTGGCCGCTGGCCGAGCCGGCCGATATGGCCGCCTGGTACTCGCCGACAGGCGCCGCGGGCTACACCGACTTTCCGGCCCACGGCACGTGACATTTGCAGGCGACGAGTTCGATCGGCTCGAGCGGCTCATCTACCGGCCTGTCTCCACGCGGCCCGACTGGCTGAAAGCCTGGCGCAATGAGGCCAACTACCTCTTGTATCTCGCCCGCCGGGCCGCCGACAACGAGGACGAGGAAGAACTCGAGGAGCTCGAGGCCCAGGCGCGCGACATGGCCGACACGGTTGAGGCCCGCCTGCGAAACGAGGGACTCCTGTAGCCGAGGGAACCAGTGGGTTCACGAAGGCTTTTCAGAAGAACCATGCGGACCGGTGATGCGCGAGATGTCGAGGGCCTCGATCGTCTCGATCGCCTGCCCGGCGATACCCTGGAGATCGCCATACATTCCTGCCGTGGCCGTGAGCACCGCCTGGATCTGCATCTCGCGACGGGCCCAGAGCTTCGTCATCGTCGCCCGCTCTTTCACGAGATCGGCCGACATCTCCTCGAACTTTTCCATGATTGCGGTGACCCGCTGCCGGAACCGCGGGCCCGTGAGATACTGATAGACGAGTTCCATCTTCGTCTGCTGCCCTTCGCCCGCCTGACGAGCAAGGGCCAATTCGAGCAGTGTGTGCCGCAGGGCGACAGCCAGTGGCAAAAACGTGCGCGTGCTCGTCACCCACACGCCGTCCACGTGGCCGAACGTCTCGATCCCCTTCGGAAGTGCCTGGCTGACAATCACGGCAAGATCGGCCTTCGCCGCCCGCTGATCGTCGCGTAACTTCACGAGCCAGCCGTCACTCCAGTTCTTCGTGCGCTTCGACTCCCAGAGGATCGTGCCGCAGAGGAGCCCCTCGCCGCGGGCGACGGCCTGGACCACATCGCCGCCGAACTCCCCCTTCGCCACCGGCGTGAACACGTCGCCAGGGAACGTGTGCTTGAGGACGCCCTCGAGTTCGAGTTCCTGGACCTCGCCCTGGAGTTGCTGCGAACCCTGTTCCGCCCGCCGTTTCAAGTCCTCGATCTGCTTCTGCATCGCCAGGATCGTCTGCTCTTTTTCCGACATCTTGAGTTTGAGATCGGACTCCGCCTCCTGCTTTGCCTGGGCTCGGGCGGTGGCGAGCGACTCCTGCACTTTCTTCTCCACCGAGAGGTCGAGTTCCCGCTTGGCGTCGTCGAGTTCACGCTGTTTCCTGATGGCCTCGGCCTGCGCTTTCTGGGCGTCGGCGAGCTTTGCATCGCGGTCGGCGATCACGCCCTTCAAGTCGGCGAGATCCCGCGCCTGTCGGTCGAGGTCTGCCTTGAGGGAGAGCCGGGCTTTTTCCGCTTCGGCCTTGGCGATCGCGGCGCGCTCGGCCTGGAGCTTTGCTTCGTATTGGGCCCTGGTAGCCTCGACGAGCGGGGCAGCCAGCGACTCGGTGAGCCGTACGTCCCCCTTGCAGTGTGGACAAGTGATCGTGGGGTCGGCGGGACTCGTCATCAGGGTGCTCCGGAAAACGCGTGATATGGCAGCAGCCGCCAGCAGTCGGCGTAGAGTTCGACCTGGGGCCGGTAATGGTCTTCGAGCAAATGTGCGCTGTCTTGCATGACGGCGTCGGTCTTCCAGTCGACCACCTTCCACACACCGGCCGCATCCAGAAACACGAGATCGATCACGCCGCGGATCACCGTCGGCAGCGGGCCACCGCTTCCGGTGAGAATCCGCACCCGTTCAGGCAGATCCGCGCCACGAACATGGATCAGAAACGGCACCTCCACGAATCGTGCACCGCTCGCCTGGGCCCGCTGCCACACCGGGCTCGCGAGCACGTCGCGCACGATCGCGACCGCTCGGTCGCGATACATCGGCAACACGCCCTCGCCCGAGAGCACCGTGGCTGCAGCGGCTTCGAGGTCGAGCCCCGGGGCGCGGGCCGCCAGTTCGATCAGCCGATGGATGGCGCGACCCCAGGATTCCCCCAGGCCATCGCCCGTGAACCGGATACCCTCGGCTGGCTCGGTCAGGAGTTCCCGTGGCGAAATTCGCGCGAACGTCCGTTCCAGGGAGGTCGCGATGCGGCCGCGGATCGTTTCGCCAAGGGCGGGGATGTTCACGCTCGGCGGGGCCGGGACGGCACGCGATGAGGCCGTCGCAGAAATCGGCGGCAGGTCGGGGGCACCGACGAGGTAGGACGCAAATCGCTCCCATGCACCGACCGCCACGAACGTCTCAGGCTCCCCTTGTGGCACTTTCTCCGCTTTCTCGAACAGCGACACAACCAGGCCGCTGCCTGCCCGCGTGGCGGCCACGTAGTCGAGCCGGATTTGTTCCGCCTGCTCGAACATCCGCTCGCGCTGGCAGAAGGTTTCCCAGCCGGGCGGCGCGGCGACAATCTTTTTCGCCCAGCCGACTGAATGCGTGACTGCGAGCCAGCCGGTCGTGCGGTCGCCTGTGCGGTCGATGTGAAGATACGGGCCGTCGGCCGTCTCCTCCCCTGCCCTTCGCCTCTGGAAATCGGCGAGGAACACCACGGGTGCCTCGAGGCCTTTTGCCTTGTGGAGGTTCATGACCCGCACGCGGTCCGTCGAGGGCGCGTCGATCGTGAGAGGATCGAATTCCTCACGAGTGGCCGAGTCGATGAGGTCGTCGAGCAGGTCGAGACAGTCGTGGAGTGACACGACTTCGAGCCGCGCGGCCCGCAGTCGCTCGAGATACTTGAGCAGCAATCCGGCAACGGCCCAACCGCGGGGTCCGGCCTCACCGTCGGCGTCGGCGGCGATCAGGAACAGCCCCGCGTCGTCGATTACGCGCTCCACGGTCGCGGCAACGGGCAAGTGCCGCAACCATGTCCGCCAGCGGGCAATGGCCCCGCGGGCGCCGCTGAACCGCGCCGCAAGCGCCGCGTCGAGCCCCGAGGGCACGTCGATCGTACCGCCGAACCGCCCGCCGGCCTGCTTGTAGGCGAACAGATCGGCGTCGCTGAACCCAAACACGCTGCCTCGCAACAGCGCCAGGGTCGCCACGGGATCGTCTGGATCGGCGAGGGTCGCGAGGCACGTGCGCAGATCCCGAAGCGGCTCGGCCTGGTTCTCGCCGAGCGTGCCGGTCACTTCGACCGGCAGTCCGGCCGCGTGAAGCGCCGCCGCGTAGATGCCGAGATGCTTTCGTTCGCGAGCCACGATCAGGAAGTCACCCGGCCGGCAACGGCCGGTCGCACCCTTCGTCGTTTCGTCGACGGTCCTTGGCACCGCCAGTCCGGCGTCGATCGCCCCCTTGATGAAGGATGCGATCTCGTGCGCCTCCCTCTCGGCCCAATGATCGCCGGCGTTGCCACTACGAACGAACCGCAACGTGCGGATGCCGGTGAGCCAGCCCGTTTCGTCGCCGTTCGGGGGTGTCTCACGGCGGCCGGAGGTGCTCGGCGTGAATGACGGTGATTCCACGGTGGCCGCCGGCGGAAACTCCGCCTCAAAGACCTCGTTCGCCCAGTCGACGAGGTCGCCACGGCTGCGGAAGTTGGTGGTCAGGGCGAGGACGTCGCCGCATGCCGCCACGATGTCGCGGACGGCCGTGTAGGTGACGATATCGGCCCGGCGGAAGCGATAGAGCGACTGCTTCGGATCGCCGACGACGAACAGCGATCCCGGCACGGGTACGCACTTCCCCCAGTCGGTTTCGTCAGGGTCGCCGGCCGTGAGCAGAAGCAGCATCTCGGCCTGCACGGGGTCGGTGTCCTGAAACTCGTCCACCAGGATGTGTGTGTAGCGGTCGCGAAAACTTCTTCGTACCTCGGGATGTCCGGCAAGGAGCCGCGCCGCCTTCCAGAGCAGATCCTGAAATGAGAGCCCACCGCGCTCGGCCCGGAGGCGGTCGTAGACATCGCGTGCCGCCTGAAGCGCCGCGATTGCCACGGGATACCGGTGGGCCCGCCACTGCCAGAGCGCCGGCAGCGCGACGGTCTGGCGGAGATTGTCCCATGCCGTCTGCCAGCCGAGCGCCGCGGCCTTCTTTGCCTCGCGCTGTTGGGCAGGCGTCGCGCCGCCGCCCGGCCATGAGCCCTGAGTGATTTTTGGTGAACGGTCGATTTCCTGGAGGACATCCATCACGGCCGCGATCGATGACGTATCGCAGCGCCGAACCATCCGGGCGAACTGCTCGAGCGCGGTCATCAGTTCGTCGGTGCCGCGCAGGGCTGGATCGGGAAACGCCTCCGCTTCGATCCGGGCCACGAAGGCCTCCACCGCCTGCACCACGGCGGCGACGTCGGGTGGATCGACGGCGGGTGTCGGCCACTGCTCGACGTCGCCATAGGTGGCAAAGCGATCGACGAAGAGCCCTGAGAGATCGCCGAGCCGCAGGCCCACCGCATTGAGATCGGCGAGCAGTTGGGGATGGTCGGCGGGAGCGGCGGTCACGAACTCCCGCCAGGCCCGCCGCCGAAGGAGCCGGTCGGCTGCTTCGTCGAGTTCCCGAAAGCCTGGGTCGACGCCCGCCTCGAGCGGCCGCTCGCGCAACAGCCGGCCGGCGAACGAGTGGATCGTGCCGATCACCATCGAGTCGATCCGCGCGAGCGCGGCGGCAAAACGTGCCTGCTCGACCGCGTCCGTCGCCCCGGCCGCGGCCCGCTGGAGTTTCTCGCGAAACCGACGACGCAACTCGCCCGCGGCCTTCTTCGTAAAGGTGACCGCCACGATCCCTTCGGGCTTGGCCGCACCCGTGCGCACGAGTGCGAGCATCCGGTCGACGATGCAGGTGGTTTTTCCGGTGCCCGCCGCCGCCTCGACGAGAAGCGTCGTCACCAGGTCGGTGCGGATGCGATGGCGGACCTGCTCATCGGGCGGCAGTGCGGGTATGGCTGGGTGGGGCGAAAGATCGAGCGGTGCTTCATGGACGCGGCGGACCTCGGGGACGGCTCGGGCTCGCGGCTCGACGCGGAGGTCGCCGAACAGTCCACGCAATGGTTCCGACGCCGCTACCAGTCGCGTGGCGTTGCGGGCGACCTTCGCGGCGTCACCGCACACCACGTTGAAATCGCAGTGCGTGCAGTCGTCGGGGTCGCTCGTGGGGAGGAAAACACCTCGGCGGGCGATCTCGGCGAGTCGTCGCACGAGACTCGTGCACTCGGCAAGCTGCGCGGCCGTCCATTCCAAACGCCGCCCCTTGCCCGATCGGGTCGGAAAGAAGTAGCCGAACCGTTCCACGTCGCCGCCCGCAGCCGGGCAGGTCGGATCGGCCAGCCGCGTGCGCAGCATCACGATGTACAGCCCGTGCTGCAGTTTGCGGCCACCGGCGAACGGATCCTTGTCTCCACTCGACGGAAACCCGTGGCCACTGCCGCTCTTGTAATCCCAAAGCGTGTAGGCGGCTGTGCCGCCTGTATCTCGCACGTCGATCCGGTCGATCCGGCCGCGGAGCCGGAGTGTCTCGCCCGGTGCGAGCGGCACCTCCACCGGCTCCGGCGAATCGAACGGCGTGGCCGCCGACTCCGACTCGATGCCGATCGCGGCCTCGAGGGCGATCGGTCTGCGGCCCGACTCGCGGCATGCCCTCGCTTCGTCGTGAAGAAACGTATGCATGGCCGTGCGCAGCTCGTCGCGGCGGGCGGTGAACGCGAGGTCGGTGAGCGGCGGGGTGCGGCGTCTGCTCGACGCGAGTTCCTCGTCGAGTATCCCGAGCAGTTCGTCGAGATGGCGTGCGGGATCGGGCAGCTCGGCACGGTCGATCAGGCAGCGCATGAAACGCTCCAAGACCGTATGCAAGAGGCTGCCGGCATCGAGCGCCGTGAGCCACCGATCGGCGTCTTCGTCGAACTCGTCGAGGGGCTCGATGCCGAGGCCATAGCGAAAGAAAAACCGTCGCGGGCAGGCTGCCAGCGTCTCGAGGCTGTTTGGCGAGGCGGCCCGGCCGCGGCGCGGGTCGAGGAGGGGTCCGGCCGCCGTCACGAGGCCGTCGTGGGGCGTGAAGGTGCTCGCCGCCCGTGCGGCGACCGCGGCTTGGCCGTGTGCCAGATGGTCGCGGTGTGCCGCGAGTGCGGCCCGCACGTCGGCGGACGCCGCGTTGGGCCTGAGCGTGGCGAGCCACCACTGCGATTCGTCGAGTGCACGATCGGGCTCTGCAGGCACCAGTGACTCGGGTGCCGGAAGGGTACTCAGGAGATCGTCCACGGTAGCCAGGGCATTGCCCGTGGCCTGGGCGTGGAACGCGACGAGTTCCGGCGACGGAAACACTTCGGCGTCATCGGTGACGTCGCGACAGGAAAAGCCGAGCCACATGTGGCCACGCACGCGGGTAAGCAGGCGTCGCCAGTGGTCGAGGCTCCTGGCGGCGGCGTCACGGGTCACCGTCAGTGAGGCATCGGGGTGCTGGGTGTTCAAGAGGGTGCGATCGGCGTCGGTCAGCACGGGGTCGGTGACTCGGCCGCCAGGAAACCGGTTTTCGTCGAGGCCGAGCACGAACGTGTACGGGCGGCCGGCATGTCCGCCGCCGGTCAGGCCGCTCACATGGAGACAGCCGGGCCGGGGACCCGAGCCGAGCACGACGAGTTCGGCGGGCAGTTGCGCGAGCCATTCGAGCATGTCACGGGCGGCGACATCCGTTCCCTCGCGTTGCCAGGTGAGCATCGCGTCGATCTCGTCGAGGATCAGCCGGCGGGCGTTCCCATCGAACTCGCTGTCGGCCGGGCAGAGCGTTTCGACGAACCGGCGGGCCCCCGCGAGTACGTGGGCCGCGGTCGGGCTGTCACCGCCCTCGCACTCCGCGAGCACGCGGGCCAGCGTGGCGAGTGCCGAGAGGCGTCCGGTGATCCGATCCTTGCGGCATGTGAGTTCCTCTGGGGTCGCGCCGTCGGCGGGCTCGTCGTCGTCGCCACCCCCTCGCGCGAACGCCTCGGCGGGCTGTGACTGGGCGCGGTCCGCGGCCGCCGCCAGCATGGTCACGGTGCGGTCGAGTCCGCGGCCAATCTTCACTTTGTGGAGTTCCCGCACCAGTGCGGCAGCCCAGGGGGCATCCGGGGCGATTTCGCCGAGGGTGAGTACTCCATCGCGCAGGAGTCGCTCGAGGCCCGACTGTGGATGCCCATCCTGTCGCCACGCGAGCCAGCCCGCGAGGGCTCGGCCCGGCTTCGAATCGGCCAACGGCAGCCCCTCGGCGAACGTGACGGGAAGATCATCGTCGCCGCCTTCCGCGTGCACTGGTGGCCTGGGCAGCGCGGCTACGATCTCGCGAACCAGGGGTGGATAGGTGGCGGCGTCGGTGTGCACGATCTCGATCTCGTCGAACCGTAGGCCGTGAGCGATCGCGGTGCGGAGGACGTAACGGACCTCGTTCGCCTCGCCGGCTGCGCGAAACATTGCCAGTCGAGACGTATCGATCCGGGCCGGAGCGGCCGGAAGCGGCGCATCGGTGGCGAGGGTGCGAACCGTGACGGAGGGTGCGGCTGCCAGGGCGTCAAGGAGGCGGCGTTCGAGCGGCGGCGGATCGAGGTCGTCGGGCACGAGCACATGCGCGATCGCCACCGGCACGCGGCCTGCCCGCACGTGGTCGATCGCGAGTGCCAGTTCACCGGCTTGATCGATGAGGTGAAGAGCATCCAGGGCGGCGACGTAACGATCGAGGAGGAGCCCGAGATCGCGGGCCTTTTTCGAGCGGCCGAGCCCATGGACGATCTCGCGCGACGTGAGGCCCGCTGCTCGGAGGGCCTCGAGGCTCGCGAGCACGCGTTCCGCCAGGCGGCGGACCGGTCCAGGAAAGTCACGAAACGATTCGAGGTCGCCCCGACTCTCATCGAGCACCCGTTCGACGGCCACCAGTTTGGCGCGGGGCGGGGCAAGTTCGATGCCGTTGGCGGCGAGGGTATCGGCGACGATGTCGAATGCCAGTGCGGCGAGCGTGGTGACATGGAGATTCGCGACAGGGTGGCCGAGACGCACGATGGTTTCGAGCCATTCGTGGCCCACGCGGCGCGAAGGCGCCACGAGCCAGGCGGTCCCGGTGCCCCGCGTGGCGAGATCGGCGAGCGTGGCCGTGATCGACTCCGTGAGCGCGTTGCCTTGCGGTGGCATGCGGCCGGGCAGTCCGCCCGCGACGGGCGTCAGGCGGCTCGTCTCCGGCACCGGCACCTCGAGCGCGTGCCACGCCGCCGGCGCTTTTGCAGCCGCAGCGTCGGAAGCTGCGGCGGGGGTGGAACCGGGGCGGGCGGTAGTCTTCCGTGACTGGCTCATGGGGTAAATATTGTGTTCAGACGTTCACTTCCTGTCCAGAGGGGGGCGCGATCGGCGGGCCGGACGGGACCGCGAACCCGGGCGAGCCGCGACGGAGCGAGTCCCGTGCAAACGCCTCATCACCCCCCCCCCCCCCCCCCCCCCCCCCGAAAGAGGGTCAATCTGCGGGTTCTGTGCCGCGGCGCCGGGGGGGCATGCACGGTGATTCGGGCTGACGGACGATCCTCAACAGACAGGTGGGGCGGCAGGGCTTCGCCGGAGGCATTCCTGGGGAGAACGGAACATATGCGTCGGGATCGAATGCGATTCGGGGTCGAGCGACTGGAGTCGCGGCAGGTGTGCGCCGTGGTGATCAGGCTCGCGAACGACACCGGGGCCAGCCGGACCGATCGGATCACGTCCGACCCGACGATCGCGATCGATCGCAGCATCGCCCCGGACCAGCGGGTCGAATATGCAGTGAACGGCGGAGCATCGCAGACAGCGGCGCTCATCGACGGCCGCCGGTTCGTGCCGGCCGGCGTGGGCGTGGACGGTCGCTATCGCATCGCCGTGCGGATCGTCGACGCGGCTGGCGCTTCGATCCCACCGACCAGCCCGCTCAGATTCGTCCTCGACCGGGCGGCGACGCCGCTGACGGTGTCGCTGGCACAGGACACCGGAGCCTCCTCGAGCGACGCGATCACCACGTTCGCGGCGCTGGCCGTGCGGGGGCAGGAACGCGGAGCGCGCATCCAATTCAGCCGCGACGCCATCGGCTTCGACCCCCTCACCGCGGCGTGGGGCGCCTACCGGCCACAGGCCGGAGCCAACCAGTGGTGGGTACGGCAGGTGGATGGAGCCGGCAACGCCTCCACTCCGGTGGCGATCAACTTCACCCTCGACACCTCGTCCGACACCGCACGGCAGATCGAGGGGCCACAGTCGAATGCCTACGACGCCGTCGCCGGCACCGAGGTCTCGTGGACGGTCGAATTCGCCCAACCCATGCATGTGCGGACGGTCAACGGCACCCTGCCGGCCCTCACGTTCTCGTTTCGGGGCCGCGAACTCCTCGCCCGCTATCGCGAGGGCAGCGGCACGACGCGTCTCACCTACGCCTATCGGTTCACCGATGCCGACGCCGGCACGGGCGCCCTCGTCGCACCGGTGAAGATCTGCCTGTGCTACGGAGGGTCGATCACCGACGCCGCGGGCAACAAGATCCGCAAGCATGCGGTGCCGTCGGTGACCGTCGGGTAGCCACGGGATCGGCCGCGGTGTTCGTCGATCGTCATGCGAGGAGTCTCCGGTCGCAGGAGGCGGGATCGTGGCCGCCCCGCTCCGGCACATACTCCCCTTCCCCGGCGATCTTCAACAGCAGGGCGTCGCGGCTGGCGATCGCGTCGGCGAGCGACCGGGTGCCCAGCGTACGTCGCACGCGGCGTTTGCGGTGGTCGAAGTGGACCGTGTAGTGGATCCACCACGTGCCGTTGTTGTTCCACAGGTGGTGGGTGGGGTTGTTGGGCTCGACCCGGATCGAGGGAAACGCGAGGGGCATGACGCAATCCTTTCCAGAGGTGAGGAAAGAAAGGCGCTTTCGAGTTTTTGACCGTGCGGAAACGTCCTCAGCGAGTGAAAAACTCTCGAAAGCTTCGCCGGGAACCGCTCCCGACGCGTATCCTCCCGCCCTGTCGCCAGGGAGGGTCACCACCTTGTGCTTTCGCGAGGTTGGTACAGCCGACCGCGAGGGCCGTGCCGATTCGAAGCCAGGATACTTTTGACCTTCCAACCGACATTGTACCACGCCGCGTGAACTGCGAAAAATAGTGCAGTTCGGCTATGACACAGTCCCGTTGCCCAGGAGGCGGTCCCATGGTGGCCACGATTTCCCCCAGCACGCTCGCCGATCTTCGTCGCAAAGGTGAGAAGGTGACGCTCATCGACGTCCGCACGCCCGCCGAGTTCGGCGAAGTGCACGTCGACTTCGCCCACAACATTCCGCTCGATCGGCTCGACCTGCCGGCCGTGAAGGCGGTCGCCGGCGAGGGGCCGGTGTACTTCGTCTGCAAGTCGGGCACCCGCAGTCAGAAGGCCTGCGAGAAGCTGCTCGCCGCGGGCCTCAGGGATGCGATCAGCGTCGAAGGGGGGACGGCAGCCTGCGAGACCGCCGGAGTACCGGTCGTCCGCGGCCGCAAGGTGATGTCGCTCGATCGGCAGGTGCGGATCGCTTCCGGCTCGCTCGTCGCGATCGGGGCGGCGCTGGCCGCCTTCGGCCCCGAGGCACCGGTCAACTGGCAGGCGATCGGCGCTGGCCTCGCCGGCTTCGTGGGCTGCGGCCTCGTGTTCGCCGGGATCACCGACACCTGCGGCATGGCGATGCTGATCGCCAAGATGCCGTGGAACCAAGCCTCGGCCTCGGCGTCATGCTGCTCCGTTGGCTCGCGGAACTCCTGAAGCCCTGAGCATCCGCGATGAACATCCGGCAGTACTACCTCGCGTGCCTGTCGCATGCGTCGTACCTGATCACCGACGAGAAGACGAAGACGGCCGCAGTGGTCGATCCGCAACGCGACATCGATCAATACATCGCCGACGCCAAGACAGGCGGTTACACGATCAAGCACGTCTTCCTCACGCACTTCCACGCCGATTTCATCGCCGGCCACATCGAACTGCGCGACAGGGCCGGGGCCACGATCCATCTCGGCCGGCGGGCGGAGGCGGAATTCACGTGCGAAAAGATGAAAACCGGCGACACGGTCGAGTTCGGCGACGCGAGACTCGAGATTCTGGAGACGCCGGGACACACTCCCGAGGGGATCTCGATCCTCGTGTACGACCTGGCGAAGAGTGCGGAAGAACCCCTCGCCGTCCTCACCGGCGACACGCTGTTCATCGGCGACGTGGGCCGGCCCGACCTCCTGGCGAGCGTCGGCGTGACGGCCGACGAACTCGCCGACATGCTCTACGACAGCATCACGAACAAGCTCTTGAAACTGCCCGACGCCACGCTCGTCTATCCGGCCCACGGGGCGGGCAGCATGTGCGGCAAAAGCCTGTCGAAGGAGACCGTCTCCACGATCGGCGAACAAAAAAAGTTCAACTATGCCCTGCAGCCGATGAGCCGCGACGCGTTCAAGAAGATCGTCACGGCCGATCAGCCGGAGGCGCCGGACTATTTCGTGCACGACGCGATCCTGAACCGCCAGGAACGGGCGTCGCTCGATGACTCGATGAAGCGGACGCTCAACGCCCTGTCGCTCGACGGCGTGCTCACCCTGCAGAAGTCCGGTGCCCAACTGCTCGACGTGCGCGACGGGATCGACTTCGAAGGTGGGCACCTGCGGGGCTCCCTCAACATCGCCTTGAACGGCAAGTATGCGACGTGGGCCGGATCGATGCTCTCCCACGACGAGCCGATCGTCGTCATCGCGGAGGAAGGCGGCGAGGAAGAGGCCGTGATGCGGCTCGGCCGCATCGGCTTCGACAACGTGGCCGGCTATCTCGCCGGCGGCATGCGAGCGCTCGCCGTCCGCGACGATCTCGTGGAGCGGACGGAGCGGATCACGGCACCGGCGCTCGCGGAATGGCTCGCGGGCAAACGGTCCGATGCCGGTGTGGCGCCGATCGTGGTCGACGTGCGGAGCGAGGCGGAGCATGCGGGGGGCCACATCGCGGGCTCCCTCAACATTCCGCTCCCGCATCTCGACGAGCGGATCGGAGAGATTCCCGCCGGCCGTCCGGTGGCCGTGCACTGCGAGGGAGGCTACCGCTCCGCGATCGCCGCCAGTCTGCTGCAGAAGCTCGGCCGCACGGACGTGTTCGACATGGTCGGCGGCCACAGGGCCTGGGCCGCGATGAAAGCCGCGGGCTGAGAGCCCTGCCGATCGGTGTCGGCCGCGCGTGTCGCGACGGCCCCGGTTCGTGCATAATCCGCGAGGGGAGGCGGTCGCCGTCGTCCGCTCCGGCCACCCCAGCCTGACACAGAGGTTTTCCATCATGCATCCGTCCCGCCGCGATTTTCTGGAGCACGCCCTGGCGGCGACCGGCGTCGCCCTCGCCGGTCTCCCGACGCCCCCGGCCGCCGCCGCAGAGTCGCAGCCCCCGGCCGCCTCCACCGCGGCTGGCAAGGTCCGCATGGCGGTGATCGGCGTCAACGGCCAGGGCAGTTTGCACGTCGCCGAGCTCAAGAAGGTCGCCGACGTCGATCTCGTCGCCATCTGCGACTGCGATCCCGGCGCCTACGTGCGGCTGTGCGAGCAGCAGTTCAAGGGCAAGTTGCGGCCGCCGGAGTACGTGCAGGACGTCCGCCGACTGCTCGACCGGCGCGACATCGATGCGGTCACCATCGCCACGCCGAACCACTGGCACGCGCTGATGGCCGTCTGGGCGATGCAATCCGGCAAGGACGTGTACGTGGAGAAGCCCTGCAGCCACAACGTCGAGGAAGGCCGGGTGATCGTGCAGTGGGCGAGGAAGCTCGGCCGGATGTGCCAGATGGGCGTCCAGAGCCGCAGCATGAGCGGCATGCGGGAGACCATCGAGTTCATCAACAGCGGGAAGATCGGGGACGTGAAGGCCGCGCGGGCCATCTGTTACCGGCAGCGGGACAGCATCGGCCACGTGGAGACGCCGGCGCCGATCCCGCCCGGACTCGACTTCGATCTCTGGGCGGGGCCGGTGCCCGCCGAAGTGCCGAAGCGCAAGCGGCTCCATTACGACTGGCACTGGACGCACCGCACGGGCAACGGCGATCTCGGCAACCAAAACCCGCACGAACTCGACAAGGCAAGGTGGGGCCTCGGGAAGCAGGAATTGCCACGGCGGGTGGTGAGCCTCGGCGGTCGTCTCGGCTACGTCGACAACGGCGACGTCGCCAACTGCCAGGTCACCATCTTCCAGTGGGACGACGCCCTGCTGATCTCCGACGTGCGCGGGCTGCCGATCAGGACGCCCGTCACGTTCGGGCTCAAGGGCCCGAAGCCGTTCACCGGGGCGTGCAACGTCTGGTACGGCACCGAGGGCTTCGCCGTCGGCCCGAACTACACCTCCGGCGCCGCGTTTTCCTACGACGGGGCCCCGTTGGGAGCCTGGTCCGGCGGCGCCTACCGCGATCACTTCGCCAATTTCGTGGCGGCCGTGAAGAGCCGGAACCACGCCGACCTGCACCTGGACATCGAGGACGGCCACCTGTCGAGCGCGCTGGCCCACCTCGGCAACGTGTCGTGGGCTCTGGGCGAGAACGTCCGGCCGGGCACCCGCCCCACGCTCGCGGCGGACGACCCGCACGTGGCGGCCACGTGGGAGAGCTTCGAGAGCTACCTCGCCGATCACGCGATCGACTACGACGCCACGAAGCTCGCGCTCGGCCGCGAGCTGACCATCGACCCGCGGACGGAACGGTCCGCGGACGCCGAGGCGAACCGCCTGTTCGGCCGCGAGTATCGGCGCGGCTTCGAGTTGCCGCGGGCCTGAGCCCAGGTCCGGCAATCCTGTTCGGCACGAGATTTGCGCATCGGAT
>Ga0214917_10003882_pt1 | contig 16993 bp, 12 predicted proteins | sample LL_1208_BB_MetaG_FD_177983 | JGI IMG/M metagenome (GOLD analysis project Ga0214917, IMG submission 177983) | Freshwater microbial communities from Lake Lanier, Atlanta, Georgia, United States - LL_1208_BB | ecosystem: Environmental > Aquatic > Freshwater > Lake | place: USA: Georgia | collected... | reverse complement strand
TGACCGTTCAAAGATTTATGAGGGTGGTTTTTATTGTATTCCACCTGCCACTCGAAGGCTAATGCATTTACTTCTTGTATTGATTTAAATAAATAGGCATCAAGCACATCTTCTCTAAACGTTCTATTGAACCGTTCAACATAGGCATTTTGAGCGGGCTTACCAGGCTGAATATAACAAAGCTCAATTTGTTGTTCAGTGCAGAACTCAACGAACCTTTTGGATAAGAACTCAGGGCCATTATCAGTTCGGATTCTTTTGGGTTTATTACGATATTGAATGAGTTGTTTCAACGAGTTCACCAGTCTTTCAGCTGGAATAGAATAATACGCCTCATTAATCAACGCCTCCCTATTAAAATCATCCATTACGTTTAAAATCCTGAACTTTCTTCCGTTTTCAAGCGCATCACTCATAAAATCAATCGACCATGTTTCATTTAAATGATTTGGCACAATCAGCGCTTCTTTTATTCTAGTTGGTATTCTTCTTTTACGTTTCCTACGCATTTTTAAGTTCATATTTCGATAAATTCGAAGCACTCGTTTCCTATTCCAAGCAAGTCCGGCTAAGCGTATTTTTCCATAATACGTCTCAAAACCCCGAGTTGGATAACGTTCCGAAAGCTCGTTGAGTTTCTCGATAACCACTTCATCATTCTTTCGACTCGAGTAATAAAACATACTTCGTGTCATACAAACAATTTTACAAGCTCTGTTAACGCTAATCTTCTCCTCATAGATAATCTCTTCCACTAATTCCTTGCGTTCACAGAGCTTTAAAGCTTTTTTTCGATAATATCTTTTAAGATTCGATGATCAAGGCTCAAATCAGCAAACATGCGCTTCAATCGTGCATTTTCATCTTGCAATGCTCTAAGTTCCTTCAATTGTTGAGCATCCATACCACCGTATTTTTGCTTCCATGAATAAAAGGTTGGTGCCGAAATACCATATTCGCGACATAAATCCTTGGTTTGTTTGCCAGCATCGTATTCCTTAAGAATTTTTACGATTTGGACTTCTGAGAATTTTGATTTTTTCATAACTAAAACAATTTAAATTTAATGATTTTAAATTGTCTGAAAAACGGGGAAGTTTACCCTCTTGGTTAAGTTGTCTAAATGAATTGGATGAATTAGAAAACCAAGAATTAACTCAAGAATCGATTGATAGAAAGCACCGGTTAAAAACTAAGATCACATTACTCGAGTTAGTTTTTTTAACCATCTTACCAGAGCTTCATAAGGAGAATATTAGGCCAATCTGTTTTGACAGTATTAAAAAACAAAGGTATAGCTCAGAGTGATCTGTTTTGATATTGCAAGTTGTATTCCTGCTTCCCCTTCTCCCTCCGGTAAATCTTCTTCGAAGGTTCAGCACGTTGCACAAAGCGCCCGTCCTGTTTTTGGGAACGACTGCTGATTTTTATTTTTGATTTTCATGAGAATTGATGAATTCTTTTAATTTGTAACAACGAACTTAATTCTGATTACACCAATCACCAAATAATAAATACCAGCATTATCAGGGGCCAAAATATTATTTTCTATGCGTTCTACTGGTATAATCTTACCGTCTAATGATATAATATTTATTGGAACGTCGATTGGTATGCTGGGACTTATATTTATAAGACCTTTTGAGGTTACTGGATTAGGATAAATAATATATTCAAAATTTATTTCTTCGATTGAATTTTCCAAAAAGTTTAGATTAATGGTTATCATGGAGTCGCAGCCATGTACCGTTAAAATATGCTGTTCATATACTCCCGTTGAGTTATAGTTAATTCCATTGAGCGAATAAGGACCATAACTTGTCACCCATAAGGTTGTATCGTTGTTCGGATGAACTACAACCGTTACAGTAGCATTGGTTTGACATCCTTGGTTTGAAACGGCACTAACCTGATAGGTTGTCGTTGTTGTTGGAGTAGCTGTGACATTGACTGTTTGCGTGCCTTCCCAATAGGTTTGACCATCGCTAACAAGATTAAATGTTGTGTTGTCGCCTTCACAAATCGTACTATCCCCGATAATCCAAAGGGTAGGCGCCGGTAAAATAGAAACCGTATAAACATTTGTTTGATTCGCACATCCTGTATTTTGGTTTGTAATCGTTACCGAATAATTTCCACTATTTTGAGCTAAATAGGAGCTTGATGTAGCACCCTGTATAGGATTATTATTGAAATTCCATTGGTAGGAAATATTTGATCCGTTAACAGTTAAAGGAACACCAATTTCTTCGCAAACATTATTTGGACCAACATTCGTTAAACTCGCTGACGGCAATTGGTTTACCGTAATGGTTACGTTGGAGCTATTAGAACATCCATTATTATCAGTGCCTACCACTTGATATGTGGTGTTTTGTATTGGAGTTACTTGAATAACCGATGAATTACCTTGAATTAATCCTGTGCCTTGATTATACCACACATAGCTTACAGCTCCAGTGGCAACAAGCATTGCTGATTGGCCATTACAAATTGCTTGATTTTGTCCAGGGTTAATTATGGGGAGGTTAAACGTATTAACGGCATAGGTTGAAGTAGTAAGGGGTGCGCATCCCAAGGAGTTTGATGTAGCTTGGAAGTAGGTGGACTGGTTGATAGGTCCATAAACTAATGAGTTGCTAGTTGCATTTGGGATTGCAGTATATGGTCCATTGACATTTGTAGATGTAAACCATTGAACATTACCGACATTTCCGATAAGTTGTAAGGCGTTTACAGAAGATCCAGGACACACATAACTTGGCCCCGAAATGGTTCCGGCGCTACTTGGTGGTGACACGGTTATTGTAATGACATTTGATGGGGTGCTAGGGCATAAACCATTGGTTGAGACAAGACGGTAGTATCTTGTGGTTGATAAGGTGCCCATTTGACCTGAGGTTAGCTGGCTAGAGTTGGCTCCAACAATATTAGTCCATGGCCCAGCGATGTTTGAAGCGTATTGCCATTGTAAGCTACCATTGTAATTATTTGTGCTTAGACTAGCAGGCGCTGTCCCAGAACATATGGTTTGATTATTCGTGATTAAACCTGGGTTAGACAAAGGAGTAACGGTTATTAATATGACGTTTGAATATATTGGAGAACAGGGTTCACTCTTTACCATAACTCGGTAATAGGTTGATGTAGCTAAACTCCCGATAGCAGTAGACGAAAGAGTTGAACTTGTTTGATTCGGAATATTAATCCAATTCACATTATCTGTACTTGACTGCCATTGTAAATTACCTACATAATTGCCACTGTGAACTAAAGTAGCCGGTGTAGTATTCTGACATATCGTTTGATTGCTACTAATGGTTCCAACGCTCGGTATTGGCGCGACATAAAGCGTGCATATCAAGGAGTAAACACCTGAACACGGAGAATTTTGTATGTAGGCTCTAATATACCTTGTACTCGTTATATTGCCAATTAGGGAACCCAGAAGCGTGTTAGTGTTTGTTCCAATTGCATTCCAAGTACTTCCATTGGTTGAAATTTGCCAACTGATGTTGGAACCGGTATAGTTGGTTAAAATAATGTTACTGGGCTGCGTATTGTAGCAAACCGTGTCATTTGGACTAATATTACCAGCATTGGATTGAGGCACCACAGTTATTGTTACGGTATTTGAGTTCACCGGAGTGCAAATGGCCCCATTGGAAACAACTGCCCGAAAGTAAGTCGTTGCGTTTAGATTACCTCCCATTTGCGCTACGGTTAACGTTGTTGAGGTGGCTCCAGCAATATTATTCCAATTTATATTGTTCGTGGAGGATTGCCATTGAAGGTTTCCAGTCCATGAATTCAGGGAAAGGTTTGATTGTGTAGTTCCAATGCATAGCCATTGTGAAGCGTTTGCTGTTCCAACCGTTGGAGGTAAATTTACTGTGATCAGAATTGAATTAGTAATTTGTTGACCGCATGGTCCATTGCCAACATAGACTCGATAGTATCGATTATTATTTAAACTACCCATTTGACTCGGTAAAAGAACGGGGGAATTAGAATTTGAGATTGGGTACCAATTTATCCCATTATCAGAATATGCCCAAGAAATGTAATTTCCAACATATCCATTTAAAAACAAAGTATCTGGTAAAGCACCAGAACATATTGTTTGATTAGACGAAACAGATCCTGCAATAGAAAAATTATAAACGGTAAGGGTGGTTATAGTTGAAAATGCATTGGGACAATTACCCCAGGATAATTGTGCTCTGATATAGGTGGTTGTATTGAGCGCTCCTATCGTATTCGTAATCGTGGTTGTATTAAGAGTGGCGGTGGTTGCTCCCGGAAAATTGATCCATGGACCGTTGATGTTTGTGGCATACTGCCATTGGATTTGACCATAATGACCGGCTAAAGTAACATTCGATTGAACGGTTGATCCGACGCAATAAGACGTAATTGAGCTGGTACTTGTGCCACCAGTAGCGCTTACTAAGGTAGAAATTGAAAGTTGATCCGTATTGTTGCAACCGTTAATATCAGTTCCTGTCACAGTCAATGTTAGAGGTGCTGTTACAACGAATGGAACGTTATTAGAAATACCGTTTGACCACGTGTAATAAGTTGCACCAGTGGCATTCACAGTAGTTTGGGAGCCAATGCAAATAGTTTGATCTACACCTGCGTTTACGATTGGTAGTGGATTAACGGTTATTGTAACGATATTAGAATATACTGAGTTACATCCATTATTTGTCAATAATACCCTGTAATATCTTGTGGAAGTTAACACACCAATCTGGGCTCCGGATAAAGCAGGTGAAGTGGCACCGGGTATTGAAATCCATGGGCCTCCTGGTGCTGCTGAATACTCCCATTGAATATTTCCATTTAATCCTACAAAGTTTAAACCTTGCGGTGTATTATTAGCGCAAATCGTTTGGTTTGAACTGATGCTGCCTGCCGAAACGGGCTGCTGTATAGTTAAGGTAATCGGCGAGGCTTGAGAAACGCAGGGTTGCCCAATATTGTATGAAATTAAAACCTGAGCATAATTACCATTGGTACCGTTCATAGCGTTTGTTAAACCGAGGTTATTAGCGTTGGTAATTAAAAAGGTATTACTGCCATTTATATTCAAAAGTGCTGGATTCAAGGTGATTGTGTACGGTGTATACCCATTACAGGAGCAATTAGCAGTGGTTGTAAAAGATGGACTGGCTTGACCGTTGATCGTGGTAGTTTTAACTCCTGCGTTGCATTCAACTCCAATATTTAAAATAATTTGACAAGAGGTAATTACAGATCCCATTGGTAAATTACTGTTCCAGGTAACCCCAACCGATCCGCTACCTTGGTAATTCCCTGCGCCGCAATTATTCACATTGAAACCGACGAGTTGATTATTATTCGTTATGTTAACCGTAGAATTCAAGGCAGGAGGATTTATGAAGGACTGAACATAAACTGTTGTATCGTTATTTACTGAATTCAATACCCATTGATTCGTTCCTTGGAAGCTTGTGTCTTGAATTTGAGGAGCCCACAAATACCCATTCCCACTTCCTCCTTGGGCAGTTATAGTCGTATTTTGGCCACACGTAACATTTAGGTTTTGAGCGGATGGTGCAACCAGTGCTGGATTCGTCGTGTAATCATAAAAAATCACATTGGATGTAACTGTTGTATTGGAGTATAAACAAGTTACTGTTAACCGGAAATAAGTATCTGAAAAACAATTATAGACAAGCGTGCTGTCATTTGCGTTGGGAATATTCGACCAAGGACCGTTAACTCCGATGCTTGATTGCCATTGATAAGTTATTCCCAAGGTATTTATAGGAGGTGCTGGTGCGAATAAAGTTAAGGCTCCGCATCCTGAAATTGAATTTGCGCTTATTACCGGAGAAGGAGGGTTAAAGCACTCAAATAAATAAGTGATTCTAACCCGGCCACTCCCTCCATTTCCTCCAGACATAGTTGAAAAATCATCTGATCCACCACCGCCACCTCCGGGGAAATAGCCGGGATTACCATTCGCTGACGAACTACCATTGCCACCATTCCCTCCACCAAAAGGTGCCAAGGCACCACCAATACTATTACTACTGTTTCCGTTCTGATAAAACCCAGCTGATGAACCTCCTCCTCCTCCTCCATTTACATTTCCAGCAAAACCTGAACCTCCATTACGTATAGTGTCTCCGAACGAACTTATAAATCCACCATTGTTAGGGATAATTCCAGAATTATTTAACCCACATGTTCCACCCTTTGCTTTGCAAAACATATTGTTAGTTGGAGCAGAATTAATTTGATTAAACCAACTGTCCCCTCCATTTGTAGCACTAGAATACGAACTTCCAGGAGCACCGTACCCACCGATTCCTACCAATATATAATATGTATTTCCTGGGGTTACCGGAATATTCATTTTTTTCGCGTAGCCCCCACCGCCCCCACCTGAGCCACCAAAATTAAAATTGTTGTTGCTATTTCCTCCACCACCGCCACCGCCCCAACATTGAACCGTAATTTGAGATACATTTGCAGGACAAACCCATGTTTGAGAACCAGGTGATGTGAAATCTACAGTAACCTGGCTAATTCCCATAAAGGGCAAAAGCCAAACAAAAAGGAAGAAACGGATCAATCTCGGCATAAATAAATGTTTTTACGGCGATTATCGTTAATTTCCTTATTCACCAAACGCTGGATCCGTTTATTACCCGCTAATTGAATGCCATCGCTTTTACACTTAATGTAACAATTTAAAATATCAGAAATGGAAATAAGTGGATAAATGCCCAAAGATACTATTCCTACCTTGTGAAAAGAATTGGCTAACTCGTAATTCATGCTGTGCGGTTCGGTATTGATATTTCTAAGATAACTTTGATAGTAAACCTCTGAAACCGTAAATGAAATTGCGGATAACACTAGCGAAGTGATAGCCAAAGCCTTGTGGGTTTTATAAATGTTTCCAAATGATAATGCTTTTGAACCCAATCCAGGAAAGACCAAAGATTTGAGCGGAGTTAAGGAGCTGTTTAAATGAAATTTAGTTATAAAATATGAAGGGTTCTTTTGTAAAATATTATCAATATAGACCTCGTATTTAAATGGTTCTACTTTGATTTTAGAAGTTCTGTAGAGGCTATATTGGTATTTAGAATATTCTAAATTAATATTAGTGAAATGATTAACAGCGTAACTCGAATTGAAGAAATCTTTATATTCAAAAAGTTCGCTTTTCGTTTTGTCCAATTTTGAATTATCTTTCTTCTCGTACAAAATAATATTAAAAACATCTTTCGTTGCTGGAAAAATAGTTTCGTAAAAAGGGGGAGGAAGGTTCTCTTTGTTTTTTATTAACGGAATGAGTGAATTCCAAAATTCAAGGTTTGAATTAGCTGTTAGCGTTGAAATATTCTCTCCTGAATGATTAAACCCCAAATTAAAAATTCCTTGGCTTCTTGCAAGGGAATTGTTTTCTGAGCGAAAAAAAACTTCTTGTGATAGCTTTTGTTTTAATTGATCGAATTTCTGAGGCATTAAACTTGCGTAAGAATAAACATTGTTTTTTAAAGAATATGTCAAGTCTTCCACGCAACGGGTGGGTAGGAAATCGTAGACACCATTTGAGTCAACAGAGACTTGTCTGGCGCGAAAATTCAATTTATGATACTTTAAGTCATCAATGAGACTTTCATTCAAATTATAATTACCTATAATTGCAAAACCTAGTATTGTATCGATTTTCACTGCTGTTGGGTTTAGACAATCAGCAGTTAATTTAACCCACCAACTTTGCGAACTTTTAATATTTGAGGAGGATATTAATGAATAATCCAAATTATAATTAAAAACATGCATGTTTTCCGGACAAATTCCATCACTATGCAAGGCGTAGTAATTGTATATGTATTCCGAATTTACAATCATATATGCTGGTTTTTTTTTAACTCGCCATGCAAGAACACTTTCCTCTGTATTCAAAAGTTCAATTTCTTCTCCGTTTCGCAAAATATTTCTTTTGAGGTTATATTCATTTATTTTACGGCTTGGTAAATTCTCAATGTTCGTGAGTTGAGCGAACATACTTGTCGAGAAAAAAATAAAATATAATGGTTTTAAAAACATCGGACAGGTCTTACTCGGTTCAAGGTTGTTTTTTGTTGGGTGTATGTTCCTGTTCCAGAAGGAGCTTGCAGCATGGCTTGTACCCATGCATTTTGTGCATACATCGGATCTTGGTTTGAAGACCAATAGATATTTCCATTCAAGCTTCCTTGATTTAAAGGAAGTAAATTTTGGTATAATTTGATGAGTTCATCTCGGGTGGGTAAATACCAGTCGGAGAATCCATTAATTGAATAGGTTTGGCATGCCTTTGCAGCATTATTGCCATTCCCGATGATGCTTAGTATTTGAGCAGTATTTTCATCCCCTTTACCGAGCCCGTACGCAAGATTGGGAATCATAGTAAGTTGATTGCTTGATGCAAATATTTTCGAAGATGCAATATCGGAAGGGGCACATTCTAAAAAATTCCAGCCATCCAAGGTATCTGTTTTATTATAGAAAATGATTCCTCCTGCTGGACCTACCTCCCCAATTTGATAGTAATTTTTGGTAACAAAGAAACTATGGGTAGAGTATGAGGTACCCACCATGTTGGTGGCAAAGGCTCGAATAAAATATCCAGTATTTTCATTCAAATTTTCAAAATTATAACTGAACGTATTTATACCGCTGTTTAAATTCACTATAACTAAGCTCCCCCCGGTGAAGGTTGATTGATTACACAATTGAAACCCTTGATTATAAATAGGCAATCCACCGTCGTAGAGCACTTGCCCTACAACGGTTGCATCAAAAAATTGCACATCCAAGGGATCATCAACAATAACTACTGGTTTATTCTGTGCATTTCCCGGCCAAATAACCAACAGATATTCTGAATAAACCGTTGCAACTTTATTTTTAATGAATGCTCGACAAAACAATGGGGCGGTTGCATTCCAAGGTATGGTAGTAGTACCAATTCCCTCCATGTCATCAGATAGGTATACCACCTCATCGCTGAGGTTGGGGTTTTGGTTGTTTGTTGAAAAGCAAAAACCGTAAATGGCACTCGGATCATGACCAGCAGATATGAAATGAGCACTGATTTCAAAAGAGGTAACGGTGTTAGCCTTAACCGTTAAATTACCCACCTTAGGTGCAGCAATTAAATCCCAAGCTAATCGGTCCGATTTTTTACAACCGAATAGCAGTCCGATAAGTAGTACTATGAAAATGCACTGCCTCATTCTTTAAACCAATTGAACTTTTTCTTTTTTATGTTTTCCTCCTCGTTTTTGTTATTTTCTTTTTTATCTGTAGGCCCTAATTTCTCCATATTTTCCTGCATTTTTGATAACTCTTTTTCTAGATTTGCCATACGGGATTTTAAAAATTCAATTTCTTCTTTTTCAGTATATTTCGGCGAAATAAGTTCTTTTATCATTTCATTATAGTATAAAAGTCTTTCACCTAAATTTTGAGGGCACCAAGTACTATAAATTAGCGCTTCAGTGGCATTTTCTGCTAAATAATTAAACCAAAACTTCTTTTTGAAATTTTCCCGAGCAAGAGTAGAATCAACTCGACTACACTGAAAGTTAAGTGCAATACACTGAAAGTTTCCTTCTAATTTTATTATATTAAGGTTAGGATATAAAAGTAATTTATAGAATTTATTAGCAGATAAAGTAGGTTTGTAAAGACACAAATGTATTTCCGTTGTTTTTATTCGTTTGTCAGAATTAATTAATTTAGTTGCTGTATTTATAAACAGGCTATCTGTGTTCACATTGTCAATTGGACAAACAAATACGAATGCGGGTTTATTTGATTTTAAAATAAACGTATCCTTAACGTTTTCTATCCTGTGGATGATCGGAACTTGTGAAATGCAATTATTGTAAGCTATTCCGAAAAGATAAAATATAGTATAGACGAATATGGTTTTCATAGGAAGGCTTAATTTCTTTTTTTTACTTTATCCCGCACCTAGAAAATTTAACTTTTAAAGTTTGAACTTTTTCAACGCATTGGTTTTCATTAATTATTGGAGTAATTGTTAAGAAAGCAAATGATTTGGCATTTCTAATCATTTCAATATCGCTACTTAAATCAATATCAATCTCCCAAGACCCATCGGTATTCATTTTCATTTCTGATTTTTCAACTCTATTTTTAATTGTATTCATTGGTGATTTTTCATCGTTCGATTTAAAGGAAAATTGAATTGCATCAAAGCAATCATTATCCATAATGTTATCGCTTTTTAAGATGATTTTATATACAAAGGCACCATCAATCCTAGGGCTTATACGGTAATCATATTCTAGCGATTCAACTTCTTCAATTTTCATTGTTATTTTCTTGGTTAAATCCAATTTAAATAATCCCTTCAAAGTTTCGCAAGAACAATCTTTCGGAATTTCAATTTTTAAGGTATCGGTATTGGAGATGCAACCTAGGCCGTCGGTGTAGCTTAGGGTTGAAAAAGTGTTGGTTTCTGGTGAGAATTTCAAACTATTGGGACCGTTCATACTGAAACCTTTTCCTAGGTTTAAAACGCTATAAGGCGTAGTTGTTTTAAAACCAATAGTCTGGTTTGTAGTGTTTTTTGTAACACTCTTGGTGTCAAGGGTTATGTTGGGGGTTTGAAATGAAAAGTTCTTTTCTATGACAAGGAGATGGTGGTCTTTATCTGTTTTTAATTTGACCAGTTCTTTCAGTTTTTCCAAAAGAGATAGTTGTGAGGTCATTGAATTCGATTGAAAATCAAACGGAATATTTAAATCCATTTCATTAAAGGTGTTTTTGGTAGAAATCAAGGTGTTCTTGGTAGATGAGCTCAATTGGTTGATAATATTATCCTCTAGGTTTAATATTTGATTTAAATTACTGTTGCAAGGAATCTTGCTGTAGAAGAGTTTAATAACTTGTTTCTTGTTGTTCCATGTGGAATCGTTAAATTCCTTTTTGCCAACGAAATAAAATGACATGTTAATTTTAGCGAACTCTTTTTGTACTTCTAATGATTTTACAAATTCTAGGAACTCATTTTTGTTCTTAAGGGTATCCATTACCATGTAATGAATTTGGACTTTTTGGCCAAAGTAGTTAAATGACCAAAAGCCGATAAAGAAAAGTAGGCTAAATATTCTCATTCAATTAAGGTTTACATGCGCAAAATGTCTCAATTTTCGTTTTACCTGATAATGTTATTCCATTTTGGGGAACGATGATTAATTCCACAGAACAGGGAACCCCATCCCATTTAGCGTTTCCTGTTGAAAAGGTGTAAGAAGATTGGTTTGATACATCAACAGTAAAAGATGAAATCCCTTGTGAAGATATTTTCAATTTTACACTAGCACCTTTTTCTGATAATTTACTACTCCAAGCGAATTTATTTTGTGAAGTTTCTCTCAGATTTACATCAATGCTTTCGGGTTTTTTGTCCGATATAGTTACACTTCCTGTTTTAGTTTTTCCTGAGTTATCTGTTACAGTTACCTTATAGGTGCCAGGTGCCAAATTGGTTATTTTTGAGCCGGAATCGCCGTTCGACCAATCGTACTGGTAAGGAGAGTTACCCCCGGTAACACTTACTTTTGCGGTACCATCTGACTTACCTGAGGCACTCACATTGGTGTGCGTGAAGGTGAGTTTTAGCGAAGTGGGAGGTGGAGGAGGAGGAGGTGTGTTTGTATCAGAAATTTTTACTGAGGCTTTTTTTGAATTTCCTGTATTATCTGTCACTGTAACTGTATACGTTCCAACTGTTAAATTGGTAATCCTGGAGTTTTTCTTACCATTGGACCATGAATACTGATAAGGTGGATTACCTCCTGAAACGCTTACTTTGGCAGTACCATCCGAACCACCAGAGACACTTACATTAGTTTTGGAGATGTTAATAGTTATTGAAGAAGGCGGTATACTTATGCAGTGTTGTTTTTTAAAAAGTAGAAGCTTCTGATTGTTTGGATAGGACTTCAGTGCTTTGTTGCATTTATCACAAGCTTTACCATCATCATTAATGTATGAATTAAACACACCGATTACTACCTTTTCTTCAGCCGTTTGAGCCCAAGAGAAATTGTAAAGAATAAAGATCGAAAAGAGTAATAGGAAAGATTTCATGATTTTCAATTAACTGCTGTAACTTTGTTTAATTTTATAATTTCTCGGATCCTACCAAGTTTTCCTTTAAGCTCTTTGTCATTTGAAATATTGGAATTTTCTCTTAATTCTTGATCTAAAAAAAACTCCGCCCCTTCATAATCAGGGTTGTTTGGTTTAATATATTTATTTAATTCGGCTTCCACTTCTTGTTTTGTTTTTTCCTTATTCGAAACGACTCTAAAAGCAACAAAAGCAACAAAGAGTAAAAGCATGGAAATCAATAGAATAGTAACTCGATTGTTCTTCATAGATTAGTTTTATACAAAATTAGCTATTTATATTATCACAATCAAGATGCTACTTATTGAAATTGTCCCGGTATAAGTCGCGGTCTCTTAGTTTAAAGTAAATGAGAATAAAATAAAATAGCACATGAGCCAAAAGTACATAGTATTCGAATTCAACTGATTCGGCTGAAAATCCAAACTCATATTCATAAGTGGATCCCATATTTTCACGAAGTGGAGCAATAGTTTTCCCGCTTGGAAACAATGGGTTTTTCTCCATATTTGCTTGAATTCTTGCAAGTCCGGTAGTAGACCATCGTGATATGGTTAGGTAACTAGCAGGGGCAATTATGGTAAGTTTTGAGATATTTACAATTACACCCGCAATCATAATTTGTGGAATTAATGCAATGGGTATAATACTCATGACTTGTTCCTTGTCTTTTGAGAATGCAGATAAGACCAATCCCAACAAACTAGCCACTAAAATGGTAAAAGACATCCATAAAAACGCCATGGTGAAATTCTCCCATGGAACAGCGGAATTTTTATACTTCAAATAAAGAATTCCTATGAACAGAAAGCTTTGAATGACACCTAATAAGGACAAAATCATCACTTTTGACAAAATGTATGGTATTATTCCAAGGTTGTACATGCGCTCACGCACGTAAATGGAGGTATTGTACTTCTCGTAGGGAAGTTCCTCTACGATTTCTTTGGCTGCATTGTTAGTTCCAAACCAAATAGCCGAAATTGCAATGAAAAATAAGACAATTTGGTCAATATCTTCAAAGATTAATATCATCAAGGTAGCAATGATAGGTGCCTGTAGGATGGTAATCAAGGAGCTTATCCTAGCATTGATTTTACGAACTAAATTTCTGTATGATAGGTATAGAAATTGAGATAAATAGTTGACATTTCTCTCACTACTCAGTTTTACATCATTCCAATTCCCAGCGTTTTCCAATACTTGATTGTCCAAAAAATACTTTTGTGCGTAATGTGAAACGGAAACGGAATCCAGTAACTGATATACATCTAGAATATTGTCCTTAGAAAAATTAGTAACTACATTTTTGGGCGGTCCTTTATACACCAAATACCCTCCAACACCCATTACGAAACATTCGTCCATGTACGATAAATCTTCGGGTTTATGGGTTACCATTACTACAGTGGTTCCATTCAAGGTTAATCCTTTAAGTATTTTTAAGAATTCCGAAATCGTCTGAGGATCGAGTGGAGAGGTCGGTTCGTCAAGAAATAATACAATCGGATCGATTAACAACTCGACTGCAATAGACACGCGCTTTTGTTGACCGCCGCTAAGATTTCTGATTAAATTATTTTTTTGCTTTTCGATGTTCAGCTTGCGAATAAGTGAGTCCACTTTTGCGTCTTGTTGAGCCTGTGTTAAATCCGGCAAACGTAAACGTGCAGAAAAGGTCAAACATTCCCTGACGGTTAAATCGTAATGGATTGCGTGATGGTCGTGTTGTGGAACATATCCAATATGTGTTTTTAGTAATTCATAGTTGGTTCCAAGTTCTTTACCAGCAATTATTATCTTTCCTGATGAATTGGGAATTACTCCGGCCAAGGTCTTTAATAGGGTGGTCTTTCCGCAGCCTGAAGGCCCTAAAATAGCAACCATGGTATTGGCCTCTATACTAAAGGTACATGGATGCAATCCAATCTTCCCGTTCGTGAATTTTGTCGTCAGTTTATCTGCTTGAATTGACTTTTTCATTATTTGCATATCAAATTATAGATTGAAAGAATATGATGTTTGCAACAGGTCTTTCGTGTAGAGGAATACGGATGGGTAGAGAACAATTGTTCATCTATGGCAACACGGCCTTCGTTCAAGGCCATTCGATTCCAAACGGCAACAGCATCGCAAACTTCATAACCCCCTTTTTTCATGAGGTCAATCCCCCAAAAATCACAATGCACCTCATTTTTTTGATTAAAAGAAGTGGTTAGGATAAAACCAATTTGAGAGCCCATCTCTCCAATTGAACCCATACTTTGGGCCGTTTTTTCACGTGAAAGGGATTCATTAATGTGCAATAACTCATTGTGTGCAATTTCATGCCCTATAATGGCGGCTAGTTCCGAATCTGAGGTACAGAAATTAAGCATTGATGACGTAATATAAATCCTGCCACCGCAAGTAAACGCATTGATTTCATCAGATGTCATGATCCAAATATTATACGAGTAACCTCTAGGATATTTTATCCAGGTGCAAAGTTTGCGGAGGATTCCGGATACCCTTTCCCAATCTTTACCTGAATTAATAAGGGTATTTTCTTTGAGAATGTCATTATGTAAAAGTTCACCGGCCCTAATTTCTTCTTTGAGTGAAACGGGGTCTCCTAATTCGCTTATCGTAGCTTTTTCAATCTCAGAACCTAGGTTGATTAAGAATCCCAAATCATCACTTTCCATACAGGAAAAATCATAGGTTTGCCCCCTAAAGGATAAACACGCAAGGGTACAAATGATGAAAGCAATTACTGAATTTTTCATATCATTCCAATTTTAAAAGTTCTATTTTTCGAGTTCTCGGATCAATTAAAATCGGTTGTTTTGTGGTTAAACTAAGTTCGTGATTTAGCGCTTTAATTGTAATTACTCCTGAAATTACGTAAGGCCATTTATTTGAAAAAACTCGGTTTAACCCTGACAATCCTGCGGCAATGTTGTTGATTTTTAATTCGGTATTTATGGTATCCAAATCGTTTTCTTTAAGTAATTGATTGGGATTTGATTGAAAATTACCGACAATAGTTTTACCTGTAGAGTCAGTACAAATTATGCCTTTAAATTGTCTGATTTCAAATGGAAAAGGTAAGGTGTTTTTGATTTGAATACTCAAATTAAGTAGTGTTTTAGTAATGCTAAAATCAACTGCTTCGATGTTTAACATTTTAACCCCTGATTCTTTTAAAATTCCTGCAATGATTTGATTTGTAAATTTTTTGGTATCGATAAGTTGACACTCTTTGAGTTTAAATGGCATCCGAAAAACAGAAGCTTTGCATTGAAAAATCACTTCAATTAAAACAGAATCCTCTCCTAACATTTCCGGTACGAAAGTCAATAATGAATCTGCATTAAATGTTGGGTAAATGGTCAAGGTATTTATCCCTTTTCTAAAACGTATTCGTTCCGTAATTTTAAACGAAGTAATCAAATGGTTCTTATAGGACATTTTGATTGCACAATCATTCATGGATACGTTAAACCATCCATGCTTGTATAAATCAAGGGTTATTTTGGTAGAAATATTATTGGAATCTATTTTGACAACTTCAAAGGATTTTATTTCACGTATTTCAAGTTTGTCTATGACCTGTGAATAAAATGCGCCGATTACAATAAAAATTATCATAAGAAGGATACCAAAGCGGATGCTCACGGCAAGTAGGCGAGGGGATGCTTTCGTATTATTCATGACACGCTATCTGGTAATTGGTCGTTATATGATTTTTTACACATTTAACTCGATCTTTTGCATTTGGGTGAGATCTAAAAAAATCCTCGAATAAATCTTTATTCTCTTGATTTTCAGTGGAAGCTAATCGATTTAAAATTTTAGCTGCGGAACACCCGTTAAAGTTAGCTTTTATAATTAATTCTACCCCGTGTAAATCACAATTGAGTTCTTTGGATTGGCCAAAACTAATGGTCAACGCCGAATAAATGTTATTAAATTCATCAGGGAACATGAGCTTTTTTCGAATGATATCTTTAGTGTGTCCCAATTCGTTGTGATAAATTTCATGCGCGATAACTGCTGCAAGTTCATCACTGGTTTCGCAAAAGTCGTACAGACCTGTTGTTATGTAAATCTGAGCACCAAGGGTAAAAGCGTTGATTTCTTTTGACTCAACATAGTGTATTTTGTAAGTGTATCCTGTTGGATCAACGATAGATTTCTGCAATCGGGAAAGTATATTGTTTAAATTTCTTACGGCGTTTCCATTTTTGATAAGTTGATTGTCTCTACAATAAACTTCATGAAATTCTTTTCCAAACGCCATTTCATCTTGAATAGAAATAGTTGGTCCTAGGGTTTCTTGAACACTTTCTTCAATGGTGGATAGCACATCGATTACTTTGTCTGTTGCATTTAGGCATGCTAAATCGTAATTAATCTCATCGTTTGGAATTTGCTTTATTCCCTCTAAAACAACTTCGTATGGCTTCGTAGGGTCAAAAGAGTTATAGGTGCCATCCTTTTTTTGAGTCGTATTTTGTTGGCATCCGAGAAGGAAAATTGGGATAAAATAAAGCGTCTTAAAAGTATCTTTTAAACAATTACTGTGCATGATTTTCTAATTCATTAACTTTTTGATTTCATTCAAATTCAAATCGTTATTTTCAATGCATTCGTATTGAACCGTTCCATTTTTTAAAATAACTAATCTTGGTGGCGCAATTGCATTTCCAAGTAGTTTAACATATTGCAAGGTACTGGAGAGTATTGTATAGGGAGCCTTCAGGGAAGTTGTATTAATAAAGGAATTGATTTGTTTTTTTAAAAA
>Ga0214917_10003881_pt1 | contig 16998 bp, 12 predicted proteins | sample LL_1208_BB_MetaG_FD_177983 | JGI IMG/M metagenome (GOLD analysis project Ga0214917, IMG submission 177983) | Freshwater microbial communities from Lake Lanier, Atlanta, Georgia, United States - LL_1208_BB | ecosystem: Environmental > Aquatic > Freshwater > Lake | place: USA: Georgia | collected... | reverse complement strand
ACTCTTCGGGGCATGTCCCGACTCTTCGGGGCTTGTCCCGATGGCACGAAGTGCGATTCGGGAAGCTATAGGACCATGTTACTTTCAAGTAACGTATTTCAAATTTCTCGTCCTATAACGAAGTTGCTTGTCCCGACTCTTCGGGGCATGTCCCGACTCTTCGGGGCTTGTCCCGATGGCACGAAGTGCGATTCGGGAAGCTATAGGACCATAGTTACTTTACAGCAACGTATTTCAACTTTATTTTAGCAAAATAAGGGTGCAAAAATACACATTTATTGACGTTACACCCAAACAAATTGCTTTTGGTCGAACTGATAGGCCGTTAATTTCCCATCCTTTGCGATGCTATAGTCCAAACATATGGCAGAAGGGTTAACTTCTTCGGGCGTACCTTTCAACCAATAATGTCCGAAGAAAATGGGTTTATCCGAGGTGAATATAGCGCGATATTTTTCTGGCATCGGTTGGCTTTTAATACTATCCGGGCATTCCATTAATCCTTCACCCATGGTGCCTTTGGTTTTTGCCCACCATTTTAAACGGCATTCATACCGAATGTTTCCCTCCTTATCCACCATAAATGCATTATCCGGCAGCCTCATTTCCGCCCCTTTTAACGTTTCTTCCACCGCTGTATAGGCAACGTTCGGGTTGAGCGCATCGCCCTCCTCCGAACATTGGAATAAGAACGCTTCAGATAGCCCTCCCGATTCCGGGTGATAATGTGCTTTTAACCAAGCAATATGTTGGGCATTCCAATAAGCGTGCACAACGTTGAAGTTAGGAAACTCCAGAAACATCGGAAGGTGCTTAAACCAGGTGAGGAAATCCCTCCATTCTTCTTGAAAATGTTTAAACTGTTTTAAGGTTTGCTCATGTTGTCCAATTTCCTTGATGGTATGCTCCCGAAAAAATCCTCCTTTTTGTGAATTCGGCGTGGCGAAACAAACCGCATTGTATTCATGATTTCCCATAATGGCATGTGCGAATCCTGCATCCACCATATCTTTAACGAGGTGCAATGTCTCGCGAATTTTCGGGCCTCGATCGATAAAATCACCCAGAAACACCACTTTTCGGGAAGGGTTTTGGTAAATTCCTTGGTGCCTTCGATATCCCATTTTTTGAAGCAATTGTTCCAAGGCGTCGGCGTGCCCATGGATATCGCCGATGATGTCGTAATTTGTCATAATGTAATTTATGTATTAACTTAGCTTTGTTGATTGTGATTATTTTCGTAAAAATAACGAACATGGAAGAAAGAGATATCGAAAAAGAATACAGCAAAGAAGAATTTGTTCAAAAGCTGCGTCGTTTGGCAGATTCTATCGAAAAAAATGAGAATTTTCGGATAAGTGTGGCTGGCGAAGGTATTTACGTACCAGATCGAGCGCGTTTTACGATTGAGCACGAACGAAGCGAAGGTTCCCATGAGCTCGAGTTTCAGGTGAAGTGGGAGGATTGAACAATTCTACGAAATAATTGAACTTAATCTATCAAAGATCTTCAACTATTGACGTACGAATTTAGCGACTCACTGATTTGGGTAAAAGTCGCAAATGAGTTAACTTTGAGACGTAGTATATTGTCGGAATTTAAACCAGATAAATATGTTTATAAATTCAATAATTGGTATTCAACCCTACCTAAATCGACCTCAACCCGATGGTGAAGATATTTCGATTACCCTAAAAAGTTCTTATTTTTTGGTGTTTATCGATCTTTTGGCTAAACTATTCATTCTATTGTTGGGAATTGTTTTATTTAAGGTTTCCTTCAGGGAACCCGCAGTTGGAAAATATACGTATACCCTCTTTATTTGGTTTTTGAACTTCCTAGTCCTCTCGGTTACCGTGTACTACGCATTGCGTCGCTTGAAAGGGATTCAAGTTTATTTAAAATATCGGATTCTCGCCTTCCCATCGTATTTACAAAAGCAACCATCCAAACGTCCCGAACAACATAAATTATTTGTTTATTCGAGCTCGAATGAAAATAAACTAGCGATTGCCTTCCTATACGCATTGATCAATACCCTCATTACCTCTCCGTTGTTGTTTTTGTATCCTGTAAACATTAATTTCCCGCTTATCCTCAGCCTTGTTACATTTCTTGTTTCTTTTTTCATGGCCTGGCGTTATAGTTGCATTTTTATCGAACGCAAAATATTAAAGGCTTCGTTTCTGAAAAAAGAATTGAACCAAGAACAATTAGAAGCACTCGAGGAAGGATATTTGAACAAGGAAGTTTTTGTGCAAGACACCTCCTTGGAATTTTGGAATGATAAATTCATTATTCGACTCGAAAAGGATTTTAACATTTACAAAGAGAAGCTTGACACCTTTCTTTTAGAAAGTGTTTTTTTAGGTGCACTTACCTTTACCACCTATATTCAATTAATCAGCAACAATGATAATTGGACTGAATTTACAACCACTTTATCTAGTTTTCTTTCCAATGACTCTATTAAAATATGGCAAGATCATTCGCTTAGGCAAAATATAGGCTTCAGTTTATTGCTAGCCGGTTCAGTAATCAGTTCGCTTTTTTACATGGTTATTTTATTAAAACGCTTCCCAATTATCAAAAGTATTGAAACCGTCCGTTGGCTTTTAAACTTGGCCAAATATTACAACACCAAAGAGGAATCCGAACAAAACAATTACCCAAAAGAAGATTATTCGAAACAAATTCAATTTGAAATTGCAAGATGCGAAGAACAAAAAATCATCCTTGATTCAAATTTTCGTATTATTTCCATGTTGCGTATGGCGGGGCTTTTGTCCTTTTTCTTTGTACTGCTCGTTGCCACGCTAATGATTGATATTTACTTTTTTGCTTTCAGTGCTTGTTTGTTGTTGTACGTGATTGTTGCGGCAAAACTCATGGAAGAAAACAAGCTAATGAAGTTTATTATGGATAATCGATCCAAAAACAAAACGAAAAAAAACGCGCGGAAATTCACCTCATAAATTGAATCCATTTAGTCAATCTCCCATCGCATACGTTCTCCTTTAATATAGTCGAGCACTTGCTCCTTCGTTTTACCGTTCATGTCTCCTCGCAACATGTTTCGTTTTTCGGTCCCCATCTTCTTGATATACAAGCCTTCCGCAAAGCGGCGAATCTCCTCTTCCGTTTCCAAAATTAAGCCAGGAACCATGTCGCCCTCTTGTGTGGGCTTCATGTTCATCGTGAAAAAAGCCGTGTTCGTATGGCTGATTGCACCGGTTTTTATATCCGTTGCTTCGCAACGAATGCCCACGATCATGGCGGTTTTTCCCACATAATTCACCCTGGATTTCATGGTTAGCAAGTTGCCGATTTCCACGGGTTTATGGAACTCCACGGCATCCACACCGATGGTGACCACATACCCTTCGCAATGTTTCACTGCCGTAGCATAGGCCACCTTATCCATGATTGAGAGAATGACCCCTCCATGCACTTTATCGCCAAAATTGGCATAACCGGGAGTCATAAGCTCGGTGAAAACGGTTTCGGAATCTTTGATAGATTTGTAACTTGACATCGCGTTATTTGAGGTGAAGATAATTGAAATTGATCGAAAACAATAATATGAAACTAGATAATTCAAGAATAAAAAATAGTATACCAGACAAAGTAAAATCTAAAAAAACAAACCGTTTGAGCAGGTTAAAATAAAAATATGATTGGAAAATCAGTAGGTAACTCACATAGGCTTAATTATTTTTAAATCTTTGTTGAAACGCTTACAAAAATGTGGAATAAACAAAAGAAATTTATTTGGTGAAATCACCTTAATTTCAAAACAAAATTATGGCTTTGAATAATACGAGAAAAGGGATATCTTTGTTAAAATAGTCATAAAAAAAGCCAATAAACCAAACATTTAATTTATCAAATGGATTATATTTCTCTCATTGCTAATACTGGGATACAATTCGCGGATTATCGAATCCAATTAGATCAAGAAAAATTCAGAACGCTGAAATTTAATTATTATGAAGGTCTAGACAGTTTTTCGTTAAGATATTGGTTTGAAGAACTAATAGAAATTCGAAACATCGCCAAGTTCATTAGAAAATCTGATCTTTCCCAAATTGGAATACGCGCTGATCAATTAAACGATTTTAATGCAATACAACGAATTGAAGAATCTTCTGTTATGCTGTTCTACGAGGGAGAAGAGCGGACTTTTTCTATTCGTAACGCAGAACGTACCTTGAAGGCCTTTGAAAAACAATGGATTCCTCTACCCTATTTTAAAAATAATCAAATTAATACCAATCTATTTGGACCTACTGATTGGGTAAGATTGTGGTATGAATATAGCGCAGAGAATGGAACACTTCAAATTGTCCTTTCAATCGATACAACAATTAGCACTGATAACACTCAAAATCACACACCACAATTCAATTCTAACCCTAACGAAAACAAATACTGCCTATGTAGCAATGAAGACAGTATTATGAGCTTCATGAGCGAATTCACGAATTGTCAATGGGTTTCAAGCTGGCTTGAAGGAATCATGCCCAAAAAAGAGAATGAATCTCAAACAAAACATCTCGCGAGCTACATTCATTTACTGCGAATTCTCTCTAGCGGTAATCAAATGCCCACCATTCAATTATTGAGCGATCAATCGGATATTATAGATTTAGATTTATCCATAGATGTCGGCAATTCTCACACGTGTGCGATTCTTTTTGAAACACCTGCTGAGGGAGAAATAAACTTCAATAAAGTAAAAAAATTAAGAATTAGAGACCTATCTAACCCTCTTAAAAGTTATGATGAAGGATTTTCAACACGGGTCGTTTTCAGAGATGAATCGTTTGGAATGAAAGATTCATTTTTTCCTGGCCAGCAAAAATTTCAATGGCCAAGTGTTGTCCGAATTGGATTTGAAGCAGAACATCTTATTCATTCGTTTAAAATTGCGAAAAACATCCAACAAGAATATAAAACCCATAATTCAAGTCCGAAAAGGTATTTATGGGATGATAAAAAAAGTCGCGTGGCTTGGAAATTCCATGATAATTCAATTGAACTTAGTAAAAATGTTTATAGAAAAGGGATTTCCGAGCAACTAAAAAGTGACGGCAGTTATTGTAATGATGATGCCTTTGGAGCAGTGCCACAATATTCAAGAAGGACATTGATGACTTTTTTATTTTTGGAGATTTTTACACAAGCTATTGCTCAATTTAATTCATTTGAATTTAGGTCAACACATGGCCGCCCTAATGCACGTCGACGTTTGCGTCATGTAGTAATCAGCTGCCCAACGGGAATGGTAAAAGCAGAACAAATTGCCTTGCGGCAATGTGCTGAAGAAGCATCTAAAATATTGAGCAGTTTTGCAAGGAAAATTAATTCTGACTCTGCCATTATTAGTCCAATTATTTCAGATTCTTTTGAAATTATACCAAGATTAGCAGATTTAAGAAAACCGATGGATGAACCAATTGAGGATATCAAAGATTGGATGTACGATGAGGCCACTTGCAGTCAACTTGTCTTTATGTATGGTTTAATTCAACATAAATTCGATGGCAATCCGGTAGATTTGTTTAAAATTTTTGGGCATCAAACCGAAAAAGGTAAACAAGTACTTACTGTGGGTTCGCTTGACATAGGCGGCGGCACGTCTGATTTAATGATCTGCGAATACGATTTAAGCTATAATAACTCTACCGAATTAACCCCGAAGCCACTATTTCATGAAGGGTTCCATATCGCCGGGGATGACTTAATGAAGAACTTGGTTCAAAGTATCATTATTGAAGGAAAAGAAATGAACCCATCTGACCAAGGTTGCACAGGGGTAATTGAAAACCATGGCTATCGCGTAATTGGAGAAGAAATACGAGATCGTTTAAATGGTTTTTTTGGACGCGATGCCGCAACAATGAGTTACATGACGCAATTAATGCGAATTAATTTCCTTAATCAAATAGGGATCCCTTTGGTATTAAAATACATGGATATTGCGAATGAAACGAGTTCTAAAAAATTGAAGTATGATGACATCTTTGGAGAAAATCCACCGAGTAAAGATATTTTAGATTTTTTCCATCAACATTTCGGATTTCGTTTTGAAGACCTTGAATGGAATTTAAATCCAGCAAAAGTCAATGAAATTATTCGATCAACCTTTTCTAGTTTGATTAAACAAGTGGCTAAATTAATGCACTTATATCGTTGTGATTTCATTATTATTTCTGGTAGACCATGCAACTTCCAAAGCATTGAAAAATTATTTTTAGAAATTCATCCTGTCCAACCGAATAGATTCATCAATTTAAACAATTATTGGATCGGGAAATGGTATCCGTTTTCAGACAATAATGGCTATATAAAAGACCCTAAAACAATTGTTTCAACGGGGGCGCTTATTGGTTTAATGGGAACCCGATTTTTTAAATTAAATAAGTTCAAAATAGATTCCTCTGGACTTAAACAAAACTTGAAATCTACCGCTAATTATATGGGTCAAATTAAAGAAAATCAAATTGACCCAGTCTTTTTGGGGCCCGAAAAAGACGAAGCGAAATTTATTACTTCGGCGATTCCTTATAAGATCGGGATGAAGAATCTAAATTCAACCCATTATCCATCGCGCTATATTTATCAAATCCAATACAATATGGATTTTATTGAAAATTTAGCCAAGGGCCAAACGCGTAATAATGACGGGAACCTTGCAAATAAAATTCAGGATATCGTTAACCAACAAAATGCTTTAATCCCCTATACCTTTAATGTTTCTCGTGAATTTAGCAACAATAAAGAAAAACTCACTATTGAAGAGGTTACAGACAAAGACGGAAATACCTGTAGCAGCTCCTTATTCATTTTGAAGTTAATCACTTTACCCAATGAAAATGGATATTGGTTTGATACTGCGGAGTTTACCTTATCTATCAATTCAAGAAACTAACTATGGAAAATTATATAAACGAACAATTAAATTCAATTACAGAAGATACACAAGTATTTCATTCATTACTCGGTGAATCATCTAAATGGGTCAAACAGAACCTAACACTCGAGGAAAAAGACTCCATGGTTACCTTTCTTCATGAGACAAAATCAGAGGTATCCGTGCTAAAAGATAGCATCTTAACCAAACCTGTGTTCGCTCTTTTTGGCATTAGTCAAGTAGGTAAATCCTATTTAGTTAAGAATCTGCTGTCGGTTGATGGGAATAGTTTAGAAATTCAATTGCCAGGAAACGACAAGTTTGATTTTTTACAATCCATTAATCCCAAAGGAGGTGGGACAGAAAGTACGGGTGTGGTAAGTCGTTTCACGATAGATGCTACATATTCAAATCCCGACTTTCCTATTCAAGTCAAAATACTCGATGTTAAAGATTTAGTCTTGATTTTATGCGATAGCTTCTTTTCGGATATCATGAAACTCGACTATTATCCTTCAGTTCAAGATTTCAACACACATGTTGACCGGTTTAAAGAATATGCGAACTCCTCTGAAATAAAACAAGGTCACCTCAATGAAGACCACTTATTTTACCTCAAACGCTATTTCGAAACGTACTTAGAACGAATCAATCCGATGGCAAGTAATGTAGGTAAAAGCCATTTTTGGAATGGAATATCTGACATTATCGAACGAATTGAGGTTTCTAAATGGGTGGCACTCTTTGAAATCCTATGGGCTAATGACCCTCACTTCTCTACCCTTTTCGATAAACTCGTTGCAGGATTACAAAAACTAACCTTTACCAATACAATTCATGTAAATAAAGAAGCTATCCTTAGGGATGAAGGTAAAATTCTAGATGTAGTTAGAGTTAAAGGGATTTTTAATCCCGAGGATCTAACAAAGATTCTTCTTCCGAGCAACGAAATTGTAGCTTTTGACCTCTATCTTTTAAGTGCTTTAACTGCGGAAATCACTATGCCTGTCAGCAAAGATGTCGCGGATCATAAAGAATTTCTCAAGAATACAGACCTTTTAGATTTCCCCGGGGCGCGCTCAAGAAAACCTTTTGAGAAAGATCAGATTAGACAAGAAATGACACCCGAGCTATTTCTGAGAGGTAAAATATCTTATTTATTTAATAAATACTCTTCTAACTACGAAATCAATAACCTCTTATTTTGTATTAAAAATTGGAATAACGAGGTAAAAGAAATCCCCTTGTTGATTAACGATTGGATTAAAAGAAATGTTGGCGAAACGAGTGAGAAAAGAGAAAAACGAATCGGTAAAAACGGCACAAGCCCGTTATTTGTTGTCCTAACATTTTACAATCAAACCCTTGAATATAATTCAAATTCCGATCAAGGAGAATTAAGTGAAAAATGGGAAAAACGATTCATAAGACTGTTCAAGGAAGAAACAGTAACCAAAGCAAATGATTGGGATGAAAACTGGACCCTGAGTGAGCCCAACTTTAAGAGTTTTTATCCCTTGCGAGATTTTCAATTTTCAACGGATGTATTTGAAGGATATTTAACGGAAGTCAAAAAAGAAACGGGAGTGCGGTCTGATCGATTAGAATATTATAATCGCCTTAAAACTAGCTTTCTTAGTTTTCCATATATAAAAGAACATTTTCAAAATCCTGAAGAGGCATGGAACGCATCTTCAACTCCTAATCAGGATGGAAGTGAACGAATCATTAATGACTTATTACCTGTTGCCAATAATTTGATTAAAACAAACAATTACATTAATCAGCTTTTGGATTACAAACATTTGACAATAACTAATTTAAAAAAACATCACAAAACTGATAACATAACCGAGCAGCGTGAAAAAGCGATACAAGAAGGAATTCGAATTCAAAATGCACTGCGTGAGTTATTTGATTCTGGTTCTCAATTTGGTGAATTTCTATCCAAATTATATGTTTCAAATACCATAGTGTATAATTACATCCATGAGAATTACCTTCCTGCATCAAATAATCATAACCCAACCCGTGAAGAGGTTATCATTCGAACCTATGACCTCGACCTAAATAAATCAATTGAGGAAAATAAGGAAATAATAAGAGCACATCAGCAATTAAATTCAATTAACGAAGTTGAGCAATGGTTAACATCGCAAGACATTAACCTAGAGAAAGTTCTACAGAATATTCATATTACGGCTGCGAGCACCCTGGTTGACGGTGTTATATCCATTTGGAAAGATAGATTGGATATCGTTAACTTTAAAGAATATGCGAATCAAGGATTAGATTTATCTGTAATTCAATCCATCAACAACAACTTACTTCAAACGTTTGAAATTTTCGAAGTACGTAGAGAGTTAATTCATCTGTTTGAAAAGAAAACCAGAATGTTGAGAGTTTCAAATGATACGGATGAATACTTAGCATCAATAATTACCAGCTACATTAATGATTTTGTTTCAAATTATGGATTCAACTTCATGAAAGATGAACGGCGTGAACAAATTCTTGCGCTAGCGAATGAGAAAAGAATCAATACAGACACATTAATGGTAACCAGTAGACAGATTAACGAAAGGAATCTGTGTGATTTGTTTGAAGAGGAGGACTCAACAAATCAGCTTACTATAACCTATCCTGCAATTAATCATTACAAGAGTTTTGTTACTAAAATTCAGCTCATTTTATTATCGAATTGTGGTTTTAGAAAGTATAACATTGAAGAAAATAAGAAGCTCCAAATCATAATCGACAAATTGGAAGGACTTCCATTTAATGGGACTAAATCCTAAATTTTAAATTAATAGCAATGAATCAATTGTTCACAATAAATAGCAGTAATTACAAACCTATTTCATTCAGGGAACGCTATTTTTATGATTATTATGACATCGTTCATTCCTTTTTAAGGTCTAAGCTGAGTGCCGAAGAAATTGAGCGCTTGTTAAAACCTATGCTCGCAACAGAAGGAAACATCCATTGGTACGGGGTGCAAGAAGGAGAATTCACGAGAATTACTGAAGCCGATCCCGACATCTCGAATGCGGTGAAAGCAGAGTTTAACTCGTTTATTGCCAAAGCTCAGGAATTAGGAAATGTACTAAAGTCAAAACGTGATTCCGATAATTTGGAATGGGGTAATTTAATTACTGAATTATTTAGACACGAACGGATTATACTTATCAATAACCGACACGGGGAGTGGGCAATGTTATGGGGTTGGGACTTTATGAGTAATAATGAAAATAGGCTCCCAACGCTTGAACCTTCTCGTAAACCAAAAGAAATCATTGAAGAACAGGAAAAGGAAGAGCTAAGTAAAGAAGAAACAAATCCAAGTACAAGCACCAACCACAACGGTGCAAATATTCCTCCTATCATGCCTGATCCGGAGTTATTGGATGATGATGAATTAATCAATGAAGAAGTAGAGGCAGAACCGAAAGGAAAAGAAACGATTGTTTTCCGAGAGCGAATGGGTTGCCTAGGTAGAATCCGTCATTGGTTGCGATGGATTTCTTATAGGTTTTGGGGCTTATTTTGGTTGCTGATATATACATTGTTCATTATTTGGCTTTGCCGGTATTGTGACCGCCCGAATTGCGATGCCTATTGCGAGAAACTTAAAAAAACCAAAAAGGAACTCATGGATTTAGAACGCAGAGTTCGTGAACGTTGCGATACTACCTATGTAAAACCTAACTAATGGCTTACGAGCGATCTTCATATCATAAAAAGTGGTGGGTTAAAACCATTCGAGAACGCAACTTCTTCGGTTTTCGTTATTGGTGGTTTAATTGGTCTATTTGGATTCTGTTGTTATTTGCGCTTGGTTATAACCTATTTATTGAACAAGCCTCTGATAACAATACCTGTCTCAATAGGAATAACTTGAGCCGCAGAGTTTATGACATCAATAAAGCGCTGGAAACATGTTGTTCTTGCAACACCCCTCCTCCGATTGAACCGCCCCAAGCGCCCTTAGATACGATACCAGAAGTACAACCGCCTCTGCCTCCGCCCGTAAAACCACCGCCACCGCCACCGCCACCGAATGCCACAAACTGCAATGAACAGACAAAATCGGGTGGTGAGGGTGTTGACAACAACGTTGTTGTGTTAGGGACCCAATCCGGTATGGTTTCCTTGGTTTATAATATGGAATCTGTTCCCGATAAATTGGAAGTTTTTTATGAAGGTAACTTAATTGCCTCGACCTTTACCGTATATGGAAATGACAACGGATTTGTGGGAGGTAGCAATCAAGCGGGCGCATCGGGCTATTTGAATTTTCTCTATCAATACCATTCAGACCAATTTGTAACGGTTCGGGTAACAGGCCCGCAGGGTACCAGTTGGACCTATGTGGTTCGATGCCCCGTGTAATGATACTTAATGAATTTGTGATTCAATGAACATACGATTTAAAGAACGGTTAATGAAAAAATGGTGGTTTCGATGGATTCGATCTTACACCTGGTTTTCTTTCAGATACTGGTGGATGAATTACATCCTATGGGCCATGTTAATTGGGTTATTGGTTTGGTTAATTTCAATAGCGGTCAGTGGATTAAATCAATGCAATGAAGACAAGGAAATCAACAAATTATTGCAGCGGATTGATCGTGAATTGGAAAGTTGCTGCCAATGCGGAATTGTTGAAAATGAGGTTGATACCCTTTCACAAAATGAATTATTAGACAGCTTAAGAGAACAATACGATGCCTGTAATGGCGACATTACGGTTACCTTAGCTTGGAATTCGGAAGACGACTTGGATTTACATTTGGTAGAACCAGACGGAACCGTGGTTTACTACAGTCACCCTCGTTCTCCAAACGGCGCGGAACTCGATATCGATATGAATGCCGGTGGAACATCAAATCCTCAAAATCCTATTGAAAACATATGCTACCGAAATACGCCCCCGGCAGGCACTTATAAAGTTCTAGTGCACTACTTTAGTAGAAAAAGTAACATACCTGAAATTCCATACACCGTTTACATACGTAATGGCAACTCGAAAAAATATTTCCAAAGCGTCCACACCACTGTAAAGGAAAAACATTTAATTTACGAATTTAATTACCCTGAATAAATGAAACCGTTCTATACCTGCTCGGTCAATGAGTTTGAACTCGTCTCAAATCATATCAATTATATGATTGAGCAACATGCGCAAATTCTTCAGTTCATTAAGGCCAATTTCAGCCCGGAATTTCATCACCTTTTGGCCAAACCTGAAAAAATTGGGGTTTCAATCAATTGGTACACAGAACTACCTGGTGAATTCAAGCGTGTCGAAGCATATCCGAATTACGTTCGTACGAACATACTTAATATGTATAACGCCAGAAAGCATGAAATCGAAGCCACCTGTATACGACTTGCGGAATCCGATGATTTTGATCGACAGTTGTGGGCAGATATACTAAAAAGTGCCTTTAACCCTGATCATTTATTTTTGTTTTCCAACGGTTCCGAAGTTTTGATCGTTTGGGGTATTAAAACCTTTAAACAAACCGATTACTCTGTTCCCTTTGAAAGCTATCAATCCGCCTTACTGCCAACCGGAGGGTTAAACGTACCACCGCATGCGGAAGAAGCTCCAAACATGCCAGAAGTAGCCGAGGAAGCTGCTCCGCTTCCTGATATTCCAGAAAACACAGATTCGCCCATTGAGGAAATGGAAACTCCAGATTTCGAGGAGATTTTCGTCCCTCAAACGCAAGAATCGGAAGACCCAACGTCAACGCCTCTTATCGAAGACCCTGATACCAATAATGAACCAAAAAGGCCAGTAAATCCGTTGAAGAAAAAACATTGGTTTTACAGCGCTTTGGACCAGTTTGAAATTTTTGCCGGTCGGTATTGGTGGATAATCTTAATATTAATTATTCTGCTTTTGTGGTTGCTGTTGGATAGATGTAATCGCCCTACAAGCGCACCCCCCTTATCCGATAATGAGGTAGAAGAAATCTACGATGAAATCATGCCTGAAATTCCGAGAAAACGAATTATGCCGATTGACACTACGCAATTTAGGGAAGATGATGAGTCAGGGAATGTTATTGTTGCAGGATTGGTAAACGTTGCCATGGTAGACAAAAAAAATGCCTTTAAGCGAATGGCTGTTGAACTGAAACAACAATTCCCCAACGAAGAATATAAAATTGTATACTATGACGAGGAAACCAATCGCTTGCAATTAAATTTCCCCGAAGACCAAGCCAATATAAAAGATCAAATCCGAACGAAATTACCGCAATATGAATTGCTGATTTGGGATGAAAGCGTGTTTCAAAGCAGCAAAAAAAGCAATGATCCGTTTTACAGCGACGTGAATAAAACATGGCACATGAAAGCCATTAACCTTGAGGGTGCATGGGATATTACCATGGGGGACACCTCCGTAGTGGTAGCTGTGATTGATGATGGCTTTGATTTGACACACAAGGAATTCAAAGGTACACATATTGTAAACCGATATAATGTTGAACAAGATAACACAAGGGTATACTCAAGCGCTGAAATCATACATGGTACACACGTTGCTGGATTAGCCTTGGCGAATGCCAATAACAATTCAGGTGGTTCTGGAGTTGCTCCTAATTGCAGCTTTATGCCTGTACAAATCGGTAATGGACAGCCGTTTTTCACCATGACCGATGTGGTAGACGGTGTATTGTATGCCTTAAATCATGGGGCAGATGTGATTAATATGTCGCTTGGAAAGGCATACGGAGAAGAATTGCAAGGCAGAAGTCCGAGCGAACTGGAGCAAATTATAAATTCGAGTGGTAAGGATGAAGAGAAATTTTGGAAAGAACTCTTTAAGCTGGCGGATAAAAAAGATGCCTTTATCGTATTGGCCGGTGGCAATGAAGACTTACTGATCGGATTAGACCCCATGCAACGCAGTGATGAAGTATTAAAAGTAGTGGCCGTTGATGAACAGTATAGAAAAGCCGGGTTCAGCAACTACTGTAAAAATTGTATGGGTAAAAACACCTATGTGTCTGCTCCAGGAGTCAATATCTTCAGCACAGTACCGGGTAATCAGTTTAAATCCATGCAAGGAACTAGCATGGCTGCCCCAATTGTGACAGGTGCAATCGCCTTAATGAAATCGGTCAATTCAAGTCTAAAGAACAAAGAAATTTTCAAAATTCTCAGGCAAAGTTCAAAAACACTCCCGGATCGTTCATGCCCTCCCTTTCTTCAAGTAGATGTGGCAGTAAAAAAAGCCAAGCAAAGATAATTTATTATTTAATCTTCCTAAATTTGATTACTTAATTAAACAAAAACTATGAATCAAGATCGACTAAAACTTTTTATTATCCTTGCGCAAGGTCTGGGATTACTTGTTACTTTAATTTGTAGCTTCCTAGGAGGCATTTATATTTTCAATGGCCAATGGTTGTTCGCTTTTCCTGTCAGCTTGTTGTTTGTTGTGGCGGTTTATTATTTAGTGATTTACTTCTGTAAAGAAAAGGAAAATAGAAAAAAGAGAGGTTATCCACCAACTTTTTATTATTTATTCGGAGTCTACAGTATTATAAGTTTGATCCTTTCTGTGTTCGTTCTTCACTTTTATAATGTTGAAGTAAATGAAAAAGCCAGTGTCCAAGAAATCGGACTTAAAAAAGTTGCCGGATTAAAGCTTCTTTATTCAGAATACGAGAATAATTATACTAATTTCTTGACTACCGCAGAAATATTAATAAATAATTTGGTGGAACAATATAAAGACAATGTAGCCGATCGAACAAATATTGAAGCCAGCTTGGCTGCGAGACCGCTGAATATAGACCATGATAATTTAGCGTCAATTATAGCCAACACAAATCCCGCCTTGGCAATAAAAAATCAATTAGCGCAAAGAAAGCTAGGGTTTCTGCAATTCAAAAATCAAATATTAGGTTCTAACACGGAAACTTTTATTGAAAACCAATCCTCCATTATTACAAACTGGGACCGTTTTAAATTGGTTAAAAGCATGGTAGACCTTAATGAACGTCTAACTGAGGATTATGAAAAATTAAACGGCAATTTGGTTGACAAAATAAATAACACCTATGCTATAACAGGCTTTAATCCAGCGGTCTACAAAGATGAAAGTTTAATTAACGAACCCTTAGCCTTGGCGGCTAAACATCTTGGCCCGATGTCCTTGGTGGTACTTTTGTTTTTTCAATTCTTAATCCTTCTTCCTTATTTCCTTACAAAAGGTCGTATTTACGGAAGATAAAAACCTTTAATTCCTTAAACTTATGTGTAACGCTAATCCCCTGCAACTTTCAATTTTACAATCCATTAATGCTCACAAGGTTGAAGATTTAGAAAATTTTTTATCACGTCATAATTTCGAATTATCCTGTTTTTTAAAATACGGGATCAATGCCGAATTACTAAATGCTATAAGCCTCGATTTGCTTAAGAAACATGTTAATGATGAGAACATTACCGAGCGCGAATTAATAGAATCAGGGATGATTCAATCAAAGGTAGATGAGATTTTTGGCGAAAAACTTGTTGAGGTGGTATGTGAGAAATGTAGTCAAACATTTCAAACGGAAGAAGCACACTCCAATTACAAGCTGTCTTGTTCGATTTGCAGTGCTACACCACCCACACCCCCTCCGTCCGATTATTATCAACAAATTAAGGATAACGACAAAAGAGCTAATGCCTCTACTATTAGAAAATGGTTCGATTCAGGATACATTACCATTGACGGTCTAATAAATCATTGTGGACTAACCGAAGACATCGCACGTAGATTATGCAAATATTATACAAGAACCATGAAAGATGAGAAGATTGACGTAAAAAACCTTCCCCCGCTTAAAACAAATCGGACCGATTTCTACTTTCTAGGTATGCCTGCAGCAGGTAAATCATGCCTTGTAGCCAGTCAGCTCGCTTTCTGGGAATATCAGGGAATCTACAATCCTGACATTAATAATCCACGAAGTTTGGAATATACCGATGTATTGCTTGATCCCTTTACCCAAGGATACCTTCCGAACCGAACAGATTCAGGTTTTTTAGATTATATTAATTGTACCTTAAATATTCAATTAAGAGGAAGTGGTATTTTCGGAAGAGGCGAAACAACGCGGTCTATTCCAATTAATATCCTTGACATGGCGGGCGAAGCTTGGCGACTAGCTGCCGAAGAAGGGGCAGGCTTGCCAGATCACCGAAAATACTTGGATAACCAAAATGAAAAGGCCATGATTATTGTGATTGACGCTGATTCTGAAACGAATACATCCCAAATTAGGAATTTGGTTCGTATATTTAGCTACTTCGATGATTGGAAAATATGGGACAAAACGGCTTCTGTTGGTGTTTTAATCTCGAAAGCCGATAAACTTTCAAATTCGAAGGAATACGAAGCACTTAAAGCAGCGGCTGAGTTGTTCTATAACAGTCCAAAATGTGTCAATTTAAAGAATCGAATTGATGAACGCTCCCGAAAATTTCGCTTCGAAGTGAATGTTTTGCCTTATTCCATTGGAGAATGCCGTTGGGGACAGTTTTTACTCAATCCTGACTATGAAACTAACAGACTGTTGAAAGAATCTGCCGAGCACCTAACAGAATGGATTTTGGACAACACCGGAGGAGATAATTCTGGCGGTTTTGGGGGGTTATTTTCTAATTAGGTCTTGTAAACATGAATCGAGAACTCATCCTATTGAATCTGCCTACTTGCTGCTATATTTTTGTTTAGAAATCAGTTCATGTGTAACCCTAAACCCCATCAGCTATTCCTATTGCATGCCATCAATTCACAAGCTGTTAATGATTTAGAAATTTTTTTAACCTTACATGATTTTGAATTATCCTGTTTTTTAAAACATGGGATCAATGCCGAATTACTGAATGCTATCAGCCTCGATTTGCTTAAAAAACATGTCAATGAAGAGAACATTACCGCGCGCGAATTAATAGAATCAGGGATGATTCAATCAAAGGTAGATGAGATTTTTGGCGAAAAACTTGTTGAGGTGGTATGTGAGAAATGTAGTCAAACATTTCAAACGGAAGAAGCACACTCCAATTAC
>Ga0214917_10003880_pt1 | contig 16999 bp, 14 predicted proteins | sample LL_1208_BB_MetaG_FD_177983 | JGI IMG/M metagenome (GOLD analysis project Ga0214917, IMG submission 177983) | Freshwater microbial communities from Lake Lanier, Atlanta, Georgia, United States - LL_1208_BB | ecosystem: Environmental > Aquatic > Freshwater > Lake | place: USA: Georgia | collected... | reverse complement strand
TGGAGGCGGTGGGAGTTGAACCCACGTCTTCAAACCAGCTACCACCCGCATCTACAAGCTTGTTGGCAGGTTGATTGTCGGGACGCCGGTTGCCCTGCCACCGGCCCGTCGTCCTTAGCCACCACGTTGGTTCCGGGGAAAAGGTCGGTCGCTCACCCTTTCCCCGACCCGGCAAACACGTTGCTCCCCCCTAGCCGGGGTCGGAGGGGCAACGTCACGGCGCTTTAGGCCGCGAGAGCCAACTCGTTGTTAGCTTTTAATTTTTGGATCGGCTTTTTAACGAGGCCAACCAATCCGGGCCCTCGGCTTGCCGCGGGTCGCTTCCGGTTTGAATCGAAACCGTGACGCCCCCGTCAATCTTGTAATAATACCACAGATGGCCCGCCTGCCCAAGCGCCCCCTCGGCCTCCTCCTGGCCGGACTTTTCCTCCCTGCCCCCCTTCCCGCCTCGGAATGGGACCCCAAAATGGACCCACCCTTGGGCCTCTCCTTCCCCCTGGAGTCCAAGAATGACCGTGTGGTGGTTTCCCAGGACATCCTCATCGCCGCCGACAAGATTCTCCCAGCCGGCACCGTTCTCCGGACCATTTTTCGGCCCGCCACCATCGGCGAGGATGAAAAGAAAAACCGCCGTGGGGTTGACGAGGCCGCCTACTCACGCGAAATCCCCAAAGTCACCACCAAGGGACTGATGACCGAGACGGAACGCCGGATGCTCCAACGCGCCTACGAGACGGTCTGGACCGACCCCATCGAGTTCCGCCGCGCTCTGGAAATCTCCACCCCGGCCAACCTCCGCATCGTTCTCGAACCTCCGGCGGGCATCTCACCGCCGCCGCTGGAAATTCCCGATTTTCCGGATGGGCTCTGCATTGTCGCCGGAGCCGACTCTCTCCGCATCCTCACGGTCCTCAAGGGAGGCCGGGGGGAGAAGTCCGGCTTCCGTGGCGGAGATGTCCTGCTGGAGATGGCCGGCCAGCCGGTGGGCGCTTCCTTGGTCGAATTTGCTGAACGGTACCGAAAAGAGCGGGAAGGCGTGGCCAAAAAGAGAGAGGCTCTGCGCTTCAAGATTCGCCGTACTTCCGGAGAAACCGAATTGATTTCCCTTCGCGTTCCCCCGGCATGGAATTCGGCTTTCGAAGAATGACCACCTCAGAGGCGGGAGAGGTGGGGTCTCATGGTTGGTGGATGGGTTTTGGGAGTTTGTGTCGAAGGGTGGGAACGTAACCCATCTCCGATCTTCCATCTCCCGTCTGCCAATCAGCCATGCGGCAAATGGATTCGTTCCACCGACGCAACCGCGCCCTTCCCGAGAAAACTCTCCACCCTTCCAAGGAAGGGACCGGGCTCGTCGGTCAGGAAAATCTTCAATTCGCCCTTCTCCTCCCGGCCGCCTTCCGCTGACTTGAGGGCCTGGGCACAGGCCTCGGAGGAGTCCACCAGTTTTACGGCCGGTCCCAACACCCGGCCCAAAACACCCTTCAAAAGCGGGTAGTGGGTGCAAGCCAGGACGAGGACCCGGATCTTTTCCCGCATCAAAGGCTCCAGGTAGTGCCGGGCCACTTTTTCGGTCACCTCTCCGTCCAGCCATCCTTCCTCAACCAGCGGCACGAACAACGGCGTGGCCTGAACCACGACCTGAAGCCCTGACCGCGCCTGGATCAGCGCCTGTTGGTACGCACCGCTGGCGATCGTGGCCGGGGTCCCGATCACCCCCACCGGCCCTTCGCCCGCGGCCAAAGCCGCCGCGACCCCGGATTCGATCATCCCGTGGATCGGCACTTTCCGACTACGCACCAACGCCCCCACCGCCAGAGCCGAGGCCGTGTTGCAGGCCGCCACGATCCGCTCCGCACCTTTGGCTTCCAGAAAATCCATGATCTCGCGGCTGTAGGCCTGCACAGTCTCGGCCGATTTGTTTCCATAGGGGACCCGCGCGGTGTCACCGACGTAAAGAATGTCCCGCCGGGGAAAGGCCGAACGCAAAGCCCGGACCACCGTCAGTCCCCCGATTCCGGAATCAAAAACTCCCCAGGGCATTCCCCTACTCCCCCTTTCTTGGTTCCACCGGCAACGCCCGCCGAACCTCCGGCTCGATCGCCTCGGCCTTGCGAACCTCGGGCTCCTTGGTTTTGGCAGCTGCTTTTGCCGGTAGCCCTGCCGGGCTGGTTGTCGCGGCCGACACGTTGGTTTTGGGACGGAAGCCGGGAACTTCCGACTCCACCACCCGGTCCGTTTTGGGAACGTTGGAAACCGGGGAGCTGGAGCCGGCTGGTTCCGCCACCGCATTGGTTTTAGGGCGAAAGGCCGGCACCTCCTCCAGTTTGGCGGACGCCGGGGCGGAAGCAGCCCCGGTCGTGGCATTGGTTCCGCTGGAGGTCGCCGCCAGCTTGATCCGGGCCGGGTCCACCGGCATCTCCTGCGATCGCTTGTAGGCCTGGATGCCTTCGAACACCCACCGGGCAATCTGCTGCCGGTACGCCTCGGTCTTCAGCAACGCTGCCTCCTTGGGATTTGACATGAATCCCCCTTCGACGAGAACCGAGGGGGCCCGCGCCAGACGCAAAACCTTGAACCGGGCCCGTTTCAAGCCGCGGTCGGAAGGGGCATTCGTTTTGGCCAACACCGCCGCGCGGTGGATCGCCTGGGTCAGGAGAAAGTTGTGATGGTCAAACTCGTTGCCCGGCCAGCTCTCGCGCTCGTCGCCCCGCAGGGTTCCCCCGGAGGAGGTCGAAGGAGCATACTGCGGGGAAAGACAGTAGGTTTCCCAGCCTTCCGTATCCCGGCTGGAGTCCTCGTTAAAATGAATGCTGACGAAGATGTACCCCGGCCGGTCATCCGCCAGGGTGCTACGCGCGGCATGATCCACATACCGGTCCTTGGTGCGGGCAAGAACCCAAGGAATCCCGGCGGATTCCAATAATTGGACCAGTCGTTTGGAAACGTCGAGGTTGGCGGTTTTTTCCATGAGTCCCCTGGCCGCCCGGGTTCCAAAATCCCCGCCCCCATGACCCGGATCCACCACCACGCCAAGGACGGGGCGTTTGGGGATTTCCACGTTGGGCCGGAGTAACGGGTCGAAGGTTTTCAACAGATCCACCTTCGGAATCAGGGTGACCCCTTCGTCCTGCCGGACGGCGTGACTCAGCCAATACCGGGCCCCCTTCCAGCGCATCTCCCGGCTGTCGATCTTCAGGTTCATCGAACCAAGCGGAGAGGTGAGATCGAACGAACGTTCCGGATCCACCTCCGTGGGCCCCTTGAGGGAGTAGAATTTTTTGAAGGAGTCGAGCGTGACGTAGTCGACCTGACCGATCCTCGCCACCTCCCAGTTTTCGTTGGCCGAAAGCACCGCCGGAAGCAGCAGCCCGATCAACATAGCGCGGATCACCGGGACCTCCCGCAGGGACGATGATCAATCAAACGGACCCCGCCAACCCTGGCGGCGGCATGGAGATGGCCACGATGAATCTCCGCATATTCCGGGCGGACACCGGGGATTTTTTCCACGTTTTTCCGGTACGTGGATATTGCCTTGGCTCGGCCCGAGCGGGCGGCCTTCGCCACCACTTGGGACCACTGACCCGCCACGCGGCGTTGGGCTGGCGTCAGGCGCCGGTTCCGGGAACTGAGCGGCAAACCATCCCGCTCGCGGATCACCGGATGCCGGACAATCCGCACCGGCAGAAAAAGATCCCGCACCATCCGCTCGACGACCTCACACTGCTGCCGGTCCTTGTCACCGAAAACCGCAACCTCGGGCCGCACCAGGTTCAGGAGTTTCACCACCACGGTGGCCACGCCCCGGAAGTGGCCTGGTCGCCGATCCCCACACCTTCCCCGGGAACAATCGGTCTCCTCCACCCAGGTGGAGGCATCCTTGGCGTAAAGACCCCCGGGCCGGAAAAGAACGTCGGCGCCAGCCCCCCTTGCCAAAACGGCGTCCCGGGCGGGTTTTCGAGGATAGTTGGCCAAATCGGAGCGGGCGTTGAACTGGGTTGGGTTCACATAAGCGCTGACCACCACCCGGTCTGCCAAGGCGGCGGCCCGCCGGATCAGGGCCAGGTGCCCCTCATGCAACGCCCCCATGGTCGGAACCAGCGCCACCTTGAGACCTTGCTTCCTCCACGCCCGGCTGGCCTTTTGCATTTGGGCGGGTTTTGTCATAATGTTCACGGCCATCGAAGCTTACAAAAATATGACCTACCTCCACAACCTCTTCGCCCATCGGATCGGCGGCCCCGGCTACGGTCTGAAGGAGGCTCCCATCTACAAGTTTGAGCGCATCAAGCGGGCCAAGCGGGCCGCCCTCGCCGCCCATCCGGGCAAGGAGCTTCTGGACTTTGGCGTGGGGGAACCCGACTCCATGGCAGACCCCCGCGTGGTCTCCTCCCTTTCCTTGGAGGCCGCCAAGCCGGAGAACCGCGGCTACGCCGACAACGGGGGCCCACGCCTCCGCACCGCCGCCGCAAAGTACATGAAGGAGGTGTTCGGAGTGGAAGCCAATCCGGACACGGAGATCTGCCACTCCATCGGCAGCAAGGCCGCCCTTTCCATCCTGCCTGCCGCCCTAATCGATCCCGGGGACGTGGTGCTCATGACCACGCCGGGTTACCCCGTCTTCGGCACCCACGCGGCATACTACGGTGGCGTCGTCCATTCCCTTCCCCTGACCGCCCAGAACCGGTTTCTCCCGGATCTTGATTCCATTCCCCGCCCGGTTTTGGACAAGGCCAAGGTTCTGGTCCTCAACTATCCCAACAACCCGACCGGCGCCTCGGCCACGGCAGATTTTTTCCAAAGGGCGGTGGAGTTTGCCAAGCGGGAGGAGCTCGTGGTGATCCACGACGCCGCCTACACCGCGCTGATTTTTGAGGGCAAACCCCTCAGCTTCCTCTCCGTTCCAGGAGCCAAGGAGGTCGGCCTGGAACTTCACACCGTCAGCAAGGCCTTCAACATGACCGGCTGGCGCTGCGGCTTCGTCGTCGGACACCCTCTGCTCGTGAAGGCCTACGCCGACATCAAGGACAACACCGATTCCGGGCAGTTCCTGGCGGTGCAACATGCCGCCGCCACCGCTTTTGAAAATCCCAAAATCACCTGGGACACCTCCGCCAAGTACAGCCGCCGGATGGATGGCCTGGTGAAGGTTCTCCGGCAGGCCGGGTTCGCCGCCGACAAACCCGCCGGCTCCTTCTTTTTATACACCCGCGCACCTAAGGCCGCCCAAAACGGTAAGAGTGTTGCCTTCGAAAACGGCGAAGCCTTCTCCAAATGGCTGATTGAAGAACAGCTGGTCTCCACCGTGCCCTGGGATGAGGCGGGCGCCAACGTGAGGTTCAGTGTCACCTTTGCCGCCAAGGACCGGGCCGACGAGGACCGCGTACTCAAGGAGTTGGCTGCCCGCCTCCAGCCCTACCGTTTCGAGTTTTAGGGGCCGGGATCCCGCTCTTCCTCGCCCATGGCGCGGTCGAGGAGGGAGAGAAATTGCGGCAGAATCACCACGGCACTGACCAGGCAGCAGAGAACACCCAGGCTCATCACCATCCCCAGACTGACCAGCCCGCGATATTCCCCGATCAACATCGACCCGAAACCGAACAAGGTCGTCAGGGCAGACAGAACAACCGCCTTGCCCGTGCTGGATTCAAAGATGCGGACCTTCCCCTCCTCGCGGTAGCGGGCCACGACGTAGACCCCGAAGGCCACCCCGATGCCCAAGACCATCGGCAAGGTGACAATGTTGGCAGGGTTCAGTTGAATTTTGAGAGCCCCCAAAAGACCAAACATCCAGAGAACCCCGATCGCCAAAGGCAGAAGCGTCAGGAACACATCCTTGATCCTACGGAAGAGCAGAAAGATCAGCACCACCACCACACCGGCCGCGTAGAGCGCCGCCTGGACGTAGCTTTCCATGAGAAGATCGATGTACTCCAAATTCATCACCGGTGTACCGGTGGCATCCGGAGCCACGGAATGGAGTTGGCCCACAAACTCCTCGGTCGGCTTCCTTTCCCAGACATCGACGGAGGGCTCCACCTCAATCAACACCTTGCCGTTCTTACTGAGGTAACGCTGCTTCAGCTCAGGCGGCAAATCCGCCGTGGTGAGGGCCCGGTCACCCCGCTGGGTTTTTAACCAGTCGAGATTCTGGACAATGGAGCCGACCAGTTTCACCTGGTGCCGCTCCAGACGTTTCCTTGCCTCCTCCGGATCCAGCTTGTCCAAGGCGGCCACGGCCCGTTCCAGCGGCGGGATCAGCTTTTCAAAGGTCTCAACCGCCTGCCGCGCCCGCTTGGAGAGGCCGATGTAGGACTTGGCCTGCTTGGCGCCCTCTTGGGATGACTCGAGCAGAAACTCGAGATCTTTTTTGGCTTTTGCGACATCCACCCCCTGCTCCGCCCCGGTCCCGAGAGTGATATCGCCCGCCACTTTCGCAATCCGACTCACCTCCTCCAGACGCTTCTTTTGGTCACGTGGCACAAAATCCCCCAGGGTCCGAACCTTGCTGACGGCCGACTTTTCGCGGAGCTGGTCGGCCATCCGATCCGCTTGCTCCACGCTGTCCGCAACGGCCACTCCATAGATCACCGAGCCTTTCCCGGTGTCCAACAGTTCGCGGGTGAGCTGGACGGACTCCATCTCCGGGTTTTGCAGGTGCAGCAGGTTGTAATCAAAGGTCACCCTCCGGGCCTGTTGCCAAGCCAGCCAGCAGAGCCCCGCCGCCCCCGCAAGAACCAGGTAAGGATGGAAGGTCAGCTTGCGATCCAACTTTTCCCCAAAACCAAACCGCAGCATGGCGCCCACTTTCACCTTCGCCCCATTCCGATCCCGCCAGAGAAGCAGGGCCGGCAAAATCGAGAGGCTGGCGGCGAGGGCCAAGAGAACACCCGTGCCGGCGATCCAGCCCAGCTCCGTCAACCCGGTGAAATCATTGAAACACATCGCGTAAAAGGCCGCCGCGGTCGTTCCGCCCCCGGTCAGAAGGGCGGTACCGGTGGTGCCCATCGTGTTTTCCACCGCCTCGGCCGGACTCTGCCCCCGGCTTAAATCCTCCTCATAACGACCGAGGAACTGGATCCCAAAATCGATTCCCAAGCCGAGGATCATGACAATGAAGGCCTGGGAAATGATGTTGAGGTGGCCGATCACCAGCGTCGTCAGGCCAAGACAGATCACGATGCTCGCCAGCAGAGCCACGATGGCCATCAGCGGCCGACTAAACTCCCCGTAAGCCAGGAAAAACAGCACCACAATCAGGGCGAGCGTCAGGATAGAGGCAAAGATCATGTCTCGCTCGCTCTGCCGGAGTTCGTCGTCCAGCAGAACCGGCTCGCCGGTCACACCCATGCTGACATTTGGAAATTCCGGTTTGGTCTCTTTCACCACGTTGCGGACACGCTGGATCACCCCGGTGAAGGGAGTGGCGCTTTTTTGTTCCTCCACACTGGGGCGAAGCAGCATGAGGATCGTTTTTCCATCTTCGCCCAGGCTGAGGTACTCATTCTTGAGAAGATCCGCCTCAAACTCGGAAAGCTCACCGAGCCCCTTGTTGCCATTGCCGTTCTCCACCGGCTTTTCCAGGTCCTTGGCCAACCGTTTTAGATTCCGCACAAACTCCTCAATGAAGGGGATGAATTCCTGCCAGCTGGAGGACTTGCGGAGGTAGGGATCGTTAAATTTTGAGGAGGCTTCCGCCAAAATGCCGTTGAGGTTAAGGGCCTGCTTGTTCCCTTTCACCAAGGCCGCCAGCTCCTCCATCTGGCGCCGGATGCCGGTCAGCTGCTCTTCCTCCGCCAGCAGGAGCAAACGGTCGGCCATGGGTGAGAAGTCGTGCCGGTAATAGACCCGGGAAAGTCCGCGCTCGGTTTTCAGCTTTTCCGCCAGCCGGTTGGCGGCGTTTCGGCTGGCCTTGAGATCATCGCTCTTCAGCACCACGACCACCTCGTCGCGGACATCAAACTCCTCCATGTAGGCCAGATACTTCTTAAAGACCGGCGAATCCTTCCGGATCAGGTCCAGGGTGCTGTTGCGGATGACCAGCCGGGTGCCGGTCAGAATTCCCGCCGCCACCACCAGACCCAAAGTGACCCAAAGCACCAGGTTCCGTCGGCCAATCAGGATCCGGGCCCAAGCCCGCAACATCCGCTGAATCCTTCCCTCAACGGGAACGGAACCTTGCCCCTTCATCCCCGTTCAGGCCGCGCGGCGGGCCTTCTCCTTCTTCTGATCCCATTCCTCGCGAATTCCCCTTAAATCCCGGGCCAGCTCCTCCTGCAATACCGCCGCCTCCTCCAAAGCTCCAACCGCCTTGGCGGCGGCAATCTTGGCCCCGAGAAATGTTTCCCGCTCCGCCACCTTGGCCCGATAGGTCTCGTCGATTCCCGCCAGCTCCTTCTTTTGTTCGGGAGTCACCTTTCGTTGCGGCTCCTTGGACGCTAGTCGCTCCATCGCAAGCTCATAAGCGGTCTTCATCGGACTAAAACCTTAAAAAAACCCGCCCTCTCCGTCCATCCGGATCCTTGCCGTCACCTTGCTCCCCCCGCCATGACTGGGTTAGGATATCGGATGGAATTTTCCTCGCTCCAGCTGGCTCCCGCCATCCTTAAGGCGGTTGAAGAGCTTGGCTACAAGGAGCCCACCCCGATCCAGGCCCAGGCCATCCCGGTTGCCCTAACCGGAAAGGATCTGATCGGCTCCGCTCAAACCGGCACCGGCAAAACCGCCGCCTTCGCCCTTCCCATCCTCCAGCATCTGGAAAAGCCGGGCCGGCTCCGTGCCCTCATTCTTGAGCCGACCCGCGAACTGGCCGATCAGGTGGCTGAGGCCCTGCGAAAGTTCTCCAAGCACACCGGACTACGGATCGGCCTGATCTACGGCGGCGTTGGTTACGGAAATCAACGAGAGCAAATCCAGCGCGGGATCGACATCATGGTGGCCACCCCGGGCCGCCTGCTCGATTTCATGGATCAGGGGGAAATTCACCTGGCTCACCTCACCCATCTGGTTCTCGATGAGGTCGACCGGATGCTCGACATGGGCTTTTTGCCCGATGTTAAAAAGATCGTCGGTTTCTGTCCTTCCAAACGGCAGACACTCTTTTTCTCCGCCACCGTTCCTCCCGAGATCGAGCGCCTGACCTCATGGGTGCTGCGGGATCCCGTCACGATCGAGATCGGGTTACGCCGTTCCGCGGCCGAGACCGTCAGCCACGCCCTTTACCCGGTCGCCGCCGACCAAAAACACGAACTGCTCCTGGCTCTGCTGGCTAAGACCCATTACCAGAGCGTCATTGTCTTCTGCCGAACCAAGATGGGAGCCGACCGCGTGGCCGCCAGCCTGACCCACCTGCCCCACCCGGTCGGTGTCATGCACTCCGACCGCTCCCAGGGCGAACGCAACGAGGCCTTGGCCGGGTTTCGTTCAGGAAAATATCCCGTGCTGGTGGCCACGGACATCGCCGCCCGCGGTCTCGATATCGCCGGCGTCACCCACGTCATCAACTACGACGTGCCGCAACACCCGGAAGATTACGTGCACCGCATCGGCCGGACGGGTCGCGCCGCCCAGGAAGGCGATGCGCTGACCCTCTTTGTCGCGGAGGAGTTGCCCTATGTGGAGGCCGTGGAAAGACTGATCGACCAGAAACTGCCCCGCAAAAAACTGGAAAACTTTCCCTACAAGTTCACCGCCCTGTTTGAAGAAGGCCATACCGTCGCCCACACCCGCACCCGCGGCGTCCGCACGGCCAAGGGATATTCCTTCGGCGCACGCCGAAGATGAGTTACTTCGCGCGAATTTTCCGGCCACCCACCTTCGCCGCCACTTTTAGCCGCAACGCATTCAGCCGGATAAATCCCGTCGCGTCGTCCTGGTTGTAAGCCTGGGTCGGATCCGCCTCCATCGTGGCGATGTCGGGATGATAGAGGCTGAGCGGTGATTTCCGCCCTGCCGCATAGATCCCACCCTTGTACAGCTTCACCCGAACGGTTCCGGTGACGTTCTTTTGGCTCTCCTCCACCAGCGCCTGCAGGGCCAGCCGCTCGGGGGAAAACCAGAAGCCGTAATACACCAGCTCGCTGTACCGCGGAATCAGGCTGTCCCGCAGATGCATGACCTCCCGGTCCATCGTCAGGCTTTCCATCTGCCGGTGGGCAAAATGCAGGATCGCGCCACCCGGCGTCTCGTAGACGCCCCGGCTCTTCATTCCCACAAACCGGTTCTCCACCATATCGACCCGACCCACTCCGTGCTTCCCGCCCAGCTTGTTCAGGACCTTCATCACCCCCAGCGGGGAAAGCTTCTTCCCGTTAACCGCCACGCAATTTCCTTTCCGGAATTCCAGCGTGACGTACTCCGCCCGGTTCGGTGCATCCTCTGGGGAGACCGAAAGGGTAAACATTTTTTTGTTGGCTGGGGCAAAGGCATCGAACCACGGATCCTCCAGCATGCCGGCCTCGTAGGAGATATGCAGAAGGTTGCGATCCATCGAATAAGGCTTCTTGGCACTGGCCTGAACGGGAATGCCCTTCTCCTCACAGTATCGGATCATCTCCATCCGCCCCGGGAACTGCTCCCGGAACCGCTCGTCCCGCCAAGGCGCGATCACCTCCACGTCAGGCTCCAGGGCCGCCGCCGTCAGCTCAAACCGGACCTGATCATTGCCTTTCCCCGTGGCCCCGTGGGCCAGGGCCTGCGCCTTTTCCCTTCGGGCAATTTCCACCATCCGCTTGGCGATCAGCGGCCGCGCAATGGAAGTCCCCAGAAAATATTGCCCCTCATAGATCGCCCCCGCCCGCATCATCGGAAAGATGAAGTCCCGGGCAAACTCCTCCTGCAAATCGTCGATGTAAACCTTGCTCGCCCCCGTCCGCCGGGCCTTCGCGTGTAACCCCTGCAACTCCTCCTCCTGACCGATGTTGGCACAGAACGCGATCACCTCGGCGTCATAGGTCTCCTTGAGCCAGGCGAGCAGCACCGAGGTGTCGAGACCTCCGGAATAGGCGAGCACGATCTTCATCGAGGAATGGTTTCGAACCGGGATCCGCAACGGATCAGGCGGCCGTGGGCTGGAGTTTGCGGCCGGTGCCCTTGATCTGGGCGATGTAGGGGGCGAGCTTTTCCTTCGCGGCGGCCACGCTCACCCCGTATCTCTCCCGCAGGGCTTCCGGCTTGCCGTGGTCCACAAACTCGTCCGGCCAACCGATCCGCACCACGGGGGTTTGGATGCCCAATTCGGCCAGTTCCTCAAGCACCCCGCTGCCAAAGCCCCCCTTGAGGACGTGATCCTCAAAGGTGACAATGACGTCAGCGCTCTTGGCAAAGAGTTCCAACATGGCGCTGTCCAGGGGCTTGGCGAACCGCGCATTGATCACCGCTGCTTCGATCCCCTCCCCTTTGAGCTCGTCGGAAAGCTGGAGGGCGAGCGGCAGCATCTGCCCGTAGGACCAGATCGCCACTTTTTTGCCGTGCCGGATCACTTCCGCTTTACCGATCGCCAGGGCCAGCGGGGTCTTTTTGATGGCGGCGTTCGGACCCGTCCCCCGGGGATAGCGGATGGCGCTCGGCCCCTTGTGCAGACTGGCGGTGTAGAGCATGTCGACAAACTCGTCTTCGTCCTTGGGGGACATATGCACAAGATTCGGCACGCCCCGTAGGTAGGAGATATCGAAAAGCCCGTGATGGGTGGGGCCGTCGTCGCCGGAGAGACCGCCGCGATCCATGCAGAAGACCACCGGAAGATTCTGGAGGCAGACGTCGTGGATGATCTGATCGTAGGCCCTCTGCAGGAAGGTGGAGTAAATCGCGCAGAACGGCTTGAAGCCCTTGGTGGCCATCCCAGCCGCAAAGAGCACCGCATGCTCCTCGGCAATACCCACGTCGAAGTAACGGTCGGGATGCTTGGGCTGGAAGCGATCCAAGCCGGTGCCGTTGGGCATCGCCCCGGTGATCGCCACGATCCGGGGATCCTGGTCCGCCAGCTTGGAGAGATGGTCGGCAAAAACCTCACTGAACGTGGGTTGGCCGAGGGACTTGGTCTCCCCCGTCTCCGGGTCGTAGGGGCCGAGACCGTGGAACTTCTTCTGCTTTACCAGGGCCGGCTCGAAGCCCTTCCCCTTGGTCGTGGCCACGTGAAGGATGACCGGGAAGTTCTGCGTTTTCAGAAACTCGAACATCTTGATGAGGGAGGTGATGTCGTGGCCGTCCACCGGACCGTAGTAGGTCACCCCCAGCTCCTCGAAAATCACGCTGGGGAAGATCATCCCCTTCACATGCTCCTCCGCCCTTCGGGCGACCTTGAGCGCCTTGGCGCCGCCGAGTTTTTCGATGAAATGCGCCGCCCGCTCGTGCAGGTGGATGAACCGCGGATCCGTGGTGATCTTGTTGAGATAGCCGGCGATCGCGCCGACGTTCTTGTCGATCGACCACTTGTTGTCGTTCAAAATGGTGATCAGTCGTTTAGTGTGATGGGCGACGTTGTTGAGCGCCTCGAAGGTGATTCCGCAGGTGAAAGCCGCATCCCCGGCCAGGCAGATGACATGCTCTTTGCCGCCCCGCATGTCCCGGGCAGTGGCCATGCCCAACGCCGCCGAAAGTGCGGTGCCCGCGTGACCGGCGCCGAAACAGTCGTGCTCGCTTTCGGAGCGCAGCATGAAGCCGTTCAGGCCGCCCGGCTGCCGAATGGTGTGGAACCGGTCCCGCCGGCCGGTGAGCAGCTTGTGGACGTAGGCCTGATGGCTGACGTCGAAAATGAAATGATCCGTCGGGGTTTCGAACACCCGGTGCAGGGCAATCGTCAGCTCCACCACGCCCAAGTTGGGGCCGAGGTGTCCGCCGGTCTTACTCAGGACCTTGATGAGCTCCTCGCGAATCTCTTCCGCGAGCCGGGGAAGATCCTCCACCGGGAGCTTTTTGACATCCTGAGGACCCTTGATGGAATCCAGCAAAGGGGTAGCCATAAGAGCCGGCTAGATAAGCAGGTCGGGGGCGCTTCGGCCAGTTTTCTTTCCCTTGGGGGAGGCCTCGGAATCCTCCAGCTCGCCATCCTCCAAGGATCCGTCTTTCTTCTTGGTAAGCAACGAGATGCGCTTTTCAGCCGCCTTGAGCCTTTCCGTGCAGGTGGCCACCAGTTTCATCCCGGCCTCGTACTTCTCCACGATCGTCTCCAAGGGTAATTCGGGCGACTCCATCTGCTCCACAAGCTTCTCCAACTGCTGAAGGGACTCCTCAAAACCGCCTTCTCCTGAACTTTTCCCTGTTTTGGCCATAAAAAATCTTCGCCCTCCGGTGTCGCTGTTCCGCAAAAACTAAAGGCGTCCTTTGGTGCTCGGCACCCCTCCGATCCTTGCATCCCGCCTGACCGCCTCCTCCAGCGCCTTGGCCAGGGCCTTGAAGATCGCCTCGATCTGGTGGTGAACGTCCCGGCCGTACAACACCTCCGCGTGCAGGTTCATTCCTCCCTGCACCGACAGGGCACGCAGAAATTCCTCGACCAACTGGGCCGGAAAATTTCCCACCTTCCCGCGCTGGTTCAATCCACGCAGTTCCAGATAGGGCCTGCCGCTGAGATCAATCGCCACCCGGGCCAGGGTCTCATCCATCGGGACGTGGGCAGTCCCGTACCTCCGGATTCCTTCCTTTTTCCCAAGCGCCGCCGTTAACGCCTGACCAAGCACGATTCCCACATCCTCGACCGTGTGATGCAGGTCCACGTCCAGATCCCCCTTCGCTCTTACCTCCAAATCAAACAGCCCATGCCGGGCGAAAAGATTTAGCATATGGTCGAAGAAGGGAATCCCCGTCTTCACTTTGGCTGTGCCCTTGCCATCTAGCCCCAGGGTGACGGCGATTTCCGTCTCACTCGTCTTGCGGAGCTTCTTGGCCTGCCGTTTGCCTTTGCTCATGACAACCGAGTCTCGACCGAATCGGCATGCGCGTCGAGCCGCTCCAACCGCGCCAATAACCCGACCGTCCGGGCCGATTTCCGCACCGCCGCTGGACTGTACTCCACCACACTCACCCTTTTGACAAAGTCTTCCACCCGCAATCCGGCAAAGGCGCGACCCGCCCCGCCGGTAGGGAGGGTGTGGCTGGGCCCGGAAAGATAGTCGCCCAAGGCCACGGCCGACGGGTTGCCGATAAAGACCGCACCGGCACACCGGATCTTTTGGGCCAGCGTTTTGGCGCCGCGACACTGCAACGACAGGTGCTCCGGGGCGATCGCCTCCGCGAGCTCGATCGCTTGCCTCAGATCCCTGGTCCGAACCAGGGTTGCTCCCTTGGACAAAACATCCCGCAAATATTCGGCCCGTGGCTTTTCCCCGCTCTGGTTCAGCACCTCCGCCAGAACTTTCCCCAAAAAAAAGAAGGAAGGAGTCAGGAGAAAAATCTGGCTGCCGGGCCCGTGCTCCGCCTGCGCCACCAGGTCCGCGGCCACCCAGTCGGCTCGGGCGCTCTCATCCGCCACCACCGCGATCTCGCTGGGTCCGGGCAAAAGGTCGATCCCCACCCGGCCGAACAGCTGCCGCTTCGCCTCCACCACCCAGGCACTGCCCGGCCCGCAGATTTTTTCCACCGGACGAATCGTTTCGGTTCCGTACGCCATGGCCGCCACCGCCTGCGCCCCGCCCACCTGATAAATTTCCGTCGCGCCGGCCCTCTGCAGCGCCCAGCCCAGGACCGGGTTCACCGGCGCCGGCGTGCAGGCCACAATTTCCTTCACCCCCGCCACCCGGGCCAAAACCACCGTCATCAGCGCGGTGGAAACCAGCGGCGCCGTTCCCCCGGGCACATAGACTCCCACCCTTCCCAGGGCCGGGAAGTTTTCTCCCACCCTCGCCCCCTGCCGGTTTCTCCGGGACCAGTCTTTCGGACGGGTGGCCTTCGCAAAGTCCGCAATGTTGGCCTCCGCTGCCGCCAGGGCCTGCCGGACCTTGGGCGGCGGGGCGCGAAATTTGCCCCTCACCCGCAGGGTGGACCTGGAAATCTTCTTTTTGGAAAAGCGATTGTTGATCCGGATGAGCGCCGCATCCCCGCCCCGCCCCACCTTGCGGAGAATTTTCTCCACAGCCAAACGAACCTGGGTCTCGGGTGTGGGCCGGCGGGTGAGCTGAGCCAAGACATTTGCAAAATCCTCCGGCCGGCGACTGTCGAGAATCCTCATCCTACTCCCACTCGATCGTGGCTGGCGGCTTGGAGCTGACGTCCAGCACCACCCGGTTGATCCCCTTCACCTCGTTGCAGATCCGGTTCGAAATCCGGCCCAGCAGATCACCGGGCAGGCGGACCCAGTCCGCCGTCATCCCGTCCCGGCTCTCCACCGCGCGGATGGCGATGGCGTTGTCGTAGGTGCGCTCGTCCCCCATCACGCCCACGCTCCGGCAAGGGAGCAGCACGGCGAAGCTCTGCCAAATCCGGTAGTACCAGTCCGCCTTCTTCATCTCCTCCACCACAATCGCATCGGCCTCGCGCAGGATCGACAACTTCTTCTCGTCAATCGCCCCCAGACAACGGACCGCCAGCCCGGGGCCCGGGAAAGGCTGCCGCCAGACCATCTCCCTGGGGAGACCCAAAACCTTGCCTACTTCCCGCACCTCGTCCTTGAACAGCTGCCGCAGGGGTTCCACCAGCTCCAGTTTCATCCGCTTGGGCAGGCCTCCCACGTTGTGGTGGCTTTTGATGAGTGCGGCCGGGTTGCCGGCAATCGGCACGCTTTCAATCACATCGGGATAGAGCGTGCCCTGTCCAAGGAACCGGGCGCTCTTGCCCACCCGGTGGGCCGCCTTTTCGAACACCTTGATGAACTCCCGGCCGATGATTTTCCGCTTCCGTTCCGGATCAGCCACGCCTTTGAGCCGGCGCAGGAACTGCTGCCGGGCGTCCACCACGGTGAGATGGAGGTTCATGTGCCGACCGAAGATTTTTCGGACGCTTTCCGCCTCCCCTTTCCGGAGAAGACCGTTGTCGACGAAAATGCAGTACAGCTGGCGGCCGATGGCCTTGGCGAGCAACGCGGCCGCCACGGAGGAGTCGACTCCGCCGCTCAGGCCGAGAATGACGCGATGGGGACCAACCTGTTCCCGAATCTCCTGCACCGAGCGGCGCACGAACGAGCCCATCGTCCAGGTGCCCTCGCAGCCACAAATCCGGTGGAGAAAGTTGGCGAGAATCTCTTTGCCCCGGGGCGTGTGGGAGACTTCGGGATGGAACTGAAAGCCGTAGATATTGTCCCGGCGAACCACGGCGTAGGGGCTGTTTTCCGTGGTGGCGACGGATTCGAATCCCTTGGGCAAACGGGTCACGCGGTCCCCGTGGCTGTTCCAGATCTCCAGATTTTTGGGCAGACCGGCGAGCAGGGCGCAGGCCCGGCGACGTTGGAGGGTCCCCCGGCCATACTCCCGCCGGGTGCCCCGGGCCACCTCGCCCCCGAACTCCTTCACGAGCAGTTGCATTCCGTAACAAATGCCGAGAATCGGGATGCCGAGGTGGAAAATGCCACGATCCATCTTGGGTGCCTTGGGCGCGTAAACACTGGCCGGACCTCCGCTGAGAATGATGCCGCGTGGCCGGAGGGAGAGCACTTCTCCGACAGAAATGGTATGGGGAACGATCTCCGAGTAGACGTGGGCCTCGCGAACCCGCCGGGCGATGACTTGGGTGTACTGGGAGCCGAAATCCAGGATCAGGATCCTCTCTTGGATTCCGTTGGAACTCTCTGATTTCAAGCGAGCTAGTTCACCGATCCGGCATCAATCGTCAAGCGGGGACGAGGAGGTATTCACAGGGGGAAGTTGGAAATCCGGTAGGGCCTGACCTCCGGGCAGGCCGATACAGATTTGTGTCCGGCCCCACGGGACGCCGGGCCCTACCAAAGCTTGGAAAACAAATTCTTCTGTCGTATGATGAACGAAACGCGCTCGTGGCGAAATGGCAGACGCGCTAGATTCAGGTTCTAGTGGGGCAACCCGTGGAGGTTCAAATCCTCTCGAGCGCACAAAGT
>Ga0214917_10003878_pt1 | contig 17004 bp, 19 predicted proteins | sample LL_1208_BB_MetaG_FD_177983 | JGI IMG/M metagenome (GOLD analysis project Ga0214917, IMG submission 177983) | Freshwater microbial communities from Lake Lanier, Atlanta, Georgia, United States - LL_1208_BB | ecosystem: Environmental > Aquatic > Freshwater > Lake | place: USA: Georgia | collected... | reverse complement strand
TGCCGTTCCCATGCACTATAACACGTTTGAAGCGATTCAGGTCGATCCTGGAGTGTTTGTTCGTGAAGCAGGGAAGCACGGGTACGAGGTCGAGGTGATGCAGCCCGGCGCCAGCATCACTTTGTGACAACGGTCGAACTTTTAAGTCCTTATGACGGGAGGAAGGTCGGGGAGGTTTCGATTCATCATCGAAAACAGGTGGAGGAAGTGCTTGAACGGGCAAGGGCAGTTTTTGCAGATCGTTCAAAATGGCTCACCATTCCCCAGCGGGTTGAGATTCTAGAGAAGTTTCAGAAGCTGCTTGAATCAAATCAGGAGAGACTGATCCAGCAGGCCGTGGCAGAGGGCGGCAAACCCTTTCTGGATACAAAAGCGGAACTTTTGCGGGCGATCGATGGAGTCCGGATTGCGATCCGTACGATTCCACAGCTACTAGGTCGGGAGATTCCGATGAATCTGAACGAGGCCTCGATGCGGAGGATGGCTTACACCTTTCGTGAGCCGGTGGGCGTGGTTGCAGCGATCAGTGCATTTAACCATCCGATCAATCTGATCATTCATCAGGTCATCCCTGCCATCGCCTCGGGCTGTCCCGTCGTTATCAAGCCGGCCCTGACGACCCCGCTTTCCTGTTTGTCCTTGGTGGAGCTTCTGTATGAGGCGGGCTTGCCGAAAGATTGGTGTCAGGCTGTTGTCTGCACGAATGAGGATGCGGAGTTTCTTGCAACGGATGGGAGGGTTAGTTTCCTGAGCTTTATCGGATCGGCAAAGGTGGGTTGGGGATTACGCAGCAAGTTAGCTCCCGGGGCGGATTGTGCGTTGGAGCATGGGGGCGTTGCCCCTGTCGTCGTCGAGGCGGATGCAAATCTGGAAGAAGCAGTTCCTCTTTTGGTCAAGGCGGGATTTTATCATGCAGGGCAGGTTTGCGTTTCGGTTCAGCGGGTTTATGCCCATGAATCCCTGGCCAAGAAGCTGGCGGAGGAAATGGCTCTTAAGGCAGGGAAGTTGGTGGTGGGCGACCCTGCGAACCCCAAAACTGAAGTTGGGCCCTTGATCAGCCACTCGGAATGTCAGCGGGTATCAGATTGGGTGGATGAGGCGGTTAAAAAGGGGGCTAAACTCTTGTGTGGAGGAAAAAAAATCTCCGATAGTTGCTACGCTCCCACGGTTCTTTGGAATCCACCCGAGAGCGTAAGGGTTTCAACGGAGGAGGTGTTTGGTCCGGTGGTCTGTGTTTACACCTTTGAAAAACCTGCGGAGGCGGTAAGGAGGGCCAACTCTTTGCCGTTTTGTTTTCAGGCCGCTGTTTTCACAAACAGAATCGATGTAGCTCACTATTATGTGAAACACCTTCGCGCCACGGCTGTGATGGTGAACGACCACACCGCTTTCCGGGTCGATTGGATGCCCTTCGGCGGTCGAATGAATTCAGGCTTGGGGTTGGGAGGAATTCCACAGAGCATGAACCATATGACTTTCGAAAAGATGTTTGTCCTGCGCACCTTCTTGGAGGACAAGACGTGACGACGCGGGTTTTTCTTGTTCGACACGGGTCCACCGTGCTTTCCGTGGAGGATCGTTTTGCCGGCAGAACCAATGCGGCCCTGAGTGATCAGGGGAGGGAACAGGCACGATCCTTGGCAAAGAGACTTTCCAAAGAATCCTTCACGGCCTTTTATGCATCACCGCTGGATCGGACCATGGAAACAGCTTCCATCCTTGCGAAGGCTCATGCCCAAACCGTTCATCCCGATCCAGCTTTTCGTGAAATCGACCATGGGGTTTGGGAGGGATTGACGCGTTGGGAGGCCGAAACGAAATTCGCCTCGATGTATTCCCGCTGGGAAGCAGACCCGTTTAACTATTCTCCGGAGGGCGGTGAGTCTGGCTTGGCCGTAACTGCGCGTGCCATGCCTGCGCTTCTCTCTCTGGTGGAAAAACATGCCGGCCAGATGATTTGTGTGGTTTCCCATAAGGCAACCATCCGCCTTCTGCTCAGCGGGGTGTTAGGATTTGACCCTAGAACCTATCGGGACCATCTGGATTTAAGCCCAGCGTCCTTGTCGATTTTGGATTTTAGGGATGCCTGCCACGGTCGGCTGACCGTCTTTAACGATGTCGCTCACTATGCGAAGGACGGTGGGGCTATCCCGCCCCTTCCCGAGGGAAGACTTTCAAAGGTTTGGGGAAAAGGAAATCCGGCGAAAAGTTAGCGAGTCTTGCCGAACGAAGCGGATACCTTGAGAGCCACTCCCCCACGAGCGGCAAATTCGCCCGTCACGACGGCATGAGCAGGTGAGATCGCGCGCACCAGGTCATCCAGGATCCGGTTGGTGACCGCCTCGGCAAACGATCCGGTATTTCTGAAAGAGTGTAGATAAAGTTTCAGGGATTTGCTTTCCACGCATTTCTTTTTTGGGATGTAGCGAATTGTGATGGTGGCGAAGTCGGGTTGACCGGTGACGGGGCAGAGGGACGTGAATTCAGATGTGGAAAAGGTGATTTCATACGGGCGACCCGGTTTTGGGTTTGGAAAGGTTTCCAGACGGGCAAGGGAGGGGTTCGCTGGGACGGAGGCTTTACGACCCAGAAGGCTTAATCGCGGCATTGCCGAACCATAACGCAAAGTTCCTGGGCGAGAAAGGATCGAAGAGGGTATGGCAGAGTGGTAGTTTTCCTCCATGGATTCATGGCTGCTTCCCCTTGGAATCTTTCTGATCGCCTTCCTGTACTCCTCGGTCGGCCATGCAGGCGCTTCCGGATATATCGCGGTCATGGCCCTCTGCTCGATTCCGGCCCAGGAGATCAGACCTGTTACCTTGGGACTGAACATCGTTGTCGCGATCCTGGGTGCATGGAACTTCATCCGGGCAGGGCATTTTTCCTTCAAACTGTTGTGGCCTCTCGCGGTAACCTCCATCCCTCTCGCGTTCTTGGGCGGGTACCTAAAAGTGCCGAATCACCTGCTGCATCTGCTGCTTGGACTGGTCCTCTGGGGTTCGGCGTTACGTTTTCTGTTTCGTCCCAAGGAGGGAGCAGTCTTTCATGACCCCAAGAGGTCATCCCTACTGATGACGGGTGGAGTTCTAGGACTCTTGGCAGGGTTGACCGGTACGGGGGGAGGAATCTTCCTTACCCCCTGGATGCTCTGGAAGAAGTGGGCTCCCACAAAAACGGTGGCGGCGGTGTCGGTGATCTTTATTCTCGTCAACTCGATATCCGGTTTGGGCGGATATGTTCTATCGACTGGATCTCTTCCAAAAGTTGGCTGGTTGCTGGTTATCGTTGCGATTGCGGGAGGTTGGGTTGGGTCAAGGTGGGGAAGTCGCCACTACTCCCCCTTGTGGATTCAGCGGTTGCTGGCGGTGGTTCTCTTGATTGCGGGCAGCAAACTGATCTTTATTCCCTAAGGTGTTTGAGGCACTCCCGAATGGCGGGCAGGAGAGGGGGGAGACATTCACTGATGGCCTTGGGATTTCCTGGGATGTTTTCGATCAGACTCGGATCCGCCATTCCTGTAACCGCCTGTGAAAAAATAGAAGTGGGAGCCGTCAGGAAACCGGCGATCCCTTGGGTCTTGGTAGGGCCAAGCGGTTACTTATCCAACACTGGTAGAGTGGCTTTCGGGGTTATGTCGTGGATCCACAGTCCGGTTTCGCGGGATCAGATGGGATTGCGAGTGGTGAAAAACTCATAGTCCTCGTTGAATCCTCCTTCGCCCTGGCCAAGGTGGGCGTAGCTCTCCACAAATTCAACCGCCTGAACCCACTTGACTTGTTTGAATCCAAGCTCGAGTTCGTTCCGAAGTCGCAAGGGGGCACCATGAGATTCGGGAAGATTCTGGCCGTTCATCTCATAGGCAAGAATCGTCTGATCATGGTTCATGTGCTCGATTTTATGAGCATCGTAATAAAGGCCACGGCCTTTTCCTGCCCCATGGGCAAAGGAGTAGAAGACGACATAGCGAGCATTCGGTTTGGGTTGGACCATAGCCATGATGTCCTTCATGCGGACGCCGCCCCATTTGGCGACCCCGGTCCATCCTTGGATGCAGTAGTTAGAGGTGATCTGCTCCTGTTTGGGTATGGATCGTAATTGATTCATCGGAATCTCCATCGGTTTATCGACCAAGCCACCTACATGGAGGCGATAATTCCGGAAACCTTCCTGGAGATGTTTTTTATATTCCTCGGAATTTGGAGGAGTTCCGTTCACCCAGAAGTAAGGTGAAATATCCTTTTCCTGGTAGTTTGCCACTGGCCGAAGTTTTTCGAGGCCATCAAGAAGCCAGCCAATCACCCAGCGTCCGATATGTTGAATCTTTCTTGGATATTTCAGGGTTAAGGGAGTTGCTGCCATCCAGGCGACCGCGGTGAATCCCATCATCACGGCAAAGACAAGGAAACCAGTCCAGGAACGTGCGTCGCTTCCCAGCGTCATATGATTGAGGTTGTTGAGGGCATCGGTGGCAAAGACCATCACCACATGGCCGACGAGAAAAAGAATAAAATACCCCAGCACCAAGAAGTGAAGGGACCGGGCCACCTGACGATTGAGGAATCCGGTTGCCAAGTGTAGTTGGGCAGCGACGGCAGGGGACTGCATGACTCCCGTGATCAGAGCCAGAGGCGATGCGATAAATACAGTGGTGAAATAAGCCAGTAGTTGGAGCCCGTTATACTGCAGCCATCCACTGGGTGGAGGAAAATCCAGCGAGAGATACTGGATGGCGGTGGAGAGGGTGTGGGGGATGACGTCCCAGGAAACCGGTACGATCCGACGCCATTGACCGGTGGTGAACAGAAGAACATAGACAACGATTCCGTTCGCCAGCCAAAGGGTATCGAAAACAAAGTGCCACCAGCGGGCGATGCCAATCGAGTGACGGATTCCGGGTAAACCGAGCCAACCTGGAAGGGCGACCGTGTCCTCTTTGGCGTGGTACTCGCGGTCGAGAGGCACGGGTCCCAAGAGGCGAAACCACTCTGAGCCCGGTGTGCAGCCAGGGTTCAGATACAGGCGGGGGTGATCGGCGAGAATTTGGATTCCGGAGCGAATCATGAACAGCATGAGAAAAAGGTTCAGCCAGTGGCAGATTCTCAGCCACAGGGGGAAGCCGTCGGTGACGGGTGGCGCAAACGAACCGGTTCCGGGATAGGCAGTGATGAACTGCTGGACCTCCGGAAGGGTTCGTAGAAAGCGGGCTCCAAAGACAGCCACTCCTGCACCCAGGATGCCCAGGGGAATCAGCGTGAGAAGAATTTGGCGTGTGGTGATCCACCAAGGACCGATCCTGATTTCGGGAAAGCGGGCTGAGACTTGAGGGATCCCTCCTGCAAATTCTTGAAGATTAATGGAGGCACGATTCGTGCGGCTCAGTTCATCCGCAAAAGTGTTCTTCATGACAAACGAAGATTGAGAGGGATTTCCGCCTGGGTCTAGGGGCAAATGGTTGGGCCGTGCGGGTAGAGGCGATCCTTCCAAGGAAGACGTCCCCGGAGTGATTGCAGGCAGGAGTTCAGGGCGATCGTGATCACAAGGATTTGGCCGAGGGGATGTAGCAGGGCTCCGAGGTAGCTTTGACGGAAACGGTGGGCGAGGGAAAAACGAAGGAGGAGGATGATTCCCAACTCCGTCCACACCCAAGGCCCGCGAAAGGGAGTCAGCAGAAGAAAGAAAGGCACGAGGAAAAGAACGACCTGAACCAATTGAAAAAAGAAAAAGGCCGGGAGGTTTCCGTCGAAACTGGGGTAAAGATTTTTCGTGAAGCCCTCCCATACCTCGGAGAAGCGGGTGTACATCCGGCAGCGAACGTAGGCGATGGAGTGCCCCGGGTTGGTGCCGTCATGGTTCAGAACCTTGAATCCCGCCGCGCGCAAATTCCTGGCGATGGCGATGTCCTCGACCATGTGATTTTGCACCGACTCGTGGCCTTTGATCTTTTCGTAGGAATCCCGACGAAACAGGACAAACTGGCCGTTTGCCGCCCCAAAACATCGCAGAGATCCTTTGGCCCAGTGGGGGAGGTAAAAGAGGATGAAGAGATGCACGAAGGGGATGACGAGCTTTTCGCTCCATGTCAGGGATTCGAGGTAGGGCCATAAGGACAGCAGATCCGCCTTTTCCTGGTGAGCCAAGTTGATGGCATGGGCAAGGGTGATGTCGGAAAAGCGTGTATCGGCATCGACAAAGAGGAGGTAGTCGCCCTTGGCTTCCTGGGAGAGTTGATGGCAAGCCCAAGGTTTTCCGACCCATCCTGCGGGAAGTGGTTTACCGGCGATCAATCGGATCCGGGGATCCCCCTGGGATCTTTGTTGGACTAGATGGGCCGTGCCATCGGTCGAGTGGTCGTCGAGGACAAGAATTTCGAGGATCGGATAATCACTATCGGAAAGTGTGCTCAAGCACGGACGAAGGCGTGCCTCCTCATTCCGGGCGGGGATCAGGACCGAGACGCGGGGGGGCGGGTTACAAATCGATGTGATTTCCGGAAATCGGAAACATTTCAGGTTCAAAAGGTAGTTGAGGGAGATCCAACCGAGCCCTCCAAGTATAAAAATGTGAAGGTAATCAATCGGGACCACCTGAGAACGGTAGCAAAAGGGAGGGAGCGAATAAAAGGTTATGAAACTTCAGGAGGCCGCAGTTTTATGAGTTTTTATACATATAATCTTAAATATATAAATACATAATATATAATACTTTATATATCACGTTGATTAAAATTCTTGCCTAAACACCGTTTTTTCACATACTATGACGATTCTATTATGAATAAGTTTTGGAAAAATCTTAACTGTTTGGCCTCGGATCATGCGCTTCCGCCGGCCCTTGTGTCTGTTTTTAAGAACGCTTTGGGTGAGGATTCCACCTCCCTGAAGTATTTGACCTTCGTTCTTTCGCCCAATGGACCGGGAGGGCAGATTGATCGCGATATCCTTGAGGAAAACTTCAACATGGTGGATACCGCTCGCAAGTACCACCTCTCTTTGCCTGAGGTTCAGAAGGCGATTCAGATGTTTGTCGAAAGGCGTGCCATTCCGGTTCGGGAAGGTGCTCCTACGAAGGAATTGGGGGGCTTGAACGGTCGCAACGGTCACGGTCAGGAGGTCACCCGCCGTCTGCCTCCCCCCTTGGGACCCTATCCGGTCTGCGGTGCAACGATTTCCCGTTTGGACTCCCGGCGCAGCGACGGGGGCGAGGTCGTGGAGGTCGGGGAAGGCTACGCCATGGTGTACTGGGCCAAGGCAGCCAAAAAGACCAAGGTTTCGATTGCCCGGCTACGCGATGTCCGTCTGTTCAAGGTGAAGTCCCCCGCTGGCGCCGATGAAGGGGGATCCCCGAAGCCAAAGCGGAACGGTCATACTTCCGGAAAAAGCAAGCGGAACGGTTTGATCTCCAAGGTGCGGGCTCGTTCGACCGGCAAGTCGGTGGTTCGGCTCAGTGCAAAAAAGCGCCGTTAAGTTTTCACCGGGGAATCCCCTGGATCCTTGGCTATCCTCTCAACGACTATTCCCCCCGTACGACTGGGCTGAGGTGTTCGGCAGGAGTGCCCCCGTCGAGATCGATCTGGGGGCGGGCGACGGGGTATACGCGGAAGCAAGGGCCAAGCGGGAACCCGGCACCAACTTTGTGGCGGTGGAACGACTTCTTGGTCGGGCCAAAAAAATTGCAAAAAAAGCGGTTCGAAATGATCTGGTCAATCTGAAGGTTCTGCGGATCGAATCGTGGTATTTCATCAAAAATCTCTGTGCCCCTGAATCTTTGGCCGCCATCACCCTGCGGTATCCGGATCCTTGGCCCAAGCGCAGGCACCAAGGAAACCGAATCCTAAACCGCAACTTTGCGGAGGATGCCGCTCGGGCGGTCGCAAGGGGGGGGCTTCTCAAATTGACCACAGATGCTTCGGAGTACTTTGAGTGGGCATGCAGGGAGATGGCCGACTCTGTTTCGTGGATTCCGGATTCCTCGTGGACAGGGGAACGCGAGCCGACAAGCGAGTTCGAAGAGCTGTTTGCGAAAGAGGGGCGGGAACTTTATCGGCGGGCCTGGCGAAAGGCCTGATTAAGCCGACTTGCTGAGTCGTTCCACCCTTGGTCCCGCCAGAAGTTCCCGGGCCGCCCAAAGGCGCTCGAGTGTGGTCTCCGGGGATGGACATTTTGACAGAGCGGGGAGTATCTCCTCGCGGGTGAGATTCCCGATGGATTGACCGGCGAACCAGTGACCCCCTTGACCCAGCAGGTTGTATCGCATTTTCGCGTAATCGGTCAGGTCGTACGCGATCGCAAGGTTATGAAGGCGAAGGATCTCGCGGAAATTCGCCTCTTTGGGCGCTTGTTCCCATGAGGGAAGTCCCTTGTCCCATGTCTCTCTCCAGCGCTCGGGCAGAGCCTTTTTCCACTGCTGTTGCAACCTGTGTTCAATGGGGGGAAGGAGTTGGTCCACATCGTTCAGCTTGGCGACTGCGTCCGCATGTTCATCGAAGTCGGAGGGGCGGGCAGCGCCGATCGATAGGGTGTGGATTCGCGGGTCACGAAGGCAGAAAAGGGCATTAAACGCCATCGGGGTCAGGGGCTGAGTCAATGTCTGAAGCGTGGCAGGGGGCTGATAAAGCATTCCACCTTTGTCGTTGGGACTGATAATGAAGACCCCCATATCGTTCTTTTGGGCTGCAGCGAGGGAGGGGGTGTGTTCCTGAAAGATGTAGTACCAGTGAAGATTCACATAATCGAAGCGACCGCCTTGGCACAACTCCTCAACCAGTTCGGGGGATCCGTGGGTCGAGAAGCCAACCCATCGGCAGAGCCCCTCCCTCTGCCACCTCCTTGCCCGGTCGAGGCATCCTCCTGGCCGGAGCGACCACTCCAAAAGCTCCCGATTATTGATTCCATGAAGGGAGAGAAGATCGACCCAGGGGAGACCCAGTCGGGAAAGGGAAGTCCGGAAAATCTTTTCAAATGCCTCCGGATCCTGTTGCGGGGCCACTTTGGTCTGAAGAATGAACCGTTCCCTCGGAATCTTTTGCAGGACGGGGCCGAGTTGGGCTTCCGAGGTCCCGTATCCCCGGGCTGTTTCGATGTGGCTGATGCCCAGTTCAAGGGCACGGTGAATCGTGGCCTCGAGGTTGGCCTGGTTGTCCGGGGGAATCGGTTTGGGCGGGTCCTCATCCCAGCGGTGTTGAAAACGCATCCCGCCACAGGTCAGGACGGGCATGGAAAGTCCGGTTCGGCCGAACCTACGGGTTGGAATCATTCTCCTGCAAATTCCAGTAGAGCGTGAAACTTGATTCCGATCTTTTCGAGCCGTTTCCTGCCGCCGAGGTCGGGAAGATCCACCAGAAACGATCCTGCTTCCACGACCGCCCCCAAGGTCCGCAGAAGAAGAACGGCGGCTTCGGCTGAACCTCCGGTCGCGACCAGATCATCCACGAGAAGGACTTTTTGCCCGTTTCCAACGCAATCCTGGTGAAGTTCGAGGGTTCCCGAGCCGTATTCCAGGGCGTATTCGCGCTGGATTGACTTGTAGGGAAGTTTCCCAGGCTTACGGATGGGGATGAAGCCGGCACCCAGAATCTGGGCGACGATTCCGCCAAGAATAAATCCGCGCGCCTCAATTCCAGCGACGAATTCGGGAGGATTGCCAAGGAAGGGCTTTGCCATTCGCTCACAAGCAGTTCGAAGCGCTTGTCCGTTGCCCAGAAGGGGGGTGATATCCCTGAACATAATCCCTTTTTTCGGGTAGTCAGGAACGGTCCGGATATGGGAGAGAAGGGGGTCAGGGGTCATGGGAGGGAAGATTCGCCCGAAGGCAAGAATGGCGCAAGTTTCCATCCCAGATTGACGCTGGACATGACAGAGGGGTTTCGGGATATTTCAAGGATGAGCGTACAAATTCACACAGCAAAAGAGGGGAACGGAACGGTGGTGCAGCTTCAGGGGAAAGTGGATGCGACGAGCGCCCCGTCCGTTGAGCAGGCTCTGGTCGGGGTCATCGAGCAGGGGGAGAAGCGTTTGGTCATCGATTGCGCGGGACTTGATTTTATCAGCAGTGCGGGTTTGCGTTCCCTTCTCCTCGCCGTGAAAAAAATGAAAGCTGCGGGCGGCGGAATCGCCTTGGCCGCCCTCCAGCCGAATGTGAAGGAGGTTTTCGACATCAGCGGTTTTTCCGCCCTCTTCACGATCCACGGCTCCAAAGCCGACGCGCTCAAGTAAGTTCACCATCTTGGTTGTCCCACCGTCTTGCTCCAAAGACGCGAATGGGGATCAGGAGGTCGGGGTGGGAGCGGATTTCGATTTGCGCAACAGCAGAATGTTTTTGTCCCCCACCCTGCGATACTCGGCCGCATCCACCATCTTTTTGACCAGATGGATCCCGAGGCCCCCCAACTGACGGTTTTCGATGGCTGATACCAGATCGGGGTCTTCCACCTCCAGGGGGTTGAATTCGCGACCCCGATCCTCAAACTCCATCTCCACGTTGTCGACCACCACCCGGAAGGTGATGTGGATCGGGTGAACCCCCTGCTCATCAAACCCGTACTTGATAATGTTGGTGAGGATCTCCTCGATCGAGACAAGGAGATGATAGCGGAGCCGACCCCCGATGTCGTGCTGGGTGGCGAAGCTCTCAAAGATCGAATTGACCCGCAGGAGATCCTCAATGCGGTTCTTGACCGTCACCTTCACCTCCGGGTGTTTCATACGGAGGAGTGGATCAGGGCTTGGAGTCCCGCCAATCGGAAAACATGAGCTGTTTCGGGGCCGACTTTTTCGAGGGCGAAGCCACTTCCATGAGCTTGGGCAGTTTTGGTGGCATCGATACACAGGTGCACAAATGCGGACGCGGCATAGGGGACTGCCGCGATATCGAATCGGATCGGTCCCCGGTGGGCACCCAAGAGTTCCCGCAGGGCGGCACGAAGCGAGCCGACGCGGACGGCATCCATTCTTCCTGTAAAAAAGACACGAAGGGTTCCGTCCTTGATTTCGTGCGTGAAGGGGGGCGTTTCACCGTCCGCCACAAGATGATCCATTCCCGTGAGGGAGAATACCCTTCGGATTTCCGGGGGGCAGTGGGTGATACGGAAAACACCATTGCGACGCTGCAGCTCCCTTGCCGCCTCAAAAATCAGCCGGAGGACGGCGGAGCCGATATAGGTGACGTCCTGGAAAATGCAGGTGAGGTTGGTGGGTTGCCGGTCCAACTCCGCCCGGAGGGGAAGCTTGAGATTCTGGCTTGCGATGGTGTCGAGGCGCCCGGAAAAGGTAAGGGTGATTCCTGAACCGTCTCGGTGAGCGGTCATTAAATCCATGGGGAAAGTATGTTCTCGGACAGGGATTGCCGCAACCCCATGTTTTCAGCTCTCCTCCCGATGAATCCGGCTCAGGTAGGTCCTGGACTCCTCCGTGGGTGGGGCATCGAAAAACTGCCTTGTGGCCCCCATCCAATGCAATCGGTGGTTTTGCAGAAAGGCCACCTGACCTCCCAAATGGCGAGCGAAACCGGTGGCATGGGTGGCAAGAACCAGGGTTTTGCCCGAGCCCCGGATCGTCTCCAAGGCATCCATGACCTCGCCCGTCATTTCCGGGTCGAGAGCGGACGTGGGTTCATCGAGAACCAAAATTTCAGGATCATGCCCCATGGCGCGTGCCAGGGCGACGCGTTGCCGTTGACCTCCTGATAACTCCGAGGGACGGTGCCGGATGTGGCTGAGAAGTTGAAATCGCTCGAGAAGGGTGTGAGCACGGGTCTTTGCATCGGAGCGGGAAAAGCCGTGGGCACGGATGAGGGGAAGGGTGATGTTCTCCTCCGCGTTGAGGTGGGGAAACAGGTTTCCGTCCTGAAAAACAAACCCGAGGCGGCGGCGATGTGTTCTCAAATCGGACTCGTTGGCCGAGAGCGGGTTTCCATCGACCAGGATTTGTCCCTCTTGGGGAATTTCAAGCCCTGCGAGAAGTCGGAGCAAGGTGGACTTCCCACCTCCCGATGAACCAAGCAAAAGCAGGGGTTCATGGCTCGGGATCCGAAGGGATATGTTTCGGATGGCCCACTGGTCTCCGTAGCAACGTCCCGCGTTCCGTGCCTCAATTTGCATAGGCGAGGGATTTTTCCCAACGACGGGTCAGGAACGACAAGGGGGCGGTCAGGAGAAGATAGGCCAGGGCAAGGGGGAGGTAGGACTCAAGGGTGCTGTAGGTGAAAGCGTTAATTTCCTGCGCAACGTGGGTGAGCTCGGTCACGGCAATCAGGGAAAGGAGGGAGGAGTCCTTGATCAGCGATGCGGTTTGGCTGGCGAGGGAGGGAAGGCAGTTTCTCAGGGCGAGGGGCGTGATGACCTGGGTGAATGTGTCGTGAGGGGTGAGTCCGATCGCCCGTGCCGAGGTAAGGGTGGATTGTGGAATCGAGAGCCAGGCTCCGCGAAAAATCTCGGAAAAGTAGGCCGCTTCGAAAAGGGAAAGGATCAGGATTCCCGCGAGGAAGCGGTTTTCCAAGCCGAGTGCGCTGCCCACGATGTAGAAAAGGACAAGGATCTGAACCAGCAAGGGTGTTCCACGAATCAGCTCGACGATCAGGGTGCATAGTTGTCGGACAGGCAACCATCCCTTCAAACGGCCGGCAGTCAGAGCCAAGCCGAGGGCAAGCGAGAGAATCAGGGAAACGGCACTGAGGACAATCGTGGAAACCCACCCCCGGAGAAACTTTTCGCGGTAGGTCCAGACCGCCTCCCAGTGCCACTCCCAGTGCAGGCTGGAGAAAGATAAGGCTAAAAGACCCCCCAGAAGGGTGAGGACGAGCAGAAAGGAAACGATCGGCAGGTAGGATGGGGTCCGGGTGGGGTTCAAGGGGATGGGTTGAAGATGAAGGGGATGCCGGCTTGTCGAAAGAGGAGCTCCTCCTGCGAGAGATATTTTTTTGCCAGTTTCTCAAAACCTTTCTGTTTTTGAAAAGAGAGAAGGAAGATATTCACCTGTTGGAGAAGTTCGTGGTCGGATTGCCGCAACCCGAAAGCCCACTTTTCCTCGCGAAGGGGGGTGAGGAGCGCTTTTGTGGTTTGTGGGTAGCGTTGTTGGGCGCGCGCGACGGAGAGTTGGTCGTAGAGAAACGCATCCGCCTTTCCCTGGCTAACCTCCAGATAGGCAGCCGCGTCCTTTTCCACCACAAGATGCTTTGCCTTGGGAAAAAGTTTTTCCACAAAAAGATGTCCGCTGGTGCCTCGCTTGGTGACAAGGGTGCGGTCGGGGCTGTTGAGATCACGGGCCTCCTGGATGCTGGGATCCTGTCGGGTGAGCAGGGCGAGGCCGATTTGGGCGTACGGTTCGGAGAACTGGATTGTTTTGGATCGTTCCGGTGTCACGGTGAGGGAGGAGAGGATCAGGTCGATCTTTTTCGTGAGGAGGGCGGGGATGAGTCCGTCGAACGCAAGGTTTTCGATCTGCAGGGGACGATGGAGAGACTGGGCGAGCTCTTGGGCAAGCTCGACACTCAGTCCGGACGGCTTGCCCGTCGCATCGGTCATTTCAAACGGCGGGTAGGCCAGCTCCATTCCCACGATGAGGGGAGAAGGAGCGGGACTGGCAAAGAGGGCCAGTGGGAGGAGAAAAAGAGGCGAAAGGCGGAGGATCAAACTCGGGAAGCGTCGACGAGCTTCTTGTTCATCTCGCGGAGACGACGACTGAGGATGGTGCCGAGGCCGACGAGAAACATGCCGCTGATCTGATGATTGTTGTTCATCAAAAATTCCAGTTGGGGCCACGAAATGCCCCAGACGAGGGAGGACTCGGTCGGGAAAATACTGGCCGAGGTGGGGCCGGGGTCGAAAATCGAGATTTCCCCGAACGTGTCCCCCGGCTTCAGTTTGGCGAGTTCGAGCTCGGAATTCTGGCCTTGGCGGCGGACCGAGAGTTCGCCTGCGACAACGATGTACATTTTTCCAAGCTGGGCGCCCTCATCCACGAGGTTGTGAGGGGGTTCGACCGAGATGAATTCTCCGTACCCTGCCAACGCGGAGCGGGCCTCATCGCTAAAGTGCTCGGTGATACCGCTGGCAGGTAATGTGGCGTGAGCGAGGGGATCGGACATGATTGATGGATTATGCTGGGGAATCGAGACGGGTCAACAGCTACGGGTTTGCAGGGCGCTTTTATTTGGGCGGGGCGGCGGGTTGTGCGGGGATCAGTTTCGGTCGCTCTTGTTGGAGGTTGGCGGGTTTGGAGGAGGAGCTGCCAAGGTCCGCCTTGCGAAGGTGGGAGGGAAGGGTGGATGGGGTGGGGTCGACTTGGGAAATCCAGCTGGTACGGCGGATCGATTCGGGTTTGACCGTTCCGTCGGCGTTGAGTTGGAACTGAACGACCGAGTCTTGTCCGATGCGTGTGGCCTGGCGGTGATCGAAGCCGTCGATCTCCCAGGAACCCTTGTCAAAGGAGTCGAGTCCCGCCTCTTTTTTCCAGATCGTACCGTAGGTGTCTTTACGCCATTCGGTTCCGTCGCTGTCGTATTTCCAGAAGGTGGAATTCTTCGGGACAGCTTCAAGGTAAAGATTCCGGCCGAAGGGACGGCTGGTGGAGGAGGAGCGTGGATCGTCCTCGAGGAGGAGCTCCCCGGCTGGAAGTGAGGCGGGAAGGGGAAGAAAAAGTAGAGGGGCCAGGGAGAGCCAACGCACCTGAACATTTTATGAAAGATGAGGGGGGAAGCAATAGGGAAGCTTGAGAAGGCTTGTGGGGTGCGTATGATTGGGATCGGACGGGTGGCAGAGCGGTTTAATGTACCTGACTCGAAATCAGGAGTAGGGGAAACCCTACCGTGGGTTCAAATCCCACCCCGTCCGAGTCTGCGAGGACGGGGTAAAGTCAATGAAGCCGGAGGCGAAATGTGATTGGGCCTGGGGCGGGTGTTTGGGGGCCAAATCCCACCCATTTAAAATTAGGCCGTGACATATTCGTGGCAGAAGTTTGGGTTTTTTGTGGTTGAGATGTGGCATTCAGACGTTTTGAAAAACGAATAAATTTGGGTTGATCCGGCTCACTAAAATGGGATTATTTGCATTCAGCCAACTACAAAAAGGAGAATAAAACTTATGATGAAACAGATTAGCACAATCCTAACGGCTGCTTTGGTGGCTTTTACCGCAACCGCGATGGCGGACAGCACCCCCGAAGCCTCCGCCCAAGACACCAAGAAGATGGTGCAAAACAACTTCGTTGAAACAGCCCAGAAGGGAATCAAGCTCTCCGGCTATGTTGATGCTGGGTACAGCTACAACTTTAATGGCCAGCCGCAGCAGAAGGTGACACCCCGTTTCGGATCAGACACTGCATACAAAGGGGATTTTAATCTCTATGCGGTTAAGCTCGCATTGGAAAAAGCGATGAGCAACGAGAACAAGGCTCAGGCGGGATTTCGCGCCGAAGTCATGATCGGAGAGGACGCCACCTATCTCATAGATCGTACTACCGATTCGACTCGCTCGACAAATGACGCCCAGAACTCAAATTCCCTTTTTCTGGAACAAGCTTATGTCGCCATTCGTGCGCCGGTAGGCAACGGATGGGACTTTAAAGCGGGTAAGTTCGTTTCGATCCTTGGTTACGAGGTCATCGAACGCCCTGCCAACATGAACGTCACGTATGGTCTTCTTTGGCAACAATTTCCACTCTACTACACTGGCGTATTGTCATCCTACCGGTTTGACGACTACGTCGATGCCAAACTGGGTGTAGTCAACGGTTCGAATTCAGATAACAACACAACCACTGGATTGGGCGGGGACGGGTGCGCCGTTCTTGCCGCCTTGAATGTGACCGCACCTGGAGGAAACGCTAACTGGAGTAACAACTTTCAGTGGAGCACCAACGCAGAGAACAACTCCTCCGATAATACTCAACCTGATGGAAGCACCGTTCCCGTTGGATTACTCAATTCGACGAGTGGTTCTGGTTATGTGTTTATCTATAACTCTTGGGGGAATTGGGCGCCTAAGTTTGCCAACGACAAGTTGCTGTTTGCCTTTAATTCTGTGCTCGGCACAGCGAATTCCAATAATTCAGATATCTCGAATGTCATCATGCAAAATGGTGGCGTCACTTGGTATGGTGCGGGAGCTTATGCCAAATATCAGTTCAATGACTGGTTCAGCCTCTCGAGCCGTGGGGAGTATCTTGGGGGGAATAACCTTAGCAAGATCTCTGGTTTTCAGCCTTATGCGGAAGCCGGGATGAGCCTATGGGAATACACCCTGACGGCTGGATTTAATGTGATCGACAATCTGCTTATTCGAGCTGAATACCGTATGGACTGGGGCACGAACAGCACTCAAGGCAACACTACCAATGTTCAAACGAGCGGTTTTGGTGGTGGGCCCTCTTATTATGCAGGAGCGGAAGTAGTCTATAGCTTCTGATTGCTATTATTTAAAAAACCCCGGGAGGCTACAGCTTCCCGGGGTTTCTTTTATCGTAACGGCTTGGTGATTTGGGTGGGATTTCGGATTAAAAACAAGAGAAGCGTGTCTCGTGACATTTCGTGACAGCAAAGCTTCATGTCGTGGCAATTTCTCGTAAAACGGCGCAATATTAGTCCTTGATAGTGTTGATAGTCAGGTAGTAGCGAATAGTTTCAAATCCCACCCCGTCCGCGTCCTCGCGGGCGGGGTGAGTCCCTCCCAGCCAGAGGCGAAATGTGATTGGGCCAGGGGTGGGTGTGCGGGGGCCAAATCCCACCCTTCTCTTTTCCGAATCGCCCGTCCTCGCGGACGGGGTGAGTCGCCTCCCAGCCGGAGGCGAAATGTGATTGGGCCTGGGGGGGGTGTTTGGGGGCCAAATCCCACCCCGTCCGCGTTTTATGCAAATAGATGCCAGGAAATGAATTAAGCGGTGACAGCCCCGTGACAGGGTTTGCCGATAAGAGTGGTATTTACGGGAAACTTTTAGAAAGTTCGTTATTGCGTACGCCATGACAACTCTTACAGCCACCGAAGCCAGAAAGAATATCTACTCTTTAGTAGATGAG
>Ga0214917_10003877_pt1 | contig 17007 bp, 17 predicted proteins | sample LL_1208_BB_MetaG_FD_177983 | JGI IMG/M metagenome (GOLD analysis project Ga0214917, IMG submission 177983) | Freshwater microbial communities from Lake Lanier, Atlanta, Georgia, United States - LL_1208_BB | ecosystem: Environmental > Aquatic > Freshwater > Lake | place: USA: Georgia | collected... | reverse complement strand
AGACACCAAAGCCCCACCCTTGGACTTGACCATGGCCAACAAGCGTTCATAAATCACTTTTTCAGTGGCTTCGTCTAAAGCGCTAGTGGCTTCATCAGCAAACACCCAATGCGGTTGCTTTAAAAACACCCTTGCCATCGCCAAACGTTGGGCTTCACCACCAGAGAGTTGCTGGCTCCATTGCCCCACCTTGTCTAACTGTGTGATGAACTGCGGCAGCACCGCCATCATCAGGGCCTGCTGCAAATCGACGTCCGTGTAGGAATCGACTTCTCCTGGATAGCACAAAGCGTCGCGCAATCGTCCCTCAGGGAAATACGGGCGCTGTGGCACAAACATGCAGTCGGCAGGCAAAGCCACCGCTTCGTAGAGCGACAAAGGTTGACGCTGCGCATCCCAACCCCGCACATAGGGCCAAATACCGGCCAGCACCCGCAGCAAGGTGGATTTGCCGCTGCCAGACGGGCCGCGAATCAGCACAGAGTCGCCGGGGCGTACCTCGAGCACCACATCGTCAAGCAAAACCGTGCGGTCAGGCAAGTTGATGGTCAGTGCCGCTGTTTTCAAAGACGTGGGCGCTTCGCGTCCATCGGTAGGCGCTTGCACCACCGCGTAAGAGATGGCCCTGATGGTCTCCATTTGCTCTAAAAACCCATGCAAACGCTGGGTGGTAGCGGTCCATGAGGCCAAACGCGGGTAGTTGCTCACCAACCAACTGAGCGACTCTTGAACCTGGCCAAAGGCGGATGAGATTTGCATCAACTCGCCCAGCTGTATGGCGCCGCTGAAATAACGCGGAGCCGCGACCAGCATGGGAAACACCACCGCCGCTTGGCCATAGGCCGAGCTGAACCATGTAAAGCGCTTTTGTACCTTGAGAAGTTGTAAAAAATTCTCCACCACACTGGTAAAACGCTTTTGCAAAGAGGCTCGTTCAAAGTCAGCACCCTTGTCTAAAGCGATGGCTTCGCTGTACTCGCGAATACGCATCAGGTGATGGCGGAAATTGGCTTCCAGGCGTTGTTGGGCATAGTTCAGCGGAGACATCGAGCGGCCCAAAAAATGGCCGATCAAGCTGCCGCTCAAAGCGTAAATCAAGGCCATCCACACCATGAAACCAGGGATGGTGAAGACATAGTCTTGGTAATAAAAATCAAAGCTGCCTGAAAGCATCCACAAAATGCCGACAAAGCTTCCCAAGGTGACCAAGGCGTCGAGCAAACCCAGGCTCAGGCCCACGGTGTCGGAAGTGAAGAGTTGAATATCTTCTTGGATGCGTTGGTCGGGGTTGTCAGCACGTGAGCTGTTTTCGCCAAGCGTGGCAAATTGGCTCAACTCAAGCTGGTAAAAAATGTTTTGTGTGCTCCAACGGCGGATAAAGTCACGCGTCATCCAAGCACGCCAGCGAATTTCAAGCAACTGGGTCAGGTAAAAACGGTAGACCGCCACCACGATGAAAGCCGTGGCCAAGATGCCAAACATTTGCAGCTGCTGCCAAAACACATCGGCATCGCGGTTTTGCAAGGCATCGTAAAAAACACGGTTCCAGTCGTTGAGCAAGACCAACACATAGACCATGCCCAAATTCAGGCCAATGCAGGCCAGCAGCAAAAACCTGGCTTTCCAGCGTTCTTCAGAGCGGAAATAAGGCAGGGACAACTGCCCAACATGGCGTAAATGGATGCGAATTTTGCGCAATAACAAGCGCGCTGGGGTGAACAGGCTCATTTAGTCTTTTTCATTATCAGGGTGCGTATTTTGCACGCCGCTAGCCACATGTCCAGCGGGTACGTGTCGCGCTGCGGATTCGATGTGGCCGGTTTGGTCGTCAAAGAAAAAATCAGGCTCAAATTCGCGTAAGAACTCGCCCTTGGCCAAGCCGCCCAAAAACATGGCTTCATCCACCTGAATATTCCATTGCATCAAGGTGCGAATGGCGCGTTCATGCGCAGGCGCACTGCGGGCGGTCACCAGCGCGGTGCGAATGCCCATGTGTGGCGTTCCCTCGGTTTGCAAACGGTGCAAAGCTGCCAAGAGTGGCTTGAATGGCCCAGCAGACAAGGGTTGCCAAGCTTTGTCCTTTTCATGCTGCTGAAAAGCGTTCAAGCCTTGCGACTGGAACACCCGCTCGGCCTCGTCGCTGAACAGCACCGCGTCGCCGTCAAAGGCGATACGCACTACATGGGGATGCGCCTCGGACGCGTGCGCCGAGTGCGGATAGACCTGCGCGGCGGGCACACCGGCATCCAGCGCTGCACGCACATCGCTTAAATGGGTGGATAAAAATAGATTAGCGTTGAGCGGCTTTAAATAGCGCCAAGGCGGTTGGCCTCGGGTGAAACTGCCGCGTTGAATATCCAAACCGTAATGCTGGGCCGAGCGAAACACCCGCATGCCACTGACGGGGTCGTTGCGCGAGAGGATGACCACCTCCACGCGTTGCGCCCCGGGCGTGTTGAAGGCCAACAGCTTTTGCACCAGCGAGTAGGCCACGCCGGGCTTGGCAGGGGTTTCTAAGCGCTGCAACTGCAAGTCCATGTAGGCTCGGTCATCGCTTTGCTCGAATACCAAGTTTTCCTCCTCGAAGTCGAACAAGGCACGAGACGAAATCGCCACCACCAATTTGCCGTCCAAAGTGCTTGCCATAAGGTCTTTCAGGGTGCGAATTGGTTAAGCTCGATGATGGGCAGCATGACCGCCAACACAATCAGCATGACTACCAAGCCCATGGTCACAATCAGCAAGGGTTCAAGCAGGGTGGCCAGTTGCATGGCGCGACGCTGTACCTCTTCGCTCAAGTGCTCGGCGGCATGAGACAGCATTTGCGGCAGCTGTCCGGTTTGCTCACCCAAGCGGGCAAACATCGACAACACTCCAGGCAGGCGTTTGTTTTGCGACAAGGCACTGGCAAGCGGCGCACCTTCCCTCACGAGTTCAATCGCTTGCATGGCGTGCTCACGCAGCGACATGTTGGAAAGCGTCTGAGCAGCGGTTTGCAAAGCCTTCAAAATCGGCACACCCGCGCCCACCAACAGCGCCAGCGTGCTAGCAAAGCGTGCCGCGTTATAGCCCAGGCTTAAGCGCCCTAGCAAGGGCAGCTTGAGCCAAGCTTGGTCATACGCCAAGCGAAACGCGGTTTGACGCAGCAACACCCGCAGCACCACAAAGCCTGCGAGCAGCAGCACCAAGCCGGCCAGCCAAGTCGCTTGCACCACCTCGCTGATGAACAGCATGGCCACCGTCAGCGCGGGCAAGCTGCGCTGGGTGCTGGTGAAGACTTGCGCGACTTGTGGCACCACATAGGCCAACAAAAACAAAACGATCAGCAAGGCCACGCCACTGACGATGGCTGGGTAGAGTGAGGCAGCCAGCAGTTTATTTCGCATGGCATGAGCGCTCTCAAGGTCCACGGCCAGTTGCAAAAGCACTTGGCTTAAGCGACCGCTTTGCTCGCCAGCATCAATCACCGCCGTATAGAGGCTGTCAAATTCGCGGGGGTGTTGCGCAAGCGCTTGTGCCAGAGGTGCACCAGCGTTCACCTCGGCGCGTATCTGCGCAACCAAGTCGCGCTGCGCAGGGGTGGCGGCTTCTTCACTCAAAGCGCTCAATGCCCTTTCCAAAGGCAAGCCTGCACCCACCAAGCTGGCAAGTTGGCGGGTCCAGACCACCACATCGGTACGGCTGAAAGTTCGCGCTGACCACAGCACCACATCACCTTGCACGCGGGGTTTGTCTTGGGCTACCACTTCCACTTTCAAAGGGATCAGTGACTGCGCACGCAGCTGGGTGCGGGCTGCCCGCTCCGAGTCGGCCTCGACGACGCCACGCTCGGTCACGCCTAGTTCGGTGAGGGCTTCAAAGGTGTAGGCGGGCATCGCTGATCAATCCCTGGTGACCCGCAACAGTTCTTGAGCCGAGGTGATTCCTTGGGCAACCAAGCGCTCGCCGTCTTCACGCATCAAAGTCATGCCTTGGCGTTTGGCCGCAGAAAGCAGTTCGGATTCTGCGGCACGGTTATGAATACGTTCGCGCAAAGCGTCGTCCACGCTCAGCAGCTCAAAAATACCGGTACGTCCTTGGTAGCCGGTATGACCGCAGGTCGCGCATCCGCTACCTTGGCAAGCGCTACAAATTTTGCGTACCAAGCGTTGGGCCAACACGCCCAGCAAGGATGAGCTGAGCAAAAACGGCTCCACGCCCATATCAGTCAAGCGTGTGACGGCGCTGATGGCGTCGTTGGTGTGCAAGGTGGCCAGCACTAAGTGACCGGTGAGCGAGGCTTGGATGGCAATTTGCGCGGTTTCTTTGTCGCGAATCTCGCCAATCATGATGATGTCGGGGTCTTGCCGCAGAATAGCCCGCAGCGCTTTGGCAAAGTCGAGGTCGATTTTCGGGTTGACCTGGGTTTGGCCAATGCCACTCAACTCGTATTCGATGGGGTCTTCCACCGTCATGATGTTGAAGTGTGCGGCGTCAAGTTGTTGCAAGGCCGCGTACAAAGTGGTGGTTTTGCCGGAGCCCGTGGGACCCGTCACCAGCACAATGCCGTGCGGCTGCGTGATGAGTTGCTCAAAGCGTTGCAAGGTCGCGCCTTGCATACCCACCGAGGCCAACGTCAAGCGGCTTTGCGATTTGTCCAACAAACGAAGCACCGCACGTTCGCCGTGTGCGCCTGGCAAGGTAGAGACCCGCACATCGATGGCGCGTTGCCCCAAACGCAAAGAGATACGCCCGTCTTGCGGCAAGCGCTTCTCAGCAATGTCCAAGTCAGCCATGATCTTCAAGCGGGAAATCAAAGCAGCATGCAAAGCACGGTTCGGTTGCACCACTTCGCGCAAGGTGCCGTCGATACGAAAACGCACACTGGAGTGGCGCTCATAGGGCTCGATGTGGATGTCGCTGGCACCGTCCCGTGCCGCTTGCATCAGCAAGGCGTTCAACATGCGGATGATGGGGGCGTCGGCCGAGGCTTCCAGCAAGTCTTCTACGGCCGGCAGCTCTTGCATCATGCGGGCCAAATCGGCTTCGCCCTCGACTTCACTCATCACCATGGCCGCACTCGACTCGGCACCAGCGTAGCTGGCGCTGATGCGCTGAGCCAAGCTTTGCGCGTCGAGCTGCTGAAAGTGGTCTATCACGTGCATGCGCAAAACCTCACTCCAAGCGCCCGCTGGCGGCTCAGGCAGGTGCCACAGCGTCAGGGTTCGCCCATCGTCCTCCAGCAGCAGCTGGTGCGTGCGGGCGAAAGCGTAAGGCAGAGGGTGACGCATGGCGCTTCAAGGTTGTGAAGGTGTGACCGGCGCTGTGGGCATCCCTTCAGGGGCGGGCAAGGGAGGCAATGTCACATCACTGGGAACCGGTAGAACGCCAGTAGGCTCTTTGCTGGCTTCTTTTTGCAGGCCTTGCATGAATTGGTAGCGACCATTGGAGAGTACCTCGACGCTGTTATCGTCGCGAACCACCACTGGTCGCAAAAACACCATCAAATTGGTTTTGCTACGGCTGCGGGTCTCGTTACGAAACAGTGCGCCAAAAAACGGGATATCGCCTAAGCCTGGCACTTGTTGGCGACTGTCTTGGTAGCTGTCAGATAGCAAGCCGCCAAGCACCACGACCGTGCCGTCCTCGACCAAGATATTGGACTCAATGGAACGCTTGTTAGTGATCAAGCCATCGGTGAGTTTTTTCGAGGTATCCACACTGGAGACCTCTTGAAATATGGTGAGCTTGACCATGCCGGTGTCGCTGATTTGCGGCTTGACCTTCAGGGTCAGACCCACGTCTTTGCGCTCGACGGTTTGAAAGGGGTTGACCGCGCCGTTGCTGCTGTTGTTGTTGGTGTATTGCCCTGTGACAAACGGCACGTTTTGACCAACGACGATTTTGGCCTCTTCGTTGTCCAGCGTCAGCAAAGAGGGACGCGACAAAATATTGCTGCCCCCATTGGTTTGTAAAAAGTTTGCCAGCGAGGTCATGATGTATTTGCCGTTGACGTTGCGAGCGGTGGCCACATTCAGGCCTTGACCGGGGAGTACCTTGCCATCGGCGCCGTTGATCGATTGGTTCAGCAAATTGCTGGTTGCAAAGTTGGTACCCAAAATGCCCACGGTGCTGTTGGCGCCGCCCACCAAGTTTTGCCACTGAATACCAAACTGCGATTCTTTCGCCGAATCGACTTCCACAATCAGGCTCTCGACCATCACTTGGGCACGGCGTTGGTCCAGCGAATCAATGACAGCACGCAGCTGACGGTACTGCGGCTCGGGGGCTGTGATGATGAGCGAATTGGTGGCGGTATCGGCTTGGATTTGACCCCCTGTGGTGGGCATGTTCAAGCTTGCAGTGCCACCCGGTGTGGTGGCGGCAGTTGCGGAGACAGCCTGGGTTGCGGCGGGACTTACACCAGAACCAGCACCAGCACCGGTTCCTGCCATGGCTGCACGCAAGGTGTTGGCCAATTTGGTGGCATCTGCATTTTTCAAATACACCACATGGATATTGCCGCTGGCATGTTCGCTGCCAGGACGGTCGAGTTTCTCCACCAAACTGCGAATTTGCGCTTGTTTGGCAGGGTTGGCAGAGCGCACGATGATGGCATTGCTGCGGGTTTCGGCCAAGATGGTGGTTTTGTAGCCGGTGTCTGTCTGCCCTTGGGCCGCGGGTGCGGTGCCTGCCGTGCTGCTGTCGATCAAGCGCATCAGAAGTGCCGCCATGTCGTTGGCAACCGCGTGTTGCAGGGGGATGACTTCCACATCGGTGGCGTTGGCCACGTCCAGCGAGGCGATGATGCGTCCCAAGCGCTGCAAGTTGTCAGCATAGTCGGTGATGACCAAGGCGTTGGAGCCAGGCGTGACATTGATGGTGTTGTTGGGGCTGATCAGGGGACGCAAAACGCTCACCAAGTTATTGGCATTTTCATGTGTGAGCTTGAAAATTTGCGTCATCACTTGGGCGTTATTGGGCGCAGTACCCGCTGGCACCACCGCCACCAATCCGCCTTGCAACTTGGCTTCTGCTTCGGGCAGGATTTTGTATAACCCTTGCGTTTCAATCATCGCAAAGCCTTGCAAGCGCAGTACCGCCAAAAACTGGTTCCACGCCACATCAGGGGCGACGGGTTTGTCGGTGGACAAATTGATGGTACCTTTGACGCGAGGGTCTACCACCAAGCTTCGTTTGGTCAGCGATGCCAATGCCCGCGCCACCGAATCGATCTCGGCGTTGACAAAGTTCAGCGTGATGGGCGCAACCGTGCGGCTGCTTTGCGCCATCAGATGGGGCGTAGTCGCCAGCAAGGTACTAAGCGCCAGCCAGCTCAGCGCGTGTCGTTTGAATTTCAACATGGTCATCCCCATCGCAATACCGTCATGTTTCCCTGCCGTTGGCCCAGTACACCTAGCAAATTGGCCAGTGCCGCTTCGCTGCCAGTGTTTGCGTGGCCCTGTCCCTCAAAGCGTAAACCTTGGGTTCGCCACTCACCTTGTCCGCTCAAACGCAGTTCGCCGCTCAAGGTGCTGAGTTGAACACGTGCTGAGCTGCCGCCTTGTAAGTCCAAGGCATAGTCACCCAAGGGGCGCAAGGTCGATAAACGAGAAGCGACTGATTGCAGTTGCAGCTGCGCCTGACCTTGCAGTTGCCAAGCCCCCGACTGCCACTGCAGTCGCAAAGACTGTGTCTGTAATCGGGCTTGGCCTTCCAATCCCAAGGTGTTCCAAGGCGCCCCTAAACCGCTCAGCCATGCCAGTGGCCACTGGCTGCGGCCATTGCCGAACTCCAGCGCCACGCCTGTCCATGTGGGGCGAAACCAGAGGCGCAGGGGCTCAGGTGTACAACACGGCAATGACAGTTCTAAGCGCAGACTGGCATCGGCCTGGGGTTGCAGCTGCCATGTCAAGCGTTGCGGCAAGGCCAAGGCATCTTGGCCACCCGAGCCGCTGGCCAATACCCATTGGGCGCTGCCGTGCCAAACCGTGCCTTGTGGCTGGCGCAGTTGTAGCCGTTCTTGGCTCAATGCTTGCACAGCGCTTGCCAGCCAGCTGGCCGGCGCTTGCCACACCAAGCCCCCCAAAGCGCCGAGCAACAGACCCATGACAGACCACGTGTTTTGTTTCATGGCTTGCCCTCAGGCAGCGACCAAACCCATTGACCATCCCAGGCCTCGCCTTGGCGCTGCAAATGGGTTTCGAGTAACACTGCCTGCGCCTGACTGCGTGCTTGGGTCCAAGCCTGCGCCAATGCTTGGGGACTGATGCCTTTGACGTCTACCGTCATGCGCTGGGCTTGGCGACTGCATTTCACTTTTTCACCTAAATTTGCGCACAGGCTTTGCAGCATGCGGGCCGATGCCTCGGTGCCCAGCGAGCTGCGGCTTTGCCATTGTTTGGCTTGTGTTTGCAAGGCCATCATGTCGGCGTGTTGTTGTGCCAAAACGCTGAGCTGCTTTTGGCTGTTTTGCCACACGTGTAAAGCTGGGGCAATGGCAACCAACCACAAAACTGCACCACCCAGCATCGCCAGGGCCCAGCGTATGCCGGTTTGTTCGCGTGGGCTGAGTTGCGAAAACTTCATCGCGCCCCCTTGGCTTGCAATACCGCTTGGCTGCCTTGAACCGTGAAGAGGTAGCGGCTGCTTTGCCCATGGGCTTGGCGTAAAGCGTCCAAGGCATCTGCCTTCAAACCACCCAAGCGCAATGTGCCACCGCGGTAGTCGATTTGGGTGGGTACTGCGCCTGCAGGCCAAGGTGTGGAGAGAACTTGCAGCATCACGTCCATATCAGCATCCTGGAGTTGCGCGCTGTTTTTTTGCAGAGCTTCCAGTTCGCGGCGCATTTGGATGGGGGCATCAATCACCACTTTCACCTGTGGGAAGGTACTGATCAACAGTGCATTCACGCTGTCGCGCTGGGCACTGATCTGCACTTGCACCTGCCACGCCCATAGGTTGAGTCCTAAAAGGTTAATCAGCAACAAGAATGCCAAGCCACGGCGAGTGGCTTGCCACGCAGGATCAAAGCGAACATTGCGCCACGCGGATTGGACCCAACGCCAACCGCGCAAACCACTGTGTTGTGCCCATTCGCCTTGCGCCAAGTTCCAGCCATTACCAGCTGCTTGCAGCCAGCGTTGCTGCGGCGTTTGCAGCAGCACCATGACATCGCTGAGCCGTTGAGCGGTATCAGCGACCGTGGGCTCACACCAGAGGGTTTTGTGGTGGATGGGTTCCCAGGCTACCAATGCTGTGGAGGCCTGGGGCAAACGCCACACACTGTCATGCCGACAAAGCAGTGCTTGAACCCTTGCTCCATCGTCTAGCAGGTACAGCTGAGCCTCGTCGGGCGCAAGCGAAGGACAGACCTCTGGTACCAATCGTTGGATGCGCAGGCCCGCTGCCAACAACGGCGCAATAGCCTGTCGTAACCAGTCTTTGGCGCAAACGGCCACCACGGCAGTCCCCCCTTGTCGCAACTGGGAAGTGGCTTGGGGGGACAACACCCAATGCAGCTCGCTGAGGTCTTGCAAACAGCTGTCTTCTAACAAACTTCCCAGCACGGTGTGAAGCCGTCCGGCCACCCCAGGGGGCAAGGTCACCGAATGCCAAGCCAAAACCTGCCAAGGCACAACAGCCACCACTTCGCCGCCCAAGCGAGGCAAATCTTTAGCCAAGGATTGACCACTGCGGGCGATGTTGCGCCCATCGATGCTGCTGACATAGTCAAACATCGAGGTGGTTTGGGGTTGGAGGTGAACAATCAACATGGAGGAGGGATTGTAGAGAGGCAACCCGGCTCGGAACGCAAACCACGTTGTTCGCGCCAAAGTGTTTGGGTGTCCGTGCCATCGCGCTGAAGCAGGGATTTTTGAAGCTGATAGACCTGACCTTGTCGCAACTGCCCAGTCACCTCAAAAAACCGTGTGTTCACCGAGTGTTGGGTGTCATTGACGTTCTGCACGGCATTGCCAATGCGATTGCGTACATCCTCTAAATTATCAAAAGGTTTGCTGGCACGTTCTTGTACCCATTGTCTGGCTTGACCTAGCTCCAAACCTGGCACGCTGGCATACAGCACCTCGGCGCTTGCGGTGTTGAGGTTCACTTGGGTGCGCCCCGGTAGCACCGTCACATGCGGCGCCAAGCGAGCCAAGCTTTCAGTGCTCAAGCCCAACCAACGTAATTGCTCAAAGCGTTGCGGTGTCAGGGGTGCGTTGGCAGCATATGGTGTTTTTGTCGATGACAGTAAGACCGCCGTCCATTGCTTCAACTCGACCTCGGGTAAACCCAAGGCGCTGTACAAGCGGGCAAAAGCTAGCAGGCTACGTTCGTTCAGTTGATTGCCGTCGATGAGGTTGCTTACATTCAGGCGCGACTGCATGTCGGTAATACGTCCTGATAAAAATACCTGCTGAGTCAAGCTATCACTGTCGTTAACAGCCCCATTGCTGGACGCCGCCAAAAACGCAGACAGGCGGGCTTCGCGCAATGGCACCGCCCACGGCTCCGCCAGATGGTCAATGCTGCCCGCGCGGCCATCTTCACGCAACACCACCAAGGCCCAGTCTTGGGCCCCGCGCAATAACCAAGCGGTTTGTTGGGCATTGCGTTCGGCGGTTTCCACGGACAAAGTGCGCCACTGCTGCCAAAGCGCAGCCGCTGCCAACGCGGCCACCAGCGCCACGCTGAGCATGGCCATGAGCAAGGCGGCCCCTGAGTGTGGATAGGTGTATGGGCTTGATTTCATGGGCGTTTGGGGTTGAAGGCAGGACGAACCCAGTCCAGCGTCAGCTTGTCTTTGGCGTTCAGTTGTAAAAGCAGTTGGACCGCATCTGGACTTTTCAGCAGCTTGTCTGCCGTGCCAGCCCCTGAGCTGCTTAAAGGGTTGGTCCAAGCGTTTTCACGAAAGTAAAACAACTGCCAACCGCTCAAGGGCATGAGTTTGACTTCTTGTTGCAGCAGCTCGGTGCTGGGGTTTTGTCCCCAAAGGTCGGCCATCAACCAGGCTTGCTCCAGCTCTGTACGATTTTCGATGGGCGCAGACTGCCAGCGCCGCCAAAACCCCTCACGCAGGGTCCACGCCACCACTTGCATGCCAGCATCGCCACCATCGGCCATGGGGTTGGTGCTGCGACGCAGGATGCGCAACACGCTACCGTTCCACATCAGGCTGTTGTCGCCCAGCATGCCTGGCAGAGCCATTTGCGCGTTCAAGTCTGCCCGCCATTGGCCCAAACTCACCTGCACCAAAGACACTTGGTCGGTACGAGATTGCGTCACTTCGCGGGTGCGCAACAAGGTGTCCAAGCCGCGCCAGCTCATCAAGCCCAACAATGCCATCAGGCCCAGTGCCACCAGCACCTCGATCAAGGTAAAGCCCAGCTTGCGTCGCATCTCAGTAGCGCCCTAAAACCGTACTTACCCGCAGCAAGGGCGTGCTGAGATGAAACACTTGCGCATCCACCCGTCTGAAAGACGGGTTGGGCGTGGCCTGCACCGTCAGCAACACATCCAGCTCCAGTTCGGCTTGTGGGCAGGTAACACGGCTTTCGCCCACATTCGGCAAACTGCTGCCCAGCCGCAGTCGGTACAAGGCGTTGTCAGCACATACTTGTGCAAGCAACACCTGCCATTGACGATCGGCATTGCGCGTCATGCTACCGGCAGCACGCAGGCCTGCCATCAGGCTGACGGCAACAATGGCCAAGGCCACCAAAACTTCGATCAAGGTAAAACCGCGTTTCATGGCAACACTTTGTAAGCCGCAGCGCCATCGGTGCCAATCGTGAGGTTGATACCACTGCCATGGCGCAAAGTGATTGTGGTGCGGGCTTGTATGGGTTCTGCATTGATCAGTACGTCCGTGGGGGTGGCTTGGGTACCTTGGTATTGCCAAACCATGGCATGCAATGCTTTGCCTGAAGAGGGCAGGGTATGCACTTCAAAGCCCTTGTCGTCAGCATGCCAGTGCAATGCGGTGTTGCTTGCACGCGCTTGAGCACGGCTGGCTTCAAGCACGGCAATCAAGCGCTCAGCCTCCATCTGTAAACGGGTTTGCGAGCTGTCGCGCAAGCTCAGGGTGACCGCCGTGCTGCCAATCGCAATGATCGCCAGCACCAGCAACAACTCCAGCAGGGTAAAGCCAGCGCCTTGGCGTGCCATGGGCAAAAGCTTAATTATTGCCAACTGCCGATATCGGCATTCTTGCCTTCGCCGCCGCTTTGTCTATCTGCGCCAAACGACAGCACATCAACCTCGCCCTTGATGCCGGGGTTGAGGTATTGGTAAGGGTGGCCCCAGGGGTCGTTAGGAAGTTTGTCAAGGTATGGCTTCCAGTTGATGGGCTCAGGTCCCGCGTTGGGTTTGGTCACCAAAGCACTCAGGCCCTGCTCGGCAGAGGGAAAGCGTTGGTTGTCCAAACGAAAAAGCTTCAAAGCTTGCATCAGATTGCTGATATCGGTGCGTGCTGCAGTGACTCGGGCATCGTCGGCGCGGTTGAGCACATTAGGCACGATCAAAGCTGCCAGAACACCAATGATGACCAGCACCACCATAAGCTCAATCAAGGTAAATCCACGCAGGCGACGACGAAGGGATAGGGGGGACATGGCAAGAATTTCTTAAAAAGACAACAGAGCTGCATGATAATGCGCCGATGTTAAAAACCTTAGCTCCCAAGTTGTCCGACGTTAGCACCGCATGGGCACCTGCTTTGGTCACCACCGCGGTATGGACAGCTTTGGGTTTGTCCGCCGTGGCCTGGGGATTGGCGTTGTGGCCCAGTGACCGCCAACCTTTGGCTGTCAGTGTGGCAAGCCTTGAGGCCGCCCCTGTGCCACTGGTTCAGGCGGCTGACATTGCCAGGGTCTTGGGTACCCACAGCGCATCGCCATCGTCGTCGCCTGTGGCTGCCGCACCCACTGCTGTGCGCATGAGTTTGTTGGGTGTGGCCATGGCGGGTAAGGCCAATGCCATTGCTGTTATCAGCTTGGATGGGCAACCCGCCAAAGCATTTCATGTGGGCGCCTCTGTCAGCGCGGGCTTGGTATTACAAGCGGTCACCTCAAACCAAGCCCTGTTGGGTGAAGCCCTGAAATCACCCACCTTGAGCACCCTAGAGCTACCCAAGCGGCCCTGAGCCCCTTCGCAGCCTTTGTTTGGGCCAGCGAATAGCCGACCATCACTTGCCTACTGCTTTTGTCACTTTTCGTGGCATGTTTACTGCTTATCTTTTCATAGATCTTTCGCAGCGGCAAGACTTTGCCGCAGACCTTATCTATGCAAAGGTGTTTATGCAAATCAGGGCCGTCAACAGTGCATCCAACGTCAGAGTTATCGCCGCACCCACGCCCATGACCGTGGCGCAGGCCCAAGCAGCCTTGAAAAACAACCGTAATTTGACCATTGCCATTGCCGACACCACAGCCAATATCAAGGCCAATTTGGCTGCGCTGAGCACTGTGGCGCCGCAGATCAAATCCATCGTCTCAACCACCCCTGCACAAAACCTGACAGTATCGGCGGCAGAAGTCAAAAATTTCAGCGATGTGCTGACCAGAACGTCCACCAATAGTTTGGTCATCAGCGACACTTTTGACGCACTCAATGGCGGTTTGACTGCTTTGCGCAAACTCAATGACAACATCAAAACCATCGTCATTGCGCCCACCCCCGTTGGGACCCTGCAAAGAATTGATCCCTATGACAGCCAGTTGTGGGGCAAGTCCGTGAATGGACGGTTCGAAATTGCCACTAACCCCGATGCGGCTGACAGTTCCAAGGCGCTGGCAAACAACTACATGGCTATCAAGGCGCTGGAGGACAGGGGTTTGTTGGCCGGTATTGAGTCGATCAAAGGCGGCACCATCACGGCGAATGTGGACCAAAGCCAAAAATTAGCAGCAATTTTCCAAAAATACGGCACCGAGTTTTATCTGAATATCAAGGACACCAGCGCCAATATTTCCAAAGGCATTGAATTCATCGCTGCTAACAACAGCAAGTTAAATGGCATCACACAAATCGGCGATATCAAACCCTTGGAAATCACCCGCGCCCAAAACAAGCTGGCAGACAGGGTGTTGGCCAAAATGAAAAACGCCTATTGCTTGAATCTGTACAAATAAAAACCCCGCGGCCTTGTGGGCGGCGGGTTTCAAGGGGTTTGCTTAATCTAGAGCTGGCAGTTTGCCAGCATGTGATTAGAAGCTGTGGTGAACACCGAGACCGAAACCGGTGGTTTTGGTGGCTACACCAGCATTAGTGGTAATGGTATCGTTACCAGCGTGCCAGTAAGCCACAGTGCGTTTGCTCAAGGCGTAGTTCACGCCGTATTGCATGCCTTTCATCTTCAGATCGTCACTTGTTCCACTAGCGTCCAATTTGCCAGACGAGCTAGAGATAAAGATGCTGGCTGCACCCAGAGGAATGTTCAAAGCGAACATGTCTGTTTTCAGGGTGGCTGTACCGGCACTCATTTTGGTGGTCATGTAGGAGGGCTTTGCCATACCTAGGTCGTAGCTGAGGGCAAATGTGGTGAGTTTGTTGGTCTCTGTGTCTGCAGCGTTGTAACCAATTTGAGTTCCACCGGTTCCACCGAGTTTTGTGTACAAAATGTCTTCGCCTTTGGCTGTGTCGCTAGTGAAACCCGCATACAGACCACCAGAAGAATAAGAGGCGCTAAAGCCTTGACCATCACCCACCTTGACGCCGTTGGTTTCAGTGCCTGAAATACTATTGGTGGCGGCAGAGTTTGAATTGCCAAAAGTCTTGGTAAAGCCTAATTTCAGTCCAGGCACGAAGGTAGGCAAATCGTATTGGAAGCCTCGGTCTTGGCGCAATGGGTTGTCTGAAGTCGCGTCATACCCGACCAATGAATACAAATACAAAGCACCGCGGCCGCCAGTTGCACCGCCTGGGTCAGCGCTGACAGTGTTCATAAATGCGTTTGAGTATTGCTTGCCAATACGCAATGCACCAAAGCCACCGCTCAAGCCGACAAAAGACTGGCGATTGGTAGGCGTTGCATTTGATTCGGTCTTTAAGCCAAATTCATACAGATAGGAAGCTTTCATACCGCCACCAAGGTCTTCTTCACCCTTGACGCCTAAGAAGCTGTCGCCCATTTGGTAGGAGCCAATACTGGTTTGTTGGTTGGTAACGGTACCACCTACTGTGGTTTTGGTGCTGTTATAGGTTTGATCGATATTTCCGTACAAGGTTGCATCGGCAAAACTAGTGCCTAAATACAACAAAGATGCTACTGCAACGAGAACTGTCTTAATTGAAGATGGTTAGGTTAATATTCTTGTGGAAAAAAGAACGCCTCATTGCAAGCTGAGTGTGGTTAAAACCATGGCTCTTGCTGGAAATGTCCGCACTACTCAACTAGCTCGTCAAGGCGCAAGTGATTTGGGTTTGAGCTTTTCTGACATGGTGAATGTGCTGACGTCTTTGCAGTCAAAGGATTTCTACAAAAGCATGACTACAAATTCAGATTCCAAAATTTGGCAAGATGTTTACCGACCCTTAACAAAAGTTGGATTGATTTACCTTAAATTGACAGTGATTGAAGATGTATTAATTGTTTCATTCAAGGAGCTTTGATGATGAAATGCCCTGTTTGTGGTTCCGCTGAATTGAAGCAAGACATCAAAGATCTTGCCCATACCTTTAAAGGTGAAACAACCTTGATTACCCAGGTTAAGGGAGAGTTTTGCCCTTCTTGCCACGAGTCGTTGCTTTGCGCGGAGGAGTCTGATCGTGTCATGAAAGAAATGAGCGCATTCAATCAACGCGTGATTTCTGCAGCGATGAACTGAAATGCGTAATTTTTTGTAATCTATTTCCATCACTGCTGCAAAAACAGCTTGTAAACAGGGTTAGCGCTCTCGTCCACATACGGGTAACCCAAACCGTCTAAGAACTTCTCAAAGCTGGCTTGGTCTTTGGCAGGCACTTGCAGACCCACCAAGATGCGGCCGTAGTCTGCGCCTTGGTTGCGGTAGTGAAACAAGCTGATGTTCCAGCCAGGGCGCATGGCAGACAAAAACTTCATCAAAGCGCCTGGGCGTTCGGGGAACACAAAGCGCAGTAAGCGTTCTTCTTGGGCCAAGGCCGATCGGCCCCCCACCATATGGCGTATGTGTTCTTTGGCCAAATCGTCATGCGTCAAATCCAAGGCTTGAAACCCGTGGCGGCCCAAATGCGTTGCAATCTTGGTGCTCTCGCCCAAGCTGCCGGTGGTCAAGCCCACAAACACATGGGCTTTGGCGGCATCGCTGATGCGGTAGTTGAACTCGGTGATGGATCGCGGCGATTTGCTACCCCCAAAGGCGGGCAAGTCGCCCAGCAAACCGCAAAACCGCTTGAAACTACCCCGCTCTTCGGGAATGGTCACCGCTAAAAGCGCCTCGCGTTCTTCGCCCACCTCGGCCCGTTCAGCAACAAAGCGCAATCGGTCGAAATTCATATTGGCACCACACAAAATGGCCGCATAGGTTTGGCCACGGGTTTTGTGAATGGCAACATATTTTTTGATGGCCGCCACTGCCATGGCGCCAGAGGGCTCGACGATGCTGCGGGTGTCGACAAAAACGTCTTTGATGGCAGCGCACACCGCGTCGGTGTCGACGCTGATGTAGTCATCCACCAAATGGCGCGCCACGCGAAAGGTTTCTTCGCCCACCAATTTCACCGCCGTGCCATCGGCAAACAAGCCCACATCGCTCAAGGTGACTCGCTTGCCTGCAGTCACCGACTGCAGCATGGCAGACGAGTCATCCATTTGCACCCCAATCACCCTCACCTCGGGGCGTACCGCCTTGATGTAATTGGCCACGCCTGAAATCAAGCCACCGCCGCCAATAGCGACAAACACTGCATGCAGGGGGCCTTGGTGCTGGCGCAGCAACTCCATGGCGATAGTGCCCTGTCCGGCAATCACTTCGGGATCGTCAAACGGGTGGATAAACGTCAAGCCTTGTTTGGCGCACAGTTTCACCGCGTGGTCGTAGGCGT
>Ga0214917_10003874_pt1 | contig 17019 bp, 13 predicted proteins | sample LL_1208_BB_MetaG_FD_177983 | JGI IMG/M metagenome (GOLD analysis project Ga0214917, IMG submission 177983) | Freshwater microbial communities from Lake Lanier, Atlanta, Georgia, United States - LL_1208_BB | ecosystem: Environmental > Aquatic > Freshwater > Lake | place: USA: Georgia | collected... | reverse complement strand
AGTGTTTGCGGCCCGCAAGGCACGCTATACGGTCGTAATTCTTTGTCGGGTGCGATCAAGTTCATTTCGCGCAGCCCTGGCGACAAAGAATGGTTCGACGCCAGCATCGGCATGGGCAACTTCGATCAGAAGAAACTCAGCGTCAGCGTCGGCAGCTCGCTCGGTGACGGCCTCGCAGGTTCGTTCTCGGCGTTGTACAACAACAAAGACGGGCAGTTCTACGACCGCAACCCGGCAGTCGCGCAAAAGACCGGTCTCGAGCGCAACATGGCCGCGCGCGGTAAGTTGCGTTTCACGGGCATCGATAATCTCGACGTCACTGCGTCGTTGTCGTACTCGGATGCGAAGAACGACGGTGGTCAGCTGATTCCGGCGACCACGCCGTCCGTGCCGTCGACCAAGCAATACACCTCGAGCGATCTCGTGCCGCAGTTCGGCACGTACATCCTCAATACCCCGCTGCTCGGTCGACTCGGTGCGCCGTTCCGTGATCGCACGCTCGGCACGACCCAGCAGACGATCGCCTCCATCAACGCCGCCTACAAAATCGGCGATGCGACGGTGAAGTCGATCACGGGCTACGTGAAGACTAAAGATTTCTTCAACAACGACTTCAGCGGCAACGGTAACGTGGTCGCCGTCAACGCCGCCGATGCCGACCAAATCAGCGAAGAGCTGCAAGTGTCGGGTACGGCCGCCGATGGTCGCTTGAGTTACCTCGCCGGCGTGTATCTCTTCAACGAAAAGGGCACGCAAGACTTCGCATGGGCGACGTTCTTCCCGCCGTTGTTGCCGGTCGCGGTGCCGATCTCGACGAGTTCGATCAAGGCCAAGACCGACTCCACGTCGATGTTTGCGCAGTTCGACTATCGGTTCACCGACGCCCTCAAGGCCACGGTCGGCGTCCGCTACACCGAAGATCGCAAGAAGTTCGACTTCAGCTTCATCGGTAAGCTGCCGCCGATCACGCCTGCGACGGGTCTCGTGAACCTCAAAGACACGTACTCGCAGACCACGCCGCGCTTCGGTCTCGACTACACCGTCCCCGCCTGGGGCAATGTCGATCGCATGCTGATCTACACCTCGGCGGCGAAGGGCTTCAAGTCGGGCGGCTACAACGGCATCAACATCTTCTCGTTCCAGGATGCGCAAAAGTCGTACTTCCCGGAATCGAACTGGACGTACGAAGCCGGTATCAAAACCGACTTGTTGGGCAACAGCCTGCGCATCAACGCCAACTACTACTACGCGAAGATCTCTGACCTCGCGCTCAACGCGTTGGTGACATTGCCAAACGGCACGACCGCTTTCCCGGTGCAGAACGCGGGTAAGGCCACCATCCAAGGCCTCGAGTACGAAATCACCGCGGTGCCGACCGACAACCTCACGCTGTTCTTGAGCGGCACGGCGTTGTCCGACGGTAAGTACACGTTCCTGCGTGCGGGCAGCGCGCCGGCGAACGCGCTGCGTGACTACGGCGTCAACCCGTCACCGCCGCAGGTGCCGGATTACTCGTACAACGCAGGCTTCGAGTACGGCGTCGACTCGCACGTCGGTCGTGTGTCGCTCGGTGCAGACTGGTTCTACACCGCCGACTATCTGACTTCGGCCACGAACGACTTCAAGGTCAAAGGTTTCGGTCAAGGCAATGCGTTCGTGCAACTCGCGTTCTCGAAGAACTGGAACACGCGTTTCGCGGTCAAGAACTTCACGAACAACAGCACGATCCCCACCGGTAGCCGCGGCTTCCTCGGTGGCTTCATCCCGATGCGCCCGCGGGAATACATGGTGACGTTCAACTACAAGATGGACTGACACCACTTGCAGCGCCTCACGGCCGCTACAAAGAAAAAGCCCGGACATCGTCCGGGCTTTTTTTTAGCCTGCTACTGTTCGAGCTGCTACGCCCGCGGCAGCTTAGGGATTGCCGGTCGCCTTCAGTTCGCGCTCGGTGAGTCGGTAGAAATACAACGGGATCATCGAGATCGCGAAGTAGAAACACGGCAGGAAGGCCGCGCAATAACGGATGCCGTCGATCGCTTCGACGGTCTGCGTCGGTGCTTTCGATTGAAAGCCGAACCAGGCGTAGCCGAGTCCGAGGAGCGTCGGCGCGAAACTCGAGGCCACTTTTTCGACGATGCTGTATAGCCCGGAGAACACGCCCTCGCGTCGCAAACCGGTTTTACGAAAATCGTATTCGATGGTGTCGGGCAGCATCGACTGACCCATCAACAACAAACCGCCGGCAGCGAAACCTTTGATGAGCGCTCGCGCGCAGAAGAAGGTCACGGTCTCCTGCGGGCTCGCCACCAACCACGACAACGAGGCGATACTGAACACCATCGTGGCGATCATGTAGGTCGCACGCTTTTCGTATCGCTTGGTCATCCAAGTCCACGCCGGGATCGAGATCGTCTGCGCGACGAAACTCACGGCCGTGAACAGGATCATCCATTCGCCGGGATTATCTTTGCCGAGCACGTATTTGACGACAAAGATACTCATCGCCGTCGAGGTGAAAAGACCGAAAAGTTGCGTAAACTTGGTACCGAGCAATGCAGCGAACGGCTTGTTTTGTAGTCCGAGGCGCAACTGCTCGAAAAAAGACACCGATTGTTTGTCACGCACGTACGTGCGGCCGCCGGCGGTGCCGAAGAAACTCCAAGCCATGAAGAGCAGAATACCGATACCGACGTAGGCTGCCATGCGTGCATAGCCCTCGGGTCCGTTACCGAGCAACTCGGCCATGCGCTGCGTCGAGACACCGATCATGGTGCCGATACCGATGAAGAACACGCGCCAAGAGATCATCTTGGTGCGCTCTTTGTAATCGTCGACGAGCTCCGAGGGCATCGCCATGTACGGCACGTTGAAAATCGTGTAGCCGGTGCCGACCAGCGCCAGCGACAATGTGACCAATACCAAAGATTGCGACACCGGCGTGATTGCCGAAGTGAAAAACACGATGAAGGCACCGCCGGCAACCAGCCCGCCGAGTAGTAAATACGGTCGGCGACGCCCCCAGCGAGTTTGTGTACGGTCACTAATCCAGCCCATCAACGGGTTCGCGATCCAATCCCAAATTTTGGCTGCGAACAACACCAACGACGCTGTGGCGATCGCGATACCGAGTACGTTAGTCAGATAAAAGAGTTGCAGCGCAGCGAAGCTGTTCAAGAGCATGGACGCCCCGAGCGTGCCGATACCCCAACCGAAATGCAGTCGCCAACCCGGATTGGCATTAGTGCCGTTATCAGTCGTCATCAATCGTTCCCCCTAAAAAATTCAGCGCGCCGCTGTTGCGGCAGTTTCACCGGCGAGACGTCCGAAGGTCGTCGCCGTCAACAATCCGTTACCGGCCATGTAGCCCCAACTCGACGGGCCCGAGATGCCGCGCGCCGCACCACCGCCGGCGAATAAATTCGGAAACGGCGTGCCGTCCGGACGCAGCACTCGAGCGCGCCCGTCGACCACCAGCCCGCCTTGGGTATGAAACAAGGCACCCGTCACCTTGACGGCATAGTACGGTGAACGCAACTCCGGTTTACCGGTGAAGTCGCGACCGAAGGGGTCGCTGCGCTCGCCGCGTACACACGCGGCAACCGTACTCATAGTGCGTTCGAGTCCCGCCACGTCGATGCCGGCCGAGCGCGCGAGCTCGGCGATGCTGTCGGCCGTGAGCAACGCGCGGCCTTCGATCGCATCACGGTAGTCGTCGAACTCCGTCATCAACGTGTGCAAGCGCGCGTCGTAGATATCCCAGGCGACGTGACCCGGCTGCGCGACGACGTCGACCGCTTGCTCGGAGTAGCCGCGCGCTTCATTCGAAAATCGTTCACCGTGTACGTTGACTTGAACGCCGCCCTCCATGATCAGCGGCCAAAGAATTGGAATACCGCGACCCGCGGCGAGCCCGCCGTGACCTTGATAGCTGTGAATATCGGCGATCGCCGCACCGAGCGCACGACCGAATCGGATCGCATCGCCCTTGTTGCCCGGGTGACCGAAGAAAGTCGCGCCTTCGATTTCGGGAATGAACTCGCGCACCATCGCATCGTTACCCGCGAAGCCACAGCACGCGAGAATCAACGCATCGCAAGACAAATCTTCGTGCGTGCCGTCGGGGCGCTCCACCCGGACACCGCAAACGCGTCCGCTGTGATCGGCGAATAGGGTCGTGACGAGAGCTTCGGTGAGTATGTCGATCCCGCGTCGATCGCAGGCGGCAGATAACGCGCCCATGAGTTCGGCGCCGGTGCGATTCGGCGTACCGTGCATACGCTTCACTGAATGCCCCGGATACAGAAAACTGTCGACCAGCGTGAGTGGCACGTGGTGATCGTCGATCAACCATTCGATGGTGCGTGCCGAAGCGCGCGCGAGTTCGAGCGCGATCGCGGGGTCGGTCTCGCCGCGCGTTTTTTTCAAGATGTCGGCTGCGAAGATTTCGGGCGTGTCGACGATACCTTTAGCGGCCTGCGCGCGCGTACCGGCTGCCGGAATCAAACCCGTCGACATCGCCGTCGTACCGAGCGCCGAAGCGTCACGCTCGAGCACCAATACTTCGGCGCCACCCTGGTGTGCCGCGAGCGCAGCCGTTAGGCCGCAACCACCGCCACCGACGACAAGCACGGAGACGTGGGCGGAAAAGTTCGCTGCAGTCGGCGGCAGCAGTGCCGGCGCGACCTCGACTTCGGACGTGATCATGTGTGTTGCAGACTACCCGGGCGAAGTCGGTGGCTCAACCGAACCATGCCCGCTGATCGGTCGTCGTCGACCGGTGCAGGAGTTGCCGATGCGGACGGCCTTGTACGATGCTGAAAAACATCGCCTGGGAGATCGTCCGATGAGCCTCACCAACCTATCACCCGCCACGCTCGATTTCCTGCACCGTCGACACGGTCACTTCATCGGCGGTCGCTGGGTGCAATCGGCGTCCGGCCGTAGCTTCGACGTACACGATCCGGCGAGCGGCGAAAAAATCGCGAGTTGTGCCGCCGGCGACGCTCATGAAATCGACCTGGCCGTCAAAGCGGCCCGCGCTGCGTTCGAGGGTCCGTGGAGCAAGTTCACCGCTGCACAACGCAGCGTCATTCTTTGGAAGATCGCCGATCTCGTGCAAGCGAACTTCCAACAATTATTCGAACTTGAAATTCTCGACAACGGTTTGCCGACGCCGCTCGCGCAATACGTGTGTGGCATGGTGGTGCCGGAATTCTTTCGCTATTACGCTGGCTGGCCGACCAAAATCGAGGGTGCGACGATTCCCGCTGCACCGCAAGGCAAGCCGCCGAACGAAGTGATTTCGTTCACCTTGCGTGAACCGATCGGCGTCGTCGGTGCGATCACGCCGTGGAATTCGCCGCTGCCGATGGTGATGCTCAAAATCGCACCAGCGCTCGCCACCGGTTGCACCTTGGTTTTGAAACCCGCCGAACTCACGCCACTGACTGCGATGCGACTCGCCGAAATTTGCCAAGAAGCCGGTGTGCCCGATGGTGTGATCAACATCGTCAACGGTTACGGCGCCGACGCCGGTGCTGCACTCGCTGCGCATCCGGGCATCGATAAGATCGCATTCACGGGTTCGACCGAAGTCGGCCGTGCGATCGTCAAAGCGGCTGCAGGTAACCTCAAAAAAGTCACGCTGGAACTCGGCGGCAAATCGCCGGTGGTCGTGTTTCCGGACGCCGATCTCGATCAGGTGATTCCGGGTGCAGCGCGCGCTTGCTTCTTCTTGCAAGGCCAAAACTGCATGGCCGGCACCCGTCTTTTCGTACACGAGAAGATTCACGATAAAGTCGTCGAGGGGATCGCCGCGATCGCGAAGAGCATGAAACTCGGGCCGGGACTCGATCCGAGCTCCGAGTTCGGTCCATTGATTTCCGCCAAACAACGCGATCGGGTCGCAGGATTCGTCGATGCCGGCAAACGCGAGGGCGGCGAACTGGTTTGCGGTGGCACGTCGCCGAATCGCCCAGGATATTTCTTCGAGCCGACCGTGCTCACGCACATGAGCAGCGAAATGACGCCGGTGAAGAACGAGATCTTCGGTCCGGTGTTGTGCGTGCAGACATTCGGAGATAACGATCTCGATCGCATCGCGCGCGAAGCGAACTCCACAATCTACGGTCTATCGGGCAGCGTGTGGACGCGCGATCTCGGCATCGCGATGCAAATGGTGCGAAAAATCGACTCGGGTCAGGTCAGCGTCAACATGCATGCGGCGATCGATCCTGCGATGCCGTTCGGTGGCAACAAGCAGTCCGGCTGGGGTCGCGAATTCGGTAAGGAGGGTCTCGAGCCGTATCTCAAAACCAAAGGAATCTCGATGACATGGTGACCGCGGATCACATCCGCTGCGGGTACGTGGATGGCACACACGGTCAAATCCACTACCGTGAACTGGGTGCAGGCATGCCGCTCGTGCTACTGCACTGGGCGCCCTCCAACGGACGGCAATACGAACATCTGATGCCGCTCTTCGCGTTACGCGGCTTTCGCGTACTCGCATTCGATATTCCGGGGTACGGCAATTCGCACAAGCGCACGGCCGGCTGGAGTTGCGCGCAGATGGGTGAAGAACTCGCAATCGCGCTGCATCGGCTAGGCGGCGTGACGCGCGGATTTCTTTGCGGCGGACATTTATCGGCAGCGGTGGTCGCTGAGATGGCGATCGCCGAGCCGCAACGCTGGCCACGCATCGTGCTTGATGGCTCGCCGACGCTGACTCGCGAACAATTCGCGGCACTCATGGCGAGCTTCGCCGATCTTTCGCCGAAATGGACCGAAGATGGTCAGCACGAGCGCTTCGTGTGGCGCATGACCGAGCGCTTTTTGCACGAATGGAATCCAGATTATCGCCCGACCGTCGAAAATTTTGCCGTGCACTACGCGTACATGGCCGACTATCTGCAAATGGGCTTCGCGCCGATCCGTAACTTCATCGAACCGGGATCCGGCAAACCGGGTGGGCTTGCGACTTATGACGCACTCGCGCGCTGGCCGTTGATCAGCTCACGGGTGCTCGCGCTCACCGCGGAACGTGAAGTCTTGCGGGTCGGTCACGACGCAGCACTGGCACGACTCGCCACGCACGTGAGCCATGAATTTCCGGGTGCGCATCCGCTGCTGATTCCGGCGCGTGCCGCCGAATACGTCACCGTCATCGCGAATTTTTTGCAGGCTTGAAGCGCGACAGTCGATCGGCGATGCCATCGATGGCGTCGCGATCGAGTCCTTGCATCGCGGCCGAATGCGATGCCTCGAGCTCGGGGCGTCGGTGCTCGAGTACATCGAAGAATTGACGGCGTAGGTAGCCGTAATGTTGGGCGGCGAGACGCGGTACGTCGCGCACCGCACTGCCCTCGCCTGCCGCGCCATGGCAGTTGCGGCAACGTCGATCGTAAATGTTCGCACCGATATTGAGATTTTGACCTGCCCCGCGTTGATTACCGAGTGGTGTCGGAAGGCGTGCGACGTACGCAGCCACGTCGGCGATCGCTTGCGCATCACCGAGACGACGAATCTGCGCCGCGTGTTCCATGCGCACGTCCCAACGCACGCCGTTGCGATAGGCGACGAGTTGGCGAATCAAAACTCCGGGATGCTGACCGGCGATCACCGGTATCTCGCCGGCCACCCGACCACCACCTTCGGTGCCGTGACACGCTGCGCAAATCGCATAGAGACGCTCACCCGCGATCGGATTCGACGCACGCGCACGCACGGTCGCAACGCTCGGTTGTTCTTCGTCGCCCGCTTGCGCGGCACGGCCGAGCGCGCTCGCGAGCACCGCGAGCAATACGGCGAGTACGAGTAACCAAGCGAGCTGTCGGCGCGCACGAAGCATGCGTCGCAGTCTAGCGCGCGAGCCTACTGCGGCTCATGCGCACAAACCGTAATTCACCAAGTGCCGGTATTCGGCATGGAAACCCAAGGCTCGGCAGGCGACAGCGCTGGTCCTTCTTGCAAAAGCTCGATCGAGATCCCGTCGGGCGATCGTACGAACGCCATGCGTCCGTCGCGCGGCGGACGCAGAATGGTGACGCCGTGTGCCGCAAGCCGAGCGCAAGCTGCATAGACGTCCGGGACCGCGTACGCAAGGTGACCGAAATTACGTCCGCCCGTATAAGCCTCGGGATCCCAGTTGTGCGTCAATTCGACTTGCGCATGCGTATCACCGGGCGCAGCGAGAAAGATCAACGTAAAGCGACCCTGAGGGACATCGCGTTTCGAGAGCACTTCGAGCCCGAGTGCATCGCGATAAAAGCGCAGCGATGCTTCGACGTCCGTCACCCGGACCATGGTATGGAGGTATTTCATGGCCGAAAGTATAGGATGCGCGGCATGTCTCCGTCGTCAGAATGGCTCGCGATTCAAACTAGCGTCGGCGTCGCCTTGCGTGCGGTCGCATTCGGGCTGCCGATCGCCGTGCTGCTTGCCCTCGTTTTGATGCGCAGCTTTCGCGGTCGTGCGTTGGTCGATGCCGTCGTCCATGCGCCACTCGTGTTACCACCGGTCGTAGTCGGTTATGCGCTCCTGTTGATGTTCGGTATTCAGGGACCTTTCGGTCACTGGCTCGATCGTTGGTTCGGTCTACGTTTGGTCTTCACCACCAACGGCGCCGCGCTCGCTGCCGGTATCGTCGCGCTACCCGTGATGGTACGCAGCGTGCGACTCGCGCTCGAGGCGATCGACCCACAACTCGATCTCGCGGCGCGCTCGCTCGGCGCCGGCGTGTTCGATCGCTTGCGATCCATTCACTTGCCACTCGCACTGCCCGGCATACTCTCGGCTGCCGTGCTCGGTTTTGCGATGTGCCTCGGTGAATTCGGCGCGGTGATCACCTTCGCAGCCAACGTACCGGGCGAAACGCAAACCCTCGCGCTCGCCATTTACGGCGCACTGCAAACACCGGGTGGCGAACCACTCGCCTTACGACTCGCCGGTCTCTCGTTTGCGATTTCGATCGTTGCACTCGTGATCGGCGAGTGGCTCGCGCGACGTGTCCACCATCAGCGGCGGCGACCATGATCGATATCGACGTACGGGCGACACGCGGCGACTTCGAATTGAGCACGGCGTTCACCGCGCCTAGCGGCAGCATCACCGCATTGTTCGGCGCTTCCGGCGCCGGTAAATCTACCTTGCTCGAAATCGTCGGTGGCGCACTGCGACCCACGGGCGGACACGTCCGCTGTGGCGGCGCAGCATTGACCGACGTCGCTGCAGGACTATTTGTCCCCATCGAACGACGCAACATCGGTTGGATTTTCCAGGAAGGCGTTTTATTCCCGCATCTCGATGTCGCCGAAAATTTGGATTACGGTGCTAGGCGTGCGCTGGATCGTCCCTCGATGCCACGCGCACGCATCATCGACATCCTCGGTATCGGTGCTTTGTTACGGCGTCACCCCCATCAACTTTCGGGCGGTGAACGTCAGCGCGTCGCGATCGGTCGCGCACTGTTGTCACGCCCGCGATTGATGTTGCTCGACGAACCGCTCGCGGCACTCGACGCGCCCCGTAAGCTCGAAATTTTGACGCTTCTAGAAGCCTTGCGACGCGAGTTCGCAATCGACATGCTTTACGTCACGCATTCGCTCGGCGAAGTGTTACGACTCGCAGATCATCTCGTGGTGCTCGATCGCGGTATGACCGTCGCGGCGGGGCCACTCGATAATTTACTCGGACGCACCGACACACCACTGCTGTCACAACGGCCGGATGCCGGCGCGCTGCTCAATCTCGCGGTGATCGCGAACGACGGCATCGGCAACGTGACCGCGCGTATCGGCACGCAATCTTTGATCATCTCGGCCGACGTGCCGCGTGGCCGTTCGGTGCGAGCCTACATCCTCGCGAACGAAGTAATGCTCGCGACCGAAAAGCCCTCGGCGATCTCGGTACGTAACGTGTTGCGCTCGACCGTGACGCGACTCACGCAACGTCTCGACGGTTCGGTTTTGGTCGAGCTATCACTCGAAGGGGGTGGCCCGGCAGATCGTTTACTCGCCAACATCACCGCGACCGCCGCCGGCGAGCTCGGCATCGCGCCAGGGCGCACCGTGCATGCACTCGTCAAATCGGTATCGGTGGACGCGCCGGCGGGCGTGCGCGCGATCGAGACGGCTTGAGCCGCCTCAAAACATTTGCGACGGACCCGGCGCCTCGGCGCTCTTCGGCGGATGGCGCGCGACGATGTGATCGCCGGTGATCATCGCGTCGTAAGACTGGCCCGGACCGACCATCGGATAGACGCCAGCGTCCGGGTCGATGATGACCTCGAGGAACGACGGGCCCGGATGTCGAACGAATTCTTCGACGACGCGCGGCACGTCAGCCTTGCGATCGAGGCGTACGGCGTAAGTGAAGCCATCGGCCTGCGCCGCTTTGATGAAATCTTTTTTGTGTAGCGACTTATCGCTCGCCGACATACGGCCTTTGAAGAACAGCTTCTGCCATTGCTTCACCATGCCGTCGCCGAAATTATTGAGCACCACGACCTTCACCGGCAGATCGTAGGTCGTGACGGTTTCGAGTTCGCCGATGTTCATGCGAATCGAAGCGTCCCCGTCGATGTCGATCACGAGCGCGCCAGGGTTAGCGAACTGTGCGCCGATCGCCGCCGGCAAACCGAAACCCATCGTACCCATCGAGCCCGACGTGAGCCACAACCGCGGCCGACGAAAATCGAAATATTGCGCTGCCCACATTTGATGTTGGCCGACGCCGGTCGCGATGATCGCCTCACCTTTTGTCAATCGATTGATTTCTTCGATGACGTAATAGGGTTGAATGAGATCGCTGTCGCGATCGTAGTTCATCGCGTGGGTGCGTCGCAGGGTATCAAGATGCGTATGCCACGCCGATAGATCGGGGCGAAATCCGCTGCTACGACCGTACGCCGTCAAAGCACGCAGCGCACCCGGCAGTTCGCCGACGTGACTCCAGTCGACACGTTTGACCTTGTCGATTTCGGCAAGGTCGATATCGACGTGCGCGATATGCTTGGCATTCGGTGCGAACCGCTGTGGCACGCCGGCGACGCGATCGTCGAACCGCGCACCGACCGCGAACAAAAAATCGCAATCTTCGACGGCGTAGTTGGCGAACGCGGCGCCGTGCATGCCGAGCATGCGCATCGCGAGTGGGTCGGTGGTGTCGAATGCGCCGATGCCCATCAAAGTCGTAACCACCGGGATGCCGAAGCTACGCGCGAACTCGCTGAGGTCGGCGGCCGCCTCGCCGTTGACGACCCCGCCACCGGCGTAGATCAAAGGTCGCCGGGCGCCGCGCAACTTGGCGAAGAAAAGTTCTGCCTCGTCGTCTTCGATCGCGGCGTGTGCCGTCGCGAACAAGCGCTTGCGATAGCCCGGGATCGGCAGCACGCCCTCGCCCCGAAACGTGCCGGTCCAGTTTTGCACGTCTTTCGGCACGTCGATCACGACCGGGCCGGGACGGCCGGTGCGCGCGATTTCGAATGCGGTGCGCACCGTCGCCTCGAGTTTTTCGGGCTCGGTGACCAAGAAAATATGTTTGGCGACCGAACCCATCAACGCTGGGACGGGCGCTTCTTGGAAAGCATCGGTACCGATCGCGCTCGTCGGCACTTGGCCGCAGATCACGATCATCGGAATCGAATCGGCCATCGAATCGCGCACCGGCGTGACCGTATTGGTCGCACCGGGACCCGAGGTCACCATGCACACGCCGACTTTGCCACTCGCACGGGCATAGCCCGCTGCCATGAAGCCCGCGCCTTGCTCGTTGGCCGGCACGATCAATGGCATCTGCGGTTCACCGCGCGCGGCGCGCTCTTGGTTGTAGAGGAACACGGCGTCATAGGTGGGCAGGATCGCACCACCCGAGTAGCCGAAAATCGCCGTCGTCCCCTCGTCGGCCAATACGCGCACGATCATCTCCGCGCCGGACATGGTGGTACCGGCTAGCGGATGCGCAGCAGAGATCGGATTCGGAACGTTCGTCGCGGCCATGGAAGCGGACGAGACTATCAGTTTGTGCGTCGGGTGCAATATGCTACGCGCGTAATTCCTCTATTTTTTAGCCATATGCGTCACATCATCGCCATCTCCCTGCAAAACGAAGCCGGCGCGCTCACACGTGTCGCGGGGTTGTTCTCGACTCGTGGCTACAACATCGAATCGTTGTCGGTCGCTGCGACCGAAGATCCGACGGTATCGCGCATCACGCTGGTGACACGCGGCTCCGATTCCGTCGTGCGACAGATCGTGAGCCAGCTCAATAAATTGATCGACGTGGTCGCCGTCGACGACATGACGCAAGGCCGACACTTCGAGCGTGAACTCGCACTTTTGAAGTTACGGGTGCGTCGCGAGCAAGCAGACGCCGTACGAGGCTACGTGATTCGTGCGGGCGGTCGTGTAATCGATCCCGCGAACGACGGCTTCGTCGTCGAGTTGACGGCGAGCGAAGCGGAAATCGACAAGTTCATCGCCGATCTCGCCAAAGGCGCAGAATTACTCGAAGTGGTGCGTAGCGGCGCAGTCGGCATCAGCCGACTCGAGAGCGAAATGCGCCAGCGCAGCGCCTAATCTAAGAAATCGATCCTTTATTGCGCGACGAGCGTCCTCAGCAACGGCTGCACAGCCGTGCGAATCACGTCCGGAATCGGCACACTACGACGTGTGTTCGCATCGACGTAGACGTGCACGAAACGACCAAGCGCGGCGGCTTCGTCATGTCCGGCGGTGAACACGCCGAGTCGGTAGACGATGCTGCTACGACCGAGCTTCTCGACGGCCAGCCCGATCTGCACGCTCTGCGGAAAAGACACCGAACGCAAATAGCGGCAGCCGGTCTCGGCGACGACGCCTAGCGCCTCAAGTCTACGGATGTCGACGCCGCTCGCGTCGAGCAAATAGCCGTTCACGGCCGTATCGAACCACGAGTAGTAGACGACGTTGTTGACGTGACCGTAGACGTCGTTGTCCATCCAGCGCGTGGGAATTTCGCGAAACACTGCGAATTCATTGCGTCGCATTGCTGACGGTTCGATCATGCGGCGATTGTCCTTGGTACGGCGACGATTGTCAGCCCGCATTGCGGCACGGCTGGTCGCACGGTAGCGTCGATCACATGAAAACCCGTGCTGCGATTCTCACCAAGGTCGGCGCTCCTGCGCCGTACGCCACTTCCCGGCCGCTGGAAATCACCGACGTCGAGCTCGCACCGCCGGGGCCGGGCGAAGTTTTGTTGCGCATGAAGGCGGCAGGTCTTTGCCATTCCGACTTGTCGGTGATCGATGGTAATCGACCGCGCCCCGTGCCCATGGCGCTCGGCCACGAAGGTGCAGGCGTCGTGGAGGAAATCGGTGCCGGCGTCACCGACCTCGTAGTCGGTGATCACGTCGTCACGGCATTCGTGCCGAGTTGCGGCCACTGCATGCCCTGCGAATCCGGCCGACCTGCACTATGCGAGCCGGGCCTCGCCGCCAACACCGCCGGTACGCTGCTCGGAGGTGCGCGACGCATCACCCGTGGCGGCGCACCGATCCATCATCACCTAGGGGTATCGGCGTTCGCCGAATACGCCACCGTATCGCGCAATTCGGTTGTCAAAGTCGACCGCTCGCTCGGCTTCGCCGAAGCCGCAGTGTTCGGTTGTGCGGTGATCACCGGCACCGGCGCGGTGATCAATACCGCAGATTTACCGCTGCATCGCAGCATCGCCGTGATCGGACTAGGCGGTGTCGGTCTCGCTGCTTTACTCGGTGCGCGCGTGCGCGAAGCGCATACCATCGTCGCCGTCGATTTGTCTGCCAAAAAATTGAGTTTGGCTAAATCTTTGGGTGCAACGCACACGTTCGATGCTGCGTCCGGCGACGTCGTCGAAGCGGTACGCGCGGCCACTAACGGCGGCGTCGAATATGCCTTCGAAATGGCCGGTTCGGTCAAAGCAATGGAACTCGCGTACAAAATCACGCGGCGTGGTGGCACGACGGTGACCGCCGGACTCTCACACCCGCAAGCGATGTTTTCGATTCCCCACGTCGGCATCGTCGCCGAAGAACGCACCATCAAAGGCAGCTATCTCGGCAGTTGCGTCCCGTCGCGCGACATCCCGCGCTACGTCGAGTGGTATCAACAGGGAAAATTACCGGTCGATCAGTTGCTATCCGAAACCATCGCCCTCGAAGAAATCAACGCGGGTTTCGATCGACTCGCGAGCGGCGAGACCTTGCGTCAAACCATCGCGCTCTGAAACACGCTACCGGCGTCATAGTCGTACAAAGTACGAATCTCGGCCATACCCGCACCCAGCGCCAAAACTTGTTGCTGCGGATCGTCGGCAAAATATAGTTTGGCGCGCGACCGCGACATCGTGAGCGCCGCGGTGACCCGCGCGTGACGCGCGCGTTCGTAGCGGGCGAGCGCATCGTCCGGGTCGGTCGCGACCGCCGCTGCAGCGCCGAGTACTACGGCATCTTCCAGCGCCATCACCGCGCCCTGCCCCGTGAACGGCGGCATTGCATGCGCAGCATCACCCAGCAGTGTCGTGCGGCCGACGGTCCACGTCGGCAAAGGGTCGCGATCGAATAGTCCCCAACGAAATAATTTGTCGGCGGGTGTCAGCGCGAGCAACCGCGTGACATGCGGATGAAAGTCGGCGAATTCCTGCGTGAGCTCGCTGAGCGGCGCCGCTACCGACCAGCCTTCCTCGGTCCACGCCTCACGCTGCGCGACAGCGACGAAATTGACGAGTTTGCCCCGACGTAGCGGATAGCGCATGAGCAAACGACGCGGACCGACCGTCATCCCGAGTGGTGGATCGAGCAAATCGGGTGGAACGCGATCACCCGGAATCAATCCGCGCCACGCGACATAGCCGGTGAAGTTCGGGCGATCGACACCGAACAACACAGCGCGCACCGTCGAGTGGATACCGTCCGCACCCACGACCCACTCCGCCTGCGTTTCGCTGCCATCGCGGAAGCGTAACGTGACGCCTGCGTCGCGGCTGTCGAGATCGGCGAGCGCGCGATCGGTCTGCAGGCAGTGCGGGTCGAGGGCATGCACGGCACTGCGCAACGCAGCATGCAGGTCGGCGCGATGAACGTGGTAGAGCGCGATGCCGTAACGCTCGGCACTACGATCCTGCGCGAGCGGCACCAACGTCTCACCGGTCGAATAATGACGAATCGCGCCGGCGACCGGCGTGCTGCCCATGCGCTCGAGTTCGGCGCGCAGGCCGAGTGCAACGAGTGCTTTGCCCGCGTTAGGAGTGATACTGAGGCCGGCACCCACTTCGCCGAGGTTCGCGACTTGTTCGAAGATTCGAACGCGCTGCCCCGCACGCAGCAAGGCGAGCCCCGCCGCGAGTCCACCGATGCCGGCGCCGATGATGGCGATGTCGCTGTCGCGCATGCAGCGTTCGATCAGTGCGCAGTACGTACCGGCAGCGGTACGTTACAAAGATCGATACGACCAGCCGGATAGGCGTAGAAATCGTCACGTCGATTACGACGCGCCTCCGTTACTTTCGCAAAACTTGCGCTGTCGGTGCGTAACACTTCGAGCGGCGTACGTTCAGACTCTGCGACGTCGGCCGCGAAACGCACGCTGCGGATCGGCACGCGCTCGCCAGCAGTTTCATAGAAGCCCAGCGCCTTGGTGCCGCGCGGCAGTGCCGCCAAAAGATCCATGCCGGCGATCACTCGCCCGACGACGGTCAGATTTCGATCGAGTTGTCGTGGTGCGTGCCCGATCACGGCATACAACTCTGCGCCACTACCGGAATCCTGCGGTGCATCGCGGCCGACGCCGACCATGCCGTAGCAATGCGCGAGCCATACGCGTTTTCGGCGACGATCACCCGCGGCGGGAAAGCCGTCGACGAATCCGACTTCGGGGGCGTAAACGTCGCCGTCGGGCAAGCGATCGAAAGACAAGTCGCGACCCCATGCGCGTTCGAATTCCGGCGCGAGCTTCGCGCTCGCACCGACGATGGGTTTTTTCTCGCTCGCATCGCCCCATTGCGCGACGAATCCGTCTTGCACACGATTGATCGATAAGCCGTCGAACCAACGATTGGCGATCAATGCCTGCAAATTACGCACGTGATTCGGTACGAAACGCGGTGCAAGCTCGATGATCACACGACCCGCATCGAGCTCCATGTAAAGCGTGCGCGCAGGATCGAGGCGCCGCCATTCCTCCGGTTTCGAGGCGGCGATCGCAGCTGCGATGCTGCCGGCGGGTGGTTTCGCTTCGGGAGTGGTCGTCGCGGGCGGCGCTACCCGTGACACCGTCAAAAGTCCGGCGGGCGGAATCAAGCGCTGTCCCGACTCTCCATACAAAATATCTTCGACACCGAAGGAGTCGCGCGCCGCGACGTAGGTCATATCGGGGCGAATACGCTGTCGAAAAGCCGCACTCGAAAAGCTGCAATCTTCGGGCCGTACGCGTGCGATGAAGTTCGACTGCTCGCCCCGCTGCCAGCGAATCGCACACTCGGGCGGAAAGTTCATCATAGAGTCGGCCTGTAATGCAGCAATCGCCGTCGGCGAGCGCTCGAGATTACCGGCCTGTTGGTTCGGATAAAAAACCCAAGAACGCATCCGGTTGTCCCGTCGCGACGGATTACGATCGAAAGCATAAATTTTTTGTTGTGCGGGCCTGATCGAGTCGAAGCCGTCTCGCGATATTTGATGATAAAAAACGGTCTCGCCGAATTGCGGCGCCTCGATGCGCACGATCTTGTGGAACAGCGTCATCCGACGCGTACCGGTCGGATCGGACGGATCGCGCACTTCGCCGCTGTAATAACCGGGCAGCACGTCGAGCAAATCGCGTAACTCACGTTCGAGCGCGACGTCGGCCGCAACGGCAGCGGCGGACCACGGTATCCACGCCGCCAGCAGGACGAATGAACGTAGTACGAGAGAGGGGCGTCGTAAAGTTCTCATGGCCCATTCTAGCTGCGACGTGCTTCGCCTAGACTTCAGGCTATGAACGTCGATGCAAAACGCCGCGC
>Ga0214917_10003873_pt1 | contig 17020 bp, 19 predicted proteins | sample LL_1208_BB_MetaG_FD_177983 | JGI IMG/M metagenome (GOLD analysis project Ga0214917, IMG submission 177983) | Freshwater microbial communities from Lake Lanier, Atlanta, Georgia, United States - LL_1208_BB | ecosystem: Environmental > Aquatic > Freshwater > Lake | place: USA: Georgia | collected... | reverse complement strand
GGGAGAATCACGGACATCATCGCTATCAGGTTTAAAAGCTGCGCCAAGAACTGCGATTTTCTTTCCTTTTAAGTCATTACCCAGATCTAGTCGAACAAGATCGATCATGCGTTGGCGAGCTCGTAGATTAATGGAGTCAATTTCACGTAAAAACTCAAGAGATTGACGAGCGCCAAGTTCTTCGGAGCGCGCCATAAAGGCACGGATATCTTTCGGAAGACATCCACCACCAAAACCAATTCCGGCTTGTAAGAATCGAGAACCTATTCGAGGGTCATAACCAATTGCCTTTGCAAGGACCGTGACATCACCACCTGCTGCTTCACAAATCTCGGCCATAGCATTGATAAATGAAATCTTGGTTGCAAGAAAGGAGTTCGCTGCAACTTTAACGAGTTCAGCTGTTGGCAAGTCCGCACGAATCCAAGGAACGTTGTTCGCAATGAGTGGCGCGTATACCTCTTTGAGAATTTCTTCAGCACGATTAGAAGTAACACCTACAACTAGTCTGTTTGGTCTCAAGGTATCTTCAACTGCAAAACCTTCACGTAGAAATTCAGGATTCCACGCCAACTCAATACTTGGGTTAATTTCTTTCAAAATTGCGGCTAAGCGATCTGCCGTTCCCACGGGGACTGTGGACTTACCTACAACCAATGAACCCGGCTTGGCATGCGGAGCAACACCTTTAATTGAAGCATCAACAAAAGATAGATCCGCAGCCAAACTATCTTTCATTTGCGGAGTTCCAACGCAGATGAAATGTACATCGCAATCTGAGATTGCAGAAAAATCTGTCGTGAAAGTTAATCGACCGCTTTTTACTTCTGCTTCCAAAAGTTCTTCTAAATCAGGTTCATAGAAAGGAACCTTGCCTTGCTTAAGCATTTCAATTTTCTGCGCATCAACATCTAGACCAATAACCTGAAAGCCGAGAGAAGACATTGCAGCAGCGTGGGTGGCGCCTAAATAGCCTGTGCCAACGACCGAAAGCTTCAACATAACCGGGAAAGACTAACCCTTACAGGGATTATCTGCGGCGCTGCCCGTTTTGAACTTATCGACTATCGAAGGCGATGCTGATGGGTCTGCCTTTACTTTATCTAGAAGCGCATCATCATTCTTAATTCGCTCAAAGAGTTCGGGAGCCAGGACGGGATCCCATAGAACGGCCGCGCTAACCCCATTCTTGCTGTAGTTGTAATACTTCAAAGGAATGGTCAAAGTTCGAACGCTGGAAGCGGAGAGATTACGGAGCTGCTTACCAAGTGTGAGCAAGTCACCTTGGCTCAGTCCGTCATCGGTAACCACGCTATCGAGAGCAGAGTTAATAAAGTCAATCATCTTTACCGGATTGAGAAGTACTCCAGCGCTGGTTGCTTTACGCAGCATTGCGCCAGCAAATTCTTGTTGGCGTTTCATTCGACCCAAATCACCAAGACCATCAAACTGGCGAGTCCGTACATATTTCAAAGAGTCAACACCATCAAGTGTGTGACGGCCAGCAGGGAGCACTAAATGACTTTTAGGATCATCGATATCTTTCTTGGTACAAATCTCAACTCCACCAAGCGCATCGACCATCCGAACAAAACCTACAAAGTTCACTTCGATGTAATGATCAATTCTAAGTCCAGACATCTCTTCAAAAGTTTGTATAAGAAGCGGAGCTCCACCCCAATTAAATGCGGAATTGATTTTGGAGTGAGTCGCAGGAATAACTTTGCCTTGCGAAGTTGTGTGCTCTGGAATCAATGCATATGTATCGCGTGGAATAGAGATGATGGCGGCTTTATCGCGCTTCTTAGAAATATGAATCAAGAGCATCGTGTCAGATCTCTTGCCAGCAGCCACTTCAGTTCCACCGACTTTGAGCCTTTTAATTTCTGCTCTTGATAATCCTTCACGCGTATCGGAGCCGACAATGAGGTAATTGACCGCCGATGATTCCTTCTTCGGACGATTATCAAGACCACCAAAAGCATCGATTTTTGGAATAGCGGCTGTGATTCGTCCGAGGCCAGCCCATGAAATCGCAGAAATCGCCACAATTGATATGGAAAGTATCGTGAAGAAGCGAATTGCCCGTGGTGATTTCACAGGGTCAAGAGTAATTGGGCGATACGGTTTGAACGTTATGGCGAGCCAGAATCAAAGCGGTGATACATCCCACCCAGCCAATCCACCTGTCTCAGTAATCCTCACAGTCATCAATGAAGCAGCGCATCTACGAGCGGCGGTGAACGCTGCGCTTAACTCTAACTATGCAGGAGAACTTGAAGTTGTGATTGCAGTAGGTCCATCGCACGATCAAACTCTTGATATCGCTCATGAAATTTCAGCAGGAGACTCACGCGTCAAAGTAATTTCAAACCCCAGCGGCAAGACTCCGAGTGGATTAAATGCAGCGCTGAGGGCTGCGAAATTTGAAATCATCGTCCGCATTGATGGGCACTCTGAAATTGACAGTAATTACGTAAGTAAAGCAGTTGCTACTCTCAATGAAACTGGCGCAGTTAATGTCGGCGGAATCATGGCTGCTGAAGGAATTACAACTTTTCAGCGCGCTGTTGCGCGCGCTATGCGTTCACCGATTGGAGTAGGAGGAGCTCGTTTTCATGTGGGTGGAAAAGCTGGCCCAACAGATACTGTGTATTTGGGAGTCTTTCGTCGCAACGCTTTGGAGAGAGTTGGAGGTTACGACGAGAACTTTGTGCGCGCGCAAGATTGGGAGATGAATTATCGCCTTCGTATTAATGGGGGAACTATCTGGTTCAATCCTGAACTTAAAGTTACTTACCGTCCGCGAAGCTCTCTTCGAGCGCTGGCAAAGCAATACTTTGAATATGGTCGCTGGCGTCGAGCTGTTTCTCGTCATCATAAGGGAACTATTAACTTTAGATATCTCGCACCCCCTGTGAATCTAATAGCAAACGCTTTGTCATTAGCTCTTGGCTTTGTCGCTTCACCACTCTTTTTCATCGCCAGCGCTGCTTACCTCGTTGCGATATTCCTTGCCTCTCTATGGATTGGAAAGAACTTCGGAGAACGAATTCGACTGCCAATTATTTTGATTACTATGCATTTTTGCTGGGGATTTGGTTTCATTTCATCGCCTTCATCATTAATACCGCGGTAATCACAAAACGCTGGGGTACCCTAAGAAATATGAGAAAAAGTGGGTTAATCCAAAGTTTTGTTGGCGTTCTTGCTACATGTGCAATTGCGCTTTCGACTCTGGCTCCTAGCCCAGCTTCTGCAGATACTGTCGCTGCGCAAACAATTCCTACTGACTTTCGCTTCTTTGGCTCTGGCTATGGCCATGGAGTAGGGATGAGTCAGATCGGCGCACGGGGACAAGCGCTAGAAGGTAAGTCAGCAGTTGAGATCTTGAATTATTACTACCCGGGTACATCAGTCACTCCATATCCCGATAACCAATTGATCCGGGTAAACATTGCAAATCTTGTATCGAGTATCTCAATTACAACGGTAGATAAAGTCGGAGAGATTCGACTTTATAAGGGCGATATCCCTTTAAGCGAGAATCCAGAACCAATTGGAATTTATAAAGGTGATACCACCGCTTTATTTACTAATTTCGCGGGATCGGTTGTTCCGACTCTCTCATCACCAACAACTAAATTTGCTCCTTTTACCCCCAATGTTTCTTGGACCGTGCGCTGGGATATTGCAACTACAACAATGCAAGTGAGTAATCAGAGCGCGATAAACCAATACAAATATGGCCAGATAACGATAAAGAGCGTGACAAATGCGGTAAGCAGTTATCTTGCAGTGACAAATACCTTGCGTCTTCACGACGAGTACTTGTGGGGGATTGGCGAAGTTCCATCTTCGTGGCCTGCTGCAGCGCTGGAAGCCCAAGCTATCGCAGCACGAACTTACGCACTTGGGAAAATGTCACGCATTAGAAGCGAATGCGATTGCAATATCTACAACTCAACTGTAGATCAGAATTTCGTGGGCTACTCAAAGGAGATTGAGAAGATTTATGGCATTAAGTGGAAAGAGGCGGTCAATCGCACTTTTGTTGATGATGCAAATGCGCTTGTAGTAACACTCGACAGTAAACCCATCAGCGCTTTTTATTCTTCTTCCACTGGAGGAGCTACCCAGAACGTCAAAGATGTGTGGGGCTCCTCGATTGCCTATTTACAAGGTGTTCCCGATCCTTGGAGTTTAGATACGACGATAAATCCTAGGTTCGCATTTTGGGAGCGTGTGGTAACACAAAAAGATATTGCAGCAGCTTTTGCTCTCAAGGATGTTGTGACATATCGGATTGATGCTCGCTCAAAAACAGGAAGCGTTATGTCAATCACTGCGGCATCATCTGATGGACGTACCGCAACCTTGACTGGTGAATTGTTCCGTGCTCGCACCAAACTTCCCTCAACCTGGTTTAAAGATCCAGTCAATGCACCTCTCATCTCCGAAGGCGCAATTTGTGATAACTCAATGAGATTTGTAAAGCAGTTCTGCTACGAATAAGAACCAGATTTAGCGAAAAGCCTTTTTAGTTCTTGTGAAGCACTTGATTAAGACCGCCCCACGATCCAGTTTTAGGGAGAGCTTCAAGCGCACCAGTTTGAGAATTGCGTCGGATCAATAAACCATGCGCGCCGGATAGTTCTCGCGCTTTTACGGTTTTACCATCAGGCAAGGTGACTTTGGAGCCTGCAGTGAGATAAACACCAGCCTCAAGCACACAATTATCGCCGAGTGAAATTCCTAAGCCAGAGTTGGCGCCCAACAAAGTCTTCTTGCCGATTGTAATAACTTCTTTTCCTCCACCGCTGAGGGTTCCCATAATAGAAGCACCACCGCCAATGTCAGAACCATCGTCAACAACAACACCCGCAGAAATTCGGCCTTCAACCATAGATGCACCGAGCGTTCCGGCATTGAAGTTAACAAAGCCTTCATGCATCACGGTAGTGCCCGAAGAGAGATACGCGCCAAGTCTTACGCGATCACCATCTGCGATTCGAACCCCTTCGGGAACAACGTAATCAACCATACGTGGGAATTTATCTACCCCATAAATTGCAACAAAACCATATTTCGCGCGAAGTTCAGCTCGCACATTCTCAAAACCAGCAACAGCGCAAGGTCCGTGTGAAGTCCAGACCACGTTTTGAAGAATTCCAAAAATTCCATCGAGAGAGAGTCCATGAGGTTTCACGAGACGATGCGAAAGTAAATGCAAACGTAAGTAAACATCGGAAACTGAAGTTGGGGCCTTGTTAATTTCTATCTCGAGAGAAACTGATTTTCTTGAAACTTTACGAATTTCATCGGTTCCTTCAAATCGAGAAAGATCAGGCGCAGCTGAACTTGGAGAAGTGCCTAATCCAAGGTGGTGAAAATAAGTATCGAGCACTGCGCCATCATTAGCGATGGTTGCAATTCCATAACCATATGCTCTTCCTTCAGCGCTCATAGGCAAACGCTACCAATATCGTGATAACGATGCGGTCATTACCCTTTAGAGTGCGCTCATGAAGATCGCCGTCTACTGTGCATCATCAACTGCTGTTTCTCCTGACAATTTAAGCCTTGGCTTTGATCTCGGTGCAGCAATTGCCAAAAAGGGCCATGAATTGGTTTGGGGCGGAGGAGCAATTTCAGTCATGGGCGAAGTTGCAAAAGGTGCACGGGCGCATGGTGGTCGAACTATTGGAGTAATTCCAGAGCGCCTGATGAATGTGGAATTTATTGACCATGATTCAACTGAACTTCACGTGGTTTCTGATATGCGTGAACGTAAGGGTCTCATCGAGAAGTTATCTGATTCCTTTATTGCGCTACCAGGCGGAATCGGAACACTCGAAGAATTCTTTGAAATCTGGGTTGGACGATATCTTGGATTTCATAGCAAGCCAATTGCAGTTCTTGATCCTGCAAATGTTTACGGTTCACTACGTAACGCGCTCGATGACTTAACCCAGAAGAATTTTATGAAGCCCGGTCAACATGAGTTGGTCTCATGGTGCTCCAATGTCGAAGACGCTATAAATCACGTTTCGAGATAAAGGAATTCAATTCAAGCATGCTCAACGAATTTAAAGTATCAGTAGAAATTTCTGCGCCCGTTGAAAAAGTATGGGAAGAGTTGGTTGATTGGAAATCTCAAGGTGAATGGATGGCGCTAACTCGCGTCTGGTCTAGCGCTGATGTAAGTAAAGATTCAGGAATTGGTACTGACATTAAAGCGTTCACTGGAGTGGGGAAATTTGGAATTCTTGATGAAATGAAAGTTATTGAATGGCGACCACCAACGTTCTGTGCTGTAGATCATTACGGGAAATTTATTAAAGGTGTAGGTAAATTCTCACTAGTTCAGTTATCAAGTGAGAGAACTAGATTTGATTGGTACGAGAAAATCGAAGCTCCTAAGTGGGTTCTCGCAGTGATCAAACCGGGCATACTCATCGCCGTGCGCTATTCATTGCGGAAATTTGCGCGCACAGTGCGCTCCTGATTCCACGCTGCCGAGTAACCTTCTCTATGTGGCGAGCAAGAAAAACCTGACTCTTACTGAGTTCATTGATTCTCTTCCAGAAGAAGAGCGGGTTGTCTTGACCCTTTATTTTGTTAAGCGCTTCACGGTCGCAGAAATTGCCACCACGATTGGGGTCCCGGAACGCGCCATCAGCGCAGTGCTCTCCTCGGGTCGCGCACGCATGAGCGCGGTTTTCAATTTCCCCTCGGGTAGCTAGATACGAGATAATTCGCCTTCCCAGCTGACGCTGTGGTTGATGAGGTAAGAGAAGAAAGAAGGCAGACCAATGGCAGCCATGAAACCCCGCACTGGCGATGGACCTATGGAAGTCACGAAAGAAGCCCGAAGCCTCGTCATGCGTATTCCGCTCGAAGGTGGCGGTCGTCTCGTTGTAGAGCTCAATCAAGAGGAAGCGAGAAACCTTGCTGATGTTCTCAATGCTTCCATTGCATTACTAAAGAAGTGAATCGGCCGATTCCGGCGCTCGGATCGGTAAAAAATCCGGGGGAACTCTCGGAGAAATTTTTCAAGAATTATTCTCATCTTGCGTTGCCACTCATCTCCAATTTAGAAAAAGATACATCTGAATTAATAATTGATCTTCCCGCAAAAACTATTAAATCTTTAGAGAAGATTTACGAACTAAAATTCTCAGAAGAAATCAAAAAAAATGGCGCTGGCATAACAGCCAAAGCTGGAGAAGTTATCGATATTCCCGTTCTTAACACTCGCAAAGCAGATGATGTTAAACGAATCCTCTTAGTTGGTACTGGTTCCAGAAGCGAGAGCGATATTCGTAAAGCTGGAGTTGCGATTGGAAGAAAAGTCCGCGCAACTAAATCTCAGGTTCTATCGTGGATTGCAAAGAACGAAAGAGAAGCGCAAGTTCACCTCATTGCATCTGCTCTAGCGACATATTCCTGGAGTCAGAAAACTGGAACTAAACCTGATACACCAAAATTCGATTTGATGGGGAATTTCTCAGAAGTAGTTGATAAAGCGGAGATTCTCTTAGAAGCTACCTGGAAAGCTCGAGATTTGATTCATACCCCCTCCAATATCAAATCGCCAGCATGGATGGCCGAGCAAGCAAAGTTGCTTGCGAAAGTCTCTACGCTTTCGGTGAAGGTGAGATCTGGAAAAGAGCTTCTCGAGTTTGGCGGACTAAGAGCGGTTGGAAATTCAAGCAAGAAGAATCCGCCTCGTTTTGTTGAAGTTTCGTATAAACCACGTGGTGCAAAGCGCGTTCCGCATGTTGTTTTGGTTGGTAAAGGAATCACTTTCGATACTGGCGGAGTCTCACTCAAGCGCCCATACGACACGATGACCGCGATGAAGAGCGATATGTCAGGCGCAGCTGCAGTTCTTATGACTGCAATAGCCTGCGCTCAACTCGGACTGAAAGTGCGTGTTACTGCTCTGTTGATGCTTGCAGAAAATGCGCTCTCCGGAACTTCTCAACGACCATCCGATGTCATCAAGCACTATGGCGGAACTACAGTTGAAGTAATCAATACCGATGCGGAGGGGCGTTTAGTACTTGCAGATGGTTTGGCATATGCCGATAAGAATTTAAATCCTGATTATTTAATTGATGTTGCAACACTTACTGGTGCCGCAACTTTAGGCCTTAGTCGCTACTACGGGGCTATGTATACGCGTGACAAAAAACTAGCAAATAGCATCTCAGAATTAGGGGATTTCACCGGAGACCGAATCTGGCATATGCCACTTGTTGATGATTACCAAGTTGCACTTGCTAGTGATGTTGCAGATTTCAATCACACCGCAGATAAATACAAATTCCAAGGTGGATCAGTAACCGCAGCGCTATTTTTAGAGAAGTTTGTTGGGGAACGAAAGTGGGCGCATCTCGATATCGCGGGTCCGGCACGTTCTGAAGTTGATGCTGGGGAGAATGTGAAAGGTGGAACTGGCTATGGAGTTCGACTTCTCACGGAGTGGATTGCTTCATTGTGATTCCTGGATTGGGCGATAAGTCAAACGCCGAAAGAGTTTTTGCTGAACGCGGTGATATGCGAGCTTATTCAAATTCTTTCCTTCCTGAAACAGAAATTATCCAGCGCGCACGCCAACGAGGCATTGAAATTGGAACGTATGACACAACGCCAGCCGTTGGTTCACTACTGCGATATCTGACTCATCTGATTGGTGCTACATCAATAGTTGAAATTGGTACTGGTGCGGGAGTTAGTGGTTTATGGATATTCCAAGCAATGACGCAGAAAGGCTTGCTGACTTCCATCGATGATGAAGTAGAAAATGCAAAATTAGCAAAGCAAGCTTTTGATGAAGCTGGAATTAGCGCGTCTCGCTATCGATTGATTACTGGAAATAGTCGCGAGATTGTTGGCAAACTTGCTGACAGCTTGTACGACATCTTTGTGCTGCGCCGCAATGCTGATCTGCTAGAGAGCGTTGAGAATGCACGCCGCTCACTTCGCCCTGGAGGAGTTCTAGTAATCGATCGCGCACTACTTTCTGGAAAAGTTGCTGACCCCACACAGCGAGACCCTGAAAGCATTGGGTATCGAGAGGTTCTCAAAGTAATCAAGGAATCCCAAGATCATTGGCTTCCAATGCTTCTGCCAGTTGGCGACGGCGTCATGGTTGCGACCAAAATCTAGTTTTCAGCCTTAACGAATAGGATGAGTACATGTTTGGCATAGGAATGGGTGAATTTCTAGGACTTGTTATTCTAGGACTCTTTCTCGTTGGTCCAGATAAATTACCGAATGCAGCAAAAGACTTTGCACGCTTTCTTCATAAAGTAAGAAATTTCACTTCCTATGCATCACGCGAACTCAAAGAAAATCTCGGTCCAGGCTTTGAAGACCTTGATGTCAAGGATTTAACTCCTAAGAATCTTGCAAAGAAGGTCATTGGCAATGCCATGGATGATGTGAAGCCAGTCGTCAATGAAGTCAAGCGCCAATCGAAAGATATTAAGGACGTCGCCAAGATTGACCCTGATCTATTATGAGTTCAGAATTGATTGCAGAGATAAATAAAGCTTTAGCCACAGTATCTGATCCTGAATTACATCGACCACTTCCTGAACTTGGAATGGTTGAAAGTGTTGAATTTGAAGGTGGTATTGCCTCAATCAAGATTCTCCTCACTATTTCTGGTTGCCCGATGCGCGATCGACTTGAGAAAGATGTAAGGGCCGCAGTCCTTGGTGTTGCTGGAGTCGAAGATATTCGCCTTGAGTTTGGAGTAATGAATGAAACTCAGCGCGATAATGTGAAGAAATTGTTGCGCGGTGGAAGAGAAAAGTTTATTCCTTTTGCACAGCCTGATTCCCTCACTCGAGTTTGGGGAATTTCATCTGGAAAAGGCGGAGTAGGGAAGTCTTCAGTAACCGTCAATCTAGCGGCGGCATTAGCGCAACGTGGTTTTAAAGTTGGCGTGCTTGATGCTGACGTTTATGGTCATTCCATCCCGCGTTTATTTGGAATCGAAGGACAACGTCCAACTGCAATCGATCAAACCTTTATTCCTGTCGAAGTTCGTGGCATCAAAGTGGTATCAATCGAAATGTTCAAACCTGATCGGGCTGATCCCGTCGCCTATCGAGGTCCACTTCTTCATCGTGTTTTAGAGCAACTTCTGAGCGATGCTTACTGGGGAGATCTTGATTTCTTACTTTTGGATTTACCGCCGGGAACTGGGGATATTGCAATCTCATTAGGACAACTCATTCCTGCCTCCGAAATTATTGTTGTCACTACGCCACAGGTAGCGGCTGCAGAAGTTGCTGAACGAGCAGGGCGAATTGCGCACCAACTTAAGCAACATATTGTCGGCGTTATTGAAAACATGTCGGCATACGAAGACTCTTTGACTGGTGCAAAAGTAGCGCTCTTTGGTGAGGGCGGTGGCGCAGAAACAGCTCGTCGACTCAGCACGCTCGTGGGTGCGGATGTCAAGCTAGTTGCACGGATTCCTTTTGATCAAGAACTTCGCGAAGGTGGCGATGAAGGATCACCTATTGTCTGGCGCAATCCAGAATCTACAGCTGCGAAAGCGTTCTTCGAAGTAGTAGATCAACTTGCGCCAAGAAAGAAATCTTTACTTGGTGTCCGGCTTGGAGTCAGTACCTAAGCGTTCATCAAAAATTTCTTTAATTTCATGAACTAGCTCTTTCCGCATTGCTGCAATTTCGCGAACCATAAATTCTGTCACAGCTAGATTGCGCTCATCGCGAGCTCGATCTTCTTGGGAAGTGACGCGATCTCTATCAGCTTGGCGATTTTGTGCTAAAAGTATGAGCGGTGCAGCATAGGAAGCTTGCAGAGACAGAAGCAAAGTAAGAAAGATAAATGGATACGAATCAAAACGCATTTCTCTTGGTCCAAATGTATTCCAGAGCACCCAAGCTAAAACGAAGAATGTCATATATACAAGGAATTTTGCAGTACCGATAAAGCGAGCAAAACGCTCCGAGAGTCGACCGAAAGTTTCTGGGTCGTAGCTTGGACGAAGTGTGCGACGAGATTCACGAGGTATCTCGAGTCGAGAAATTTTCGCCACGGCTATACCTCCCTTTCCGTACTACGCCAGTTTGCTGGGAGTAAGTGATCAAGTACGTCATCTACTGTCACAGCGCCTAGCAGTCGTTCATTTTCATCAACAACAGGAGCTGCGATCAAGTTGTAATTGGCAAGATGCTTAACAACATCATTGAGGGGAGTGTCAGGTGAAATCGCATTAGTTTCTTTATCTGCGACGATTCCAAGAGTCAGTGCTGGGGGTTCACGTAACAAGCGTTGAACATGCACGACGCCAACAAGACGCCCGGTTGGAGTCTCAAGCGGTGCGCGGCAGACAAAAACTTGTGCAGCAGATGCGGGAGCTAAATCCTTCTGTCGCACTGCAGCAAGAGCCTCTGCGACAGTTGAATTTGTGGCAAGAATGACGGGATCGGTTGTCATCATTCCACCAGCCGAGAAATCTTCGTACTCCATAAGTCGTCGTACATCTTGCGCTTCATGATCTTCCATGAGGCTGAGAAGTGATTCAGCTTTCTCACTTCCAACTTCACGGAGAACATCCGCGGCGTCATCAGGCGCCATTTCACTTAGTACATCGGCGACGAGTTCGCCTTCAAGTTGTGTAACAAGTGCAACGCGATCTGCATCATCCATCTCTTCAAGAACTTCGGCGAGCTTCTCATCACCCAAGGAGCGAGCAATCTCGGTCTGACGATTGACATCCAATTCGTGAAGCGCAGCTGCAACATCTTGGGCAGGAAGTTGGTCAATATCTTCTTGTCCGCTGGAGAGGTTGATTCCATGCGGGGTTTCAATCTCAACATCACTCCAGCGCAGTGTTGTGCTGGTACCACGTCTAAAGGTTCGCGCTTTCTTCAGGACGTGCAAATACTCAGCATGCCAATCTTTTGTATCCCGTATCTCCATACCGATATCTTCAATAACAACACTTTCTCCGTTTTCGTGAAGACGAGTGGAGTGATCGAGAAGCTCTGAGAGTAATTGAATCTCACCATGGCGTTGCTGATAGCGGCGGATGTTGAGTGATCCTGTAATAAATACGCCGCCGTCATTGATGGAAGTAACGCGCGTTATAGGAATGAAAATCTTGCGACGTTGTGGAACTTCAACAATAAAACCGAGAATGCGTGGCGCTAATTTATCTTGGCGAAGTGATGCGATGGCATCACGAACTTTTCCGACTCGATCTCCGTTGGGATCAAATACCGGGGTACCAGCCAGCTTGGCCAGAAATATTCGAGTTAATTCCTCTGTGCGCATCAGGTACCTCCATGAGATAAGACTATCGGATAGTAGGTTTACGCCGTGCGCAACCAAGACCATACTCAACTTCCGCGAGGTAGAGATATTCCATTACTTCTGATGGGAATTATTGGAATTGGTACATCTGGACCCGTGATTGCACTCAGTGCGATGCCAATTTTGGCTCTTGTGTTCTGGCGAAATTTAGGTGGGTCTCTTCTGATGCTCACATTTGCGCTGCGAAATAAAGAGTGGATGAGGGCAGAAAATCGGCAAGGAATGCGATGGGCGGCGCTGGCTGGAGTTGCTCTCTCATTCCACTTTATTGGTTTTTTTATTGCGATGCGATTTACCACGGTAGCTGCGGGTACTGCGCTCACCGCTTTACAACCAATATTTGCTGCATATTTTGTGAAGCGCTTAGGAGGGCACATTCCAAAGCAAGCATGGATTGGAATGATCATAAGTTTCCTCGGAGTTCTGATAATCACGGGAGTTGATTTCCAAATCTCCCGCAGAGCTTTTATCGGAGATGTTGCCGCAATTGTTTGCGCTGCTTTGGCTGCGTTGTACGTCATGCTTGGTTCACAAGCGCAGCGCACAATTTCAACGTCAACATATACATCAATCTGTTACTTCGTCTGTGCAATGACGGCGCTTCCCATTGCGCTATTTACCCAGACTCAAGTCTGGGGTTTTAGCGCGCGTGAATGGTGGTTGTTATTGGCGCTCATCGCAGGTGCGCAAATCTTGGGACATACAATGTTTAATCTAGCGCTGAAACGTGTATCACCAGCCATAGTCTCTCTCATTGTTTTCTTTGAAGTTCCCGTCAGCGCAATCTTGGCGTATTGGTGGCTAGATCAACTACCGCCCGTAGGAACAATTCCGGGACTTGTTTTATTGCTCTGTGGTTGCGCAATCTTTGTATTACGAAATAAGGGCAGCGATAAAGAATTGAAATAGCAAGGTAGCCTTCTACCTATGTTGATTGATTTGCATACCCACACAAATGCGAGTGATGGTACTGATTCGCCAAGTGAGCTCATTGATAAAGCAATCAATCGCGGAATCAACATCCTTGCCCTCACTGATCACGACACTACTCGAGGTTGGAGCGAAGCATCAAGTGCGCTGCTGAATCACTCTTCACAATCGTCTATGAAATTAGTGCTGGGGGCGGAAATTTCATGTCAAGATGAAAACGGCATCAGCATTCACATGCTTGGTCTGCTTTTCGATCCAGATTATCAGCCACTATTTGAAGTTTTGGAGCGCACCCGTGAAAATCGACATTCACGAATGGAGCGAATCATTGCTCGTCTCAATGAAGCTGGAATTGATATCACTCTTGATGAAGTAAATGCACAACGCAAAGGTGATGCCACTTTGGGTCGTCCGCATCTTGCTGATGCACTTGTGGCCCGCGGACACGTGGCATCTCGTGATGAAGCGTTTGCTGCGTTATTACATAACAAATCGAAGTTCTACATTAACCACTATTCGCCGTCACCTGTGGAAACCATCAAACTTATTAAAGCTGCCGGTGGCGTTGCAGTAATTGCGCACCCACTTGCCTCGCAGCGCGGCAGAACTATCAGCATGGATTTATTTGAGTCTTTGATTTCTGCAGGTCTCGATGGAATTGAAGTGGATCATCGCGACCATTCAGAGAGTGAAAAGTCAGAGCTTTTGAGGTTTGCAATTGAAAATGAGTTGATAGTCACTGGTTCAAGCGACTATCACGGCACTGGAAAACTAAATCAATTGGCGGAGTACACCACTCATCCGAGACAATGGGAGGCTCTGGAAGCGCGAGCGCTTTCTGCAAGTGGAACTAGGAGAGTGATTCAAAGATGAGCGATATAAGTGCAGTAACTTTTGGTCTCCAAGCTTTTGTCACACTTCTGGTCATCCTTGATCCTCCAGGCGCCACTCCAATTTTTCTTGGAGTATTAGGGAATCGTACGCGCGCGCAACGCACATTATTGGCCTGGCAAGCGGCTGCAACGTCGCTCTTTGTCATCACGCTTTTTGCGCTTTTTGGGCAATTCATCGTTAATTATCTTGATATTTCGATGCCTGCGCTCCAAGGTGCTGGTGGATTACTTCTACTTCTTGTCTCCCTTGATCTTCTCAAAGGCCATAACGAGAGTGACATTCAAAGCGCTGAAAAAAATCTAGCTTTGGTACCGCTCGGAACTCCGTTATTGGCTGGTCCTGGTGCAATCGTCACGATCATGCTCTTTGCGCAAGATGTTAATGGGTCGGCCATGACCGTTGCACTCGCATTTGCCGTTGTGGGCGCTCACTTAATTATTGGTTTAACTTTAATGTTCTCCACCCATGTCGTCAGAATCATTCGAGAGTCAGGCGTTATGCTGCTAGCAAAAGTTGCAGGTTTGTTGACTGCAGCAATTGCATTTGAAATGTTGATGAGCGGCATCAAGGGTCTCTTCTAGTTATGTCATCCTCATCTCCAAGACCACAATCTGAACTCGGCTTCTACACACCTGAATCTATAGTCTGGAGAATTCACTCCGATACATCGATGTTCGTTGGGGGAATACGCGCACTTTTAGAGCAAGCTCTCCACCCAGAAGCGATGGCGGGTGTAGCAGCCCACTCTAATTTCCGTGAAGATGCTTGGGGACGACTACAACGCACTGGTGATTATGTCGGAACGCTTACATTTGGAACTATTGATGAAGCAGAAAAACTCGCAGCACGGGTACGTAAAGTTCACGCCATGCTTAAGCTCGATGATCAAAAGCTACTGCTCTGGGTTCATATGGCTATGGTGGATGCATTTCTAGATACTGCAATTCGTTCTGGAATGCCTATCACCGAGCAAGAACAAGATACATATATTGATGAGATGGTGCAGTTTGCAATTTTGGTGGGAATCAAGGAAGAAAGTGTTCCTCGTAATCGAAGTGAATTAGTCGAATACTTCCGAGAAATTTCTCCAGAACTTGCTGCCAGTGATGATGCAAAACGGGCTGCGCTATTTATCGCCCTACCACCGCTTCCGCCGCTACTCAGATTTGGAACGCCGATAGCACCATTGTGGGGTGGGATAACTTCACTGGCAGCATCATCACTTCCAAGATGGGCCCGTTCGTTATATGGCTGGCCAACGGTTCCGGGCCTTGAAGGTGCAACCGACATTGCACTCAAAGCTACACGAGCAGCGCTTCGGGCGCTTCCACAATCATTTCGTGAAACACCGCAAATGAAAGAAGCCCGACTTCGATTTAGTACCGCTTCGTAAGAAACTGGGATAACGATTATGAAATTGATTGCGATTGCAAATACTGCAGGCGGGGTTGGAAAGACTACGTCCGCCCATGCGATTGCTGTTGCATCCACAGAATATGGGAAGAAAACGCTCGTGATTGATGCAGACCCTGGAGCGGGGTTAACTTTCTGCTGCGGGATTGAAAACCCTCGTGTGAGCACCTTGGAGTATCTAACTGGCGAGTTTTCTCTTGAATCTGCAACCCTGAAAACTACTGAACGCTTCAATCTACTTCCTGCCGCTACTCGCTTATCAGCACTTAACATCGATGATGCAATTTCAACAGAGAAATTTCGAGAAGCCACCCGAGATTTTGATCTAGTGATTGTTGATACCGCTACAGGACCAAATCGACTTGCAACTTATTTTCTTGCGCTCGCTGATCTTCTCCTCATCCCTGCAAACGCTGAGATTTTAAGTATTCGTGGGGCGTTACATGCTAAAGATTTCGCCGTGAGTTCTGGATTCGCTGGTATTCCGTACTTATTGCTTGTTAAGCAAGATGACTCATTAAGTGAGGAGATCCTTACAACGCTGAAATCTAGTTTTTCTATCCTTGATCCGGCAATTCCCACCGATTCTTTAGTCTCCGATTCGCAACAGCGAGGCAATTCAGTATTAACACTGCATAATCAAAGCGGGGTTGCAGCTGACTATCGCGAGATTACCTATTCACTCTTGGAAGAGCTTGGAATTTTTTAACTTCTATATATAGGTTATTAACAAATTCGCCAAATATTTAAGCTCCGGCAAATCCCACGCGACGTTCCGAAATATCACCAATCTCTACAGAACCGATTTTTGATGCAGGAACCACATATTGGCGACCACGAGTATCGGTGAGGACTAGTGGTTCTGAAGAAGTTAGCGCCTTCTTAATCATCGCCAGAACTTCTTCGCGATCTGCGCTAGTTTCAATCGTCAACTCTCTGACTTGATCAGCGACGGAGATGCGTACTTCAGAGCGAGCGCCTTCTGATTTGCCAGTGTTAGATTTCTTAGTTGTCATATTCGTATCTTAAAGATATTGGTAGTTGCGCGCGATTTAAGTTCAATTCTGGAGGGGGAATCCAGAAATTCCACGCCAGAGAAGATTAGTCACCAGTGCGGCCGCTTTAGCTCTATCTATCTTCCCATCCTTTTCAAGCCAATGTCTTGCGGTGATCTGGGCGCAGCCAATAAGTCCTATGGCAAGCATCATCGACTCTTCTTTGGGAAAACCAGTGTCGAGTGAGATTACCGCGCTGACGGCAGCCGCGCAGTCATAGGTCATCCGATTGAGTCGTTCACGAACTTGCGGTTCGATACTCATATCGCTTTCAAAGAGCAATCTAAATGCACCTGCTTCATCATCAATAAAGCCAAAATAAGCATCGACAGTTGCTTTAACGCGATTTTTATTTTCCTTTG
>Ga0214917_10003872_pt1 | contig 17022 bp, 18 predicted proteins | sample LL_1208_BB_MetaG_FD_177983 | JGI IMG/M metagenome (GOLD analysis project Ga0214917, IMG submission 177983) | Freshwater microbial communities from Lake Lanier, Atlanta, Georgia, United States - LL_1208_BB | ecosystem: Environmental > Aquatic > Freshwater > Lake | place: USA: Georgia | collected... | reverse complement strand
AGCTGGGCGTCACCTACCTGCCCGATGAGAAGGGACGCTTCGAGGGCAAGGTGCGCGAGCTCACCGCCCCCCTGGCGCCCACCCTGTTCGAGCCCCTGAACGTGCAGGACCCGGCCCAGATCGAGGCCGTGTTCAACCGGGTGAAGGAGCAGTGGGGCTCCATCGATGTGCTGGTGCACTGCCTGGCCTTCGCCGGCAAGGACGAACTGATCGGCGACTACTCCGCCATTTCCCCCGAGGGTTTCGCCCGGGCGCTGGAGGTGAGCGCCTACTCGCTGGCCCCCCTGTGCCGCTACGCCAAGCCCCTGTTCAACGAGGGCGCCAGCGTGATCACGCTGAGCTACCTGGGCGCCGAGCGGGCGATTCCCAACTACAACGTGATGGGCGTGGCCAAGGCGGCCCTGGAGGCCTCGGTGCGCTATCTCGCGGCCGAGCTGGGCCCCGAGAAGCAGGTGCGGGTGAACGCCATCAGCGCCGGCCCGATCCGCACCCTGGCCAGCAGCGCCATCGGCGGCATCCTCGACATGATCCACAACGTGGAGGAGAAGGCCCCCCTGCGCCGCACGGTGACCCAGGACGAAGTGGGCGGCACCGCCGCCTTCCTGGCCAGCCCCCTGGCCTCGGGCATCACCGGCCAGGTGATCTACGTGGATGCGGGCTACTGCATCACGGGGATGTGAGCGGCACACTGGCAGCAGAGGGCAGACCCATGCGCACCGGCACGATCCACCGCGTCACCGGCGAAACCGACGTGCGCGTGAGCCTGGGGCTCGACGGCACTGGCGCCTGCCAGGTGAGCACCGGCGTGCCGTTCCTGGATCACATGCTCCATCAGATCAGCAGCCACGGCCTGATCGATCTGGAGATCCAGGCCACGGGCGACACCCACATCGACGATCACCACACCAATGAGGATGTGGGCATCGCCTTCGGCCAGGCGTTGGCCCAGGCCCTGGGGGATCGGCGCGGCATCCACCGCTTCGGCCATTTCCTGGCGCCGCTGGATGAGGCCCTGGTGCAGGTGGCGCTGGATTGCAGCGGCCGGCCGCACCTGAGCTACGGCCTGCAGATCCCGGCCCAGAAGATCGGCAGCTACGACACCGAGCTGGTGAAGGAGTTCTTCGTGGCGGTGGCCAACAACGCCGGCCTCACCCTGCACATCCGCCAGCTGGATGGAGTGAATTCGCACCATATCGTGGAGGCCTGTTTCAAGGCCTTTGCGCGGGCGCTGCGCATGGCCACGGAGGTGGATCCCCGCCGGGCTGGGGCGGTGCCCAGCAGCAAGGGTGTGCTGGAGCGGGCGGGGGGCTGAGAAGTGTCCGATGGTCGTACCAACGGCTGCCGGGGTGCAGCGCACAGGGAGTTGCACTCGCACCAATCTGCTTTGCTTTCAGAGGGGCTGAGTTCGACATGGGCCCCGCCCCGCAGTTCACCGCCATCCGCTTCTTCGACAATCCCAAGGGCTGGGTGGCCCAGTTCACGGGGGATCCGATCGCTGAGCGCTTCCCCCGCCTCGACGATCGGATCAAGAGCCCAGGCGAAGCTTGTTGAGCAGGAACGCCAGCACCGTGGTGCGGCGGGTCACCACATCGGCGCTGGCCTCCATGCCGGGGCGCAGCTGGCAGCTGCTCTGACGGCCCTTCAGGGCGATGCGCTCGGGCTGCAGCAGCACCTGGTAGGCGGCGGCTTCACGGCTGCCCCCGCCTGAGGCCCCCTCCAGGGGCACCGTGTCGGCCGACACGCTGGCCACCCGGGCCGGCAACACGCCGAACTCGGCGGTGGGGCAGGCCGACAGCTTGATGGTGGCCGGCTGACCGACACGCAGCTGACTGATGCGGTCGGCGGGCACCTGCAGCTTCAGCTCGAAGCGATGGCCGAGCGGGGCCAGCACCGCCATCACCGCCCCGGGCTGGAGCACCTGGCCGGGATGGCGCAGGTTGGTGTTCAGCACCGAACCACTGATCGGCGCCCGCACGCTGGCCTGCTCAATGCCGCGCTGAACCTGCTGCAGCCGCGTACGCCGCTGGGCCACCTGCTTGCGCAGCTCATCGGCGGAGGAACGGGCCTGGGAAATGCTCTGGCGCAGCCGGGCCCGTTCGCTCAGCCCGCGGGCCTGCTGCTCGGACACGCCCTGCAACGCCTTGAGTACCTCCGACTGGCTCACGATCTGGCGCGCCTGCTTCTCCTCCACCAGGCTGCGGGGCACGGCCCCGCTCTCCAGGAGCGAGCGGTAGCGTCCCAACTCACTGCGGTCGAAGGCCAGGGCGGCCTGGGCCTGCTCCACCCCCCGGCGCGACGCATCGGTGAGCGAATCACTGAGGCGATCCAGGGCACTGGCCTGGGCTGCCAGGGAGCGCTGCTCATCGCGGGCCTGGAGGAGCTGGCCCTCGAGTGTGGCCAGCTCCTCCTGCAGCTGGCGGCGTTCAGCCTGCAGCGGCCGACTATCGAACACCGCCAGCAGCTCACCGGCCCGCACCGGTTGGTTGGGCCGCAGCAGCACCCGCAGCACGGTGCCCCCCAGCTCGGTTTGCACCACCGTGTTCTCACCACGGGGGCGCACCACCCCGGCAGCTTTCACGGTTTCGCGCATCGGCCACAGGGCCAGGGCACCGCTGCCCAGAAGCAGCAGCACCACCAGCTGCCGGCCGAGGGCCGAGGCCCAGGGGCCAGGGCCTGGCAGGAAGTCGTCGTTGCTCACCCCCATCAGGGTGGGGGGAAGCACCGGCTGAGACGGCTCAGCGAGGGCGTCGGCACGGCCCGGCACGGGCAGATCGGAAGAGGGTGTCGTCATCAGGCGGCTTGCAGGTAGGGCGCAACCTGGATGTGATCGCGCAGGTCATGGGGGTGGCTCTGCTGGCGCACCGCTCCCTGTTCCATGAACACGATCCAGTCGGCGCGCAGGATCACCGAGGGCCGGTGGCTCACGAGGATGGTGGTGCGCCCGCGGCGGTGGGCCAGCAGCCGGTCCATCACCCGCGCCTCCAGCACAGGATCCAGGGCCGAGGTGGATTCATCGAGCAGCAGCACGGGCGGATTGCTGGCCAGGGCCCTGGCCAGGGCCAGCCGCTGGCGCTGGCCACCGGAGAGGTTGGCGCCGAATTCGCCCAGCACCGTGCCGTAGCCATCCGGCAGATGCCGGATGAAGTCGTCGGCCAGGGTGAGCCGGCAGAGCTCCACCACCTGCTCGTAGCTGAGCTCCGGATAGGCGAACACAAAGTTCTCGAAGATCGAGCGGTTCAGGAAGGTGTCGTCCTGGGGGAGCAGCACCACCTGCTGGCGCAGGCACTCCAGGCTCAGATCGCGGGAACTGAAGGGGCCGTAGTGGATCGTGCCCTGCTGCAGCGGATAGAGCCCGGCGATCAGCTTGCTGAGGGTGCTCTTGCCGCAGCCGGATTCACCGATCAGGGCGGTGGTGAGGCCGCCGGGGATGCGCAGATCAAGGTGCTCCATCAGGGCGCAGCGGCCCGGGTGATGAAAGGAGAGATCACTGCACTGGATTTCAGCGTCGGGGGGAATCAGGGCCTGCTGCTGGCCCCGCACCAGGCTGGTTTCATCGGGATGCTGCAGGGCATCGTCGAGCCGGGCCATCACCACCCGCGAGGTGATCAGCTCCTGGCTGAGGCCCCCCAGCGCGGCGAGGAAGCCCAGCACGTTGGCACCCATGCCGTTGAAGGCCAGCAGCTGGCCGATGCTCAGTTGCTGGCTCAGCACGAAGGAGCTGCCGTACCAGAGCAGCACCACACTGGTCACGTTGCCCAGCAGGCCGGTGGCGGTGCTCGCCTTGAGATCGAGCAGGCCCACACTCCAGGCCAACCGCGCTAGGCGGCCCTGGTTGCGGTGAAACTCCTGCCAGGCCTGGGGGCTGGCCTGGGTGGTCTTGAGCAGGGCCTGGCCGCGGAACAGCTCCACCAGGAAGCCCTGGTTCTCCGCCGACTGCACCAGCAGCCCCTGGGTGCGGCGATGCAGGGCGGGCAACACCGCCAACTGGCAGCCGATCACCAGGGCATAGCCCAGCAGGGCCGCCAGGGTGAGCGCACCGCTGTACTGCGCCATCCACACCAGAGAGATCAGGGCAATGCACAACTGTCCCGGCAACCCCAGGGCCACGTTGGCGATCAGCTGGTTGAGTTTCTGAATGTCGTCGAGGCGACTCACCACTTCGCCGCTGCGGCGGCTCTCGAAATAGGTGAGCGGCAAGCGCAGGAGGTGCTGGCCGTAGTGCAGCACCATCTGCAGCTGCAGCTTCTGGCCGAAATGGCCCACCAGGAGGCCCTGCAGCAGGCTGAGCAGGGCCCGCAGCAGGAACAGCACCAGGATGCCGATGGCCAGGCTGCGAAGCATTTCACCATCGCCGCGCACGAGCACGTCGTCGGTGAGAATCTGCATCAATAGAGGCATGCCGAGGGCGAGCACGCCGATCGCCAGATTCAGGCCCAGGGCCTGCAGCAACAGCCGCCGGAACGGCAGCACGTAGGGCAGGAACACCCCGAGGCCCTTGCCAGCCCGCCAGCCCTCCCGGGCGCTGTCCACCACCGGGAAACGCTGGGGATCAGGCTCCAGCAGCAGCAGCACGCCATTGCTCCAGGAGGCCAGGAACACCTCCCGCGAGAGCCGGCGAAGGCCGCAGGCGGGATCGGCCACCAGCAGCTGATCGCCACGCCAGCCGTGCAGCACAACCCAGTGGCAGCCCTGCCAGTGGCAGATCACCGGCAGGGGTAGCGCGCTGAGATCGTCGAGCAGGGAGGCGTCCGCCTTGGCGGGTCGGGCATGGAAGCCCAGGCTCTCGGCCCCACGCTTGAGCCCCAGCAGGGTGGTGCCCTGCGCCGAGGTTCCCACCCGATGGCGCACCAACGACAACGGCAGGTGCTCGCCATGGCTCTGGCACACGGTGGCCAGACAGGCCGCACCGCAGTCTTCCTCGTCGTACTGCCGCACACAGGCAGCCTGCGGCAGTGCATCGGACAGGCCGGGAAACAGGCGCAGCCAGCGGGGCAGGCTGGCGGGATCCAGCCAGGTGGAAACGGCCATCGGGGATGGAAAATCGCAGGGGGTACGCCGGAACTCAGAACAACAACGCCACAGCCTCAGCCCACCACGGAGAGGTCAAGACCGTTGAGCTGGTTGTTCACGATCGAACCACCATTCATCACGATATTGAAGGCGAGATTGATCTGGTTCACGTTGGTTGTGATGGACCCGGCCGGCCCCATCGGGCTGCCGACCTGGCGCCCCAGCAGCCCACGCAGCAACGAGGCGATCGGAGCCCGTCCATGGCCCATCGACGGACGATGGCCGCCGGAGATGTATTCGGCCTGACGTTCGCACAAAAAATCCATGGCGCTGCTCAAGGAATGATCAAAACAAAGGAAAAGCCCGAGTCCAGAAGACTCAGGCAGAGGGCCTATCAGGCGGCGAGATTAGCCAGATAGGTGGAGAGAATGAGGCCTGAGCCCTGAGAAAGGAACGAGGCGGCATTGCCCAGCACGCCGACACCAACAGCGGTGCCAGAGTTGCCTTGAAGCCCGGTGACAACAGCGCTGGAAACAGCGATCGTAGGACTCACGATAATCTGGAAGCCACCAACCAGAAGCTCAGCCCGATCATCAGACAGATAAACCATGGGGTTGCTCAGCAAAGGAACAGGAAGGGCCTTCGGAAAGGCCCCAACATCAAGGCAACTCAGCCCACCAAGGTGAGGATGCCAGCAGAATTGCCCTGCAGGCTCTGAGCATTGCCATAGCCGGCCAGCAGCCCCAGGCCCAGGTTGCTCACCTGGTTGCCCTGACCGAGATTGGTTTCGGCTTTGGTGGCCTTGAACAGGCTGATGCGGGTGGAGCCCCAGCCACCGCTGATCAGCTCAGCGCGATCATCGGCAAGAATGGTAAAACGGGTCATGGTTACGGTTCCGTGAAACGATAATGAGTAGGTGAAAAGCGATGCCCGAGCTGGGATCAGAGCACAAAAGTGCCCACGTTGGCGATGTTCAGCTGTTCGCTGGTGGCATTGCCGGCACCGAACAGCACGCCCAGACCGAGGTTGTTGGCCGTATTGGTCTGACCAACATTGGTGGACACATTTTTGAGCGACGCGCTGAAGAAGCTGAAGCGAGATCCCCAGCCACCATTGACGTGCTGGGCCTCGAGATCGGCAAGCATCACATACTTAGACATGGATCAATCTGCGAAGAAAACTGGGGAACCAAGAAGCGCCCCATGCATTCCTAGGAAGCACCACCCCACCAAGCAGGAAAATCAGCACATGTGCGGCAACATCGGCTCTAGCTGAGGCTGGAGATTAAGCGCTTCGAAGTGCATCAAACTGGCTTGGAGAGCGACGCCAGCCGATTCAGGCGTCCCGATTCAGGTCCAGCGAGTGCATGCGCACCGCCTCGATGCACTTCACGTCCCCCGTAAGCGCCAGGACTTCCTCCCACGCCAGCTCGTCCAGCCTCTACCTGCCACCGACGTTCATCCGCAGCGATAAAGGCCGTGAGTTCATCGCCCACGCCCTCAAGCGTTGGTGCAAAAGCAGCTGCGCCACCACGGCATACATCGAGCCCAGATCAGCGTGGCAGACCGGTTTTGCCGAGTCGTATAAGCGCCGCTCAACTGCGTCTACAACAGACAGTTCAGGGACGAATGCCTGAGCACCGAGTTGTTCACCACATTGATCGAGACTCAGGCCTTGGCCGATCGCTAGTACTGGAAGTACAACACCCTTAGGCCCTATGCGCCCTCCAGGAGCGTACGTCCCTGGAGGGAGCTCAAACAGCTGCTGGATAACCACCCACTCTCATTGCGCCTGGATCAGTGAAGGGGGTCACGGCAGCAGACTCAGGCCACCGCCGATCACGGCGCAGGCGGCGGCAAGAACAAGGCGTTGGCCCATGGGTTCCATCCGTCTGCCCTGATGATTAGCCATGGTGAGCCCCTGTTGGAACCCTCCAGCGGTCGATCCCCTGATTTCCCCGTGCCATGGCTGCGATTCTCCTGAGCCCAGAGCAACGTGAGTCGTTGCCCGCTGCCTGTCCCGAGTGGACCCTGCAGCACGACAAGCTGCGCCGTGAGCTGCGCTTTGACAACTTCATGGAGGCGTTCGGCTTCATGGCGAAAGTGGCCCTGATCGCCGAGGCGATGGGCCACCATCCCGAGTGGAGCAATGTGTGGAACCGGGTGGTGATCGAGCTCACCACCCACGACCTCGGCGGCCTCTCCAACCTGGATCTGGAGCTGGCCCGCCGGATTGATGGCCTGCTGGCTTAAACCAGCAGCGGCCCCTCAGCCAATTTGTGAGGGCCTCCAGCGGGAAAACCACTGCAACAGCGGCTGACGCAACGCCATGGCCGGCTTTTCAACAGCATGGAACAGACACCAGGCCAGCACCAGTGTGATCACCGTGCTGAGGGCGAACATCAGCAGGGGATCGCGCAGGCTAAGAAACTGGCGAAGCATCTGCTGCACGGGCCAGCCAAAGAGATAGAGCCCGTAGGAGAGATCCCCCGTGCGCTCGATCCAGCCACTGATCGGGCTGCGCTGGTGGCCGATCTGGATCACGAGATAGGCACCAAAACTGGCGAATGCCTGGTGGGGGCAGCCCAGCAACGCACCGGCCAAGAGGCCCGCAGCACAGAGATGGGCGATGGGCCGGCTCTCGCCGAGATGGTGGGTGAGCCACCACACCAGCACACCCGCAGCAAAGTAGGGCAGCGGATAGCCGATCACGGGAATCACCGTGCTCAGCGCTGGTTGGATCAGGATCGAGATCCCCAGTGTTCCGAGCAGCACGGCTACCCATCCCGGGCTAGGCAGCACAATCCAAAGTACTAGCAGGAGTACGTAGCAGAGTGCCTCCGCCTGCAGTGACCACAGGGAGCCATTCACCACCTGGGCAATGGAGCCAACGTAGTTGAATACTCCCGGCAATGGAGCATCGCCCAGAGTGGCGAGTGATTGCCTGATGTAGGGGAGCCAGCCGCCGCTCGAGAAGTAGCTGATGGGGTTCAAACTGCTGCAGAGAGGCCCCACCACCAGGGCACAGAAGAGCGTGCAGCAGGTGAAGCCAGGCAGCAGGCGCATACAGCGATTGATCGCGAATCGCAGGATGCTGGGATTATGGTGCAGCGATCGGGCCAGTAGGTAGCCACTGATGATAAAGAATGTGAAAACTCCGTAGAGCCCTGCAATGTTCTTTTCCCCCTTCAGCAGAAGCTGGAGTGGCTCAGAGGCCTCACTGTCTTGGGCAATAAGGTAGGAGTGGGAGAGCAACACCAAAACGGCGCCGAGCAGCCTCAGTGTGTCAAAGCCAGGGAGAATGGCTGATCGGGATCTGTGCATTTTGAATCGGCAGGCCGGCTGCAGTGAAGTTACGCATCACCTCCATAAGGGTGGCAATGTTCGCGCAATTACAGCACCTCTGACGCAGCTCGAAGCAGCTCGCGGTAGCCGCACCTCGATTTTGAGGTATCAGCAGGTCCACTCAAATCTCCCTCCTAGCGTGCTCATGACAATCACCATGCAATTGAATGCGGCACTTGGTAACGGGCGGAGCCGGTTTCATCGGCTCTCACCTCATCGACCGCTTGATGGCGGATCCCCAAAACCATGTGATATGTCTTGACAACTTCCAAACGGGATCCCGAGCCAATGTGGCGCAGTGGCTGCACAATCCTCGTTTTGAGCTGATCCGCCACGATGTGGTGGAGCCCTTCAGGATTGAGGTGGATCGCATCTGGCACCTCGCCTGTCCCGCATCACCGCGTCAATACCAGCGCAATCCAATTGCCACCGCTAAAACCTGCGTGATTGGAACGCTCAATATGTTGGGGCTTGCCAAGCGCTGCGGGGCTCGCTTGCTGCTGGCCTCAACCAGTGAGGTGTATGGCGACCCTCTGGTATCGCCCCAAGTGGAGAGCAACTGCGGCAATGTGAACTGCACCGGGCCACGTGCTTGCTACGACGAAGGAAAGCGCATGGCGGAGACATTGTGCTTCGATTATGCCCGCATGCATGGGGTTTCGGTTGCGGTGGCTCGCATCTTCAATACCTATGGCCCTCGGATGAGTTCATCCGATGGCCGTGTAGTAACCAATTTCATCAGCCAGGCCCTCAGGGGCGAGCCTCTCTCTATCTATGGCAATGGCGAGCAGACCCGCAGCTTCTGTTATTGCGACGATCTTGTTGAAGGCCTGTTAGCTCTGATGAATCATGCTGAGATGGAAGGTCCCGTGAATCTTGGCAATCCTAATGAGATCACCATTTCCGAGTTGGCTAGTCGTGTGATTGCCCTCGTTCGTCCAGGCCTGGCGGTGGTGCATCAACCTCTGCCCATTGATGATCCACAGCGCCGGTGCCCTTCAATTGAGAGGGCTGAAATGTTTCTGGGTTGGCGTCCCAATGTCGACCTCGACCAAGGCCTGCAGGCAACAATTACCGATCTGGCTGGCCAGCTGAATCAGGCTGGCCTGATTGCACTCTGAATCCTTTTCGTACCATCGTCTTCTCTTTCCATGGTCAGCAAGATCTGCTGCATTGGTGCCGGCTATGTGGGCGGCCCCTCGATGGCCGTGATGGCCGATTCCAGCCCCGGTGTTGACATTGAGGTGGTTGATGTTGATCAACAACGTATCGACGCCTGGAACAACCTGAATGGTGCATCGCTACCGATTTACGAACCCGGTTTGCAGCAGGTGCTGGATCGTGTCCGAGGCCACAATCTGTATTTCTCCACGGATGTTGCTGGTGCGATCCGGCGCGCCGATATGGTGTTCCTGTCGGTGAATACACCCACAAAGCATCGTGGTCATGGCGCGGGCGCTGCTGCCGACCTCACCTTCATTGAGAAAGCCGCCCGCCAGATTGCTGATTCCGCTCAGGGCGCCACCATCGTTGTGGAGCGCTCCACACTGCCAGTACGTACAGCGGATGGCTTGCGTCGGATCCTCGACTGTTCCACCAACGCGAGGTTCGAAATCCTCTCCAATCCGGAGTTCATGGCGGAAGGTACCGCCATCGATGACCTCCAGAATCCCGACCGAGTGCTGGTAGGAGGGCAGTGTGATGCAACGGTGAATGCCTTGGCAGGGATCTATGCCAACTGGGTGCCGTCCAGCCGTATCATCACCACCAATCTCTGGTCTGCGGAGTTGGCCAAGCTAACGGCCAACGCTTTCCTGGCCCAGCGCATCTCCTCCATCAATGCGATTGCGGGTATCTGCGAAGCCACAGGCGCTGATGTGGAGGAAGTGCGTCGTGCGATTGGTGCCGATCGGCGGATTGGTGCTGAATTCCTGAAGTCTGGTCCTGGTTTTGGCGGCAGTTGCTTCAAAAAAGATCTGCTGAACCTGATCTACCTGGCTGAGCACTATGGCCTGGATGAGGTGGCTCGCTATTGGCGCATGGTGCTCGACCTGAATGGCTGGTCACAGAAACGCATTTCTCAAATGATTGTGAAGACACTCTTCGGCACCTTGCGCGACAAGCGGATTGCCGTACTGGGCTTTGCTTTCAAGGCCGACACAAACGACACCAGGGAAAGTCCGGCGATCGGCATCTGCCGTGATCTGTTGCACGATGGAGCAAGCCTCAGCATCCACGACCCCAGGGTGGACGATGGGGCGATGCGCAGTCTGTTGTCCATGAGTGACGACGGCCTACCGGCAGTTGGTGGTTTTGAGAAGGCCGCCAGTGTTGAAACAGCGTGTGATGGTGCCGATGCGGTTCTGATTCTCACCGACTGGCATCAATACAAGCAACTTGACTGGGCTGACCTGGCGAGCCGCATGCGCCAACCCGGATGGGTGTTTGATGCCCGTCGCGGCACCAATCTCGCTGAAGCAGAGTCCCACGGCCTCGATACCTGGCAGATCGGACGCGGGGGCTTGAACTGATGGCAAACGTGTTGGTGACAGGTGGGGCGGGCTACGTGGGTTGCCATGTGCTCGGCCCCCTCAAGCAGGCGGGACATCATCCCGTGGTGTTCGACGACCTCAGCCGTGGCTTCTCCGAACTGGTGGCCCCCCATGGTGTGCCGCTTGTAGTGGGAGCCCTTGCTGATCGGGCTTTGCTGCGTCGCGTGCTGGACCAAAATCAGATCGACGCCATCCTGCATTTTGCAGCACTGGCCTACGTGGGGGAGTCCAGCGAACAACCTGATCACTACTACCAGGTCAACACAGTTGACGCGTTGGGATTGCTGCAGGAGGCGGTGGCTTACCGCCCAGAGAAACCGCCGGCGGTGGTGTTTTCCTCATCGTGCGCCGTGTTCGGCGTGCCTCCGGTGCTGCCCATTCGCGAGCTATCGCCCCGGGTGCCGATCAACCCTTATGGCCGCAGCAAGCTCGCGCTGGAGTGGATGTTGGAAGATCTGGCCCGGCAGCACCGCTTCACCTCGGTAACGCTGCGTTATTTCAATGCCGCTGGTGCTGATCACCAGAATGGCTGCGGTGAATGCCATGCCCCGGAAACCCATCTGATTCCATTGGCGATCCAGGCTGCGATCGATGGTGTCCCGCTTTCGATCCATGGCGACGACTTTGAGACCCCCGACGGCACTGCCATTCGTGATTTCATCCATGTGCGCGATCTGGCCAGTGCCCACATCGCAGCTCTTGACTACCTGATAGCCGGGGGCTTCAGCACTGATTTCAACCTCGGAACCGGCAGGGGGCATTCCGTACTTGAGGTGGTGCACTGCGTGGAACGGCTCAGCCAACGACCTGTTCCCATTCGTAAGGGGCCACGCCGCCTGGGAGATCCGCCAGCGCTGATCTGTGATGCCTCTAAAGCACGCCAAATACTCAACTGGATCCCTCACTATTCGGGTCTCGATCGCATTGTGGCCGATGCGATGGCTTGGGAGCGCCAACGGCAGGCCATCAAAGGCCTTGGACGACGCGCTGTGGTGCTCTCCTGATGACGATGACTGAAGGGATCTTCGTACCGGTTTTGTCGCCTCCGCAGCGTCGCATCCTGCTGCTCTTGGTACTGCTGTGGGTGGTAGGCACACTGGCATTCTGGCGCTGGGCATTGCAACCCGCTGTGTGGGTGAGCGTTCCGGGAACCCTGCTCAACCTGGTGCTACTGATCTACGCCACAGGAATGGCCATCTGGCCATTTTATCTGTTTCTGCGGATGCGGCAGGTTCGGCCTGAGCTTCCCGTTCCGCCCGGATTGCGGGTGGCCATGGTGGTGACCAAGGCTCCATCGGAACCCTGGCCCCTGGTGCAAAGCACATTGCTGGAGATGCTCGCCCAGGCGCCAGAGCACGACACCTGGTTGGCTGATGAACAGCCCAGTGAAGCGGTACGCGGCTGGTGCGAGCAGCATGGGGTTCGGCTCTCTACTCGCGCTGGGGTGGCGGAGTATCACCGGTCGAGCTGGCCACGCCGAACCCGGTGCAAGGAAGGCAACCTCGCCTATTTCTACGACCACTACGGCTACACCAACTACGACGTTGTGGTGCAGCTCGATGCTGATCATGTACCGCAGCCTGGCTACCTGCTAGCGATGTTGCAGCCATTCAACGACTCGACTGTGGGTTATGTCGCGGCACCCTCCATTTGCAGTGCTAATGCCTTGCGCAGCTGGGTGGGCCGTGGGCGCCTTTTTGCCGAGGCCGTGCTTCATGGCCCGATGCAGCTTGGTTTCAACGGAGCCTGGGCACCCCTTTGTATTGGCAGTCATTACGCGGTGCATACTCGCGCCCTGCAGGAGATCGGTGGGCTTGGCCCTGAATTGGCAGAAGACCACTCCACCACGTTGTTGCTCAATGCCCAGGGCTGGCGTGGCGCGTTTGCCCACCGAGCCATCTGTTATGGCCTTGGCCCGGAGACCTTTGAGGATGCCATGGTGCAGGAGTTTCAGTGGTCTTGCAGTCTGACGACGATTTTGCTGCGGCACTTTCCAGCATTGGTTCATCGGCTGTCGCCGCATATGCGCCTCCAGTTTCTCTATGCCCAGGTGTTCTATCCCCTGCGCGGCGGTTTGAGTTTTTCAGCTCTGGCACTCCCGGTGTTGGCGCTGTTGCTCGACAAGCCATGGATGAATATCAACTATCCTCTGTTTCTTGCCTTCAGCACACTGCAGATTGTACTCACTGTTTTACCTGTGTTGCAGCTGCGCCGTTGCGGCCTGCTGCGTCCCACGACTGCAAGGCTGTTTTCCTGGGAGCAGGCTCTGTTTGAACTGAGCCGTGGACCCTGGATCCTCGCTGGGGTATGGCGTGCGGTGGAAGAGCGCTTCTGGCCGCGTCCTGTCACCTTTCGGATCACCCGCAAGCAGTCGTCCGGCGACCCCTTGCCCTTGGCTTATCTGTTGCCCTATCTGCTGGCGGTGTTGATTGGTGTGGCAGCTGCCTTCATCCTCGGCGATTCGGCACGTTCGTCCACGGGGTATGTATTGCTCACCTTGATCACCACTGGCCTTTTTGCTTGCACGGCCCTGGCGGTGGCGGCCCTGAGCCATCGCCAGGGTGACCAATCCCTGCGTCGCCATCTTCCCCATTACGGCCTGGCCGGCATGGCGGTGTTGCTCACCCTTTGCTGCGGCTGGTTGCGGCTGCCTCAACTTGTGGCGCCCTTGCAGAGCCTGCCAGCCGCACCGTTTCAATCCTTGTGAATCCATGCGTGCATTGCAACCTCTGGCGCTGGTAATAGCTTCTGCTGTTACCACGGCCATGCTCGTGTTCCTCAATCACATCGCATCCACCCCCCCCACTCCACCGCTGTTGGGTCTGTACGAATATCAGGAAACTTCGGCACAACAGGCGCCGTTGGATCTCGCGGTTCTTTTCCTGGACTGGAACGACACTCAGGCCTTGCCGCGACTGCAGTCTTTTCTGGCTTCAGCACACCAACAGCAACGCCTGCCATTGCTCACGTTGGAACCTTTCCCTGATCGGGCGGCAGGGCGCGACAATGATGACCTTCTGGGTGATGTTCTCAACGGTCGTCACGATCAGGCTATCACGGCCATCACACGCACCCTTGCCAATCATCCTGGGCCTGTGTTGCTGCGCTTCGCCCATGAGATGGACAAGCCTGGCCAATATCCATGGGGATATAGCGATCCTAGTCGCTACATTCGCCTCTATCACTATGTGTACACCAAGGTGGCCGGCCACCGTCCCGCCAATATCCGTTGGGTGTGGTCACCAGCAGGTAGTTCGAGAGCTGATCTCTATTGGCCAGGTGATCACTATGTTGATGTTCTTGGGATCTCCATCTACGCCAGTCGTGCCTGGACGGCCAATCACGCATTGGAAAGCTTTGCCCAACAGCTCGAGCAGAGGCGCTGGCTACAGCGACGCTTTGGACGCCCTCTGCTTGTGGCGGAGGCGGGAGTGAGTGGCTCCTCATCCGATCAACAGCGGTGGCTCAGCGATGCACTCACCGCATTACCGCGATTCCCAGAGGTGTGCGGATTGGTGTATTTCCACGCACCCCAGCCGCGGTGGATGCCGCTCGCCACTGGCCATGAGAACTGGCAATTGAAGAGCGATGTTCTGGGCTGGTTGCTCCAGCAGCTGCCGCTGCCGCAACGCTCCGGCATGTCTTGTCTGGAGGCCTGATCGATGCCGTTCATCCGTGGTTGTCCGCTTCCCCTCCTGGTGTTGGGGATGGCCATTTTCGGCCTGTCCGGATGGGCAAGTGCTCAGGAGCTCTCGACTGAAGAGCCGATGGCGGCTTCACCAGCTGGTGTAGATCCCTCGCCAACCAACGGCGCGCCAGCCACCTACAAGGCGCCCAACCTGAATCCAACCCAGATTCCAACGGCGTTCGTGGCCGAATGGGGCGAATATTTTGTGTCCTCTTCGATCTATGGCTACGACGGCTTTGACGATGCTGGACTCGAACGGGCTTGGCGGACTGATGGCAGCGTCAATGTGGGCCTTGGCTTTGGCAATTCCCGTCGCCTCGTGGCGGTTGAACTCGACTTCAATCTCGAGAGTCTGGCTGATACCGCCAATGGAGGCAGTTTCGATGTGCGGGTTGGTCGTGAACTGATCAGTACCGACACCTTCAGGCTTCAGCTTGGTGGCGGTTGGCTTGGGCTGGCCTCCTATGGGCGGTGGCCCAAGCCTGGTGGATCTCCCTATGGCGTGATCACGGCTGCATGGCCATTGCGGCCGAACAATCCCACATTCCGCCAGACCATGCAGATCAACCTGGGTGGTGGCAGTGGACGTTTCCAGCGCCTGGACCCTGCTGGTCAGATCAGTGATGGCCTGCTGGCATCGGTGGGCGTCGATCTGGCGCCAAATCTCGGCGTGAGTGCCGGTTGGGCTGGGCGGGGCCTGAACGCCTCGTTGTCGTATGTGCCGCTGCGGCAAACACCCCTTTACCTCACCCTTTCTGGAGCCAATCTCACCAATTCAGGGGGAAGTGGCCGCGCGGTGGCTTTCACCCTCAGCTGGGGCAGCAGCTTCCGAACGCCCTCCTTCCCCTGATCCGCCAGCGCACTACCGTCGTGCCTTGGGAGAAACTATGCCCCATGTGTCCAGTTTGCCGCGAGTGCCTGAGGCTAATGTGGTTGTTCGAATACCTGGTATAGAAATCTTTCGCAATCTGCACCTTGGCCCACAAGCTGAGATTGGGCATTCAGGACTGAGCGCCGTCAGGATGTATTCCAGATGAGTCTGACTTGGTTTCTCAGGCGATTGCCATCGATGCTCTGAACCACTCGGGGCAGCTTTTGGGGTCAATTAGGCCCATTTGCTCACGCCCATACACAAAAACTGCTCGCATCCATTGCCGAGTAGTCGGACCACCAATTTGTTGCGGTCCTTGGCTCGACCAGGACCACAGCGCTTCACACTCCGTTACGGGATGATGGGGTTTCGCCCCGATGGCCCTCGCCATGACCGTCGCCCCCAGCGCTCAGTCCGCCTCCCCCGCTTATGACCGCGCCGACTGGGCCAGCGCCTTCCGCAATGTGGGGGTGGAGCTCGATGGGGTGGAGCTCACGGCGGCCCGTGGGGAGATTCCCCAGGAGCTGGTGGGCACGTTGTATCGCAATGGCCCCGGGCGGCTGGAGCGCGGCGGCCAGTGGGTGCATCACCCCTTTGATGGCGACGGCATGATCACCGCCCTGCGCTTTGCGGGCGGCAAGGCGCAGCTGCGCAACCGCTTTGTGCGCACCGAGGGCTGGTTGGCGGAGGAGCAGGCCGGCAAGGTGCTCTACCGCGGCGTGTTCGGCAGCCAGAAGCCGGGCGGGCCTGTGGCCAATGCCTTCGACCTGCGGCTCAAGAACATCGCCAACACCCATGTGGTGCGTCTCGGCGATCAACTGCTGGCCCTGTGGGAGGCGGCCGAGCCCCACGCCCTCGACCCCGACACGCTCGAGACCCGCGGCCTCTCGCTGCTGGATGGCGTGCTCAAGCCCGGTGAGGCCTTCAGCGCCCACCCCCGCTTCGATCCCGGCCACCACGGTGCCCCGCGCATGGTGACCTTCGGCGTGAAGACCGGGCCGCGCAGCACGATCCGGCTGATGGAGTTCGCCGTGGAGGACGACCCGGCCTCCGGGGTGAAGGCCGGCCAGCTGCTCAGTGAGCGCCGCGACAGCTTCAACGGCTTCGCCTTTCTGCACGACTTCGCCACCACCCCCAACTGGGCGGTGTTTCTGCAGAACGCCATCGCCTTCAACCCGCTGCCCTACGTGCTGGGTCGCAAGGGTGCAGCCCAGTGTTTGCAGTCGAAACCGGGCGGGCAGGCCAAGTTCTGGCTGATCCCGCGCGACAGCGGCGCCTTCGCCGGCCAGGCACCCCGCATCCTCGATGCCCCCGACGGCTTCGTGTTCCACCACCTCAACGCCTGGGAGGAGGACGACACGGTGACGGTGGAGAGCATCTACTACAGCGATTTCCCCTCGATCGGGCCCGACGACGACTTCCGCGCCATCGATTTCGAGCTGCTGCCGGAGGGTCTGCTGGAGCAGTGCCGCATCAATCTCGTCGATGGGTCGGTTAACACCACGCGCCTGAGCGAGCGCTGCTGTGAGTTCGCGATGGTGAACCCGGAGCGCGAAG
>Ga0214917_10003871_pt1 | contig 17022 bp, 18 predicted proteins | sample LL_1208_BB_MetaG_FD_177983 | JGI IMG/M metagenome (GOLD analysis project Ga0214917, IMG submission 177983) | Freshwater microbial communities from Lake Lanier, Atlanta, Georgia, United States - LL_1208_BB | ecosystem: Environmental > Aquatic > Freshwater > Lake | place: USA: Georgia | collected... | reverse complement strand
TGTCCAGCACCACCGCCTTGGCCGAAGGCCGACCGGCCAACAAATGACGGACGTAGTTGGAGCCGATAAAACCGCAGGCTCCCGTGATGAGGATGGTTTCCGTGGATGACACACCTGTTTTCTACCCCAACCTTCCGCATTCGACCAGCCACCAACCAAAGACAAACCCGGCCCCAAGAAAGATTCTCGCTCTCAAGGGGTCAGGTTTGCGAAAAAGGGTCTGTGCCCTTTGAAAAAGACACGATTGCCGCCTGCGCCACCCCTCCCGGGGTCTCCGCCTTGGCCGTTCTCCGCATCAGTGGTCCCCAGGCCCTACCCATCGCCGAAAAGCTTTGCGGGCAACCCCTGGCCGCCCGCCAACCCCTACCCACTCGCCTGCAGATCAAGGATCGCACCCTCGACGAAGTCGTCCTGACCTTTTGGCCCAATCCCAAGTCCTATACCGGGGAGGATCTTGTCGAAATCTCCTGCCACGGCAATCCCCTGATCGTCGAGTCCATCCTCCAATCCATCCTTCAACTCGGGGCCCGCGCCGCCCGCCCCGGAGAATTCACCGAGCGTGCCTTTCTCCACGGCCGGATCGATCTCACCCGGGCCGAAGCTGTGCTGGATGTCTTGCACGCCCGCTCGGAAAGAGCGCTCCAGGCCGCCCAACGCGCCTTGGCCGGTAAACTCGGCGATCGCCTCCACTCCGAACGCGAAAAGCTCCTGAACCTTCTGGCCAGAATCGAGGCCTGGATCGATTTTCCTGAAGAGGACATTCAACCGGAGGTGGGAGACGGTTTTCGCAAGGAAGTGAGCGAGCTTCTTCAATCCATCTCCTCCCTGCTGGCCACCGCCCCCTTGGGCCATCGGTTGAGGGCAGGATACCGTCTCGTCCTCGTCGGCCCTCCCAATGTCGGCAAATCCAGCCTTCTCAACGCCCTTCTGGGAACCGATCGGGCGATTGTCAGCTCCGTTCCCGGCACAACCCGCGATACGGTCGAAGAAACGATCATCCTCTCCGGTTTTCCGGTGCGATTGATCGACACCGCCGGACTTCGCCCATCCAACGACCCCGTCGAGAGTGAAGGTATCCAAAGAACCCGTTCAGCCATGGCCTCGGCCGATCTCATCCTTGCCCTGATCGACCGATCCCAAAAAGACGACCCCTGCGCCTCCGAGTGGACTCCCTTCGAAAACAAGGTGCTACGTGTTTTGACCAAGTCGGATCTTCCCGCGGCGTACTCCGGAGATGGCGTATCCGTCTCCTCGAAGAGTGGGGACGGCATGGAAAAGCTCCATCCACTCATCGCCAAACGGCTCGCGGGGGATTTCTCCGCACCCGGATCCGACGAAATCGCCATCAACGCCCGTCATGAGGACGCCCTCCGCAAGGCCTCGGAGGCATTGGCCTGCGCCTCGGCCTCCCTGATCTCCCGCTCCGCGCCCGAGCTGGTGGCGTCCGATCTGCGGTTGGCCCTGCAATGCCTCGAATCGGTGCTGGGAGTGGGAACATCGGAGGATGTGCTCGACCGACTCTTCTCCCAGTTTTGCATCGGCAAATGAATCTTTATTCCCATCTGGCCCGACCCCTGCTCTTCCGGTTCCCCCCGGAACTTGCCCATCGTTTGACTCTGGCCGCCCTCCGCATTCCCGGATGGGCCAAACTCCTGACCGGCAACCGCCCGGCCCCCTCCGATCCGGTCAAGCTCATGGGGCTCTCTTTCCGCAACCGTTTGGGTATCGCCGCCGGGGTCGACAAAAACGCCGAAGCGCCCATGGCATGGAAACAGCTCGGTTTTGGTTTCGCTGAACTGGGAACCATCACCCTGCACCCCCAACCGGGCAATCCCCCACCCCGCGTTTTTCGATACCCCGCCCGCCAAGCCTTAATCAACCGCCTCGGTTTTCCCAATCTCGGCGCCCGGGCGATTGCCATGCGTCTGGCCGAACATCGCAAACGGCACTCCTTCGATGACTTTCCGATAGGTCTCAATTTGGGGAAATCCAAAGCGACTCCCTTGGACCAAGCCCCCGCCGATTACCTGGAGTCCTTCAAACTCCTCCACTCCGTGGGCGACTTTTTCGTGATCAACATCAGCTCCCCCAACACCCCCGGTCTTCGCGATCTGGCCAAACCGGACGATCTCCGCCGTCTCCTCTCCGTCCTCCAGGAATTCAATCGCTCCAGCCCAACCCCCAAGCCCCTCCTTTTAAAGATTTCCCCGGATGTGGAAAACTCCGCCCTTCCGGACATCGTCGCCGCCACGCGGGAATTTCGACTGGCGGGGATGGTCGCGGTGAACACCACCCTGCAACGATCTTCGGAGGATGCCACGGAAGCGGGAGGCCTGAGCGGAAGACCCCTGACCGCCCGCGCCCTGGAAGTCACCCGCCTGATTCGGCCAATGCTGGATAAATCGCAGGTCCTGATCGGGGTGGGAGGAGTCATGAATGCGGCCAATTACCTCACCAGGCGCGCCGCGGGCGCCGACTTGGTGCAGGTCTACACTGGGCTGGTTTATTCAGGACCTCTCACGTCCTGGGAACTGCTTAAGACTTCCTAGGTTTGTTTCGGCAGGAAGGGCCCCTCTCGACCGACTGTTCCAACAGCCAGAGCAGGTCGGACAACCGATTCAAATACTTTGGAATCAGGGCCCTGAATTTTCGCCCTTCCTGCCCCAACCGCCAGACCGCCCTTTCGGATCGTCGACAGACCGTTCGGGCCAGATCCAAAGCCGCCCCCACCACGCTTCCTCCCGGCATGGACCATCCCCGTGCCTTGGGAGCGCGACTTTCCAACAGCTCAATCTGCCTATCCAGAAAAGCCAGATCCCCTTCTTGGAGGCGGGCATAGCCATCCCTTTCATACCGGGCCAGATCCTTGGGCAAAACGGCCAACTCACCCATCAAACCCACCAACGCCTTTTGTATGGTCTCCAGAGATCGCCGCACGCCCCCGGAAGCTTGGGCCCGAGCTAAACCCAAACAGGCATTGAGTTCATCCACTTCCCCGTAAGCTTCCACCCGAGGGCTGTCCTTCCTCACGCGTCTACCGTACATTAATCCCGTGGTCCCCCCGTCCCCCGTGCGCGTTGCAATTGACATCCCACACCCATACCCGATGAAATCTGGGATCCAAGCCCTACCATGAACCGGCACCGACTTGTCTCCCTGGCAACCCTGACCGCGGCCGTGGCCCTCCTCGCCCGCCAATCCGGTTTCCTTCACCTCGACCTCTACCTCTTCGGTTTGGACCTGCGGATCCCGATGGTACTGCTGGCCTTTCTCCTGGCCGGCTTCCTGGCCGGCGCCCTTCTCAAATCCTCCTGACCGTGCCCCAGGTTGCCCGTCTCCTGGTCGGCAACACCGACCGCGTCCCCGATCTCACCTACGCCACGGGGCTTTTTGTTCCCGATGACTTTGCCTGGTTCCAGGCCCGCTCCGGAAAAACCTTTACCCTTCTCGGACCGCTGGAGATCGATCGTGCCCGCCGAACCGCGCGGGTGGACCAGTGCCTCGACCTCAGCGCCGAGGAAAAACGCCTCGGATCGAAACCATCCACTTATGCCCAAGTCCTGGCCTCCGTTCTCCGCCGGCATGGAATCCGCCATGCCGCAATTCCTGCCTCCTTTCCTGTGGGTTTGTTTCAACAACTGGCAAAGCTGGGAATCCGTCTCCATGCCGTCCCGGAACCCTTTTTCCCGGAGCGCATTCGCAAATCGACCGGGGAAATTCAGGCCATCAATGCGGCCCTGCGTTCTGCCGAGGCCGGACTGGCCCGCGCGGTGGAGGTTCTCCGCTCGTCCCGGATCAGAAAGAACAAGGTTTTACGTTGGCAGGGCTCGACCCTGACCTCGGAAATTCTTCGCGGGGAGATGGAGGTGGCCTGCCTCCGGCACGGAGCCATCGCCAAAGACACCATCGTCGCCGGGGGCCATCAGGCCTGTGATCCCCATGAACGCGGTTCCGGGCCGCTTCGGGCCCATCAGGCTATCATTCTGGATATTTTTCCCCGGAATCCCCGAACCGGATACTTTGGCGACATCACCCGCACGGTGGTCAAAGGCACACCTTCCGACCGGTTGAACCATATGCGGGAGACGGTGCGCCAAGGGCAACTGCGGATCATTCGCCAGACCCGCTCCGGCGCGAACGGCGGAACCCTGCAACAGAGTCTAAGGGAATGGTTCACCAGCCAAGGCTACCCCACCAAGGTTCAAAAGGGACGTTGGCAGGGATTTTTCCACGGAGTTGGGCATGGACTCGGTTTGGAGATTCATGAGGCCCCCCGCTTTGCGGTTCCATCTCTCCCTGGCGACACCGTCCTCACCATCGAACCCGGTCTTTATGTTCCCGGAATCGGGGGAGTGCGGATCGAGGATGTGTTCCAAATCCAAAAGAGCTCCTGCCGACGCCTGACCCGGTTCCCCAATCTCTGGCGGATTCCATGACACGTTTTTTCGGTTTGGGTTGTTTCTGCCTTCTCCTCGGCTCGATCCATGGCTTCTCCGCCCCGCTGGCTCCTCCTCCGAAACCTCCGACCTTGGAGAAAGTAAACGAGGAACTGTTAGCGAAGTCCGCCCTGCTGATGGACCCACTTACCGGTCAGGTCCTCTACGCCAGAAACATCGACGACACCTTCCCTCCCGCGAGCACGGTGAAACTCATGACCGCTCTGCTGGTTTACGAGAAGACGGGAGGCCAAGGGGTTGTGACCGTGGCCCCGGAGGACACGCGGGTGGAACCCAGCACGGTTCCGCTCCGCCCGGGGGAAAAGGTTCCCATCAGCGATTTGCTCCGTTCGATTATTATCGGTTCGGACAATGACAGTGCCATGGCACTGGCCCGCACTATCTCGGGTTCCGTCGATCGTTTCGTCACCGAGATGAATTCCCAGGCCGCCAAGCTCGGCATGCTTCGCACGCGCTTTACCAATCCCCACGGCCTTCCCGGTCAGCCCCAAAAGACGACCGCCCACGACCTGATGGTTTTATTCAACTCCTTCCTCGCCAAATCGGAGTTGCGCCAAATCGCCCAGACCCAGATCTACAATCTTCGAACCGCCATCGGTCTCCAGCACATGCGGAACCACAACAAGTTGCTCGGGGTATACCCCGGGATGGGACCGGCCAAGACCGGTTGGACCTATGAGGCCCGCCATACTTATGCCGCCTCGGCCACGCGTAACGGGAGGGAACTGCGTCTCACCCTGCTGAAAAGTGCAAACAAATGGCAGGATACCCGCCTCTTATTCGACTACGGCTTTGCCAATCTTCCCCCTGTCCCACCGGCCCTTCTCCAATCTTCCCTTCCGCCAACAGCCAAGTCTGCCCCCTCGGTCGAGCCGGAGGAGAAACCGGTGGAGGTGGTGATCCCACCGGAACCTATCCTCTACACCATCCGCCGCGGGGATTCTCTCACCACGATTGCCCGGCGGTTCAATGTCGGGGTGGAAGACATTCTCCTTCTCAACCCCATGGACGACCCCGATCTGCTGGTGCCCGGTCAACTGCTCCGCGTGCCGGTGAAACCCCGGACTCCTTAACCGAGGATCTTTTGCGCGGTTTCCCAACCGCTTTGCCAAACCGCTTCCAAACGGGATTCACCAACCGAGTCTCCACAGAGGTAAATTCCCGCGGGCAGGTCCCGTGGCATTTCCCGGTCCGCACAGGAACGCGCATATCGCCACCGGTGGGCAAAGACCGAGCCGCGTCTCTCCGGATCCAGATGCCATAGCTTTTCCAAAAGAACCTGCAGGTCACTGGCCCAGTATTCCGGGGATTGCTCGAGATGTTCCCGGCTATATTGCGGGGAGGCTTGGATGACGTACACCGTGCTCCCCTCTGCCACCCTTCCGATCTTCACATTTTCACAAGCGGTCCAGGCCAGCGGATCCCGTCCGGTTGGATCCATCCGGGCATAGGCGGATCCGCCGCTGGAATCCTCGCGGGGCACCAAATATTCGAGCAAGACCGTCAGACAGGGATCATATCCCGGGGAGGAGATTTTTTTTCCGAGCAAGGTGGCGGTCTGCGGCCAGGGACAGGAACTGACAACGACATCATATTCCTCCCCCTGAACCCGCCATTTCTTGCCGGATTTCCCGATGGTTTTGACCTCCGCCTCCTTCTTCACCAAAACACCCTCCGCCAGGATCGCCCCCAGGCGGTTGTTGCCATCCTGGATGTAAAACCTCTCCTCCCCCGGGCGATACACCTCCCCGTCCTGACCCGCCACAAGGATGGGATTCGGCAAGGATTTCAACTTGGGTCCGCAGAGCCTCTGGACCTCCTCCCTGATTTTTGGGGTCCGCAGGGTGAAGTACTGCACCCCGTGGTCCACCACATGGTCGCCAAACTTACGCGTCGCGCAACGGCCTCCCAAACTTCTGGATTTCTCCCAGACCGTCACATGGTTTCCCGCATGGGCCAACGCGCGAGCGCAGACCAAACCGCTGACTCCGGCACCCAGGATGGCGATCCGCATGACCCTTTCCTGCCAGAACCAACCCAAATCGCCAGCCCCAAGGGCAACCCCCCTCGCTTTATCATCCGGCACACTTCGTTTAAGATGGGAGACGTTGAACACGTTTTTCATCCTCGCCTCCCCCCCGGACCACCCCTCCACCATCGGTTTCTGGGAAGGACTCCAACGCTCCCTAGCCACATCAGAGGATCTCTTTGTCTACTGCCTGCATGAGGGCGCACGGTCTCTTCAGGATGACCGGTTGGCTCACCCGAAGATTCGTCTTTTCGCCTGTCCGCGGGCGGCGGATGCCTTCGGCGGACCTCAATCCGATCGTGTGACCTTGGGAGGGCCCGGGTTGCTGGCAGAATTAATCGATCGGGCTTCCACGATTCATGCTTTTTCCCCCACATGAAACGGGTGGTGATCATTTGTCGGACCGCACCCGGGGGCAAAAGACGACTCGCGGAGGAGGCTTTTCGCTTGGCCGCCGGTCTTTCTGCCACGGACCGGCTTCAGCTCGATTTCGTGCTCCAACAAGGAGGTCTGCTTCTGTTGGAACCTGAATTCAGCGGCTCCCCATCATCCTGGGACTCGCTCCAAGCTGCGCAGACCCGGATCTGCCTCCCTCCGGGCGTTCCCCGATCCATCCCCGGAGTCGCCTTTCACCCGTTGCCCGAGGGAGACCTGGAAAAGTTCACCCAGGGAGCTGACCTAGTCCTGCGGTTCTAAGGGTTTTGCTCGACTCCTGAGCCTCCATCCTCCATCCGAAGAAGAGTACCATGCTAGATCGCGCCCATCTTAAACACCTCCACTTCCTCGGGATTGCCGGAACCGGCATGGGAACCGTGGCGGCCATGTTCCGCGAGATCGGCCTGCAAGTCACGGGATCCGACCAGGCTGTTTACCCCCCCATGTCGGATTTTCTCCGAGAACGGGGCATCGTCTTTCACGAAGGTTATGCCGAGAAAAATCTCACCCCCAAACCCGACTTGGCCATTGTGGGTAACGCCCTTTCCCGCGGGAATCCGGAACTGGAAGCCGTCCTGACCCACCGGATACCGTTTGTTTCCCTACCGGAACTGCTCCGGGGTTGGTTTCTTTACCGATCCCGCAATCTGGTTGTCACCGGCACCCATGGGAAGACCACCACTTCCACCATGCTGACTTTTCTTCTGGAGAAAGGCGGCCTGCAACCCAGTTGGTTTATTGGGGGAGTTCCGGTCGATCTTCCGGGGGGTTGCCACCATGGCCAGGGCCCCTTCTGGGTGCTGGAGGGGGACGAATACGACACCTCGTTTGCCGACAAACGCAGCAAGTTTTTGCACTATCTTCCCGAACTGGTCATCCTGAACAATGTCGAGTTCGACCACGCCGACATCTACCCGGATATCGCCGCCATACAGAAATCCTTCCGGCAGCTACTGAATGTCGTACCCAAGAACGGCCTCGCCCTGATCAATGCCGACGACCCACGCGCCATCGAGGTGGCCAAGGATGCCCCCTGTGAGATTCTGGAGGTCGGAGCAGGACCCCAAGCCGCCGCCCGTTATCACATTCTCCAACAGACCCCCTCCGGAAGTGTCTTCACCCTGCATGGACAGAAGTTCCATCTGGGGTTGGCCGGTCAACACAACGTCCACAATGCCTCCATGGCCATCTCCGCCGCCCATACCCTCGGGCTCTCTCTCGATAAGCTGGCCACCATCCTGCCGGAGTTCCGTGGGGTCCGGCGCCGCCTGGAGGTCCGGGCTGAAGCCGGCGGGATCACCCTGGTGGATGACTTCGGTCACCACCCATCCGCCCTACGCGAATCCATCGCCGCCCTGCGGTCTCGATATCCTGGCCGCAGGCTCTGGGCCCTCTTTGAACCCCGCTCCAACACCACCCGTCGGGGAATTTTTCAAAAGGAGTTGGCACAGTCCCTCTCGGCGGCCGACGGTGTTTATATCGCGGAGATCGCCCGCAAAGATCAGCTCGATCCACAAACCCGGCTCAATCCCCAGAAGATGGCCGAGGACATTCGCAAAGCCGGGCGCGAGGCCTTTTTTCTTCCCGGACCGGAAGAGATTTTCAAGGATCTGTTGCCCCGACTGAAATCCGGGGATGTGGTGGCCGTCTTCACCAACGGAAGCTTCGGCGGTTTGGTTCAGAAAATGTCCGAGGCGCTGAGCGTTAGAGGGGGCCAATCAAGCAACCGTACTTTAAAAACGTAAGGTCATATTGCCGTTCACACCAATGACCGAATAGACGTTCGACTCAAGCCCCTCACCAAAATCAGATCCGGTCAATATATTGACGTAAGCCCTTAGACCCACGTCAAAGTTACGACTAAAAGAGTAACCCAATCCGGCTTTCAGTTTTATCAAAAACGGGGTGGCGGTATAGGAGCCCATATCGAGATCGTAAACTCCGCCGCCAATTTGCGTAAAGTCAGCACGCACGGTGCCCAGGTCCATTCTGGTGGGGCATGCACCCAAGCCGATTCCCACCATGGGGCGGAAACTCAGATCCGGATTCATCACCACGAAATTCATGCAAATGGGTATTTGTTGAATGGACGCGCTATTCAGAGGAACCGTGACACCAGTCAAAGAACCCGAGGTCCCGTTGAGTGTGGCATTGAGATTGCCCGTGTAGCTTGGGATCGAGTTGGAAATAAAACCCGCCTCCAGTTCCAAGGATAAGTTTTTATTCAAAGCATAACCTATCCCTCCCAAGAAATTGTAACCAATGTCGGTTGAGACATTTAGGTCACTATAACCAACAGAATAGGAATTCCCCGCAAAGGAGCCCGCAGTCGACCAATCCTTGAAACCGATATTAGGCATGTAAGCCGCTCCACCCTCGGAGAAGAGATAGACTCCTGCGGCTTTCCGACTGTTTGCCAGTTCAGAGTCCTGCGAGCGCGCCACACCTTGCAACCCAAGGCATGCCACCAATGCAAGGAACCAATAAAGATTCATGGCAAATTTCACGCATAAAATAGTATTAAGTTTTTTTGTTCAATCAACAATTCATCTCAATGTTTTTCTCATTGCTGATCAGTTACTTATGGGGCGAATAGTGGCATCGCCGTATTCCAGTGTAATTAATCTGGATTAGGGATCAGGGCTTTGACATCCACACCGCGGAATTGAAAGAGTTTCGCAATCGTCTCTTCAATGACGTTATTGGGACAGGAAGCACCTGCCGTCACGCCCACGGTCACTTTTCCGGAAGGCAACCAATTCTGGGTTCTCTTCTCCTTGTGGGCGTGTTGGTCGTAATGCTCGATTTCCTCGGGCGAAATCATCTTGGTGCAGTTGCGGATGAAATACGTCGGTAACTTCGCCTCCCCCATCTCCGCCAAGTGACTGGTATTGCTGCTGTTGTATCCACCCACCACGATGAGCAGATCCATCCGGTTCACCAAAAGGTCGCGCAGGGCATCCTGACGTTCCTGCGTGGCCCCGCAAATCGTGTCAAAGAATCGAAAGTGATCACCCAACTTTGGGGCACCGTAACGATCCTCAATTGCCTTTTTGATGCGGCGCTGAACCTCCTCGGTCTCCCCACGCATCATGGTGGTCTGGTTCGCCACCCCGACGGCCTGCAGATGTTTTTCCGGATCAAAACCCGGGGAATGGGCGCCGGCAAACTTCTTCAGAAACTCCTCCCGGTTGCCGCCCTTGCGGATGTATTCGCAGACGTAGTCGGTCTCGGCGAGGTTGTAGACGACCAGATAATGACCCATACCGTCCCCGCTGAGGGCCCGGGAACTGGTGGCCATCGTCTCCTCGTGGGAAGCCTTTCCATGAATGATGGAGGTCACCCGCTCCTTGTTGTACTGACGAACTCGCTTCCAGACGCTCATCACGTCCCCGCAGGTGGTGTCGACGGTCTGACAACCCAGCTTTTTCAGATGATCCATCGTCTCAACTTCCGCCCCGAAGGCCGGCACAATCACCACATCCTCCGCAGTGAGGCCCGATAGGTCGTACCCCTTCAATCCCCGTTTGAGGGACTGGATCCCCATCTCCCGAAGCTGTTCGTTAACCTCGGGATTGTGAATGATCTCCCCCAGAAGAAAAATGCGCTTATCCTTAAAAACCTTCGCCGCGGCATAGGCCAGATCAATCGCCCGCTCCACTCCGTAACAGAAACCGAAAGCTTTGGCCAAAACCACGGTCATGTCTTTGGCCGCCAAAGGCAAGCCGGTGGCCCGGACATATTCCACCGCATGACTGCGGTAATGTTTCTCCACCTGAGCCTGGACCGCCTCCATGACCTCGGGAGTGCGAAGATTTACCTTTTTGGTGGCAGGAACAGGCGTGGCGGACATAAGGGCAAATTAACGAAAGCGGGTTCGGGGTCGAGTCTAGACGAAAGCCACCCTTACTTCCTGCCCTTCAGCGGTTTGGACACAATCCACTGCAGAATTCCCTTCTGGGTATGCAACCGGTTTTCCGCCTGGTCGAAAATATCATCGGCCCGTTCCTCCAAAATTTCGTCCGTGATTTCTTTTCCCCGGTAGGCCGGGAGACAGTGGAGCACCAGGGCGTTCTTTTTCGCCCGGGCCACCAGCTTCCGGTTGATCTGATAAGGCGCGAAAACCTTTTCCCGTTCCGCCGACTCCGCTTCCTTCCCCATGGATACCCAGACATCCGAATAAAGAACATCTGCCCCGGCCGCCGCCTCCAACGGGTCTTCCGTCCAACTGACATTTTTCCCAAGAGTCATGGGTCGGAATTCTTTCGGGGCTCCGCAGACAAAATGAAAATCAAAAATCTCTGCCGCTTCGGCCCAGGACCGCGGGACGTTGCAGGCGGCATCGCCGATAAAAGCAATCCTCTTGCCCCGGATCGGGCCCAGCTTTTCCTCAATGGTAAAAATGTCGCTTAAAATCTGGCAGGGGTGTTCATCGTCCGTCAGGGCGTTGATCGTCGGAATCTTGGCAAACTCGGCAAACTCCTCCACATCGGACTGGGCATAGGTCCGGATCACCGCCCCGTGCACCATCCGGCCCATCACCCGGGCCGTGTCCCGCACCAACTCCCCCCTTCCCAGCTGAATTTCCGCCGCACTCAGGAAGCTCGGAACCCCGCCCAACTCCCGGATCGCCACCTCAAAAGAAACCCGGGTCCGGGTGGAGGCCTTGGTGAAGATCAGAGCCCAAATCTGACCGGTCAGAACCCCTTTTCCGGCGGTTTTTTTCCCCCTCGTCTTCTTGGCTTTTTTGGCCAGTTCAAGAATCTGCCTGGCTTCGGTCTCCCTCATGCCTGCCAGTTTCAAAAGATGTCTCATAGGGTGGACTCCACTTTCTGCAGGGCCTCCGCGATTTCCTGCCGGCTCACATTATAAGGCGCCAGGAACCGCAGGACATCCGAACCTGCGGGCACCACCAGCAAACCAGCCTGGGCCAGTTTTTCAGCGATCTCGGCATGGCTCTTCCCCCTGACCGTCACGCCCACCATGCATCCAAACCCCCTTACTTCCCCGACCCAACCTTTCCCGGAAAGCTGGTTCAACCCCCTTTTCAACTCCTCTCCCATGGCTTCGATATGTTTCGCCAGTTTTTCTTCTTCAATGATCTGCAAAATCTCCAACGCGACCGCGCAGGCTAACGCCGTACCGCCATACGTCGTGGCATGGGTTCCCGGAGTCAGCACATCGGCCAACTTTTCACCCAGCCAAACCGCCCCGATCGGGAAACCGCCTCCCAGACTCTTGGCCATCGAAATGGCATCCGGCAGGAAGGTTTCCTGTTTTATTTCCTCTTTTAGGATCCTTTCATAACTCTGAAAACATCCGGTCCGGTAGTGACCGCACTGCACGGCGTCCATGACCAGATCAATTCCCCTCTCCTTCGTCAGTTTTCTGAGTCCAATCAGATAATCCGCCTTGGCGGGCAGGATCCCCCCTTCCCCCTGGATGCCCTCGATCATCACGGCCACGGTCTTGGGCCCGATGGCTCTCTCGACCGCCGCCAAATCGTTGTACGGGACATGAACGAATCCCGGCATGGGCGGTCCGAACCCCTCCCGCAACCTTTCCTGCCCCGAAGCCGCGATCATGCCCATCGTCCGCCCATGAAAGGAGTTTAGGGTGGTGATCACTTCATGGCGCCCTTGGGCCGAACCGGCCTTCCGCACCGCCTTGACCATGGCCTCGTTCGCCTCCGCCCCACTGTTGCAGAAAAAGACTTTCCCCGGGCCGATCCGCTGGACCAAAGCCGCGGCCAACTCCGCCTGTTTGGGATGAAAGAAAAGATTGGAGACGTGCACCAACTCCTCCGCCTGCTTCTTTAGCGCTTCCGCCAACCGCGGGTGGGCGTGCCCCAGGCAGTTCACGGCGATTCCACTGCCGAAATCCAGATATTCCCTGCCCTCCGCATCCCAAACCCTCGTTCCTTTTCCCCGAACCAAAACCGGCGCGCTTTCCGGTCTTTTATAGGAAGGAACAACATGCCGGGCATATTCCGCCCGCACTTCCCCGGAAGAGATGGTTTTTTCCTTCTTCAAGCGATGATCTTAGGCAAAAAAGGCGAATTCGGCCAATCCCGCTCAACGGGCGGCCCAACGAAGCAGACTTTCCGTCTGCTCCCAACCCATGCAGGCATCCGTGAGGGAAACGCCGTATTTCAAACCTTGGGCTCCCTCGGGAGGCATGTCCTGCCGTCCCTCATGCAGATGACTCTCCAACATCAGCCCCAGGATTCCCGGCGATCCGGAACGTTTTTGCTCGATCACGCTTTTCCACGCCGTCTCCTGCTTGGTGGCCTCCTTGCCGGAGTTTGCGTGACTGCAATCCACCATCACCCGTTGGGGGAGTCCGTGCTTCTTCAGTGAATCCTTGGCCGCCTGCAGGCTGGCCGGGTCGAAATTCGTGCGGTCTCTCCCCCCGCGCAACACCAGATGGGTGGAACTGTTGCCGCTTGTCCGGATCACGCTGGTGGCCCCTTCGGCGTCGATTCCCACAAATGCGTGCCCCGTCCGCGCCGACAACATCGCATCCACCGCCACTTGCAGGCTGCCGTCGGTTCCGTTCTTGAATCCCACCGGCATGGAAAGACCGCTCGCCATTTCCCGGTGGGTCTGACTCTCGGTGGTGCGGGCTCCGATCGCCGCCCAGGTCACCAGGTCGGAAAGATACTGGGGAACGATGGGATCCAGAAACTCCGTTCCGGCCGGAACGCCCATTCCATTGATTTCGGCCAAAAGCTTCCGACCGGCTTTCAATCCCGCTTCAAGATCCAAAGTTCCGTCCAAATGGGGATCGTTGATCAAACCCTTCCATCCCACCGTGGTCCTGGGCTTTTCAAAATAGACCCTCATCACCAGGAGAAGCTTGTCCCCCAACTCCTCCCGTATCTTCGCGATTCTTCCGGCATACTCCAGGGCGGCTTTACGGTCATGAATCGAGCACGGCCCCAGAATGACCAAAGGCCGTCCATCCTGCCCATCCAAGACCGCCTCCACCTCCGCCCGCGATTGCCGGACGGTCTGCTCCGCCCTGGCCTCTACCGGAATCTCCTTCTTCATTTTGGCGGGAGACAACAGAGGCTTGATCTCGCGAACTCTCAGATTCGCGAGCTTGGGCCCGGCCTGTTCTTTCGTCCCTGCGCTCATCCCGAAAGCCTAGCCCCTTTTTTTGTTTTGAAAAACTCGCCTTTTCAACTCAAAGACCCATCTAACCTAAACGTGTCTACTTCCTAATAGGCTACAGCCTGCAGCCTACAGACTATTCGGGGGGTCTTGTTCGTTCGGAGTCCTGATCTTGTAGCTTTCCCACCCCCGTCACCAAATAGACCACCCCCCCCACCAGATTCCACATCAGGATGACCGCAAAACCCCCCAGGGAGATCGCCACGCTTTGCGCCGGCGCCACTCCGAAAACCCCCAGAAAGGTGACGAAAGCCGCCTCCCGCAACCCCAAACCGTTCCAGGTGATCGGAAGCACGGTCACCATCACCACCATGGGCAGAACCGAAGCCAGTTGCCAAAAATTGGCCTGCAGATTCACCGCCCGGGAAACCGAAAAGAAAAGACAGACCAAAAGGAGCTGGGAGAGAACACTTAGCCCCAATCCCACGCCCGCTCCCACAGGATGGGTCAGACAGATATGACAGGCCCGCGCCCCCTCCCCGGCCACCTTTCTCCATCCCGAGATATGGTTCCCCGCCAACCATCGCCCCGAAGCCGGGTGCCCCAGAAGAATTAAAATCACGGTCAACAAGGCGGCCACGACCAGGAACGCCGAGGCCCCCGCATGCGTGACCGGATGGAGATTCAGTTCGGTCCATCTCGGGACAATCAACACCGCCCCCACCACCACCGTGGCGGTCAGGCCCAAGACCCGCTCCAAGAGGATGGATACCACCGCGGCAGCCCGGGCCTGCGGTGCGTCCCTCGCCGCCCAGTAAGCCCGCATCACATCCCCTCCCATCACCCCGGGTAAGATACTGTTAAAAAAAAGGCCGGAAAAGATCAGCTGGGCCGTTCTTCCCCAGCCCACCGCAGCCCCGGCCACTTCAAGCAACAGATGCCAACGCACAATCGAGACCAAAACGGTTCCCCCGTAGGCCGTCACCGCCAAAAAGATCCATGGCAAATCCGCCCCTAGAATAATCTGGTGAAACTCCGGCCAGTTCAGCTTCGTGGCCAGGAAGACTCCGCCTAACACGGTCAGGAGAACCCGGACCGACCACCCCAACCAACCCTTGGTCTCTGCCCTCATGTCGGAATGAATTTCGCCGTCTTTCCCACGGCTTTCCGGCCGCGGCTCACAACAATCCGTGGTTCCGCAAATCCCGGACATGCTCTCCCCCAGAGGCCAACACCATGTCCAAGGCAAACTTGAGCAAACAAACCTCCCAACCATCATCGACCCCCGTCAGGACGGCTGCCAGCGGATCCCCCCTCGACTCCACCTCGGATCTGACCCGAGCAGAAACCTCGGCCAAGGCCCCGTTGACATCGTATCGCCGTGTTTCATCCTTGCGAAAGGTAAAGCCGTACTTGAGGACGGCGATCTGGGATGCGAACTGGCTTACGGCGTCGGCGTATTTTTCCGCTTTTTCCCCGAAACCCTCCAAAAGAAGCTTGGCGAAATGGTCCGGAGTCACCAACTCGGGCTTGTGGGCATGGATTCTGCCTTCCCGCACCCGCATCCGGTTGACACTGTCCATCTCCTCGGTGATCAGATGGTAGTTCAATACAGTGGTGCCAAAGGTCTCCAACCGCTTTTGCGGCGGCAGGATCACCTTGGTATTTTCCAGGGCGTAATGAAAATCATCCGGCTTCACAACCTCCCCACCTTGGCCGATTTTTCGCGCAGATCAAACCGAGCCGGGACCGGAGCCCATCGACAACGCCCTCTATCCCCGACGCCCTCTTCATGCCGGCGTATTGCTTTTGAGTTTTCCACTCGCCTGGCCTAGGATTTGTCCATGGCCACCTATATCTACGAAACCATTCCCACCAAGCCCGGTGAGTATCCGGAGCAGTTTGAATTTCAGCAGTCGATGAACGACCAACCACTCACCCGGCACCCAAAAACGGGGCAACCAGTTCGTCGTCTGATCAGCGGAGGCTTGGGAATTATCGGAACGGGAAGAAGTGCCGGTCCCACCCCGTCTTCCGGTCACGGATGCGGATCCGGTTCCTGCGGTTGCGGACACTAAACCGAGTACACCACGGCCCGCATCACCGCTTCCTGCACTTCCGCCACCGACTTGGAAACGGCCTGTCCGATCAGGTCCATCTTGGAAACCTCGGCGATTCGCCGGCTGTTCTGCAGCAGTTCCGCATCCGAATAAATCGTCCGCAAAAGCTGACAGGCGCTGGCCAGACTGATCAGCACCACATCCCGGGGAGAAGGAATCTCCCCGCCGGTGATGACCGCGCGGATTCGCGCCCGCACCTCCCGCTCCTCCCGATCATCGATCATGGGATAACGGCGTCCGGGAATGACCCACAGGATTTTCTTTTCCTCTTTTTTTAGGATTCCCCGGGAGACAAGCTTCGCCAGAGCCGCATTCTTTAAACGGTCCCCGTCCGAAGAAAGGACCCCGACCCAATATTTGGCATCCCGCTTGTCCTTGGCATCAACAATCTCCTTCAAAATGGGGTCCAGCAGGCTGTTCCCCAACGGTTTGCCATCCACCAAGGTCAGATGCTTGAGGTCGGTATCAATGCGGTTTTGAAAGGCCAACTCCAAAAGAACTGCCCCGGCCAGGGCCTGGTCCAGAGCCAAGGGCGGAAGATCCACGAATTTTCCGGTTTTATCATCCAAGGCCAACAGGACGATTTCCTCCACAAAACTGAGCATGACCCATCATTCGCCCGATAAGCCGATAAAACAAGGCATTCCTTCCTTTAGGAAAATCACCGGTTCTCCTACCCTGAGACCATGCAACTCGTCTGGATCCTGGGAGACCAACTCCTTCCCCAGCACCCCCTCCTTCGCCAAGGCTCCCAAGAGCAACTCGTTGGAATGATTGAGTCCGCCCCCCGCGCCAATCATCTCCGTTATCACCAGCAGAAGTTGACTCTATTATACGCGGCGATGCGCCACCATGCCGCATCCCTC
>Ga0214917_10003869_pt1 | contig 17027 bp, 14 predicted proteins | sample LL_1208_BB_MetaG_FD_177983 | JGI IMG/M metagenome (GOLD analysis project Ga0214917, IMG submission 177983) | Freshwater microbial communities from Lake Lanier, Atlanta, Georgia, United States - LL_1208_BB | ecosystem: Environmental > Aquatic > Freshwater > Lake | place: USA: Georgia | collected... | reverse complement strand
ACTTAGCAAATTATACTCTTTCATTTTTTCATTCATATAGTTTACCATATCATTGAATTTATCCATTATCGGGATTACAAAAGGATAAACTCCCCTGTGTAAGTTCATTTTTCTAGAGGTCATTAAAAATGGAGTATAGGCATATATAGGAACATCAGGTCTAAACTGAGAAGCAATTCTGGCAGAAAGTCCGCTTCTTGTGAAATTGACGATTGCCTTTGCCTTAATTTGGCGAGAAATCTGTTCTGTGGCAAAACCAAGGGCCGATCTTTCATTAAACTCAAAAGCCTTTTGGGCACGTCTATGAAATTCTAATGAGGAGGCAATTTCTTCAGCCTCTGCTATGATCTTTGCCATAATAGATACAGACTCAATAGGAAAGGATCCACTGGCTGATTCGGCAGAAAGCATGACAGCATCCGTTCCATCTAAAACTGCATTAGCTACATCACTTGCTTCTGCTCTTGTTGGACGGGGATTGTCTATCATTGACTCCAACATTTGGGTAGCGGTTATAACTGGCTTTCCAGCTAAATTCATCTTCCGAATAAGATTTTTTTGAATAATGGGAACTTTTTCAGTGTCCATCTCCACTCCCAAATCTCCACGGGCTATCATTATCCCATCAGCTGCCTCGATAATTTGGTCAATATTTAGGATAGCCTCAGGTCTCTCAATCTTTGCGATCAAATTTATAAATGAATCCTTTATATATGATCTGGCTATATTTAAGTCTTCTGGTTTTCTTACAAAACTCAAGGCTACAAAATCTACTCCTAGTGATACAGCAAACTTCAAATCCTCAATATCCTTATCTGACATTGCAGGAGCACTTACAGGAGAACCGGGTAGATTGATTCCTTTCTTATCTTTAATCTTACCTCCAACAAGAGTTTCCAGTAGCAATTTACCGTCTTTTTTTTCTTTTACAACTAATACAATTTTCCCATCATCAATTAAAACCTTATGACCTATCTCAACATCATTGATTATATTTGTATAAACTGTACTTATCTCTTCTCTCGTACCTAAAAAATCAGGCTGTGTATTCAAATAGATTGTATCACCAGGATGAAGATCAAAAGGACCGTCTTTTAATACTCCAGTTCTAATCTTAGGACCCTGTAAATCTGCTAAAATACCGATTGGTCGTCCAGCTCTCTGTTCACAGATCCTAATTGCTTCAAAAACTTTTTTATGCTCAGGATGAGTTGAGTGAGAAAAATTCATTCTAGCTATATCCATTCCAGCATCTATTAATTTTGTAATCATTTCTTCTGTGTTGGAGGCAGGACCGATGGTACAGACTATTTTGGTTTTTTTATTCAAGAAGTTCTTATTCATACTTCAGAATGATTGCAATGTTATTTATTTTTTCAACTAAAATTATTTTCCCTTAAAAACTGAAATTAGTTCTTTTTTAAGGGAATCTGAGGATATATTTCCTGGAAATCTGGCAATAATTCTAAATTTTTTATCGATTAATAGAATTTGGTTGGTATGATCTAGTGAATAATTTTCATCTTTAAGATCAACTTTTTTCGATTGAATACCAAAGATTTGGGCAATTTTAACAGTATCCTGTAAATTTCCAGTAAGTCCAATTAAATTTACGGCAGGATGTAATTTTATAAATCCATTTATTTTTTTAGGATCATCTCTCAAGGGGTCTATACTAAGAAAAATCCCATAAATAGTTTTATCCCCCACTTCATTTAAGGCTTTTGAAATGGTAGAAAGTGCAAGAGGACATTTGTCAACACAATGAGAAAATCCAAAATAAAGTATAAAATTTTTATTCTCCATTTCGGAAAAATAAAATTTTCTGCTTTGATGATTTATAAACGGAATTGATTTTGCATCTTGTATTACATTATTATCACTACAACTTACTAAAAATAAAAAAATAAATATTATATATTTTAGATTCCAACAATCCAACCCATAGCCCCCCGTTCAGCCATTCTAGACTCATGTGGATGAAACATATACCTACCTTTTTTTTCAAGTGTAAACTCAAGAATTGCTCTTTCTGTGGGACCCAAGCAAACTACATCTGAATGTCCATCTGGAATTTTAGATTTCATAGATTTATAAATATCAAATGTTCTCCCATGCAAATGAAATGTCATAAGACTATCATACTCTAACATATTAATTACAAAAAGTCTCACCCTTTCTCCAATTGGAACTTTAATTGGAAATCTTTCATAATAACCTGCAATACCATTCCAAGTATAAATATCATTTCTTGAGCGATTTTCAAGATCCCAACCAGAGAGGACTAAAACAAACTCATGAGCTGGTTTTCGGTCTTCTTTAGGATCAATAATTATAACGCCATATAATCCTTTTGAAATATGTTTTGCAATAGGCGGAACATGACAGTGATACGGATGTACTCCTGGGGGATCACAATCCAGAATATATTCAAATTCACTAAACGCAGGAATTCCTTCCCATCCATCCATAGTAGGATTATGATTTCCATGAAAATGTAAGGAATGTGTGTCATTAGTTTTATTCATAAATTTAATTTTTATAGTATCACCTTCTTTATATCTAAGAATAGGACCTGGAACCAAACCATTAAAAGTCCAGGCTTCTGTTGTAATACCATGTGCAATACTTAAATTTAAATTATAAGAGCTAATCTCTAAATCATACGAATTTTTCGAGACTTTTCCCGGTTGAAAATAAAATCTTTTTCCGTAATCTTCTTTTAAATACAGAGGCGCATGAACCATTCCTCCATAAGCATTTGTGGATAGGTTATAACCTGGTCTTCCTTCAGAAGATAAATATGAAATTGGAGTTGGATCTTTTCTTTCAATAGGTGTCTGACAAAAATCTTGCGGTACAGTTTGATTTTTTTTATTAAGAAAATATCCTCCACTTAAAAAAGTCCCCCCAATTCCAAGCCATTGGAGAAAATTTTTTCTGTCCATCTTAGGTTGATGTGAATGTAGAGAATAAAGAAAACAAGATAACTAAAATAATCCCAGGAAGTGTTAGCCCTAACCTAAAGTAAAATGGAATTCCAGATTTACCTGCTAAAAGATAAATAAGACTGCCTATCCACGGAACTACTATTATAAAAAAAGTCCAAATTATTGAGACTGTCTTAGAAATATTCTCTCTTTTGCCAAGATCGTAAAGGGATATTGGCAACCAAATTACGTATAAAATAATTGGAATGTAATACGCATAGAAATATGATAAATAAAAAATTATACCTGGTGATTTAATTGTTTCCATAATTTTACCCAACAATCATTGAGTTGGGATACCTCCAATAATTATTCCTACTATTGAATATGCTATTAATCCCAAAAATAAGATTATTCCTGTAATTATCATTGTACTTCTAACATATTTTGAAATTGAAGACTCTTTATATAAATAAACGATTGCTGATATATATGGAATCATTAGAATAGCAATCAAATAAATAATAGACTTATTTTTAGTTAATTTTTTATTAAAGATTATATCAATTATAGAAGTTCCTATCCATGCAATATATAATCCAATCGGTAATATAAATCCAAATATGTGATAGAGTATTGTTTTATAAGTTTGTGGAAATTGAGGTTTTAAGGGGCTTGAGTAGCTCCTTTGTGATGCATAATAATTTTTTAAGATAGTATCAGACTCTTCAGGGTATTTCGCTAATTCAATATATTTCTTTGATTTCTCAAACATCCCTATGGCAGGTTCAATTATTTTAGTTAACTCAAGTGGCATAGTTGGTTGTTCTGAGGGGATTGGCTGATTTTTGTAGGATATTTTTTCAAAATCACCCATATTAACTTGAACAAATAAAGATAATAATCCTATTGTTGATGATAAATCGGCTGTGTAGGGATAACGGAAATTATCACACCCCTGAAAAAATTCTAGTAATACAGGAGAGGAATGATTATAAATATTTTCCTCAAAACAATTTCCAAAACTAACGGGGCCACCCAATGCAATGTCCCCTCTTCCAGAACCAAATACTATATTATTTTTTACTATATTATTATTACTTAACCATAATCTTTCATCAATGTTAGGTACTACACTTATACCATAATTTTTATGATTTAATACAATATTATTTTCAATTCTATTTCTTATGCCACCAAGTATTGCAATTCCATTGCCTATAGAAGGAAATTCTAATTTATGACTGGGAGCATTCATATTATTATTATCATACACTAAGTTATATAATAAAGTAGTCTCTCTCTCAGGGGGTAATAATTCTCTATCTAAAGAATTCGGCCCAATTCCTAAGAAATTATTTCTCCATATTGAGCTTAAAATGTATAAGTTTCCCCCAGAATTGGTTCCAGAGTAACCCAAGGCATTATTTTCACTGATTACATTATATATAATCGCATCACATGGATAGCATTGACCAATATAAAATCCAGAATCAGGGGAACCAGAAGCATATGAATTTTCTAATAGTCCGTCTATTGAATCAAATGCATATATCCCATAGTCACCATTATTGTAAGCAGTTAAATAATTTCCGTGATACCCTTTCACTCCTGTCCAATAAACTCCATTTAGAGTATAATTTCTAAACGTCATATTTTGAACTGAAACGCCATCTGCATTGAGAATCATTATACCGTTGGCTCTTATAAACTCACCATCCAGAATAGTCTTGTTTCTGTCTGAGCCTCTTATTATTAAAGATGGAGTTGTTACGATTACCTCTTCTTTAAATATTCCTTCTGCTATTAAAATTAAATCTCCAGGCGTTGCAGAATCAACAGCATTTTGAATCGAAGGGTATTCCGCAGGGACTTTTCTTATCTTATTAGAGTATGTATCAACAGCCTTTTTTTGTACTACCTCAGAATTTTGTACAACATTTGCCCCGCCAACTAATATATGTCCTGCCATCCCAACTTTTCCATCTGGAGAAGCATGAAATGAACAATAATATGGAAAATCTCCCTCTTCTGGATAAGTAATATCCGCAAAAGCACCATGGGGAATTGCAATACTACCATAGGAAGATTCCGTACTCCATTTTTTTTCTGTAGAAATTGCATTATGAGGGTTATTTCCAATATTTACAAATCGAACCTTTCCACCTATTGGAGCAGATGCAATCGGAGGAATAAAAACATTATCAAACATTTTAACATGCAAGAATCCCTCCTCTGAACCTGTTCCATCTCCACCACATCTTAAAATAAACATAGAAATAATTATATTAAAAATTATTATTTTTATATTATTAAAAGATAGTATTCTCATAAATTTTTTATACCTCTATAAGAGTTTTCATTTTAGAAGAGTACATTTCTAAATCTGGATTTTTTGGATCTAAAGTGGAAATTCTTTCTATTATACCAGAAATTTGCTTCTTATTTTTATTCTCCAAATAAACATCAAACAATAATTTCAAAACTTTCAAATCATTTGGATCTCTAAGTCTGAGTCTTTCTCCAAAACTTATAGATAATTCATTTTCTCCAGCTTTAAAATAGTTATAACTTGTTTGATAAAACATATCTGTATCACTAGGCACCAATTGAGTATATTTTTCACCTGCCCTAGCCGCTTCCAAATATTTTTTATCTTCTGCTTCTATTGTTGATAAAACCTTAAGTCCCTCTGGAAATACACCTTCCTTTTCAAATAATTCATTGATTATTTTTCTAGCCTCAGGGAGATTTTTCTTGGAAATTTGTTCTTTTGCAAATTTTAAATTTTTCTCATATTCATAAGAATGGGAAGGCAATGCGGCACCTAAATATTCAATTCTAATGAGAGATAAATCATCATATAACTCCCCTTTTCCTACAATTGAATCAACGGTTTCTTGCATTTTACCATTACCAATTTCAACATGGTGTAAAAATAATTCATGATCCTCATTTATAAATTTATTCCCAGTTGGATCAGAAATAACAATGTCGTCTCTTCCGTCAGACCCACCAAATAAAATATCTACTGGCATTAACTGAAAGGTTCTAATAAATAATTGACCTTCTTCCCCTAAACTTCCTAATTTTCTAAAATCAAGATCTGAAGTAATAAATTCTGATTTACCATCTCGATACAGCACTATCCAAGGATGCTCTGCATTCATGTGATACATAAATCCATTTTCTTCATCAATTAATCCCATAATCAATGATACCAACATACTTCCATCAAAACTTTCAAAAATTTTATGTAATTCAACGAATGTATTCTTTAACCATCTCTCGGGAGACTGATTTGAAATTAATTGTGACAGTTTGGTTCTTTCTATAATTGATTGAAATAGTGAACCTAAAACGAGAGCTCCGCCTGCACCCTGTATAGATTTACCCATTGCATCTGAGTTCATATACACAATGTATTTTCTTCCCTGGAGAGTTATATTGTGAGCAGCACTCAAATCTCCCCCGATCTCATGATGGCGATTCTTAAACTCGAATTTTTTCTTTTGTTTAGTTAAAAACTCGATATGGACTGTTTCACTTTGTGCAAAGTTTCTACCCAACGGTTTAATTAAGAGAGATGTTAAGAAATAATCACCATCTTGCTGAACTTTCAATTCATTTACTTTTTGTAAAGATTCTGTTAACTCCCTAGTCCTATCTTCTACTTTTTTCTCTAGAGTAGCATTGAGTTCTTCTGTGCTATTATGCAATTCAACAAACTTTTCTGCTAGTAATACAATGAAGGTCATAATGAAGGTAAAGAATGTATATTTAGTAAAAGAGAGACCTGAGTTAAATAGAATTGAATCTAGGATATCATAGATTGCAGAACCTAATGTTAGCACAAAAGCCCCAAATACTCTCTTTGCAGCAGGAATTTTATCTTTAATTGCACGAAATAGAATAATAAACATTACTGGTGCCATGAAAAATAACGCACTTAATTGCCAAACTCTGAGAAGATACTCCGAAATATACATTGGAGTTATGAAGGTTGGTATTGATAAGCATAGTGTAAATAATAAATAATAATAAGATTTTTTAGAAATTTTTTGAAAAAATAATTCATCTTGAAAAACCAATATTAAGGCAACAAGTGGATATAGTACTATTAATTCAATCCTTTGAATAATTTCTGTATCCCAACTAGTATTTTCAAATATTACATTTGTTCGAGTATATAAATATATCCCTAACAAGGAAGTAGTTAATCCCATATATAGATTTACAACTTCTTTAGGTCTCTTTATATATAAAAATATATGATAAATACCAAATATTATATAAATTCCAATAAGCACAACTGTTGAGAAATCTCGATTGCTGTACTGTAAGTCCTCAAAAACTCCAAAATTATAACCATTTTTTAAATAAAATCCAGTATGTTCAAATTTAGGATGTCCCTGGATTTTTACTAACAGTATATTGTCTGTATCTTTGAGGTAGTCCTCTGGAATTTCATATGTCTGTCCCCTTACAGTGCGGTGAAATTCAACTTTTTGACCATCGATAGCTTTTCCCTCATTCGCTACTAGATTTCCATTGATATAAACCTCAAAAACTTCTCCAATTTCTCCAAAGGAGATACCTTTTACTTTCTTTATTGCTTTAATATTGGGAGGGTAGTCGAAGGTTGTAAGTAGGGAGTATGTTTTTAGATTTCCTTCCCCCGGGAAAATCTTAGCTATCCAAACCGGAAATTCTTTGATTTCCTTCCAATTTGTATCCTCGGTTTTTCCACTCAGAAACTCATCGGAATATGAATCTATAGCCCACCATTGATGTGCCTTACATGTTGAACTACTGCAGTCTTCGGTAAGGCTTAATGGCTTAACCGATTCAGGAAAAATCATACTAAAAGTTGAGAATAAGATTGTACAAAAGAGGATAAAATTTTTCATTTAATAAATCTCCGATAGGGTTCAGAGTAAAACAAATATTAATTTAAAAAGTTTTTCAAGGAAAAAAAGAAATTAAATATTTTAAATCTACATAATTTATTTGTAAGGTTGTTATTTTGGAATAATTCCTTTTTTCTTAAATAGATCTCCTAGTTTATCTAGTGTTTGTGGATTGATATTTGAGTTTACAGCATTCCTATTTTCCTCTTGTATCTCTTGCAATATCTCAGCCCTTTGAATTGATACATTTCTAGGAGCCTTGATCCCAAGTTTTACTTGATCCCCTTTAATATCAACAATGACTATCTCCACATCTTCCCCAATCATGATTGATTGGTTCAATCTGCGAGCTAAAACGAGCATTAGACTCTCTCCGGAGTCTTTTTATTATCAAGAATTAATTTGCGAACAGGATGAGTCTCATCTCTCGATATAAACTGCCCCCCAATTAGATCCTTTTTATTAATAAGAATTGGTCCCTGTAAATTCGCAGTCATCAAATCAGGATCTTCTCCAGGAATTGATACAATAACCATTATCAACGCATCTTCAATTTTAGTTAGCTTAAGAGATTTAAGTTCAGAGGGAGGAATAATTGGAACATAAGTAGATGTAAATAATTCAGGTTGTATTACAATAAATGCTAGATTTTTATCTTCCAAGCATTGTAACCACTTAAATACACTATCTGGGCTTTCTTCAATTAATGCAAAACGAGAATATTTTTCAAAACCAAACAATCCGACTGGAAATACAATAATTTGACGGTCATCTATTTCTATCCTACCGAATGGTTTTGAATCAATTAGTAAACTCATTTATTATCTTAAGAAATCCATTAGTGTAGGACGAATTATCCTTGACCCAATATTTAAAGCATAATTATGCACACTTTCAAGCCACTTTAAGTTCATAATTGCTTCGGGTAAATCTACAGATTCATTCTTAGCTAGAAGTTCTGTCATAAAGGTTCTATCGAAGTCCATACGTTGTGCGTGATGTTCAATTCTATTTACTTTTGCTCCTACTGCCGATCTATGACGAAGAATATTTTCAAGTGCCAAATCTATATCACCTAAATCTTTCCCAGAAATTTTTTCCTGATCACCAGATGTTAAATCATTTTTTAACTGAATGAGTACATCAAAGATGGAAAGGCCAGTTACGGTAGCAGACCTTGAGAAATTTCCTGGGGGCTCACTTGAGTTTGGCTCAATTAAGCCTAAGTCTTTTAGAACAGTTCCCCCTTCAATGTCTTCTAACCACATCTGATGAGGGTTAGTTGTTGTGAGAGAGATATTATTATTTCCCAATCGAGAAGCCTTTACATCTAAGGGAGAACTGTTAATTTTATCGATAACATCATCTAATTTATCACCAGCGGCTATCGAGATTTCAACTCCATTGATTTTTATTCTTTGATCGGAGGGAACACTATATTCAGTCAAATCCTTAGATGCTGTAACACTTGTATTCGTTCCCCAAAATACTCTATTTCCAGGAACAGTTACACCGATATACTCGCCTCTATCGATTTCTCTAATTTGCTCTCCTATATCTCCTCTGTATTCCACACCAACAATTCTTTCTTGGATTCCGAGACCTTTGAGATTTTTCTCTTTGGTTTCAATTACTTCAAAAGGAGCTTTGTCAATTGTATGACCACCAAATATAAATTTACCAGTTGCATCACGGCTATTAGCAATTTCAATCAAGGCTCTGAGATGTTGGTCAATTTCTTTTCCAATTGCTGCTTCTAATTCAAATCCTTTATCACCTTGATATATACCATTTGCCGCTTGAACTGTCAAAACTCTTACTCTTTGTAAAATATCTGTTGCTGTAGAAAGAGCTCCATCGGTTTGATCCAAACGTGCCTTTCCATCATTTAGATTTCTTCCGAATTGTTCTAACTCATGAAGCCTTGTTCTGAAGTACATTTGATTAGTTGCTAGTCCTGGATCATCAGAAGGCTTACGAATTTTTAAGCCTGTTCCTATTTGAGTTTGTATTTCATCAAGTTCTGCTTGGTGACGATTTAGGTTTTTCACCAATGAATTGCTAGTCATTTGTCCTGTTATTCTCATATTACATTATCTCCTAAATTATCTAACCAATCTATTTATTATTACATCCAATATTTCTGCTTGCATATTAATCATTTTTGCTGACGCATTATATGCCTGTTGAAATTGAACCATGGAAGCCATTTCTTCATCTAAACCAACCCCACTAATAGATTGTCTCAGATTTTCATATTCTGTCATTAAAATATTTCTGGTTTCTGATTCTTGCTTTGCTTCTCTAGATTCTGTTCCTAGTTTTGAGATAGAAAAAGCATAAAATGAAGTAAAATTATTGTCATATTCCACCATAATAGGTTTATCACGGAGAGCAGCGGCAATCAAAAGAGCATTTGAACCATCTTTATGACCATTTGCTAAATTGTAATCCTGAGATCCACCAATTGCCTTTCCCCTAGATGCGGCTATGCTTAGTTCATTTCCTTGTATTTCATCAGAAATTTTTACTCTTGCTGAAGGATTATAATAAGGAGTCAGGGCAATATCCTCAGAACTAGTCTGAAATTTATTTATTTCTCCTGTTTTTCTATAATCAAAAGAACCTGCACTTCCCGATCCTGACAAAATTCCAGAGAGTCCAACTAAAAATTGTCCAGAATCTTCTAAGTGCTGTATAACAAAGTTCATTTTTGGATTATCTTCTGAAAGAGTTGCTTTTAAAGTTAATTGTGAGTCATGGCTTAAGGATGCATTTATGCCTACTCTAGAATTATTTATCCTTGAGATAACCTGTCCTACAGTATCATCTTTTGAATAGGAAACATATATTGGTGTATTATTTCCATCATTTTTGTGAAAAGTTAACGTTCCAGCGATGCCAATTGGTCTGTCTTTTTCTAAAGATGTTTTACCAGTAACTCTAAAAATAGCAGTCATATCGTTTATTCCATCACCATTGGAATCAAACTCTCCCATACTATTATTAGAAAGTGTTTTTATTTCAAAAAAGTTAAGATTTGTCTTACCATTCATTCCAAAACCATCTCTGTGAATTGAGTTAACAGTATCCACCATATTGACGGTAAAAGAATCAACCTGAGCGATTTTTTCGGGTATTACATAGTCTCTCATCTCTAAAAGACCCTGTAATCTTCCACTTCTCATCAAGACTCTATCACCACTATCTTTCCAGAAAAGATCTAATTTTCCGTCTCTTTCAGCATCACCGACAATTTTAATCTCACTTTTCTTTCCACCCTGAACGAGAATTTGCTGACCAATATAAACCATAAATTCATCTTTATCACTTCTACTAACTGTAATATCAACTAATCCAGCTAATTCTCCAATTGCCTTATCCCTTCTGTCATACAAATCATTTGGTGTATCGCCAACAGTTTCTGACTTTAGAATTTTTTCATTTAAAATTCTAATACTTTCACTCAAAGATATTAATTGGTTTGATTTAGTTTCAAAATCTCTATTTGCCTGATCTTTTAAGAATGATAACTTCTTGTATGTATCATCAAGTCTAGAAACTAAGCCATTCGCTTTTTCTTTTACGACTGCTCTGTGAGCACTTTCATCGGGATAATTACCCAATTCCTGAAAAGAAGACCATACTTGATCCATTTGGGTTCTAATCGTATTACCACCTGGCTCTCCAAAAATTATTTCGGTTTGTGATAAATACTCTTGTTTTACACCCCAATAATTTTTTTCAGTGTTAGTCTCATTAATTCGTTCATCTATAAAATTATCTTTTATTCTTTCAATCTGTGTTACAACAGATCCCTGACCGATTTGACCGGCTACATTTGCTCTGTTGAATGTTGCATCATAAATGGGATCCGCCGCACCAATAGTAACCCTTTGACGGGTATAATTTTTATTATCTGCATTAGCTACGTTATGACCTGTTGTATTTAATGCTTGTTGATGTGCTGAAAGTCCTCTTTTACTTACTTCTAAACCTGAAAATGTTGATCCCATTTTTTATCTCCAACTATGCTTTTGTATTTAACATTACATTCATTCGACTACGATTTACTTTTGAGGGAGCATCATAGCTACCCAATTCTTGAATACCGACTGATGCCGCTTTTAAGGCTTCCATAGATAACTCAAAAATTTCTTGTTTTGCGTGTAAAAGTTTTTCATTTATAGTAATACATTCTCTTAATTGTGTTACAACATCTCTAAGGTCATTAGCGAGACTTTCAAATTTTCCACGCTCATCTTCCTCAATAAAATCAATTAATTCAGACAATACGACTTTATTGCCTTTTGGTGTAATATTTCTACTTTCAAATAATTTAGAAATTGCAGACTGTCTTTTTTCTTCTACCTGTCCTGCAATACCTAAGAGATGAGAAATTTGTTTAGATGCAGATTCTAACTCTCTGCCTCTAGATTGGAGTATGATTTCACGCTTATTGGACTCTAAAGAAAGGATACTTCTATATACAGATATCTCTTCTTTAAATATATATTCTAAATCTTCTTCTTTTTCGGAATTTACCTGCGTCATGAAAATACTCCTTACCAGTTCTCATCGACCGATTTCAAAATTTGCTGAGTAGATTTGAGAAAAAAACATCGGTACTATGTCCCTTTGCCTAAACTAAAAAAGATTTTTTGACACTAAATTAAGATGATTTTTTCCTCAGAAAACTTACATGATTAATGGATTAATTTATTTTATAAATTAATTCTATTTTCTCTCTGGAAAAGTCAGTTAAAGAAGAAAAATCCCACACACAATTAAATTAAGATTATGTCTCATAACTATCTATTAAATTATTCTTGGTAGAATTTTAAAAAAAAAATTATTTTTTTCAACTATTTTATCCAAAATTTTTACATATATAGGTAGGAGAAATAAAATGAAAAACTTTATCCTAGCATTAAATAAAGCTAATCTTACCGAAGAAGGTATGGAATCTGTCTTGACAGAGATTGAAACTTGGGTAGACTCAAAAGTACTACGGAGTGAGCAAAAAATTATGAATCAATTTATCGCACCCATTCAAAAAGAGACCGACGGTATTCGAAGTGAAATACGAATGCTTTCTGAGACTATGAAACATGGATTTGCTCTTATTGACGAGCGATTCATAAAATTGGATCAGAAGTGGGAAGAACGATTTCTAACGATGAATCAAAAAATTGATTTCACAAGAGAAAACCTAGAGAACCAAATAAAAGCCAATGAGAGGAACATGGAAAAACAGTTTTCATTTCAGCAGAAATTGTTATGGGCAGTTTTATCTGTTGTGTTAGGGCTCTTTTCAAAAGCCATTCATTTGATATAGTGCTCATACATAGAATTATGAGAAAGAAAGAGATTCAATTTAACGAAAATTTCCAGAGACAATTTTAGTTTTAGTATACCGAATAAAAATATCCATATTTCTTTGAAAAAACAAAAATCGTAACTACTAATGGAGTTGCTAATTCCATTTTGCATGTAAAAATGGAATTAGAGATTCCAAAATGAAAAAAATAAATCGCTCATTTTTATCCCCCAAAGAAAGCTTTTTTCTTTTCGGACCACGTGGAACAGGAAAATCGACCTACCTCAAAGACATCTTTCCAAATGCCAAGTTGATTGATTTTTTAGATCCAGAGACATACAGGAATTTTATAGGCAAGCCAGAAATTTTAAAAGAAATTGTGGAAGGCAATTTTAATAAGAAAATTTTCATCCTCGATGAGATACAAAAAATCCCTGAAGTGCTAAGTGTAGTACACCAACTCATAGAAACCAAAAGAAAATATCAATTTATACTCACAGGATCTAGCTCAAGAAAATTAAAAAGAACAGGCGTGGATCTATTGGCGGGTAGAGCAGAATTATGCAGAATGCATCCCTTCACTGCAAAAGAATTGGGATCTTCTTTTAACTTAGAGTCTGCTTTAAAATATGGCTTGCTACCCTTGGTTTATGAAAAATCCGATCCCACTGCGAGCTTACGTGCCTATCTTGGACTCTATGTAAAGGAAGAAGTATTCAGTGAGGGCCTTGTGAGAAATATTGGAAATTTTTCCAGATTCTTGGAGGCAGTAAGTTTTTCCCATGCCAGTATTTTGAATACTTCCAATGTTGCTAGAGAGTCAGGAGTGGAAAGAAAAACCGTAGAAGGATACCTTTCTATCTTAGAAGATCTTCTATTGTCCTTCACCCTTCCCATTTTTTCAAAGAAAGCCAAACGGGATCTCATCTCCCATAAGAAATTTTATCTATTTGACGCAGGAGTATTTTTTGAGATGAGGCCCAAGGGTCCTTTGGATTCTCCCGAAGAAATAGCAGGAGCAAGTTTAGAAGGATTGGTTGCACAAAATCTAAGAGCCTATCTGGATTATGATAAAAAATCTACCAATCTGTACTACTGGAGAACCCGCTCGGGTTTAGAGGTAGACTTTGTTTTGTATGGCAAGGAGCTCTTTTGGGCAATCGAAGTTAAAAATAGTAATAAAATAAGATCAGAAGATTTAAAAGGACTCCAACAATTCTTACTAGACTATCCTGGTTGTGATGCCTATTTTTTGTATCGCGGAAAAGAAAGATTGAAAAAGGACAATATTCTATGCTTACCTGTTGAGGATTTTTTATTAGAATTTTTGAGGTAATCGAAATCGTCCCTATCTTTAAAAATGGAAAACGCTCATTTCTAGATCTCAAACTTTTTTGCAAAATTCTTCCTGCCCAAGAAGATAATTTCATCCAAGTAGAACTCCAAATTGCGGAACAAACTGGGTATATCCAAAGATCCCTCTACTATGCCTCAGGGCTCGTTCAGCATCAATTAAAAGTGGGAGAATCCTATTTCCAGCTTACACCCATTATCCAAATTAATATACTTGACTTTTCCCTCTTACCTGGTGAAAATATTATTAGTAGATATTTGCTCAAAGAATTGGATAGTAATACAATTCTCACAGAAGATTTTCAGATGATCTATGTGGAGCTTCCCAAATTTCATATAACGGAAATAGAAGATCTCCAAACCGAAGCGGATATCTGGTTTTATCTATTAAAAAATATTCAAACTTTGACGGAGCAGTCTCGCATGGAAATTCTAAAAAAGAAACCCGATCTTAAAAATGCCTTTGGAGTTTTGGAAATGTACTCTTCCGATCCCGAAAAACAAAGAGAATTCGAAGAACGTTTGAGAGCCGATGAGAACTATGCCTATGAGTTGGCTGTTAAATATGAGAAAGGTTTAAAAAAGGGTATAGAGGAAGGTATTGAAAAGGGAATAGAAAAAGGTGAGCTCAGGAAAAGTTTAGAAACTGCTCGAAAGATGAAGGAAGAAGGATTTAGCATAGATCAAATTTTAAGAATCACAGATCTTTCTTTGGATATGCTTAAAGATAATGGGGTTGTGTAGGCTTGGGATTCGTCTTCGATTACCCAACGGAATTTTACTATTTTTTTTAATACGTTACTAGAGTGTAGATGAGAGGCTATTTTGTACCTCACCCCTACTATTCCGAATTGTACTACTTATCAGTATACACCGCCTCTCCATTGCGTTGTACGGATACGCAACAGAGAGGGATAATTTTTTAGTTACCAGTTACCCCCTCTCTACTTCGTATCACCATAACGCAGTGGAGAGGGGGTCAAAACCAAAACGTATTACAAATTCAAACCAATCGGGGGTGAGGTAAATAAATTTACGTACCACATTCTAGCCCAATAAAAAGAACACCACTTCATTTCTGTGTTCTTCAGAACTAATACATATATAATCTCTCCTAGAAATTTTGTATCAAAGAACCGAAATACAAACCCACTCAGTTTTCAGGTCAAAATCCAATGCTCTTACTTGCGGAATGGGTTTTAAATACTTTTTGTCCAATTTACTTGGATCGGGACAAAAATCTGTTCAGAGAAAGCCTCCGGCATTTCCTTTGTGCTATGGGTGGAGAAATAGGCGGAATCCGTTGTTGTTGTTCCGATTCGAGAGACGGCTATTCCTAGCATTGTTGTCCAAGAAACCAATATAACTATATTTTTATTTGCTAATCATATATTTATTTTATTGCTTTTTTATGTAGTGCTTCCAACATATAAACCATGTATCCAATCCATGATCCATTTGTGAGAAGTTTTCTTTCCGGTAAACAGGAGGCTATAGATTTCTTAGATTCCACTCTCCCTGAATTGATCACTCAACAACTGGATCTAAAAAACCTGGAACTCATGAAAGAATCTTTTGTAAACATACAAGAAGAATTACGAACAGATTTACTCTACAAAATACCATTTAAAACATCATCGTCTATCTTTGTCTATGTTCTCTTTGAACATAAGAGCTACTATGATCCATCTATCTATTTCCAACTTTTGGAATATCTCTCCAAGATTTATAGTTGGCAGAAGCAATTGGGAGAAGAATTAAAAGTTGTCATCCCCTTTGTTTTCTATCATGGAGAAAAAGGTTGGGATCTGGGACTTAATTTTTTAGAAAATTTCGATCTAGAGAGTATCCCGGCTGATCTTTTGAAGTACATTCCCAATTTTTCCATCCAGCTTCTGGAATTGAAACAGGGAGGAAAGGCTTTCCAAACTCAAAATATTGCTCTTCGAAACTTCATGAGGATGGTTCAAATCATTCGGGAAGATCCTGAAGCCTTTTTATCTCATTTGAAAGAAATTTATCATTCCATCTTAGATGAAAAAGAAGACGCAAAAAGAATTTACATTTTGAAGAACCTGTTGGAGTATTTATTCAGAGCCAGAAAAGATGCTGAGAACTATACAAAAAAAGAAATCATCAAAGAGATTGAGGGTGAATATATGAATTTATTAGAGAAAATTAGGGAAGAAGGAAAGTTAGAAGGGGAAGTTAGAGGTGAATTAAAAGCAAAGATCGAAACGGCTCGAAAGATGAGGGAAGAAGGGTTCAATCTTGCTCAAATCATTCGAATCACTGATTTAACGGAAGAGCAGTTAAAGGAAAATGGGGTTGTGTAGTGCTGGGATTCGACTTCGATAAACCTATAAAATTCTGCTACTTATTTGGTACGTTTTTTTACCTCACCCCTACTATTCCGAATTGTAATACTTATCAGCGTACACCGCCTCTCCATGCCATTTGAACTGAGATGGCACAGAGAAGGGTAACTTTATAGTAACCAGTATACGTTTACTA
>Ga0214917_10003868_pt1 | contig 17037 bp, 17 predicted proteins | sample LL_1208_BB_MetaG_FD_177983 | JGI IMG/M metagenome (GOLD analysis project Ga0214917, IMG submission 177983) | Freshwater microbial communities from Lake Lanier, Atlanta, Georgia, United States - LL_1208_BB | ecosystem: Environmental > Aquatic > Freshwater > Lake | place: USA: Georgia | collected... | reverse complement strand
TCGATCCTGGATTCCCAGGGTCGTGTGCTGAACACCTGGGCCGACGTGCTGAACCGCGCTGGTCTGGGCATGGAAGTGATGCACGAGCGCAATGCTCACAACTTCCCCCTCGACCTGGCCGCTGCAGAAGCCACCCCCGTGGCTCTGACCGCTCCTGCCATCGGCTGAGCGTCAGCTCCCATCGGTTGATTCACGGACCGACCACCTCGAGCCCCTGCGCAAGCAGGGGCTTTTTTGTGTGGGTGCGCGCTGGCTGCGCGCTCGCAATCGGCCTGAGCCTGCTCACTCCTCCATTGCCGCTGCTTGGGCTCGTCCTGGCCGCTGCCTGGCCTCGTGCCGGTCGCTCCAGGAGTGGGACCACATCCGAACGCAATGTGGTCCCACATCACAGAGAGCCTTCGGCGGGACCAACGCCCATGACGGTGGGAATGCTCAGGGAGTCGTTCGCTGCCATCACGCCATGGCTCGCCCGTTCCCTCGTCCCGCTCAGCATCCGCTGGAGCAGTCGGGCTTCCTACTGCCCCTGGCCACCACAGGGGCCCTGGTGCTGCTGCTGAGCAGCCTGTCGCTGCAGACGGCTGTGCTGCAGAGCCGCCGGGTGCTGCAGCTGCAGGCCCAGCGGCAACACCAGGAGGATCAGCTCACCTCAGCGGCCCACCGGCTGGGTGCCGAGCTCACCGGCCCCTATCGCTGCCTGCTGGCGCTGCCCTCGGATCAATGGCCTCAGGCGGCTACAGCTGGCTGCCCCGCCGGGGTGGATCCTGCAGGGCTGCTGGCACTGCTGCAGCAGGAGCACGGGGTGGCGCTGAGCCGCTGGCAACCGAGCCCAACGGGAGGCGAGCTGCAGTTGCAGCTGGGGGCGAACGGACCCTCTGCCAGCTGGGGCCTGTCTCTGGCACCAACCCCCTCGCTGCGGGAGCTGGGCTGATGCATCTCGTGGAAGTGATGGTGGCCGGCAGCGTGTTCCTCGGCGCCTCCTGCAGCTCCCTGCAGATCTGGGCCGCCTCGGGCAACAGCGCCCAGCAGTGGATCGAGCGCCGCCAGGCCCTGGAGCGCAGTGAGCAGGATCGACTGATGCTGGAGGCGCACTGGCGCCGCACGCTCACGGCCGCGCTCGACTGCAACCAGGCGGCGGCCTCGATGGCCAGCCTGGCGCAGCAGGCCGCAGCCGACAGCACGCTGCAGCGATCGGTGCAGCTCAACCCCGATGGTCGCAGCCTCAGCCTGGAATGGCGCAGCGTCAGCAACAGCGGCGGCAGCGGCGGCGGCAGCGGCTTCGAGCGCACGCGCCTGGTGGCACCAGCGGGGCTGGGGCTGTGCACGCCTGCGGCGGAGGTGCCGGCATGAGCCGCGGATTCACGCTGCCGGAACTGCTGATCGCAGCGTCGGTGCTGGCGCTGCTGGCGGGGGCCTGCTTCGGCAGCGCCAACGAAACCCTGGCGCGCCAACGGGTGGAAGCCGCCAGCCGGCGGCTGGAGCAAGGCATTGAGGAGGCCCGTGCCAATGCCGAGCAACGCCGCTCCGCCTGCAGCCTGGCGCTGGCGGCGGAGGCCTGGTCGTCGCCAGCTAATGCGGCCCTGCCGTCCTGCCTGGCGGAGAGCACGCCACTGAGCGAAGGCGTCGCCGGCGACGACCGGCTGCAGCTGCGCCACAACCTGCCGGCCGAACTGCGCTTCACCGCCAACGGGCTCCTGATCGATGGCGGCACTGTGGTGATCGGTGCCGCCGGCACCGCCCTGAAACGCTGCCTGGTGGTGGCCCTGCCCCTGGGGGTGGTGCGGATCGGGCGCTACGGCGGCAAGGAGGGCGATGCCCTGAGCAGCGCGGCCTGCCTGCCGGATCCGGGGCTGTGAACGCGATGGCCGCACCACACCGCGATCAGGGCCTCACCTTGCTGGAACTGCTGCTGGCCCTGAGCCTTGGCCTGCTGCTGAGCAGCGCCATGATTCAGGCGCTGCTGGCGGACAGTCGCGGTAGTACGCAACTCCTGCGGCAGCTGCGCCAGCGGCAGCAACAGCAGCGGGTGCTGGCCCTGGTGCGCACGGAGCTGCTGCGCAGCGAGCGCATTAGCCTCACACCGGCCCAGGAAGCCCACGCCTGCGACCTGGCCGGCCGCAGCCCGGTGCTGCACCTGAGCGGAGCCAGCGGATCGATCACCTACAGCGTGGGGGCGGCCCCCAGCGGCATCTGGCGCGGGGTGGTGCTGATGCGCTGCGGCCCGGCCTACGGCCTCGATGGCCGAACCAACCCCGCTGCAGCGGCGCAGAACCGGGTGCTGGTGGATGGGCTGGTGCCGGGGGCGGTGGTGAGATCGGGGACCTGCAGCCCGGGGCAGAACAGCACAAGCCAGGGATTCAGCGCCTGCATCGATCCCCAGGGCGGCCTGGTGCAGCTGCTCATCGCGCAGGTTGCCGGTGGAACTGCAACGAATCAGGCGGAGCTGCTGGCTGCCGCGCCGCGGCAGGGGGACCCGAACGGGAGTAGCAGCTCCAACAGCCCATGAAGCCTGTGCTTGGCGGGCTGAGAAAGGCGCAGCACAATGGTGAAGAACGAGCCCACGCCCCACTTGGTTGCCTCATCTGCCCGAGTGCTCGTGGTCGACGACGATCCCGATCTGCGCGAGTTCCTCAGCAGTGAACTGGGCGTTGAGGGTTACAGCTGCGCGGTAGCTGGCAGCGGCCAGGAAGCACTTGTGCAACTGCGGCGTGAACGCTTCGATCTGGTGCTGCTCGATTGGGGCCTGCCGGACTTCAGCGGCGTGGAAGTCTGTGAACGGCTGCGGGCCAGCAACATCACCACACCGGTGCTGATGCTCACCGCGCACGATGATGTGGCCGAACGCGTGATGGCCCTGGATGCCGGGGCAGACGACTACCTCACCAAACCCTTCTCGATCAACGAACTGCTGGCCCGGGTGCGGGCCCAACTGCGCCGCAGCCAGCTGAGCCAGGGAGAAACCTCCCAGTTCAGCTTGGGCGATCTCAACCTGGATCTGATGCGGCGGGAGGTGCACCGAGGCGGGGTCCTGATCACCCTCTCGCAACGGGAGTTCGAACTGCTGGCCTTCCTGATCCGGCAGCCGGAGAAGGTGCATCCGCGCCAGGAAATCCTCGAGGCGGTCTGGGGCAGCCCGTTCATTGGCGACCCCAACCTGCTGGATGTGTATGTGGGCTACCTACGGCGCAAGTTGGAGAAACCCGGCCTACCGCGCCTGATCCACAACATGCGCGGTGTTGGTTTCAGCCTGCACCAGGGCCAACCGGTGAAGTGAGCTGCTGCAGCGGCAGACGCAGCTGAAAATCAGCTCCACCGCCGGGCACGGCCGCCACAGACACCCAGCCGCCCATCGCTTCCATCAGCAGACGCACCACCGCCAGGCCCAGTCCACTGCCGCGGGTATCGCTCTGCACCGCGGCGGAGCCACGCACAAAGCGTTGAAAAATGGCCGCCTGCTCCTCCCGCTGCACACCCGGGCCGCGATCGCGCACATGCCACACCACCTGGTTGGGAAAGGAGCAGAGCTCCAGTTGCACGGGGCCTGTTGAGTAGGCCAGGGCGTTCTCTACAAGGGCGGAAATGCACTGCAGCAGTCGCTCTGGATCCGCCTGGACGGCCACCGGGGGAAGCACGGCACCAGCTGGCAACAGCTGCAGGCGCTGCGGAGCCAGGAGGCGCAGCCGATCGAAGGCTTCCAGCATCAAGGCTTCCGGATCCACGGGCCGGCATTGCAGCTGCAGGCGATCAGCGTCCTGCCGGGCCAGATCCAGCAGATCGCGCACCAGGGTGGTCATGTGGCGCGCCTCTGCGTCGATCGAAGCCACGGCGCGGCGCTGGTCGTCGGCCAGGGGCTGACGCAGCAGGCTCTGGGCCTGGCCGGAGATGAGGGTGATCGGGGTGCGCAACTCATGGGCCACGCCGTCGGTGAAGGTGCGTTCGCGCTGCCAGGCCGCGGCGAGGCGCCGCTGCAGGGCCCTGAAGGATTCGGCGATTGGTTGCAACTCCTGGGGCTGCTCCTCAGGTGCAAGCGCCGGGCCGCGCACCCACTGCAACCCGCTGATGCTCTGGAGGCGAGAACAGAGGGCCTCGATCGGGCGCACCAGGTCACGGCGCAGCACGGGCCGCAGCAGGGCGGCTGTGAACAGGCTGGCCATGCCTGCCGCTGCCAGAAGCAACAGCAGCAGGGTGCGCTGCCGGGCAATGGAACTGGTCACGTTCTGGCGCACCACCAGGGTGTGCCTGCCGCTCTGCGGCAGCAGCACGGGTGTACGGCTCTGCATCCAGCTCTGCCCACCGCTCTCCAGGAGCTGAGGCCCACTGAAAGGGGGCGGGGTACCGGGCTCCAACCAGGCGATGAGGCCGAAGGGCACATAGCGCCAGAGCTCGGCGCGGCCATCCTTGCCGCTAGTGAGGCCATCCACCAGGCCTTCCACCAGCTGCTGATGGGCCTGCTGCCGCTCCAGCAACGCCAGAATGCCTCCTACGCCGATCAACACCCCGTAGCCCGCCAGCACAGCAATAAGCGTGCTGCTCTGCAGGGTCATCCGTAGGGAGCGTGAGCGAAACGGTGGCACAGGCAAGCCGCGAGGACTAAGAACACTCTTAGCCCCAGCTCAGCATGGCAGGGGTGACACACGCGAAGCGGACAGCGAAAGTATGTGAAGTGTCTGGCACAACGCCATGCAATCGACGCTCAAAACCCGCGTCCAGCTTGAGCTGCTCAAGAAGCTGCGCGACAAGAAAAACCCGCTCCAGAAAGGCTTCACCCTTGTGGAGCTGATGATCGTGGTTGCAGTGATCGGCATTCTCGCGGCTGTGGCGCTACCTCAGTACCTTGGGGCACGAAATGCCGCTGATGCAGGCGCCAAACTTGGCGAATTGATTGGCCTAACCAAAGAGTGCGGCACATTCAAGGCCTCGGGCGGTGTTGGAGTAGCTCCATCGATTAACGGAACAGCCTGCAGCTCAAGCGCCTCTCAATCCTTTTCGACGTCTTGGGGTGGAACCGTTTCAAACGTGCGCTGCTTGACTGTCACCAGCAGCGGAAGCCAGGCAACAATTAATGTTTCAGCACAAGGGGCATTGTCCTGCACCATCGGATAACTCAACTCCGTTCAATCCACCCCTCAAATCAACCACTAACGCCAAGCTATGCTTGGCGTTTTTTTTCGATATTACCCATGGACTCTGCTGAGCGGCTTCAAGTCCTGTTGAGCAGAATAAGCCTAGTCCATCCGAGGCTGGAAGAAACCAACGCGAGCGCACAGCATCTGATTGAAGAGATTCGGATCAACCTTTCTCGCAGCGTAGACAGCTCGAGAAACCCTCAACAAGAACAATTAAGCCCAACCGAGGTTGACCAGCTATTGAAGGATGCAGCTGAGCTAGCCAACTCGGATCATCTTGCCGAAGCAGAATTAACTCTAATCTGCCTATTGCTAAAGCAACAGCAGTGCAATCAGGCAATCGCCAAGCTCGCCGAGATCTATGAACTACAGTCCGAGTACAAACAGACTGTACTGCTAACCAAGAACATCCTCGCGCGCCAAGGCTACAACACAGAAGCCGCCTATCAACTTGCCTTTGCATTGCACAAGCTGGGAAATTCAGATGAGGCACTGGAATACATATTACCGTACTATATCTCAAGTCCCTCTCAGCGCGTTTCAAGGCTATGTGGCATTCTCTTAAAGGATCTAGGAAGACTTAGTGATGCAATTGACATACTAGAAAAGGCAGTCAAAAACGACTCAACAGATATCTACAGCGCGCGGGTACTATCCGAGATCTACGTTGAAGCCGGAGTTTACCAAAAAGCATTGGATATTCTTCATGCAGTCCCAAGCGAACTTATCGATGCAACGAGCAAGCTTTACGAAGCCATCATCCCTCGATTCATGGGTGAGCTCAACAAATCAATCAAGCTTCACAATGAGCTGATTGCAAGAGATCAAAACGTAACAGAGGCCCTATGGGCTCAATGCTTCAATTATTCAATATCTGATTCAAGCCATTCCAGAGATCTACTCGCTGCAGCAAAGCAATACTGGAGCGCATTTAGACAAGCGGATCATAAACCCATAGAAACAACGCCCACCTCTCAACATTGCCACTTGGACAGACGCCCTCGCATTGGATTTCTAACATCAGACATAGGCGATCACGTGGTATCACGTTTTCTGACACCACTACTACGCTCCTACAACAGAGAAGCGCACGAGATCGTACTACTTAGCACATCTCGAAGATACGAAAGCAAGAGCATTGAGGTAGCAGCATATGCCGATAGCGCAATCGATCTTTCAAAGCTTTCATTGAGTGAGGCTCGCTCGAGCCTAGCGGACATGAAACTGGATATTATTATCGACACCAATGGCTTCACCAAAAACAGCGGTCTTCCAATACTTGCTGAACGCTGCGCGCCAACTCAATGTCACTATATAGGCTATCACGCAACCACTGGCTTGGATACGATTGACTACTTTTTAGGCGATGAGGTGACAACACCCGACTCTTTTCAATGGCAGTACATAGAGAAACTTGCGCAGATCCCCCGGCTTTGGCTGGCTTATGACTCAAAGATTGAATTCCCCCTTGCCATTGCCAAGACAGAAAGAAATAGCCCAGTCTTAGGGGCATTTTCCCAAATAACAAAAATCAACACAGCAACTCTTGAGTATTGGTCCGCCGCCATGCGGGCCGTACCACAATCGATCCTTGTGATCAAGGATCGAGGCGTCCAGTGCCAAACAAGCTGCAAACGAATCGCCGACACAATGGCGGCTAATGGAGTCAATCCTGATCGCATCTATTTCATCGCGCCTGTTGACACACACTTTGACCACTTGGATTCGTATAATGCGATTGACATAGCGCTTGATACCACCCCATGGAGTGGTGCAACCACTGCATATGAGGCACTCGGTATGGGGATTCCTTTGGTAGCCATATGCGGCAACACAACATCTAGCCGCATGAGCACATCAGTCGTGAGCGCTGCAGAAATGGCTCACCTTGTTACCAAGACACCCAAACAATTCGCAACTGCAGTCGCCGAGCTCTGCGAAGACTATCTGGTAATTCGGAAGAACAAGACTGATTCACAGAAGCAGGCAAGGGAGGGCATTCTTTTTGACGAAAGTCGTATATGTACTGATTTTTTCTCAACTATTAACTCTATCATACTCGGAAATATTTAAGATTCGGGGAGCCCCAAAATGCCGCATTTTGCACCAGCGCGACAGCTGAACCACATAAGTCATACTCAAGCGCCTACATCAACTGTGGCAGAGCAGACCAACTAGAGCATCAGCAGCTAGCCCTATCCTGCGAGCTGATTAATGCTGGTGTCATGACTCGCCGGTTGAAGATAACGATGCCCTCAAGGCCAGACCGCTGCGCCTGACCAGGGAAAGCCCAGCAGCAGTGGCGGCATATTAGGCACATTCACCACATCGAGGGGATGGGGCATCTGCGCCGGTCGCCGCTCACCAAGGTTGGCCTCACGACGGTAAAACGTGAGCTCGATCACCTGAGGTACAGCGACTCCATAAAGGTCGACGCTGCCACAGCAATTGTTGGCATGGGCATGCACACAGTCGAACTGGCGGTGCAACTTGTGCAGAGTGGGCAGAAACAATGTATTTAGAAAACGACTGCTCTGCAATCCCGCCAGCCCATGCAGCTCTATAACCACAATGCGGAAGCGGCTAAGCACAGACTCCGAGCACCCCAGCAGGCTGCGATATTCCGAGCCCTCGATATCCATCTGCAGAAGCAGATCGCCAGCTTCTGCATGGTCGCTTCCCAGAACCCAATGGTCGAGCGATTGGGTTTCGGCACCATCAAACGAACCAAGCCATTTGCGGCTGAACCAGTGGGCGCCATCCCGTAGCTCGAGGTTCTCTCCCGTCACCGAGGCATCACAGAGATAGGAGGGGATGCCGAAGCGATCAGCCAGTTCTGCCTCAAAGGTAGACACATCCGCCACACCGGGGGAGAAACAGGCAGCCAGGCCCTGAAGATCATTGGGCAGGAGGTAAGCGCCATCGCCATCTCCACCGATGCGGATCAGCTCGCGGATACAACCTACCGGCACCATCAGTTGGATGGCGGCCAACACATCGGCCTCCAATGCCGGCGAGACCCAGGGCGAGAAGCTAAGGAGGTTGTCGATCGCCTGCTCCTGCTGCAGGAAGAAGGCGTAGGAGAGAGGCACCTGAATCGTCAGGTTGTCCGTCACATTTGACATCCAAACGTCCTACCGGATCTTAGGCATGTTCTTAATTCTCGCTGCAATCCGCGGTCCCCTTCGCCAGGATCTGCTGGAGTAGGCGATGTGCGCCCCTGCCCAACGCCCGTGCGCTTGCTTCAGTCAGGCCTCATCACCCTTTCCGACCGCATGGCCCGCTTGGGGCTGCTGATCGTGGTGGGTTACGGGCTGGTGGCACTGCTCACGCCCCTGCTGATCCACGCCGGCCTGCTACCGGATGCCAACGCCGGCCTGGAGAACCCAATCTATGCGGCACCCAGCTGGGGCCACTGGTGCGGCACCGACCGCCTCGGCCGTGATGTGTGTGTGCGCACCCTGGCCGGCAGTGGTGTTGCCCTGCAGGTGGTATTGATCGCCCTGATCGCCGCCCTAGTGGTGGGCGTGCCGCTCGGCATGGTGAGCGGCTACCTCGGCGGCTGGCTTGATCGCACCCTGGTGCTGCTGATGGACACGCTCTACACCCTGCCGGTGCTGCTGCTCTCAGTGGTGCTGGCCTTCCTGCTGGGCAAGGGCCTGCCCAATGCCGCCGCCGCCCTGTGCGTGGTGTACATCCCGCAGTACTTCCGCGTGGTGCGCAACCAGACCGCCCAGGTGAAGGCCGAGCTGTTCGTGGAGGCCGCCCGCTCCCTCGGGGCCGGCCCCCTGTGGGTGCTGCGCCGCTACCTGCTGCGCAACGTGATCACCTCTGTGCCGGTGCTGCTCACCCTCAACGCCGCCGATGCGGTGCTGGTGCTCGGCGGCCTCGGCTTCCTCGGCCTCGGCCTTCCGGAAACCATTCCCGAGTGGGGCAGCGACCTGCAGCAGGCCCTCACCGCCGTTCCCACCGGCATCTGGTGGACCGCCCTGTTCCCCGGTGTGGCGATGTTCGTGCTGGTGCTCGGGCTCTCCTTCCTCGGCGAAGGCCTCGAGAGCTGGCTGAGCGGCAGCGGCACGGTTGGGCGCTCGCAGAGCTGAGGGCAACCCCACCCACTGCTCCGCAAGCGCGTGGAGCGGCAGGGCGCTGGCGCCCGCCCCGATGGGATAAGGGTTGGGCGCACGACAGATCAGGCTCTGTTGTTCAACGCTTCCGCTGGGAAGTTCGCCAGCCACCTGATGCAGGCGGCGTGCATCGCTGGCGCTGGGAAATTCGCTCCATTTGGCATCACCCAGCCAGAAACGGCCGCCCCTCTCCAGAACCAGATCCACCTCCTTGCTTCGGTCGCGCCAGAAATGCAGGCTGCCGGCCGTGGCGGAGATCTGAAGCGAACAACGCACATCCGCCACCACCAACGTTTCCCAGATGGCACCGAGCAACGGTGAGCGGGCCAGTTCGTCCTGCGTGCTGATGCCCATCAGCCAGCACAACAAGCCCGGATCGGCCCAGTAGAGCTTGGGGCTGCGGCTCAGACGCTTGCCAGCGTTACCAAGCCATGGCTCCAGCAGAAACACCAACCCGCTGCGTTCCAGCACCGAGAGCCATAGCCCCGCCGTGCTTGGTGCGATTCCCACATCACGCGCCAGTTCCGCCCGGTTGAGCAGTTGGCCCGATCGCAGGGCGCTGGCCCGCAGAAAGCGCTCGAATTGCTGGAGATTGCCCACCTGCTGCAGATTGCGCAGATCCCGTTCCAGATAGGTGGCCACGTAGGAGCGGTGAAAGTCGCCAGCGTCGATCTCCGGGGAACGCCACAACTCAGGGAAGCCACCGCGCAACAGGATCGCCGGGATCGACGCCGCCGCATCCACGCTCAGGATTTCCGCCAGGCTCAGACCCGCAAGGCTCACGATCGCCGCCCTCCCGGCAAGGCTCTCGCTCACGCTCTGCATCAGCGCAAACGGTTGTGATCCTGTGAGCACGATCTGGCCGAAACGATCGCGCTGGCTGTCCACCACCACCTTCAGGTGGCGAAAGAGCCCAGGCGCGTATTGCACCTCATCGATCAGCAGCGGCAGCGGATGACGGGCCAGGAAACCAGCCGGGTCTTGCTCGGCGCTGGCCGCCTCGCTCGGCAGATCGAGCGAGACGTAGTGGTGATCCGGAAACATGTGCCGACACAGCGCCGTCTTGCCGGTCTGCCGTGCCCCGGTGAGCACCACCACCGGCCGCGTCGCCGCCAGACGCCGCAGCCGGGCCTCGATCTGGCGCTGGATCCAGGCGGCCATCGACGGCAATCCCTCGCGTGCCCTGCGGCCATTATGCCGATGTGGTCATGCCAATCATTCGATGGGCTCGTACACCTGCAGCACGGGGCCGAGAGGCTGGTGCAGGGCTTACTGATGGGCGCTTGCGCTATCGAACGAGCTCGTCGCGCAGGCTGTTCACCAGTGGCAGATCAACGGGGCAGCCGTCGGCCCGCAGGGGCAGCAACAGCAGACCGTTACGCCTGCTGGCTGCCGGAGTAGCCGACGGCGCGGGCAGGGGCGTCGTCAAGGCCTGATTCACTCGGTTGCTGTTCACGCTGCCGATCGGCTGAGGGTGGTGCGCATCCGATGCAGAGCATCAAGCATCAAAACCCTAGTTAAGGTGTGCTCAGTAGCGCAGCTTCAACGTGCGCGGCAGCTGCTCGGTGATCTCCCCCTCTGCGCTGAGTTCGGGATAGGGGCGCCCCTGGCGTCGGCACCAGTCCGCCACCTGCGGGTAGGCCCACTCGAACAGGATGCGGCGATACGCCGGCTCGCCACCCGGCACCCCCTCGCCCGCCGTCGGCACCAGGCCCGCCAGCTCCCGCTGACGCAGCGCCTCGAATAGCAGCGTGGCCGCCGCCACGCTCACATTCAGGCTCTGCACCATGCCCGTCATCGGGATGAACAGCGGCTGATCCACCAGATCCAGCGCCGCCTCGCTCATGCCCCACTTCTCGGCACCCATCAGGAACGCGGTCGGGCCGGTGAAATCGCATTGTCGATAGTCCACCGCATCCACGCTCAGATGAGTGCCGTAGAGGCGAAAGCCCTTGGCCTTGAGGCCCAGCAGACACTCCTCGATGCTCGGGTGCGGGTGCAGCGGCACCCACTTCTGGCTTCCCTTGGCCGTCTTGTTGAAGGTGCGCGGCCGGCCCGGCAGGCTCACCACATGGGCCTCCATCGCCCCCACCGCATCGCAGGTGCGCAGGATCGCCGAGAGGTTGTGGGGCTTGTCCACCGCCTCCAGCACCACCGTGAGATCACCCATGCGGCGATTCAGCACGCTTTGGAGCCGCTCGAAGCGGCGGGGCAGCAGGGGCATGGAGGCATCGCCGGCTCTGTGGCCATCGTCCTTGATGGGCTGCAGAACGGTCCGCCGGGCCCACCAGCGGGGCCGGTAGCGTCGTGCCATGACGCACGGGGCGGGCGCCGGCTTCGATCAGCGGGTGTGGCAGGCCGTGGCCCTGATCCCCCGCAGCCAATTGGCCACCTACGGCCAGATCGCTGAGCTGATTGGTGCCTGGGGTTGCGCACGACAGGTGGGCTGGGCCCTGCGACGGCTGCCGCTGCCCTCAGCCGTTCCCTGGCACCGCGTGGTGAACGCCCGCGGCTGCATCGCCATGACCCCCAGCCGCGAGGGCTCCGACTGGATCCAGCGCGAGCTGCTGCTCGCTGAAGGCATCCCGGTGGATCCAGCCGGCCGGCTGCCGCTGGCGCGTTACCGCTGGCGGCCAGGCGCTAGCTGTGGAGTAGCCATTGCCGATGTCGCACCTTGAGCAGCACCCCCGTAAGCGCCTCGCAGCCGAGCTCCACCGGACTGGCGCCGCGGCGGGTGGCCTGGCAGGTGCTGCAGGCCGTGGCGGCAGGGGCCTACGCCGATGGGGCCCTGGAGCGGGAGCTGGGGCGCACGCCGCTCAGCTCGCTCGATCGGGGCCTGGCCACCGAGCTGGCCTACGGCGCCATCCGCCAGCGGCGCCGGCTGGATGCCTGGCTCGATCAGCTGGGCAAGGTGCCGGCGGAACGTCAGCCGCCGAAGCTGCGCTGGCTGCTGCATCTGGGCCTCTATCAGCTGCTGCTCAGTGAGCGGGTGCCCGATTCCGCCGCCGTAAGCACCACGGTGGAGCTGGCCAAGCAGGGCGGCCTGGCCCGGCTGGCGCCGGTGGTGAACGGCCTGCTGCGGGCCTTCCTGCGGCGGCGCGAGGCCGGCGACCCGCTGCCGCTGCCCGCCGATCCGGCGGCGGCCCTGGCCCTGAGCCACTCCCTGCCGGACTGGCTGGCCGCCAACCTGCTGCGCTGGCTGCCGGCCGAGCGTGCCGACGCCTTCGGCGCCGCCTGCAACACCCCGCCCAGCCTGGATCTGCGTGTGAACAGCCGGCGCGCCAGCCGCGAGCAGGTGCTGGCCGCGTTCAGCGCCGCCGGCCTGACGGCCTCCGCCATCGAGGGGTTGGACTGGGGCCTGGTGATCAGCGGCCGCAGCGGCGATCTGCGCCAGCTGCCCGGCTACGACGAGGGCCACTGGTGCGTGCAGGACCGCTCCGCTCAGCGCATCGTGCCCCTGCTCGCTCCCCAGCCCGGGGAGCGGGTGCTCGATGCCTGCGCCGCCCCCGGCGGCAAGAGCACTCACCTGGCCGAAGCCATGGACGATCAGGGGCTGGTGCTGGCCCTCGATCGCGGCGAGGCCCGCCTGCGCCGGGTGGAGCGCAACAGCGCGCGGCTGGGGCTCAGCAGCATCCGCACGCGCCACGGCGATGCGGCGGAGCTGGGCCGGGAGGCGCCGGAGCTGCTGGGCAGCTTCGATCGCATCCTGGTGGATGCCCCCTGCTCCGGCCTGGGCACCCTGGCGCGCCATGCGGATGCCCGCTGGCGCATGAATCCCGCCACCATCGACGAACTGGTAACCCTGCAGCGCCAGCTGCTGGAGGGGCTGCTGCCGCTGCTGCGGCCTGGCGGCCGGCTGGTGTACGCCACCTGCACGGTGCACCCGCGCGAGAACGGCGAGCTGATCGCTGCACTGCTAGCGGAACACACCGCCTTGCAGCGGCTCGAGCAGTGGCAGCTCTGGCCGGGAGAGCAGCAGGGTGGCGGCGATGGCTTCTTCGCGGCCCTGCTGCAGGCGCCTCAGGGAGCCGGTGGTGGCGCCACGGGCGGCGGTGGAGCCAGCACCGGCGGTGGCGCGCTGGGCGCCGGAGCCGGGGCGGGAGCAGCGGGGGCCGACGGCTGAGCGGCCGGTGCAGAAGGCGCAGGCGCGGCGGGTTCGGCGGGCGCCGGCGTTCCCTCGGGGATCACCCGCTCGGGAGCAGCACCTGCAGGCGGGCGCCAGCGGCCCTCGGCGGGCATCTCCGGCGCCGCCGTGGGAGCATTGCCGGCCGTCTGACCGGGCCTGCGCAGCCGCAGCGCCTTGAGTGGATTGAAGCGGCCAGTGAGCACAGGCTTCGGCGGGAACGGCCGCACCGGCAGATCCTTGACGATCGGCAGCATGTAGTCGGCCCAGGCCACCACCGCCACGGCGCTGGTGCTTTTGGTTTCGCGGTTGTTGTCGTAGCCCAGCCACAGACCGGTGGCGAGCTGCGGGATCCCGCCGATGAACCACAGATCGCGGCCCCCCTCCGAGGTACCGGTCTTGCCGGCCACCGGGCGTCCCGGCAGGGCGGCACCGCCGCCGGTGCCGCCGTTCACCACCTGCTGCAGCATCCACAGCATCGCGTCGGCGATGTCGCTGGGCACAGCGCGGCGGCCGCGATCGCCGTCGACGCGGCGGCTCCAGAGCAGCTCGCCGTTGGGGCCGAGGATCTCCTCGAACGGAGTGGGCGCCACATAGACGCCACGGTTGAACACGCCGGCATAGGCGGCGGTCATGTCGAGCACGGTCTGCTCGGTGGCACCCACCGCCAGGGGGTAGAAGCGGCCCAGCTCACGGCTGATGCCCAGGCTCTTGGCGGTGGCAATCACGCGATCGAAGCCCACCTGCTGCAGCAGAGCCACCGCCACGGTGTTCAACGAGTTCTGCAGGGCGCTCCACATCGGCACCGAGCCCACCGCCCGGCCGCCGAAGTTCTTGGGGCAGTAGCCGCCGAAGCAGCGGTTGGCGCCGTTGATCACCGTTTCGGGCTTCATGCCCTCCTTGAGGGCCGCGAGATACACGAACAGCTTGAAGGTGGAGCCCGGCGAGCGCAGGGCCTGAGCGGCGCGGTTGAACTGGCTGGCGTTGAAGTCCTTGCCGCCCACCATCGCCCGCACCAGGCCGGTGCCCGGCTCGATCGAAACGATCGCCCCCTCCATGGCACCGGAGGTGTGGCGATTGATCGTGGCCTGGGCCTGTTCCTGCCAGGCCAGGTTGAGGCTGGTGCGAATGGTGAGGCCGCCCACCTCCAAATCCTCGGGGCTGAGCACCCGCGGCAGCTCCTGGGCCACCCAACTGGTGAAGTAGGGGGCGCGACTCGTCCAATACTTCGGTTCCGCGGGCTTGAGCAGCAAGGGAGCGGACGTGGCGCGGGCCAGCTGGCTGTCGTCGATGAAGCTGGCCTCACGCATGCGCCGCAGCACGGTGGCGCGCCGTTCCAGCGCCAGATCAGGATTCACCAGCGGCGAATACACCGACGGAGCCGGCGGCAGGCCGGCGATCAGCGCCGCCTCCGGCAACGTCAGCTGGTCGGGCGTCTTGGAGAAGTAGATCCAGGCGGCATCGGCAACGCCGTAGGCACTGGATCCCAGATAAACAACGTTCAGGTACTGCTCAAGGATCTGCTGCTTGCGCAGCTGGCGCTCGAGCTTGCCGGCCAGCAGCACCTCACTCAACTTGCGCAGGATCGTGCGGTCCTGGCTGAGGAATACCGTGCGAGCAAGCTGCTGGGTGATCGTGCTGGCACCCTCCTCAACCGAGCCTTGGCGCAGGTTGCGCACCATCGCCCGGGCGATGCCCACCGGGTCGATACCGTCGTGTTGGTAGAAGCGGCGGTCCTCGGCGGCGATGAAGGCCCTCTGCACAAGTTGCGGCATCTGGCCGGCCTTCACCTTGTCGCGCGTGGCCGGCCCCAGCTTCTGAATCACCTGCCCATCGGCCGACAGCACCGTCACGGTGCCGGGGCGGTTGTAGCTGTTGAGCCGACGCACATTCGGCAGCAGGCTGTCGACAGCCTGCACGACCAACGCCTGCCCGAGGGCCACCACAAGGCCCGCTCCGGCGCCGACCAGACCGGCGGTGAGCAGCTGGCGGCGCCGCCTCTGATTCACATCCCCACCAGGCCGCTGTGGCCGATCGCCAGGGCCGTCACCAGCATCCCCAGCACCAGGAAGGGCTGAGCGCTGGCCTGATACTTCACATCAAAGGCCACCGGATCACGCAGCAGCCAGATGTCCTGGAAGGTGATCTGGGGAATGATCAACAGCACCAGCAGCACCGCGGCGAAATGCTGGCCGATGGCGATCAGCACGGCAACCATCGCCATCTGAAAAACATCGATCATGCCGGCGCTGATCCAGCTGGCCCGCTCGATGCCGAACACCACCGGCAGGCTCTGCAGGCCCAGGGCGCGATCACCCTCAACGCTCTTGAAGTCGTTCACCACGGCGATGCCCAGACCCGCCAGTGAATAGGCCAGGGTGAGCAGCGCGGTGGTCCAGGTGAGCCGGCCGAACAGGGCCTGCCCGGCCCACCAGGGAAGGGCGATGTAGCTGGCGCCAAGGGCGTAGTTGCCGAGCCAACCGTTCTGCTTGAGCTTGAGCGGCGGGGCGGAATAGATGAAGCTCACGAAGGAGCCGCCCAGGGCCAGCAGAAACAGCACCGGTGTGCTGTGCCCGGCCCAGAGATCGAGGCCATAGGCCACACCCAACCCCGCCAGCAGCAGGATCCAGATCTGCACCTTCACCTGCCAGAGCGGGATGGCGCCGGAGGGTATCGGCCGATAGGGCTCGTTGATCGCGTCGATCTCGCGGTCGTAGTAGTCGTTGATGGTCTGCGTGTAGCCGGCGAGCAGCGGACCGCTCATCAGCATGCAGGCGATCGAGGCGCCCACCTCCGGCAGCCGCCAGTGGAAGTTGCCGGACGCTGCAGCCCCGCAGAGAACCCCCCAGATCAGAGGGATCCAGGTGACCGGCTTCATCAGCTGCAGCCGGATCTTCCAGATGCTGGAGGTGCCACTGGCACCCTTCATGCCAAGCAGCTGCCGGGCTGCGGCGCCGCTGGCGGCCGTGGGATTCGGGCTATCGCTCACGCTGCGGTGATCTCGTCGTCGAAGAACCAGGTGGTGGTGCCGTTGCTGAGCTTCACCACCACGCCGATGCCCTTGCCGTCGGTCACCTTGAAGTCGGTCACGGTGGCGGAGGCGTCGGCCTGGAGGGCAGCCACCAGGTCGGCGGGGATGCGGTCGCGCACCCGGGTGACGCGCACCTTCGAGCCGATGGTGATGGCAGCCTGGGACATGGCCGGCGCAGCTGAAAAGTGGCGCAAGATTAACCCCCGGGGCCCGGCCCCCCTTGCCCCGCCTCGCACTGTTGCCGCCATGGTCGCCAAACGGATCATCCCCTGCCTCGATGTGGCCGATGGCCGGGTGGTGAAGGGGGTGAACTTCGTGGGCCTGCGCGATGCCGGCGATCCGGTGGAGCTGGCCTGCCGCTACAGCCGTTCCGGCGCCGATGAGCTCGTGTTCCTCGACATCGCCGCCTCCCATCAGGGCCGCGCCACGCTGGTGGATCTGGTGCGCCGCACCGCCGAGGCGGTGACGATCCCGTTCACGGTGGGCGGCGGCATCAGCAGCGTGGAGGGCATCACCGAGCTGCTGCGCGCCGGTGCCGACAAGGTGAGCCTCAACTCCTCCGCCGTGCGGGATCCGCAGCTGGTGGCCCGTGGCGCCGAGCGCTTCGGCTGCCAGTGCATCGTGGTGGCGATCGAT
>Ga0214917_10003867_pt1 | contig 17040 bp, 15 predicted proteins | sample LL_1208_BB_MetaG_FD_177983 | JGI IMG/M metagenome (GOLD analysis project Ga0214917, IMG submission 177983) | Freshwater microbial communities from Lake Lanier, Atlanta, Georgia, United States - LL_1208_BB | ecosystem: Environmental > Aquatic > Freshwater > Lake | place: USA: Georgia | collected... | reverse complement strand
ATCAGCACCATCAGCACCGACAGGTTGCCCCTGGGGCGTTCAGGGCGGTGATGTCTCCACCAGCTGGTCATGCCGTAGCTGAGTGCTGCCATCCCCAGACCAGCCATCAGGCTGAGCCAGCCGGAGCCGCCTCTGGAGAGCGACTGCGCGCCAGTGGCAATGGCCAGACTCAACAAGGCGATCGCCGGCAGGTCGTCCAGGACCGACACCCCGACCAGCAGGCGGCCGCTTGGGCTCTGCAGAGCCTGGCGCAGGGCCAGCAGGCGCAGGGTCACGCCGGTTCCGGTTGCCGAGAGGCAGGCCAGACAGAGCAGGGCCGTGGCCGGTTTCATCGCAAACCAGCTCACCAGGGGCCCGTAGGCCAGCAGCGGCATCAGGAAGCTGAGTGCCACCAGCCGCAGAATCGTGCGTCGCCGGGAGACGAGCAGGTCCCCACGCACTTCCAGTCCGACCTGGAAGAACAGGCTGAGCACCCCGAGTTCGGTCAGCCCGCTGAGCGGTGCCACCGCCTTGTAGGGGAGCACGGTATTGCCGAGCAGAAAGCCGATTCCCAGTTCGACCACGATGGCTGGGATGGCCCAACGGGACAGAGGTCCCTCCATGAGTCGAGCCGTCGCCAGGCCCAGCATCAGCACCAACAGGGTGGTCAGCAGGGATGGATCCTGCACACTTTCGCCATCACGGCGATGCACCCTAGGTTGAACAGCTACTGGATGAAGCCAAGGTGCCAACCAAGGGTCTGGTCTCGCTGGGGAGGATGAAGTCGGCGTTGCTGGGAGCGCCCCTGCCCACCAGCGCCCATGCCGAAGAGCGCCTCAACAACGCCGAGGCCCTGGCGATCCTGAGTTCCGATGCGCTCTCGTCGGTGGCGTACGCCACCCAGGAGATCGTGCTGGTGCTGGGCATGGCGGGGGCGGCCGGGCTGCTTTATACGCTGCCGATCACCGGGCTGATCATTGGCCTGATGGTGATCGTGGCGATCAGTTATCGCCAGACCATCAAGGCCTACCCCAAGGGTGGGGGCTCCTATCGGGTCAGCCATGAGAACCTGGGTCCCCTCACCGGGCTGGTGGCCGGCGCGGCTCTTTCGATTGATTACGTGCTGACCGTGGCGGTCAGCACGGCAGCGGGCATCGCCGCCCTCACTTCCTACTTTCCCGCTCTCGAGCACTACCGGATCGTCCTGTGCCTGGGGGCCCTGGCCCTGCTGATGGTGGCCAATCTGCGAGGGGTGCGCTCAAGTGCCCAGCTGCTGAGTCTTCCCACCTATGGCTTCATGGTGGTGGTGTTCATGCTGCTGATCGGCGGCGCGCTCAAGGCGGCCCAGGGTGATCTGACCAGCCTTGCGGCTGCCCAGCAGAACCTGGTGCTGGCCCATGAGCACCACCAGCCTGCTGAACAGCTGGGTGCTGCCCTGACGCCGGTGCTGCTGATGCGCGCCTTCAGTTCGGGCTGCGCGGCCCTGACCGGCATCGAGGCGATCAGCGATTCGGTGCTGGCGTTTCGGCCGACCGAGTGGCGCAATGCCCGGCGGGTGCTCACCGTCATGGTGGCCATGTTGGCAATCATGTTTGGGGGGATCAGCGTGCTGGCCCACCAGGTCGGCACGGTCTACCGGGAGCACGGGCCCACCCTGCTCTACCAACTGGGCCAGGCGGTGTTCGGCAACGGCCCCCTGCTGCTGGTGCTGCAGCTGACCACCCTGCTAATCCTGCTGCTGGCGGCCAACACCGCCTATGCCGACTTTCCGCGGTTGGCCAACTTTCTGGCCCAGGACGGCTACCTGCCGCGCCAGCTCACCTCGCTGGGTGACCGCCTGGTGTTCAGCAACGGCATCCTGGCCCTGAGCGGCTTTGCCGCCCTGTTGCTGGTGGTGTTCAACGGCAGCGTGTCCCGGTTGATTCCGCTGTATGCGGTGGGGGTGTTCCTCAGTTTCACCCTGTCGCAGGCGGGCATGGTGGTGCACTGGTGGAAGCAGCGCGGCGGCGGTTGGCTCGGCAAGGCCACCATCAACGGTGTCGGCACTGTGGTCACCGCCGTCGTCACGGCCGTTCTCCTCTTCAGCAAGTTTGTGCAGGGGGCCTGGCTGGTGGTGCTGGCCATCCCGCTGCTGGTGATGCTGTTCCTCAACATCAAGCGCCATTACCGCCAGGTGGCCTCCCGCCTGCGGCTCGCTGCCGACAAGAAGCTGAGCCTGCCGCCCGCGCCCGCCCAGGGCGGCGCCCCGGTGGTGGTGCTGGTGGGCCAGCTGCACCGCGGCAGCTTCGAAGCGGTGCGCTATGCCCGCAGCATCGCCCGCGAGCTGGTGGCGGTGCATGTGGATCTGGGGCTGGGCAAGGCCGAGGCCTTCAAGCAGCAATGGCAACGCCAGCTTCCCGAGATCCCCCTGGTGGTGCTCGACTCGCCTTATCGCTCGTTGATCGATCCGGTGCTGGAGTTCGTTCATAACTTTGAGATCGAGCACAGAAAAGACCGCGATCACTTCTGCACCGTGGTGCTGCCGGTGTTCGTGACCCGCCACCGCTGGGAGAACCTGCTGCACAACCAGAGCACCATCGCCCTGCGCAGCGCCCTGCGGGCCCAGGGAACCCGGGTCGTGACGACCGTCGGTTTCTACCTCTGAGGCGCCACAATCGCGCCATGCTTCCTTTTCACTGGCTCACCCAGACCATCGCCCTCGGTCTGGGGATCTCCTTCAGCCCCATCAACATTGCCCTGGTCGCCCTGTTGCTGCTGGGCCGCAACCCCCTGAGGCGCTGCGCCACCTACCTGGGAGGGTGGGTTCTTGCCAATGGCGGCGCCCTTGCCGCCGTGGTGCTGATCGGCAGTCGCTACAGCGGCGCCCTGCACATCGGCAGCCGTGGTCAGGTGCTGATGGATCTGATCGGTGCCGGAGCCCTGGTGGGCCTGGGCCTGTTTCAACTCACGCCGGCGGTGGCCATGGGTGAGGAGAACTGGGCGATGCAGCTGATGGCCCAGCTGCCCGAGCTCGATTGGTTCCCGTTGCTGGGCCTGGGGGCCGGCTGTGCCCTGGTGAGCCCCGAAAATCTGGTCTTCTATGTCAAGGAAGGCAGCATGCTGCTCACCAACCACACCGGTCTTCAGGGTGATCTCACCGTGGGTGCCGTGTTTGTGGCCGTGACGACCTCGCTGTTGCTGTTGCCGCCCCTGGCCTGGTTGCTCAGCCGGGGCCAGTTGCGGGATCCGCTCACCAGGCTCAACGATTGGTTGGTGCACAGGGCTGAATGGCTGGTGGGCGTGTTCGCCCTGGTCCTCGGCGTCTATCTGGGCTGGCAGGGCATTGAGGGGCTGCATCAGATGGCTCTGCTGTCTCAGTCAATGGCCTGAGCTGCCATGGGCTGGCACCCCCATCTCTGGCACCCCACCACCCAGGTGGCCACCAGCCCACAACCGCTGCGGGTGCGTGGTGCCCAGGGATGTGAGCTCGAGCTGGACGATGGGCGTCGCCTGATCGACGCCATCAGCAGCTGGTGGGTCACCCTGCATGGCCACAGCGAGCCGGCGATCGCCGCCGCGATCGCCCGCCAGGCCCAACGGCTCGAGCAGGTGATCTTCGCCAACTTCAGCCACGAGCCGGCTGAAACCCTGGCCACCCGCCTGAGCGCCCTGACCGGGCTGCCGCGCCTGTTCTTTTCAGACAACGGGTCCACCGCCGTCGAGGTGGCGCTCAAGATCGCCTGGCAGTGGTGGGCCAACCAGGGTGAGTCGCGTCAGCGGCTCATTGCCTTTGACGGTGCTTACCACGGCGACACCGTTGGTGCCATGGCCCTGGGTGAGCGCTCCCTGTTCACGGCACCGTTCCAGCGTCTGCTGTTTGATGTGGCCCGGGTTCCCTGGCCCCACACCCATTGGGGTGACGACGTTGTCGAGAGCGCTGAGCAGCAGGCGCTCGATCAACTCGACATTGCCCTGCAGACGCCGACCGCGGCGGTGATCCTTGAGCCATTGCTGCAGGGAGCTTCGGGCATGCGCCTGGTCCGCCCCGCGTTTGTACGCGCTGTGGCCGAGCGGACCAGGGCGGCCGGAGCGCTGCTGATCGCCGATGAGGTGATGACCGGTTTCGGTCGCACCGGTTGCCTGTTTGCCTGCCAGAAAGCGGGTGTGCAGCCCGATCTGATGGCCCTGTCCAAGGGACTCACCGGAGGCTTTCTGCCGATGGGGGTGACGATGGCCAGTGAACGGCTCTATCAGGGTTTCATCGGTCGTGATCCTGCGTTGACCTTTTTCCATGGCCACAGTTTCACCGCCAACCCCCTGGGTTGCGCGGCGGCCCTGGCCAGCCTTGACCTGCTCCAGGCCGACCCTGAACGGTTTCAGCAGTTCGAGGCGCGCCATCGGCCCTGGCTCGAGCAGCTGGCCCAGCATCCGCGGGTGGGTCGTCCACGCTGCTTGGGCACCATCGCCGCCTTCGACGTCGTCGCCGGTGCCAGCGGTTACCTCAACCCGGTAGGTAAGCAGATCCAGCGCACTTGCCTGGACCGGGGTGTGTATCTGCGCCCCCTGGGCAACACCGTTTATCTGCTGCCGCCGTTGTGCATCAGTGAGCTGCAGTTGCAGCAGTGTTACGACGCCTTGGCGATCGCGCTGGAGCAAGTGGGCTGAGCTGTGGAAAGGGCTGACTCAGCCCGGCAGGATCACCCGGTCGATCACGTGCACGACGCCGTTGTCGCAAGCGATGTCGGCGTTCACCACCGTCGCGTTCTTGACCTCGAAGGGTTCACTGCGGCGGATGGCCACCGGTGCGCCTTCGAGGCTTGCCCATGCGTTCTGGCCCACCAGTTCGGCGCGCTGGTGGGCTCCGGCGAGCACGTGAAACTTGAGGATGCGCGCCAACTGTGGTGGATTGTCGACCAGGGTCTGCACCGTGCCGGGGGGAAGCGCTGCAAAGGCGTCATCCACCGGGGCGAACACGGTGAAGGGGCCGGCGCTTTCGAGTGCACCGCGCAGGCCGGCTGCATCGACAGCGGCCAGCAGGGTGTTGAAGCAGCCGGCTGAGGCTGCGGTTTCGAGAATCGTGGCCATGGGTGGTGTGGGTGAAACGGCGATCAGCGGTAGTCCTGGCTTTGGATGTCACTCAGGCGAGCCTCGGGCCGCAGGAAGCGATCCATCTGGGCTTCAAAGAAGCGCCGGTTGGCCATCAGGTGCTCGGGGTCGGTGTCGTCGAGCGGGTAGAGCAGGGCGCAGCGCAGGGCCTGGATCACGGCCGAGGTCACGTTGTACATCGAGCGCTGGAAGGTGATGCCGAGCTGAATCAGCTCGTCTTCCTCACCGCGCTTGTGCTGCTTGTAGATCTCCTTGAGATAGGGCGGCAGGAAGTGCAACATGTCCTGCATCAGGAGGGTCGGCGGAATGCCTGCTGAGCCCACGGGGTAGACGTCGGCATAGAGGATGCCGTAGTGAAAGTCGGCCTGGTCGCTGGGCACCTGCCCGGCCTGGGCGTTGTAGCTCTTGGTGCCGCGGAACGGTGAGGTGCGGTAGAAGACGGCCTCCACATAGGGCAGAGCGGCTTCATAGAGCCAGGTGAAGCCTTCGCTTTTGGGGATGATCTCGTAGCACTCACCACCGATGAACACGTGGTGGTAGATGGGACGGCCGGCCACGGCGAAGATGCCGTTCACCAGGAAATCCATCGCATCGGGCACACCGTTGAACCCGCCCTCGTCGTAGATGTCGCTCATCTCGAAGAAGACCGGAGCCATCACCTCCCAGAACAGACCCAGGTTGGCGTAATACGACAGTTGCCGGACCTGCTCCAGGAACATCTCCGGGAACAGCTTGTACAGGCCAAGCATCAGTGGGTTGCCCCTGAAGTAGGCCCGGATCGCCCGATCGGCATTCGCCTTGTAGGCGTCGCTGTCCAGGTAGTCGTTGAAGCGCCCACCCATGCCCTGGTGCCAGAGCATGGCCTGCATGCAGGCCTCGGCGAACTCCATGTTCACCCGGTCGTGCCAGAGGTGATGCAGGAGTTTCGGCATCTTGCCCGTCTCACCGCGGGCCATGAACTCCAGCAGCTCGGGGTGTGCTTTCTCACCACCGCGCCAGATGCGTAGCTTGGACTGGTCCCCGGCATAGCTGTTGGGCCTGTCCAGGTACTCCTGGGAGATGAAGTACTTGAACGCCGGCAGTGGGTTGAGAAACACCTTCTCGGCGATGTACAGCAGATCGCGCCAGTAGAAGTCCATCGGCACGGCATAGGCCTTGTAGATACCGATGATCTGTTTGAGGTTCTCGGGGGTGTCGGGCAACATCGAACCGCCCGCCTCCAGCCGATGAATCACCTCGGCATAACGGTGGGTCGACGGCGGGATCAGCGGCGTCGTGGTTGCAGCTGCAGGGGCGGTGGCGGGGAGGGTCATGCGTTGAGCTCCTGGGGGGTCGACGTCGCGATCACGGTCACGGCCTCGCTTGAGCGCAGGGCCAGGGGGGCCGTGTCGCCTTCACTGAGTCCGGTCAGAAGGGTGGGCCAGATGCCTCCCAGGACCACAAAGGCCGTGAGCACGAGAGCCGGAGCCCGTTCGCTCCAGCTGGTGCTGGCCCAGTCGGCCTTGGCATTGTCGAGTCGTCCGAAGCCGACCCGGTTGAACAGGCGCACGGCATAGACGGCCGTGAATCCTGACGACAACAGACAGACCAGGGTTGGCCATGGATAGGCCACCCAGCTGCCTTCAAAGACCAGCAGTTCAGCGACGAAGCCCGCTTGACCGGGCACGCCGGCGGCTGCCATCAGGGCCAACAGCATCAGGCCCATCGTGAAGGGCAAGCCACGCTGGGCATTGAGCAGACCCGAGAGTTCGGGGATCGCACGGGTTCCTGTCTTGGTCTCGATCAGCCCCACCAGGCAGAACAGCAGGGCAATGATCAGACCATGGGCCAGCATCTGCGCGATCACGCCCTGCAGGCTCAGGGGTGTTGCGGCGGCGAGAGCCAGCAGCAGAAAGCCCATATGCCCAAGGGAGCTGTAGGCGACCAGCTTGCGCATGTCGAGCTGGGCGATCGCATTGAGGGCGCCATAGATGGCGCTGATGGCTCCCACGGCAGCGATCCAGGAGGCCCAGGCTGTCCAGGCATCGGGCAGGAATTCAATGCCGAAGCGCAACAGGCCATAGGCGCCGAGTTTCGACACTGCCCCCGCCAGCACCATGGCCACCGGTGTCGGAGCTTCGCTGTAGGTGAGGGGCTGCCATCCGTGCAGCGGCACAACGGGCAGCTTGAGGCCAAAGGCCAGCAGCACCAACGCCAGGATCCAGCGTTGCTGACCTGATGGGAGGGTGTGCTCGGCGAGGGCCCTGAAACTGAAGTCGAGACCACCGTTCTGCAGCCAGCCAAAGGCCAGCACTGCCGTGAGCAGGGCGATGCCGGAGATCGCGCCATACAGCAGAAAACGCACGGCGGCCCCGGCACGTCGGGGGCCACCCCAGATCGCCACCAGCAGGGTGGTGGGGATCAGGATCAGTTCATAGGCAAGGACGAACAGCAGGGCGTTGCGGGCCAGGAACGACCCCACCAAACCGAGGTTGGTCGCGAGCATCAGCCCGTAAAACAGGCGTGGGCGGTTTTGATCCTGAGGACTCGTCAGAATCGCCATTGCCGTCAACAGCGCGGCCAGCAAGACCAGCGGCAACGACAGGCCGTCGAGACCGAGATCAAGCCTGAGGCCGATTTGGGGCAGCCAGTTGAGCGAGAGATCGTCAGATGGGTGTCGCCACAGCCAAAGTCCGAGGCCAAGCTGGGCCAGCGCAGCGACCAGGGCTCCAGAGCGCACTGTGGCCGCGGGCAGCGGCAGAAGCGGCAGCAGCACCCCCGCCGCCAGAGGAATCAGAAGAAGTAGAAGCAGGGTCATTGCAGTGTTCTCAATGGGGTCCTCAACGGGCCAGAAGCCAGGCGGCCATCACCAGCACGCCAAGAACCAGGGACAAGGCGTAGGCCTGGGAGTTCCCGCTGGTGGTCAGGCTGAGCCTGCGGGCTCCGGCCATGGCGGCCTGTCCACTGCCGCTGCTGAATCCATCCACCAGAGCGCTGTCGCTCCAGGCGCTCAGCTTGGCCAGACCCACCACCAGAGCGACCACGGTGCGGTGATAGAAGCTCTCGGTGTGCATGTCTTCAGCCAGCCAGTGCTGGATTCCTCCCAGGCCTGAGGGCAGTTCGGCCAAGGGGTGGGGCCGCAGGTAGAAGAACAGGGAACTTCCGGCTCCGACCATGGTTGAGACCACCAGTGGCCAGGCCAATGGTCCCCAGCCGGGCAACGGGTTGAGCTGGTAGACGCCGATGTGGACCAGCAGTTGCGGAATGTGCAGCACCAGACCCATCAGCACGAGCGTCGGCAGCACCATCAACCACAGCACTTCAGGCGAACGCACGGTGAACGGCTTGGGAACGCCGCCCCAGATCAGGCCGAACACCCGCATCAGTGAGGCGCTGATCAGGGCATTGGTGATCAGCACCAGCCCACCCAGCAGCCAGGGCAGCTCGCTGTTGACCGTGAGTTCCAGCAATTCGCGCAGGGCGGCGAAGCCCCCGAAGGGAGGCAGCGCCATCAGTCCCGCCGCGCCGCTCAGGAACGCCAAACCCACAAGGGGGCGTCGGCTCCAGAGCCCCCCCAACTGGGTGAGGTCCTGGGTCACATTGCCGATCACGATCGTGCCGACCGCCATCAGCATTACGGCCATGGGCAGGGGGTAGACGAGCATCAGGTGATCGGCGACGTTGATGCCGCCAAGACCCACGGCCACAAAGAGCAGACCCAGCCAGCTGCTCACCAGAAAGCTCATGGCCCGTTTGACATCGACCTGGCCCAGGGCGATCAAGGAGGCGACCAGGGCTGTGGTGCCGCCGACCACCACCAGCACGCTCCGGGCCAGAGAGCTCAGCTCGATCAGCGGCTCGAGCCTCAGCAGCACCCAGGTGCCGCCGATCACCACAACAGAATTGCGCAGCACGGTCGAGGGCAGGGGGCTTTCCATGGCTTCATCGAGCCACAGGTGCAGGGGGATCTGGGCGCATTTGCCCATCGGGCCCGCGATCAGAGCCAGAACAATGAGTTGAAAGCCCACGGGCAGGGGTTGGCCGTTGTTGATCAGGTCAGCCGCCCAGCCCTGCAGTCCATGAAAGTTCCAGGTGCCGGTGACTGGCAGCAGGGCGATCACCCCGGCCAGAAGCACGATGTCGCCGATGCGCTTGGTCAAGAAGGCATCGCGGGCCCCTTTGACCACCAGGGGTTGGTTGTACCAGGTGCCCACGATCACGTAGGTGCCGATGGTCAGCAGTTCGAGCAGCACGTAGCTGAAGAACACCGAATCGGTGAGCACCAGGCCGCACAGACCGGCCTCAAAGAAGCTGAGGCTGCCGAAGAAACGCGGCCAGCCCCAGTCCATTTCGAGGTAGCCGATCGAAAAGATCTGCACCAGCACGTGCAGACCTGTGATCACCGTCATGGCGATCAGAGCCGGCTCGCTGATCAATCCGTCAAAACCGATGCGCAGGCCAGCGGTGTTGACCCAGGTCCAGGCGAAGCTCGGGGGGGCATAGATGGCTGCAGCCCCTGCCGCCGAGTTGTTGTGGAGGCTGATCAGGGCCAGCAGGCTGTGCGCGAAGGCGAGGGTCACCAGCAGCAGGTTGATGTAACCGCTGGGCCGTGGACCGGTGCGCTTGATCAGCCCCGGAGACCACAACAGGCTGAAGGCCGATCCCACCAGGGGATACAGAGGGATCAGCCAGGCCGTCGCAAGCCAGGACAGGGTCATGGGGCCACGTCACAAGCGAAGTGGCGCGAAATGTAGAAAATCCAGACTGACCCTGGGGCCTGGTACCAGAGGCTTTGCTGATGGTTCCGTGCAGTGCTGCTGATGGGTCAACCACTCCGGCCGCTATCGCAGTTGGCTGACCCCGAGCCGCCTCAACCGAAGCGGCGGCGACCGTCGTTGAAACCGCTGAAGCCGTTGCTTTCGCTGCTTCCGTTGCTCTGGCTCAGTTTCCACACGTTGCGGCTGACGCGTCGGGCCTTGAGTCCGCCCCGCTCGACCACCGCAGCACCCGGACGTGCACCCATCAGATAGGTCACTTCGGCCGTGCTCAGTGGCGCGCCGGTTCTGAGGGCCAGGTCGGTGAGCTCGAGGCGGTTGCGCAGGGCCGTGGCATCGCAGCTACCACCGTCTTCGCTCTCGCTCCAGCTCCAGGGCAGTTCGCCGTTGGCAGCCATTTTCTGCAGCAACCCCATGCCCACGAGGGCCAGCGCCTGCTCAGGCCGCACGTCGCCGTGATCGGCGCCGCCCTCGCCGGTGAGCACGCTGGTGGTTTTGGTTGACCCGCTGGCAGTGCCGTTGGATGTGCCGTTGGAAGTGCCGTTGGACGAAGAACGCTTGGCAGCCATTGGCGATTCAGGCATGGATGGGCGGACGGTACCGGCTGCAGGCGGTGGCGCAAGAGTCCGTACCCCTGGCCGTAAAGTCAGCCATCTTCTGCGCGATGGCTGCCGCAGCGAGCGCCTGAATCTTTGCCCGAGTCCACTTCCAGGCGACGCTCGCGGCCGGTGCAAGTCACCGGGACCGACCTCGGTCTGGGCATTGCGCGGGCCGTCGGGGGCGCTGACCTGCACCCCTCGGCCGCCAGCTGCGTGATCACCACCGACAGCGAGACCTCGCGCCTGGCGCGTGAATCGAGCCATGTCGAGTCGATCGAGCTGCGCACCTACGTCTTTCTGGACAGCCTGCAACCCCAGCTGGCGGCCTACATGGGCACCGTCAGTCAGGGCTTTCTGCCGATCCCCGGTGATGCCTGCCTGTGGCTCGAGGTCTCACCGGGCATGGCCGTGCACCGGGTCACCGACATCGCCCTCAAGGCCAGCACCGTGCGCCTGGGCCAGATGATCGTCGAGCGGGCCTTCGGCTCCCTGGCGCTCTACCACCGTGACCAGAGCAATGTGCTGCATTCGGGCGACGTGGTGCTCGAGGCGATCGGCAGCAGTGTCAACCGCCGCAGCCGCTGCGAGGTCAGCTGGACCGAGATCATCCGCGCGATCACGCCCGACCATGCGGTCTTGATCAACCGCCAGAACCGCCGCGGCTCGATGATCCAGGCGGGCATGAGCATGTTCATCCTGGAGACCGAGCCCGCCGGCTACGTGCTGATCGCCGCCAATGAAGCCGAGAAGGCTTCCAACATCACCGTGGTCGATGTCAAGGCGGTCGGTGCGTTTGGCCGCCTGACCCTGGCGGGCCGCGAGGGCGATGTCGAGGAGGCGGCCGCCGCGGCGATGCGGGCGGTCAATGAGGTCAACCGTTCAGCCCAGGGCTGAGGCCAGCCCCAGCAGTTCCCTGAGTTCGGCCGCCATCTGCCGGGCCGCCTTGCCCCGGCTGCCCAGCTTCAGCCGCAGGTGTTCGCTGAGCTCGGCATAGCTGCAGCCGGCTTCGCGCACCCAGAAGATCGGGTCATAGCCACCTCCGCAGCCCTGGGGGCTGTGCAGGATCTCGCCGCGGCAGATGCCTTGGGACTCCAGCACGGTGATCCCATCCGGGCCTGCCAGGGCCATGGCGCTGTTGAAACTGGCACTGCGGTAGGGCGTGTCAGCCAGTTCACCCAGGAGCCGGCTGATGCGCTCGGCATCGCTGGCGGCATAGCGGGCTGAGTAGATGCCGGGAGCTCCGCCCAGGGCATCCACCTCGAGGCCCGAATCGTCGGCCAGGGCCCACTGGCCCGTCAGCTGGGCCACTGCCTCGGCCTTGAGCCGGGCATTGGCCAGGTAGGTGCTGCCGGTCTCCTCGATCGACAGGCCCCGGGGCTGCTGCTGAACCTCCAGTGGCAGATCGCCGAGCATGCCGGCGATCTCCGCCACCTTGTGCGCATTGCCGCTGGCGATCACCAGAACAACCAAGACCGACTTGCCAGGGGCCCGGCCATTGTGCCTGGAGGCTTCAGGAAGAGAGGGAACCGGCTGGGTTGAACAGTCCACCCCCCGAACAGGTCCGGAGGCACCGGTTCCGCAGCAAGGCTAGGAATCAGGACTCGATTTGGGCCACCACGACGTGCTTCGGATCAGCAGCTGCTGACCACAGAGCGACCTAGCTTGAAACCCTGAGGTCTGGGCTGCAGCCGATGGATTCCTCGCTGGTGCTCCAGAACCTGCTGTCGCCCCCCGTGCTCTTTTTCGGCCTCGGGTTGCTGTCGGTGGTGCTGCGCTCGGATCTGGAGATCCCCGCACCACTGCCGAAGCTGTTTTCGTTGTATCTGCTGCTCGCGATCGGTCTGAAGGGCGGCATGGAGCTGCAGCACAGCGGCCTCGATCGACTGGTCGTGCTCACGATCACGGCAGCGCTGGCGATGGCTCTGCTGGTGCCGATCACCAGTTTTCTGCTGTTGCGCACCCGCTTTGACACGTACAACGCGGCTGCGCTGGCGGCGGCCTACGGCTCGATCAGTGCCGTCACCTTCATCACCGCCGAGACCTTTCTCGGAGCCCTGGCTGTGCCGTTCGATGGCTTCATGGTGGCCGCGCTGGCCTTGATGGAATCGCCGGCGATCATCATCGGCCTGCTGCTGGTGCGACTCACGACCCCCCGCGACAGCGGCCCTGGCCTGGGCTGGGGAGGGTTGTTGCACGAGGCCTTCCTCAACAGCTCAGTGCTGGTGCTGGTGGGTTCGCTGCTGATCGGTGTGCTCAGCGCCGCCTTCAGCCCTGCGGGCATGGCCAAGATGGAACCGTTCACCGAGCAGCTGTTCTACGGAGCCCTGAGCTTCTTTCTGCTTGACATGGGCATCGTCGCCGGCCAGCGCCTGAGGGAGCTGCGTGAAACCGGCGCCTTTCTGATCGCGTTTGCCCTGTTGGCTCCGCTTGTGCATGCCGCGGTCGGTCTGGCTGTGGCGGTGGTGCTGCGGTTGCCCCAGGGGGATGCCCTGCTGTTCATGGTGCTGTGTGCCAGTGCCAGTTACATCGCCGTACCCGCCGCCATGCGCATGACCGTGCCGCAGGCCAATCCGAGCCTGTACATCACCGCTTCGCTGGGACTGACGTTTCCCTTCAACATCGTGGTGGGGATCCCGCTCTACATGGCAGCCCTGCAGCGCTTCATTCCCGCCACCTGATCGCCATGAAACGCCTCGATCTCATTGTTGCGGAGCCAGAGCTGGAACGGCTGTGTGGAACGCTGCGCCAGGCGGGGGCACCCGGCTACACGGTGATGCGCCATGTCACCGGGCTGGGCCATGGGGGCACAGTCTCCGAAGGCATGGATTTCAGTGGCTTCGGTGCCAACGCCCACGTGGTGGTGTTTTGCGAGGCGGCCCAGCTTGAGGCGATTGCAACGGCCGTCAGGCCATTGCTGAACCACTTCGGTGGGGTGGGGTTCGTGGCCGACGCCGAGCCTCTTTAGGGCTCTGCACCGGGGCTGAGCACTGGATCAGAGCGTTGTCTCTGTACCTGTGAACACCGTTGCAAGCCTCTGTCAGGACCTGCTGCGCAAGGATTGCCTAACGATTTGTTTTGAACGCATCAGTTCTGCTTATTGAACCGTCCCAGGAACCGTGATGGCTGCGGCGCCCCAAATGCCTTGACGGAGGGTTTGCCCACAGACCAAGGTTGTGGGCGAACATTCCACCCCCCTCCTCAAGGAGCAGGTAATGGCAAACGAAACCATGGGCATCGCCCTCGGCATGATCGAGACCCGCGGCCTGGTGCCCGCGATCGAAGCGGCCGACGCCATGACCAAGGCTGCCGAAGTGCGCCTCATCGCCCGCGAATTCGTCGGCGGCGGCTACGTCACCGTCATGGTGCGTGGCGAGACCGGTGCCGTGAACGCTGCTGTGCGCGCTGGCGCCGATGCCTGCGAGCGCGTCGGTGACGGTCTGGTGGCCGCTCACATCATCGCCCGCCCCCATCGCGAAGTGGAACCGGCCCTGGCTGGCAGCGCCGGCTTCGTTGGTTCGAAGGACTGAGGTCGTCTGATCAGCGCGGTCGCTCGCAGCTGAGTTGACCCGTTGTCATTCCAACCCGCCCTTTAACCCGACCCAACTGGAGAACCTCCATGAGCAAGAAGTACGACGCTGGGGTCAAGGAGTACCGCGACACGTATTGGACTCCTGATTACGTCCCCCTCGACACCGACCTGCTGGCCTGCTTCAAGTGCACCGGCCAGGAAGGTGTGCCCCGCGAGGAAGTCGCCGCTGCTGTGGCTGCTGAATCCTCGACTGGTACCTGGTCCACCGTGTGGTCCGAGCTCCTCACCGATCTCGACTTCTACAAGGGCCGTTGCTACCGCATCGAAGACGTCCCCGGTGACAAGGACGCCTTCTACGCCTTCATCGCCTACCCCCTCGACCTGTTCGAGGAAGGTTCGATCACCAACGTGCTGACCTCACTGGTCGGCAACGTGTTTGGCTTCAAGGCACTGCGCAACCTGCGTCTGGAAGACATCCGCTTCCCGATGGCGTTCATCAAGACCTGCATGGGTCCCCCGAACGGCATCCAGGTCGAGCGCGACCGTATGAACAAGTACGGCCGCCCTCTGCTGGGTTGCACCATCAAGCCGAAGCTCGGCCTCAGCGGCAAGAACTACGGCCGTGTGGTCTATGAGTGCCTGCGTGGCGGTCTCGACTTCACCAAAGACGACGAGAACATCAACTCCCAGCCTTTCCAGCGCTGGCAGAACCGTTTTGAGTTCGTCGCCGAGGCCGTGCGCTCGGCCCAGGAGGAAACCGGCGAGAAAAAGGGTCACTACCTGAACTGCACCGCCGCCACTCCAGAGGAGATGTACGAGCGGGCCGAGTTCGCCAAGGAGCTCGGGCAGCCGATCATCATGCACGACTACATCACCGGCGGCTTCACGGCCAACACCGGTCTGGCGAAGTGGTGCCGCAAGAACGGCATGCTGCTGCACATCCACCGCGCCATGCACGCGGTGATCGACCGTCACCCCAAGCACGGCATTCACTTCCGTGTGCTCGCCAAGTGCCTGCGCCTTTCGGGTGGCGACCAGCTGCACACCGGCACGGTGGTCGGCAAGCTTGAGGGTGACCGTCAGTCGACCCTCGGCTACATCGACCAGCTGCGCGAATCCTTCGTTCCCGAAGATCGCAGCCGCGGCAACTTCTTCGATCAGGACTGGGGTTCCATGGGCGGGGTGTTCGCCGTGGCCTCAGGTGGCATCCACGTGTGGCACATGCCCGCTCTCGTCGCCATCTTCGGCGATGACTCGGTGCTCCAGTTCGGTGGTGGTACCCACGGCCACCCCTGGGGTTCCGCTGCAGGCGCCGCTGCCAACCGCGTGGCTCTCGAAGCCTGCGTCAAGGCTCGCAATGCCGGTCGCGAGATCGAGCGCGAAGGTCGCGACATCCTCACCGAAGCCGCGAAGCACAGCCCTGAGCTGGCCATCGCCCTCGAGACCTGGAAGGAAATCAAGTTCGAATTCGACACCGTCGACAAGCTCGACGTTCAGTGATCGTCTGCTGAGGTGCCTGGAAGTCGTCTCTAAGGAGACGACTTCCACCCAGCGCCGATCCAGCCGGAACGACTCCACGGGCCAGCTCAGTTCAAGACATACGTTCCACAACTGACGCCCCAATCCATCACTTCCCCCAAGGATCCCCATGCCCTTCAAGAGCACCGTGGGTGACTACCAAACAGTCGCCACCCTGGAGACCTTCGGCTTCCTCCCGCCGATGACCCAGGACGAGATCTATGACCAGATCGCTTACATCATTGCCCAGGGTTGGAGCCCGCTCGTCGAGCACGTCCATCCCAGCCGCTCCATGGCCACCTACTGGTCCTACTGGAAGCTGCCCTTCTTCGGTGAGAAGGACCTCAGCGTGATCGTGAACGAGCTCGAGGCTTGCCATCGTGCCTATCCCGATCATCACGTGCGTCTGGTGGGCTACGACGCCTACACCCAGAGCCAGGGTGCCTGCTTCGTGGTGTTCGAAGGCCGCTGATTCAGCGCCCTGTCAACACCACGATGAGGATCTGGAGTCCCGGCAAGGTCCGGGACTCTCCCCTCTGTCTCAGCTTCTGCTGACGCAGCACCGGGCCTAGCTCCGGTCGCTGCATCTCTTTCGCATTCACTTACGACGGGCGGTCATGGCCAGCACATCCAGCCGGGAAGCAGCTCTCGAGCGCCGCAAGGCCCTCACCACTGGCGGCAAGAAGGCTGCCGGCCGCTTCACCTCGGCTCCAAACCGGGTGCGCTCTGCCGGCGATGCCCGTCCCAGTCGCACTGTTGCCGCCGCCGCGACTCCGGCCGCAGAGGCCCCAACCGCAGTCACAGCCCCAGCCACTGCCCGGCGCAGCCTGAGCACCCCGTCGACACCGCGCACCGCTACACCGCGCCGTGTCGCCAATCCCAGCCGTGAGCTGGTGCTCGCCCGGCGCGAAGCCCTCAGTCGCAGTGGCAAGCGCGCCAACACCTCCAAGGACCGCACGCGTACCGATCTGGGTGATCAGCGCCCCGCCGCATCGGCTGCCTCCACCGCAACGCCGGTGAGCGCTGATGCCGCCGCTGCGCCCAAGCCCTGTGGTTGCCAGGACCGCGAGCGCAGCGCCACACGCCTGACCCTGTCGACCCATGGTTCGGCTGCTGAGCGACGCGCACCGGTGCGCAAGGGCACGGCCCAGCACAACCCCAGCCGCGCGTTGGTGCTGGCCCGCCGCGAAGCCCTCTCCAAACGCGGCAAGTCGGCCAGCGCCTCCAGCAAGAGCGGAGTGGCCGCCATCGCCCGTCAGATCAACCCTGAGCTCAATGGCCGCGAGCTCTCCCAGAAGGTGCGGGAGCTCAAGAGCAAGAGTGGTGCCGCCGGCAGCAACCGCAGCGGCGGAACCCGGCCCTCAGGCCCCAACCGTCACGGTGCCAAGCAGGCCGCAGCCGCTGATGCCCACTGGAAGGTCGGCGTCAGCGAAACGATCGGTGGTCAGGTGGTCACCGGCACCCAGGCCAACCGGTCACCCAAGACCACCGGCAACGAGGCTGCCACCTGCCGCCCCATCACCGGCACCGAATACCTCGGCGCCGAGGTGTTTCAGACCTTCTGCAACAGTGGTCC
>Ga0214917_10003866_pt1 | contig 17053 bp, 14 predicted proteins | sample LL_1208_BB_MetaG_FD_177983 | JGI IMG/M metagenome (GOLD analysis project Ga0214917, IMG submission 177983) | Freshwater microbial communities from Lake Lanier, Atlanta, Georgia, United States - LL_1208_BB | ecosystem: Environmental > Aquatic > Freshwater > Lake | place: USA: Georgia | collected... | reverse complement strand
GCGTCTGGGGAAGGGCGGCTCCGGGCGAGAAGGTGCGGGTGTCGATTACCGGCGGTGCCACGTCGTCGAGCGCAACCACAGCCGACGAGCAGGGCGACTGGCTCGTGGAGCTGGCACCGATCGACGCCGGGGAAAACCTCGTGCTTCGCGTCGAGGGCAACAACGCGATCGTCCTCGAGAACGTGATCGTGGGCGATGTCTGGCTCTGCTCCGGCCAGTCGAACATGGCCTGGCCGCTGCACGCCTGTGCTGCCAAGGCCGATATCGCCGGAGCCGACTTTCCGCGGATTCGCCGCATCAAGATCAAGAACGTCGCATCCACGGAGCCGGTGCCGGATGCAGCCACTGACACACCCTGGCAGGTCTGCTCGCCGCAGACGGCGGCTGCGTTCACGGGAGTGGGTTTTTACTTTGCCCGCGAGGTGCTCGCGCAGACGAACGTGCCGATCGGACTCCTTGACGACGCCTGGCATGGCGGTGACGATCGACACCATGACGCAGAAGGAGGCGCGGGCCAGCCTTCATTCGTCGAACAAGCGTGACGTCGGCGTACGGCTCGCCCGCTGGGCGCTCCATCGTGACTACGGCCTGACGGACCTCGAGCCCTCCGGACCACTCTTCCGCGCGGCGACGGTCGAGGGCGATCGGATGCGGATTGCGTTCGACCACGCTGGCGGCGGCCTCATGATCGGCACAAAGGGCGTCCCGGAGCCGCCCGTCGAAGTCAAGGCGGGCCGGTTGCAGCGGTTCGCGATCGCCGGTGCCGACAAGCAGTGGATCTGGTCCGACGCCGTGATCGACGGCGACACGGTGCTCGTGTCGTCGCCGGAGGTCGAAGCCCCGGTCGCCGTTCGCTATGCCTATTCGGGCAATCCCGAAGGTGCGAATCTCTACAACCGCGCGGGCCTGCCGGCATCGCCGTTCCGAACCGATTCATGGTGACGGTCTCGCGGGCTGCCGCACCACGACGAAGTCGCCAGGCGGACGTTGACGCGAGACAGGTTCGATCAATACACTGAACACGTGTATCGACTCGAACTCGCTCGCGTGTCCTCCATGCCTGCTCCGCCCGATTTTGCACATCTCACATTGGCTGCCAGCGACCGCGCGGCCGTGCTCGAGGCGGCTGGCATTCTCGCCGGTCACCTTCCGGTGGAACGCGTGGTGCTCTACGGATCGAAGGCGCGGGGTGACGACCGTTCCGACAGCGACATCGATCTGCTGATTCTCACGAGCCGTCCGTTGAGCGTCGCGGAGGGCTTTCAGGTGACGGAATTGCTGCAACCCGTGCAGCATCGCCACCATTGCATCATCAGTCCCCTCCGGCTCACCGCCGAGGAGTGGTATCACGGTGTGTACCAGGTGCTTGGCATCCGTCATGAGATCGACCGGGAGGGGATCGACGTGCCGCTGCCTCCGCACGCTCAGGCCATCCGCCAGTCGAAACTGGTGCCGCAATGAGCCCGGACGAAGCCCGTGCTGACGTGATCGCCTGGTCGATCGAGAGAGCGGATGTGCGGCTCGCCGCGGCCGAGCGCGAGCTCGAAGCCGGCGTGCCCCAACTTGCTGCGGACCACGCCTATTACGCCTGCTTCCATTTGCTGTCGGCGATTTTTCTGCAGGAGGGGCTGACGCTGAAGCGACATTCCGCCTTGCGAGCCGCTCTCCACGAGCGATTGATTCAAACCGGACGCCTCGACCGGAAATGGGGCAGCATCTTCGATCGGCTTGCCGAACTTCGGACCAAGTCGGTCTACACCGCACTTTGCGCCTTGGACGCGGCGACGGCCCGCGTGGTCGTGGACGACGCCACGAGGCTTGCAGTCGAGTTCCGACAGATGCTGCCGCGATGATGGTGAGCATCCTCGTGCTCGCTCCGTCGCGGCCTTCATCAAAGCGGGCGGGCTCGGAACCGTTCGCGAAGTGCATATTTGGACGAATCGGCCGGTGTGGCCGCAGGGGGGCGGCCGGCCGCCGGAGAAGCCTGTGACCGAAAACCTGAGCTGGGATCTGTGGCTCGGCCCGGCGGCCGAGCGGCCGTTCGGCTCGGGCTATCACCCCTTCGCCTGGCGCGGCTTCTGGGATTTCGGCTCCGGAACGCTCGGCGACATGGCCTGCCACACGATGAACATGCCGTTCAGGGCGCTCGATCTCCGCAATCCGGCGACCGCCTCGACACGCGTATGATCGCCAAGAAGCCCGACACGGTGTTCATCGAGTTTGGGATCAACGATGCCTATCTGCCCTACAAGACCTCGGTCGCCGATGCGCGAGCCAATCTGGAAACCATGATCACCCGGATTCTCGAGGCCAAGCCCGACACGGAAATCATCCTCATGACCATGAATCCGCCCACGGGAGTGCATCTTGAACGGCGGCCCGGGTTCAAGGATTACTACCAGATGTATCGCGACGTGGCGAAAGAGCGGAAGATCCTGCTCATCGATCACGAACCCAACTGGGAGCGAATCCTGGAAGAGGACAAGGACATGTTCTTCAAGCACGCGCCCGAAGGTCTGCACCCTGTTGCGAGCGGTGCTACCGACGTGATCGCGCCGACGATCCTGCAAGCCTTGGGGATCTAGAGCGGTTTTCACGTGCTTGGTGCGACGTATCGGCAGTTCTGCCGGCGTGACTTGGCGGCATCCCCGGCGATCATGAACAATTGTTCTCCGCGCCGCACGGAAAAACATCATGCCTCGAATCGCTTTCTCACGCCGCAGCTTCCTCCATTCCGCGACCATCTTCGGAGGCATGGCCGGCTTTTTGGGGCCGCGACGCGGTCTGGCAGCGTCGCCGAACGACCGGCTCGCGATCGCGTGCATCGGCATGGGAGGCCACATGCGTGGCTATCTCCTCCCTGAGCTTGCGAAAAACGACCAGCAGATCGTGGCCATCTGCGACGTCGATCAGCGGTAGCTCGACAGTGCCCGCACCATCGATCGGCTGGGCGACGCCCGAACATATCGCGACTATCGGGAGCTGCTCGACAAGGAGCGCGACGTCGATGCCGTGGTCGTGGCGACGCCGGATCATTGGCATGTGCCGGTGAGCCGGGCCGTGCTCGAAAGCGGGCGGCACGTCTACTGCGAGAAGCCGCTCGCCCACTCGGTCGCGGAATGCCGTGTCGTCGAGGAACTGGCGAAGAAGGACCCGAGTCTCGCCACGCAGACTGGCAATCAGGGCTGCTCGACCGAGGGATTCAGGCGGGCCATGGAGGTCATTCGCTCCGGCCGGAAGTTGCAAAGCTTCCGAAGTCAGAGCCACGGATCGACACTTCGGGCTTGCAATGGGATCCGAAGAAGGCCGCGCAGGGAGAACGGCCCCGGTGGAGCCGGGTCAACAATTCGCACATGTTCGAGGGGATCAGGGCGTGCGCGGGCGAGGGAAAGACCTGCTCGCCGTTCGAGATCGGCGGCCGTATCTCGGAGATCGGCATGCTGGGCATCCTCGCCCTGCGGATGCAAAAACCGATCACCTGGGATGCCGCCACTCGGCGGGCGGTCGGCATGCCCGAGGCCGATCCGCTCATCGACCCGAAGCCATCGACCGACCGGTATATGCAAGCCTCGTGAGGGGACTTGCAGCGATTCTACGGTGTCACAGGCTCAGCTGCCGCGCAGGCCGCTGCCCACGCGAGCACCGGTGCTAGAGCCCATTCGGATTCGCGTTGCCGGCCAGCTATCCAGCCCGTTCGGGTCGCGGCCGAATGCCTGCGGAGGAGCAAGGCGATCGCGGCGGTGGGACTTAAGGCGGCGATAGTTCGGCCGGGCATGACGCCTGCCGAGTCTATCGCCTGCGGCCTGACAAACACCCCCAGAAAGCATGTCGTCACTTCTGCCGACAGCGGTCGAGTGTTCCGATCCTATGCTGATTTCTGGGGTTCGCCGGGGTCGCGGTGTCGGCAGCTTTGCCGATTTCCGGTGCGGAAAAAGCGGCCTATTTTTCTGGGAGATTCGGGAATCGGCGGCCGGGGAATCTCAGGCGTCTTGAAAAGAGCAGGGTGTGCTTTCATGAGTAACCCAACGATCGCACGTATGCGCAGTCGGGCGGGATCCTACGTCAAGGGAATGGCGTGGCTGATGCTCATCACCTTCGCGTTGCCGACGTCAACGGCTGAGGCCCAAACGCGGCGCACGTGGAGCGGGGCTGCGAGCACGCTCTGGTCCACGGGCGCCAATTGGTTCGGAGGCTCGGCCCCAGCAACCACCGATGCGGTCGTCTTCGATTCGACTGGCACCTTCGCGACGGGCACGAGTATGACGTTCACGTCGAATGTCACCACGAGTGGGATCGTGCTCACGAACCCATCTTCCGACGTCGTGATCAGCGGCACGTCCAACAACATGACCTTCACCATCGACGGCTTGGGCATCGACATGTCAGCGGCCCAGAAGAATCTGTCGATCTTTGCGACCAGCATCGTCCAGTTCCGTAGCGGCACGATAAACGTTGCCGCCGGTCGCACGCTGTCGATCAATTACACGAACGCGGGCAACGCCGCCGCCTTCGTCAACGGCACGACCACGATCAATGGCCAAGGGCTCGTATCGTACGCCGGCGGTGCCTACGTTGGCCGTAGCGGGACCACCAACACCGCGCTCTTCATAAACTCCGGCACCCTCCAACTCGGCACAGTGCTGCAGATCGCGAACACCAACGGTACTCAGAGCACCACCCATCTGACGCAACTTTCAAACGCCTCGATTGTAGGCGGCATCGCGGTGGGCAACGGCGGCTCGTTTGTTCAGTCGAGCGGCACCACAACGATGAATTACATGACGAATGCCGCATGGACCGGCACGTCGAGCATCACGATCAACGGCGGCATCTTCAATCAGACCACCAATTGGGCCGGATCAAACGGCGTCGCGCACATCGCTAACGATCGCGTCACGCTGACGTTCGCGGGGGGCACGTCCACGCTGTACGCCCCCTCGGCCACCCGAGGGGCCGGCGCGGTTCTCAACGTCAACTTCAACGGCGGCGTATTCCGTCCGGCAGCAAACTCATCGAACTTTTTTGGCAATGCTGCCAACCTCTATGTGGGCAACAACGCCGCGCTCATCGATACGAACGGGTTCAATCTCACGTTCGCCCAGACGATGATGAATGGTACGGCCGCGGGGACGAATGGATCTCTCAACAAACTTGGCTCAGGCACGTTCACCCTGTCGGCGTCGAACAGCTTCACCGGCAACACGCGGATTAACGCCGGAGCCCTATCCCTCGGGCACGCAAGCGCTCTCGCGGGCTCCACGCTCGACATGAATTCCGGCGATGGTGGAAGCCTCGTCTTCGGCCTTTCGGGCACGAACACCTACAACCTTGGCGGCTTGATCGGCAGCCGAAACATCGCCACGTCCGGCTCCGTGGTCATGAGCGTGGGCGGCAACGGCACGAGCGGCACCTACTCCGGCGTGATCAGCGGTGGGGGGGCGTTCACGAAGGTCGGCTCCGGTACGCTCGCGGTTGCGAATACGAACACGTATACCGGCACGACGAACGTCAACGCCGGCGTTCTGCAGATCGGGGCGGGTGGTTCGGCGGGCGGCCTTGCCACGACAAGCGCGATCACCGGCTCCACCGGCGCGGTCCTGGCCTTCAACCGCTCCGACGCCATTGCGCAGGGAACGGCATTCGCAAACGCCATCAGCGGGGGCATCTCTGTCTCTCAGATCGGCAGCGGCACTGTGACTCTCGCGGCGGGCAACACCTACACTGGTCCGACCACTGTCAGTAACGGCATGCTGGCACTTGGCGCGGCCGACGCGATCGCCAGCCAGAGCGACGTCGTGGTCAATGGCGGCGTCCTGAACCTCGGAACCTTTACCGACACCGTCAGCAGCTTCACGATCGCGAGCGGCTCGCTGACGGGCTCGACTGGCAACAAGCTGACGGCCGCCACCTACGGCCTCGGCGGCGGCACGGTCGCCGGGAACCTCGGCGCCGGCACGCTCAACGTCACGGCCAACTCCGCCCTCACCGGCGCGTCCGACGCGACGGCGGTCAATCTCAATGCCGGCACGCTCACGCTGGGCTCGGCCAATCGGTTTACGTCGTCCTCGGTCGCGGTCACGGGCTCGAGCAGTGCCGGCCTCTCGCTCGGCGGCAACGAGACGTTCGGCTCGCTGGCCGGATTTGCGAACGTCGCCCTTGGCGGATTCACGCTCACGACCGGCTCGGGCGGGAGCACCAGCTACTCCGGCATCCTCTCCGGTGCTGGCGGGCTGACGAAAGTCGGCAGCGGCACCTTCACCCTCCTCGGTGCGAACTCCTACGGAGGTGCAACGCAGGTGAATGCCGGCGTGCTCTCATTGGGTGCATCGGACGTGCTGTCCGGGTCGACTGCCGTCACCGTCGCGGGCGGCGAGTTGCGGATGAGCGGGAATTCAGACACGGTCGGCAGTTTCGCCATCACGAGCGGTTCGCTGACCAGCTCGAGCGGCAAGCTGACCGCCACCACCTACGGCCTCGGCGGCGGCACGGTTGCCGGGAATCTCGGCGCGGGCACGCTGAACGTCACGGCCAACTCCGCCCTCAACGGCACGTCCGATGCGACGGCAGTCAATCTCAACGCCGGCGCGCTCACGCTCGGCAGCGGCGGCAATCGGTTTACGTCTGCCTCGGTCGCGGTCACAGGTTCGAGCGGTGCAAGCCTCACGCTTGGCGGCAACGAGACGTTCGGCTCGCTGGCCGGATTTGCGAACGTGGCCCTTGGCGGATTTACGCTCTCGACCGGCTCGGGCGGGAGTACCAGCTACTCCGGCATCCTCTCAGGGTCTGGCGGGCTGACGAAAGTTGGCGGCGGCACGTTCACCCTCACCGGCAACAACACGTTCAGCGGGCTGACGACGATTTCGGGCGGCACGCTCTCGGTGGGCGACGGCGGCACCTCAGGCGGGCTCGCGGGCGACGTCGTCAACAATGCCGCAGTTATCTTCAATCGGTACGACGACACGACCTTCGCCGGCGGCATCTCGGGCTCGGGCGGCCTGACGAAGCTTGGGGCCGGCAAGCTCACCCTCACAGGGTCAAATAGTTTCGCTGGTCCGACGACGTTGACGGCCGGTGCGCTGGCTGTGAACGGCCAGATCGCGAGCGGCGTGGCAGTGGCGAGCGGGGCGACGATCGGCGGGTCGGGTCTGATCGGGGGCGTGCTCTCCGGGGACGGCGTCGTGAGCCCGGGCAACTCTCCGGGCATCCTCACGGCTGGCCAGTTCAACGCCATCGGTGGGCTCGACGCGGCTTTCGAGTTCAGGGGATTGTCGCCCGTCTACAACGCATCTTCTGCGAGCGTGAACGACGTTCTACGTCTCACGAACGGCTCTCCGTTCATCGGCTCGCTGACGTTGGACAACGTGATCGACATCTATTTCGACGTGGACTCCATCGGCAGCGGGCCCTACGAGGGGGGCTTCTTCACCACCCTGTCGGCAGCCGACCTTCTGATGGCGGTGCAAGGCGCGAAATTCAACTACTGGATCAAGGACTCCGGCGGTGGGCAGTCCTTCAACGGCGTCAACTACAGCGCCTACTCGGGGGTAACACTGACCACGGCCAGTGCCACGCGAGACTTCGGCAGCGGCAATGTCGTCGGCAGTGTCACCCAGTTCATCGTCGTCCCTGAGCCTGAAGGAATCGCCCTGGCCGGGATCGGGGCGGCGATCGCCAGCTGGGCTGCCGCCAGGAGCCGGCGCCGGGCGTCGTGAACGGCCATGCGTCAATTCAAGCGAACGGGCCTCACGCTCGTCGAACTTCTGGCCGTGATCGCGATCATCGGCCTGCTGGCGGGCTTGCTGTTGCCGGCCGTGCAGTCGGCCCGCGAAGGCGGCCGGCGAACGACATGCGCGAGCAACCTGCGGCAACTCGGGCAGGGACTCCAGCAGTTCCACGCCGCCCGTGGATCCCTGCCCGTGACAACGGCGGCCGACATGGTGTACAGCACGACCGCCGACCCTTCGGCCTACATGCGTTACCGCCGTCTGCTGCAGTCTCAGACGGGGTCGGACATCAACAACGTGTATACGTGGATCGTTGGCGTTATGCCGTTCATCGAACAGCAGACGTTCTACGACAAGTTCGACCTGAAGGGACTTTCTAACAGCCCGACCAACCAGCCGCTCGTTCAGACGCCACGCGCGAATCTGATCTGCCCGAGCGATCCGGATGCGAACACGCCCATCCTGCCCCGTCGCGGATTCTCCGCCGTCAATTACGCCACATCGACCGACGCCGATGGCAACCTGATGCACGGGGTGTGGTACGCAGGATCTGCCGGCCCGGCGTTGGAATTCGGTAGTAATCAATTTTGCCCAACCGGAAGCTCCGGCTGGTGCTGGGTCGGCACGAGCGACCCGATCGGCGCTGGCACCGGACTCGATATCGGCAACCGTCTCGGAATGTTTGGTTGTCGGTATTTACCAACTCGATTCGATGACGTGCAGGACGGCCTCAGCAACGTCTTTTTGCTCGTCGAAACTCAGCCAAAATTCTCGCCCCACAACGGGGCGTACACGACGTTTACCGGTAAATTCAATGCAAATCCTGTGTTGAGTCTTTCGGCACCGATCAATTCGCCGATGCCATCGACGTCCTCCCCGTTTTTGAATCCGGCAGGACAGTATGTGGTTAGCCAGGCGATCTACTCCAAGAGCCCACGCAGCGGCCATCCTGGCGGCTGTCACATGCTCATGTGTGACGGTTCGGTCGTGTTCTTCGCGGAACTCACGCCACTGCAACTGCTCTGCCGGCTCGGTAATCGCAAGGACGGCGAAATTGCCGCGGTGCCATGATGGCGGGCCGGCTCGCGTCGTTGTTGACCGTTCCCGCGCTGGCGATCGTGACTGGCATGCTCTCCGGGTGTGGTTCCAGCGTCGACGTCGTGCCCGTGAGCGGCACGGTCACGTTTGGCGGCAAGTCGCCTCCCTACGCATGCATCGTCAACTTCCTGCCGACGGGCGTCGTTCCGACGGGCGGCAAGGGCAAAGAGGCCGTGCCGCAGGTAGCCTCGGGGATCGGCGAATGCGATGCATCCGGGGCATTCTCCGCCCGCTGCCTTCGCGACAGTCGCGGGCTCATGCCCGGGCGATACGAAGTGCGAGTGTCGTGCCACCTGCCGGTGGAAGTCCCCAACGCGCTGCCCGAGAGCGTCGTGCCCGCCGACTTCACGCCGCCTGAACTCGTCGTGCCCGCCGACGCCCGATCCGTTCGCTACGACATCGACATCCCGGTGACGGCAAAATCGAAACAGTAGCCGGACCCCTCAGTTCTTCGGCCCGTAGATCTTCGCGACCGCCTGGGCCCGTGACCGGACGTGCAGCTTGTGGTAGATCCGCTCGATGTGGGTGTGCACCGTCGAGTAGCTCACCTTGAAGTGGCTTGCGATCTCCTTGTAGAGATAGCCGCGGGCGAGCAGGTCGAGCACCTCCCGTTCCCGCGGTGAGAGGGCGGCCTCGACGGCCTGCCGCTCGGCATCGGCCTCGCGGGCCGCCGGCTTCGCGGGATGGGTCGCGGGCCCCGCGAACGCCTGCACGAGCTTTCTCGCGATGTTGCTCGTGAGCGGGGCGCCGCCGCCGATCACGTCGCGGACGGCCGCGAGCAGCTGAGCCGCCCGGATCGGCTTGAGCAGGTAGCCCTTCGCTCCGGCCGCGAGCGACTGGAAGATCACGTCGGTGTTGTCGTAGACCGTGAGCATCACCACCTGCAGGTCGGGCAGCTTGGCCACGAGCTCCCGCACGCACTGCACGCCGTCCATCTTGGGCAGATTCACGTCCATGATCACGACGTCGGGCCGCCGTGCGGGCAGTTCCTGGAGCGCCTCCTCCGCCGAGCCGAACGCTCCGATGCATTCGACCTCGGCATCGCCCTGGAGAAAGCCGGCGAGGGCAGCCCGCGTGGCCTTGTCGTCGTCCACGATGCCGACGCGGATCATTCCGCTGGCGACGGACGTGGCAGGGGGCTGGGGGAGGATGCTTTTCGTCATGGCCATCGAACCTCAGGGTGACGCTCAGGCAGTGGGAACGGGGATGGATAGGCGAATCGACGTGCCTCCGCCGGCCCGACTTTCGCAGGCGAACTCGCCCCCGACCTGTCGCATCCGGCTCTGCATGTTGTCGAAGCCCTTGCCCCTCTTGCGGCCGGCGCCACTGTCGCCGACGCGGCCGACGGCCGTCTCGATGCCGCAGCCGTCGTCTTCCACGACGATCGTCAGCCGGCCGTCGATCACGGCGAGGCGGAGCACGATCGTGCGGGCATGGGCATGCTTCGCGGCGTTGTGGATCGCCTCCTTGGCCGCCAGGAAGAGATTGTGGCGGACGTTCGAGGGCAGGGGGATGTCGGGGAGCCGATCGGGCATGTCGATCCGGCAGCGGGCGTTGCTCGAGGCGAGAAAATCCTGGGCGTATTTGCAGAGATATGCGGAGAACGGCTCGACGGCGTCGTTGTGGGGACTGATCGCCCAGACGATCTCGTTGAGGTGCTTCGCGAGGCCGGTCGCGTTCTCGAAAATCTGATCGAGGTAGCGGCGGCTTTCGTCGGCCGTGATCGACGGGTTGCGGACGAGGTCGCTGAGCATGCCGATCCGGGTGAGGTTGGCGCCGAGGTCGTCGTGCAGATCCTGCGCGATCCGCATCCGGTCGGCCGCGATCATCCGCTGCTGCTCGGCGGCGGCGAGCTGCCGCTCGATCCGCTGCCGCGACGCCTGACGGGCGGCGAGGGCGACGAGGCCGGTGGCGCCGGCGGCCGTGGCCGCCCAGAACCAGGGCCGCGCCCACACCGGCGGCGGCACCTCGATCACGGCCGTGTATTCGGGGCCCTGGGGCACGCCGAGCAGGGAACACTCGCTGATCCGAAACCGATACTCGCCGGCCGGCAGGGTGTCGTAGACCACCGCATGTTTTCCGCCACCTCCCACCGAATAGAGTTCACTCCATTCGACGAGCAGCTCCTCTCCGGGCGTCACCGCGGGGGAGCCCTCCGCCGTGGTGATCCAGCCGCCGAGGCCTCGTGGATCCTCGTCGATGAGCGCGATCGCATGCTGTACCGGCGGACCGGGAAGCCGCACCATGCGGCCGACTCCGGGCTTCGTGCCGTCACGCTCCCAGCCCTGCGGCACGCCGTAGGGGTTGTCGAGGTCTTCACCCGTTTCGAAGTCGCTGCGGTAGATCTCGCGGGGCGTGGCCCCATTCTCGCCGACCGCCGAAATCCGGATCGACTCCACCACGCGAACCCCGGTGGTCTCCTGCGGCCCGGCCGAGATGAGCCAGAGCATCAGCTTCGCCGCCCGAGGGGGCACCGTGATCCGCTTGCTCCGCTTCTGGAAGGGGGAGGTTTCGATCTGGCCGGTCCAGCCCGGCGAGCGGCCCTCGACGGAGCTTTCGTCGCCATCGACCGGCTGGTTGTTGGCGTCGATAAACCGCACCTGAAACCGCATGAGGCCGACAAGGTCGCGCCAGTCTGCGTCGCGGCCGTCGAGGCGATACCGCAGCTGTACGGGCAGCCGCCCGAGTTTCGCGGGATCGCCAAACTCCAACTGGAGCGTTTTTGGCCTGTTGGGCAGCCGGTAGACGTCTTCGGTGCCGCGTTTTCCGGATGGGGCGACCGCACGGCCATCGACCAGCAGGCGATCGAGCGTCGGAACGGCCAGAGGCGCGTCACCGGCTGCGGCAGCGAAGGCCCGGCAGACCGTCGCCACCACGACTGCCGTCATCCCGATGGTGGAGGCCCCGCGACTTCGCATGACTCTCTCAGCGTAGCAGAAATATTGGCTCGCCCGGGCTGCGAACGACGTCGTCTCGACAGTTCTGCCGACATGCCTGCGACCCCGCGGTGGGCCATTATTGATAGCTGGGCCCGGCGGAAAGGTCCGGCGGCCCATGGCCCTCCTATCCGATCAGGACTCGGGCGATTCGCCCGACGCTGTCATGCTCCGTCCGCCTGCCCGTGCCGGTTTCTCGTGCGGTGGCCATTCGGAGTCGCAGCCGTTCGCGTCGCGGCGTGACTTTCTCGTGCGGCACGGCCTCGGCTTCGGCGGGCTGGCCCTCGCTGCCCTTCATGGCATCAATCCGTTCGACGCCGTCGCAGCCACGACGCCCGCCGGCCCACTGCCCCCCAAGAAGCCGCATTTCCCCGCCAAGGCCAAGGCGGTGATCCACATCTACGCGGCGGGCGCCCCATCGACCATGGATACGTGGGACCCCAAGCCGATGCTGAAACGGCATGACGGCAAGCAGATTCCCGGGTACGGCGGCCTGGCCCTCGCGTCGCCCTTCGAATTCTCCAAGCAAGGCGAATCCGGCATCGAGGTCTCGGAGATCTTCCCCGAGCTTGGCAAGCACGTGGACAGGATGGCCTTGATCCGGTCGCTGCAGGCCGAGATTCCCGACCACCGAATCGCCGCGAAGGCCTTGATGACGGGGTCGGGGCTCCTCAACAAACCCAGCCTCGGTTCGTGGACGGTCTACGGCCTTGGCACCGAGAATCAGAACATGCCCGGGTTCGTCTCGCTCGGGGGCGAAAACTCCTTCCGGCAGTCGGCCTTTCTGCCGGGCATCTATCAGGGCTGCAACGTCAACTACGACCCACGGACACCGCTGACCGAACTGCTGAGCAACATCAGCAATCCCTTCACCACGGTGGAACGCCAGCGGAATCAGCTCGATTTGACCCGCGAACTGAACCAGATCCATGCCGCGAAGCTCCAGCGAGACGCCCAGCTGGAGGCCCGGATTCAGGCGTTCGAGATTGCGTTCAACATGCAGCGGGAGGCCTTGGAGGCGTTCGACGTCGCCAAGGAGCCGCAGTCGATGCGGGATCGCTACGAGCTGCAGCAGAATCGCCAGCGGAATTCCAACGGCACGAAACTCCTGATCGCGCGCCGGCTCGTCGAGCGCGGGGTGCGGTTTGTCCAGGTGGTGACGGGAGGCTGGGACACTCACTTCGACATCGGGAAGTCGGTGCGGAGTGCGGCGGCGGGAATCGATCAGCCGGCTGCGGCCCTGCTCACCGATCTGGCGGAGAGCGGTCTGCTCGACTCCACGCTCGTGATCTGGGGCGGGGAATTCGGACGGACGCCGACGGCCCAGAGCACGACCGGCCTTCCCGGCCGCGACCACAATGGAAAATCGATGCTCACCTGGATGGCCGGTGGCGGCGTCAAGGGGGGCACGGTGGTCGGGGCCACCGACGACTTCGGCGGCCGGGCCATCGAGAATGTCGCCGACATCCATGACCTCCATGCCACGATCCTCGCGCTACTCGGATTCGACCACGAGCGGCTCACCTACCGCTACAACGGCCGCGATTTCCGGCTCACCGATGTCTATGGACGGGTCATCAGCGATGTCATTGCCTGATACGCGGCTGCGGCTGACTTGGCTCTGGCTGACCATCGTGCTGCTCGTCGGGCAGGCTGCGGCCGCCGCCGAGTTGACACCGGCCGAGACCCGGTTTTTCGAGACGAAGATCAGGCCGCTGCTCGCGGAGAAATGCTCTCGCTGTCATTCCGCCGCGAAGCGGAAGACGAGTGGCGGCCTCAGCATGGACGGCCGCGACGACATGCGCCGCGGAGGCGACAGCGGACCCGCCCTGAAGCCCGGCAGTCCGGACGACAGCCTGCTCATCGCCGCGGTGGAAGGTCGCGATGCCTCCCTGATGCCGCCCGACGAGCCACTGAGCCAGCGGGAGATCGAAACGCTCAAGACCTGGATCGCGATGGGCGCTCCCGACCCTCGCACAGGCGAGGCGAAGCCGGCCCAGCGACCCGCGGATCATCGGGCCTTCAAGCCGATCACGATCAAGCCCAGGCCGCCGGAGGTGGAGAACGAGGCCTGGGTGAAGACGCCGATCGATCGGTTCGTGCTTGCCAAGCTCGAGAAGGAGGAAATGGAGCCTGCGGCACTGCCCGAGACGGGATCGACGAGCGAGAAGCGGCGGAAGAAAGAGGCGCTGCTGCGGCGGGCCTGTTTCGATCTGATCGGTCTGCCCCCGTCACCGCAGCAAATCCGCGACTTCGTAGCCGACACATCGCCGGATGCGTTTCGGAAGGTCGTGGATGACCTGCTGGCCAATCCCCACTACGGCGAGCGGTGGGCACGCCACTGGATGGACACGGCCCGCTATTCCGACACGGGGGGGATTCCCGAACGCGGGTTCGATCAGCGGTTTCCCTATGCCTGGGGCTACCGCGACTGGCTGATCAGAGCCTTCAACGACGACATGCCCTACGACGAATTCATCCTGCATCAGTTGGCGGCCGATCAGCTGACGAAGAAGCCCGATCCCAATTGGGCCGCCCTGGCGTTCATCACGATCGGGCAGTCGACGTCGAATATCGACGAGGTTGTCAACGAGCGCATCGACGCGATAGGGAGGGGCTTCCTTGGCCTCACGCTGGCCTGCGCTCGGTGCCACGAGCACAAGTTCGACCCGATCACGCAGGCCGATTACTACGCCCTGCACGGAGTCTTTCGGAGCACGAGGGTGCCGAGCGAGGGGCCGATCATCAATCGGGCCAGCCCCGAGGAGCAGGCCGCCTATCAGGCCCAGCTGCGCAGGCTCCAGGATCACGCCTGGGCGGTCTACCTTCACATCGCCAAGCGGGAGAACGCACGGATGCGGGCCAAGGCGGCGGCATATTTCGAGTATGCCATCGCAACGTCGAAAGGCTTCGCGACCAGCGAAGAGCGCGAGGCGCTCGAGAAACTGGCGGAACGCCTGGGCATCGTCGGGGACGATACCTATTGGCTGCGCGGTGAGTTTGCCCCCAACTTCAAGTTCAACGGCCGCGATCCCGTGATGGGCCCGTTCGTGGCTCTGGCGGATGGCAACCGGCAGTATTACGAAGAGATCATGGCCGGGAAGCGCACCGGCTACAACCCGGTCGTGCTCGACTTCTTCAGGTCGCAGAAGCGGCTGCCCGAGGGCGTCGAGGAGACGGCGAAACTGTTCGAGCGTTTCTGGGAGGAAACGGTCGCGCCGGTCGCGGGCACGCCAGTCGATCCCAAGTGCACCGACTTCGTGCGGGAGGCGCAATCGGGCGGCGGGATGACGACGAAGATCTGGGGGTTGCGGGAGAAGATCGTCGGCCACGCCGAGATTCCCCTCATGGAGCTGGCCGTCTATCCGTGGCGGCTCATCGCCCCCGATCTTCCGCTGCGCGGCTCGGCCCATCTCGCGGCCACCGATGGGGTCGAGCTCAAGTTGCTGAGCGAATGCCGCGGCCACGACTCCCGCGGGAGCGAGCTCGAGGTCGTGGGCAAGGTCAACGGCATCAATATGTTCAAGCTCACGAACCCGGGCGGGCCGATGCGGGCGATGATCGTCGAAGACCTGCCGGTTCCGGTAAACTCGCCGATCTACCCGCGAGGAAACCCGCCGCGGGGCAATGATCCAGCGGCGAAACGGCTCGTGGAACGGCGATTTATCGAGTCGTTCAGTCCGGGCGGCGTGAAGCCCTTCACCAAAGGCAGCGGGCGACTGGAGCTGGCCCAGGCCATCGCCAGCGAGCGAAACCCGCTCACCGCCCGCGTGCTCGTGAACAGGGTGTGGATGTACCACTTCGGTGAAGGCCTCGTGCGGACACCCGATGATCTCGGCATGGCCGCGGGCGATGCGTCGCATCCCGAGCTGCTCGACTACCTCGCCTGGTGGTTCATGCAGGACATGCGGGGCAAGCCGGCCTGGTCGATCAAGTCGCTCCACAAGCTGATCATGCTGTCGAGCGTCTATCAGCAGAGCTCGACCACGGCGCATCTGGAGAAGTACGAGAAGATCGATCCTTCGAACACGCTGCTCTGGCGGGCGAATATCCGGCGGCTCGATTTCGAGGCATTTCGTGATGCCTTGCTGACGATGTCCGGCGAGCTCGATCCGACGCTCTACGGGCCACCGGTCAACATCGTGAGCGAGCCGTGGTCGCACAGACGGTCGATCTATGGCTACATCGATCGGGCCAATGCGCCGGAATTGCTGATGCAGTTCGACTTCGCGAATCCGACCGAGCCGAACACCCGTCGCACGACGACGATCGTGCCGCAGCAGTCGCTGTTTCTCATGAACAGCCCGTTCGTGATCGGCATCGCCCGGCGGATCATGGAGCGGAGCGAGGTGCGGACGGCGTTCGCCACGGGGCGGCCCGAGGGCGTGATCCGGGCCATCTACCACGTGGTATTTCAGCGGACGCCGACGCCGACGGAGCTGACAAAAGCCATGAAATTTCTCCAGCTGGAGGGCTTTCGCCAGCAGGAAGTGGAGACACGGCAGCGGGGCGTGCTCGCCGCGGCCCAGAAGCGAGCCGAAGAGCGGCTCGCCGCCGAGGAGCGAGGAAAGGATGTCAGTGCCCGAGCGGCGGTGCTGAACGAGGGAGAGCTCGAGGAACGGGCGCCGCTGACTCCGTGGGAGTCGTACGTGCAGGCGCTCTTGTTCTGCAACGAGGCGGTATATCTGCATTAGGATGGCTTCTCACCTGCGGCTGACCATGTTGAAGACGTTCTTCGCATGCCTCGTCGCGGCTGGGGCGGCGGAGGCCGTCTGGGCCGCTGAGGCACAACTCGCCGTCGCACGGGTGGAGCGGATGCCTCCGCTGCCGGCGCCGCTGCATGTGATCGACTGGCGGGAGACGGCCCGGCGGTACTACCGCGTCGCCTTCGACCCGGATGCCGAGGGCCAGGGGCTGCCTGTCGTCAACCTCGCTGCGGATCGCGGCCACTTCGGATTCGACCCCTATCTCGTTCCCGAGCGAAAACGCGATCCGCGGGGTGAGGCCCATGCCTGTGTGCTCGGCGTCGCCGGGGCGAGCCTCGTGGGCCTCGACATGACGAGCCTCCATGGCGTCGATTGGGTCGGGCCGACGATTGAATGGTTCGACGAGCGAACGGGAATCTGGGCCAATCGGCCGGGCGCCGGAAAGGCGATCGCCCACGTGGTCTACGAGTATTGGCCGCTCGTCATCGGCACGCTCATCGCCGACGCCTATCCCGAAGACAGGCGGTTCAACGACGCGGTCGTGCGGCAGGCCGAGACGCTCGTGCAGATGGCGAGGGATCTCGGCCAC